>JADMIO012770969.1_pt1 | contig 51176 bp, 41 predicted proteins | sample 8958161 | NCBI WGS metagenome assembly JADMIO01 (sample SAMN16585339, study PRJNA669376) | soil metagenome | isolation source: Crop rotation soil | place: USA: Cullars Rotation, Alabama | collected 2011 | reverse complement strand
ATTTATTATTGCAATTTAAATCAATATACATTATACATTATACGAAGTTATATTCGATGCGGCCGATCTAGCAGAAAGTCAAAAGCCTCCGACCGGAGGCTTTTAACTTCTGTCACCTAGGTTACGCCCCGCCCTGCCACTCATCGCAGTACTGTTGTAATTCATTAAGCATTCTGCCGACATGGAAGCCATCACAAACGGCATGATGAACCTGAATCGCCAGCGGCATCAGCACCTTGTCGCCTTGCGTATAATATTTGCCCATGGTGAAAACGGGGGCGAAGAAGTTGTCCATATTGGCCACGTTTAAATCAAAACTGGTGAAACTCACCCAGGGATTGGCTGAGACGAAAAACATATTCTCAATAAACCCTTTAGGGAAATAGGCCAGGTTTTCACCGTAACACGCCACATCTTGCGAATATATGTGTAGAAACTGCCGGAAATCGTCGTGGTATTCACTCCAGAGCGATGAAAACGTTTCAGTTTGCTCATGGAAAACGGTGTAACAAGGGTGAACACTATCCCATATCACCAGCTCACCGTCTTTCATTGCCATACGAAATTCCGGATGAGCATTCATCAGGCGGGCAAGAATGTGAATAAAGGCCGGATAAAACTTGTGCTTATTTTTCTTTACGGTCTTTAAAAAGGCCGTAATATCCAGCTGAACGGTCTGGTTATAGGTACATTGAGCAACTGACTGAAATGCCTCAAAATGTTCTTTACGATGCCATTGGGATATATCAACGGTGGTATATCCAGTGATTTTTTTCTCCATTTTAGCTTCCTTAGCTCCTGAAAATCTCGATAACTCAAAAAATACGCCCGGTAGTGATCTTATTTCATTATGGTGAAAGTTGGAACCTCTTACGTGCCGATCAGATTAAAACGAAAGGCCCAGTCTTTCGACTGAGCCTTTCGTTTTATTTGACCATGTTGGTATGATTTAAATTAATACGACTCACTATAGGGTCAGTGCGGCCGCGACTTCAAGTCACGTGAATTCCAAGCTTCGGATCCCACTGTGCTGGAAAGTATACGCGCGAAGCATTGGAAGCTGGCGCGGAGAAGGTCGTGGCAATCGAACCGTCCCCGGACAACATCGCTTGTCTTCGTCGCAATGCGGAGTGGATGCCGGGCGGCTCAAAGGTCATCGTCTATCCGAAGGGTGTTTGGGACGAAGAAAAGACGCTCAAGCTTTATCACACGCCTCAAAACTCAGCGGGCGATAGCTTCGTTGCGCAGGCTGAGGGCGATCAGGTGATTGAGCGAATCCCGGTGACGACCATCGACAGGCTGGCCGCTGAATTGCAACTTCCACAGGTCAATCTGATCAAAATGGATATCAAGGGCGCGACCGTTCGAGCATTGAATGGCGCAAGCGCGGTTGTAGCAAAATACCACCCCCGTTTCGTCATCTCGACCGAAGAGCGCGAGGACTCCAAACAGGAAATCATCGCCTGGATGTCCGCCCACGGCTATCGTTTGCGGTGTGGCGCTTGCACGGTCAGCGCGACCTATGAAGTTAGCCCCACGGTACTCTACTTCGAGTAGTAACCTGCTTACAATTGTCAGGTGAGATACCTGCTGCTGTTGTTGCTCGCCGTGGTGCCGGCTTTTTGCCAACAGCATCCTTTAGCAGCCCGGACGCTGGTCGTATTCGCTTCCAATAACTCGACCTCGAGAAACCTCGCCAAGGAGTATCAGTCCGCGCGCGGCATCCCGGCTGCGAATCTGTGCGCGATCAAGCCGCCGGACAACGAGAGCGAGTCCATTGCACAGGACGCGTACCTGTCCGCATTCCGCAAACCGATTCGTGCCTGCCTGGACAAAGTGGGATCGAAGGAGATCCTCTACATTGTGATGGTTTGGATCTCGCAGCTTGGCTTCAAACACCCGTCGAATAACATGGATTACTCCATCGATTCCTACCTGATGGATCCCTATGACGAAATTACAACGACGGACGCGACTTACAGCAACGGAGCAAACTTTCCTCCCGTAACCCACGGCTACTACGCCAATGTAGCGTCCAATGTTCCGACCTTCATCCCCATGCAGACGCTGGCAGAATGGCGTGCCGCGAATCCATCAAAACACATGTATTCCGTCTGGCGCATCGACGGCGACACGCCTCAGTTAGCTCGCCGACTCATCAATCAGGCACTTGCCGCGGAAGCCGCTGGAGGTCCCGACGGCAAAGCCTGTTTCGACAACAGAATTGATCCTCGACCCAGCTATACCTATTCCGGAACCGGGATCGTCGAATGGGACATCTATCGCGCTGGATGGCTGTTTGAATCTGTGCATTGGAGCGGGGGCGTCGTGCAGGACTTCAAGGAGCCGGAATTTGGTCAGGCGGGGACTACTCCTTGTCTGGGCGCCGCCTTCTATGCAGGCTGGTATGGCGGAGCGGGGTCGTTCAACGGGACCTATTCGTGGGTGGCGGGAGCCGTTGGGATCCACATTGATTCTGCGTCGATCCGGAGCCTCCGTTCGGCATTCAAACCAGGCGGACAGCCGGATGGAACGTGGGGCTATCAGTCTCTTAAGCGTGGACTCGCCGTGACGTCGGGCGCATTGAGCGAGCCATACACGGTGGGATTGCCACGCCCTGCGGGGGTGTTCCACGATCTCCTCGCAGGTTCAAATGTTGGGGATGCTTTTGTACGAAACACCCAATGGGCGGTCAAATGGATGCTGATCAATGTCGGCGATCCGCTCTATACGCCGTTCGGCGGCAGGCGCAAACCTCCTCTAGCGGGCCGCTGAGCAAGCCTGTGGTATCGTCAGCGTAAGCCGATGCTGGGGTTCATGGAAAGCAGGTCGACGGAGACGGAAATCCTGGATGATCCGGATTTGCGATTGCCCGATCACGTCCTGCAAAAAACCTATCAGGATCTCTACTGGACCAACCGATTTCTAGGAAATATCTCAACCGTCCTGCGTCTCCTTCGGAACAGCCCTGTGCCGCCCAACCGGGTTCTGGATATTGGCTGCGGCCAGGGTGCGTTGTTGGTTGAAATACAAAAACGATTGAAGGTGGATGTGGTCGGGTTTGATTTGCGTCCTGCGCCGTCCAATTCCCCCATTCCAATCTTCAGCGGGAACGCGATCCAGGACCCGCTGCCTGGCGCCGATGTTGCCGTCGCGGTTTGTCTGGTCCATCACCTTTCCGAAGACGAATTGATCCTGCTGATTCGAAACGTGGCGCGAACCAGCCGGAGATTCATCATTCTGGATCTGGTTCGACACCGTGTCCCGCTGCTACTGTTTCAAACCTTTCTGGCACCCCTTCTGTCTCGCGTCAATGCACTCGACGGTGCGGCGTCAGTTCGGCGTGCCTACACGCCCGCGGAAATTCGTCGGGTGGTCGAGACTGCGCTTGAGGGGACAGGCGGCAGACTGGCTCGCCACGAAGTCGCACCCTTCTACATCCGGCAGGTTGTCGACATCCAATGGTGACCATCGTCGGAGCCGGACCCGCAGGTTGCAGTGCTGCGATCGCCGCACTAAATGAAGGCGCGGTCGTCACGATCTACGAAAAGTCGCGATTCCCACGGCACAAGGTTTGTGGGGAGTTCTTGTCGCCGGAGGTTGGTCCAGTTCTGGACAGTCTTGGCGTGCGCGAAAGCCTCGAGGCGGCGAGGCCGGTCCGGCTGGAACGAGTCATTCTGCACATTGGCAGGCGATCGAAGCGATTCCAGCTTCCGGAAGCCGCGTATAGTCTGAGCCGGTCAGCATTGGATGACCTGCTTCTGCGAGAAGCGATTTCGAAGGGGGCGGTCCTAAAGACGGAAGCCGCCAAGGATGGAACGATCATCGCGCATGGACGCCAGACGCCCTCCCGAAAAGGCAGCCGTCTGTTTGGATTCAAGTCACACTACCGGGGTCCTGTCGCGGATACCGTCGAGATGTTCTTTTTTCGCGGCTGCTATGTAGGCATAACCTCGGTCGAAGGCGGATCCGTAAATGTCTGCGGACTTGGCCCTGAGGATTTGTTGAAGCCCACGAACTTCGATCCCGAACCACTGTTTCCTGACGCACTGAAGGGTAGGCTGCGGGGTCTGAACCGGTTGTTCGATTGGCTGATCACGGGTCCGCTGGTGTTCCGCGATAGCTTCCACGACCATCCGGACGCATATCTCGCAGGCGATGCGATGGGATTTGTCGACCCGTTCACAGGGTCCGGGATCCTATCCGCGATCCTGACCGGTAAGCTGGCAGGGCAGGCTGCGGCGCGCTCGGTTCCGGTCGCCGAGTACACGGTTCAGTGCCGGCGAACTCTCTCCAGGCAGTACAGCATCGCTTCCACCCTCAGGGGCTTGTTGGGCGCTGGCTTGGCCGAAAGCCTCGCCGGGTTGGTGCCGGGACCCTGGCTGTACCGAATGACTCGTCCCTCGCTTTGAACCTCGTACTATCCTCAACTTAGATCCCTGATTCGTCTTTTTGACGGACCCAATGCGTCTATAAGCACGGAGCCCAACGTTTGATCTTCCGCGAGGTCGAGGACCGCGACCTGATCGCTACAGCACGAAAAGGCAATGTCGAAGCGTACAACTTACTCGTTTCGCGGTGGGAGAAGCGTGTTTTCAACTATTTACTGAGGCTGGTGGGGGACCGGGAAGATGCCCTCGATCTGGCCCAGGACGTTTTCCTCAAGGCTTACCAGGCGCTTGGCAAGCTGGAGGATCCGGCGCGGTTTTCCGGGTGGCTGTTCCGGATTGCCCACAACGAGGCGTACTCGCTGCTGCGCAAAAACCGGCTGGATAATGCGGAAATTACCTTCGATCCGTCAACAGCGGATCTGGGCGGCGGTCGGATGTACCCGATGGAACTGTCGATCACAGTCGAACGGGCGCTCTCCAAGCTGACCCCTGAGCAGCGGGAAGCTGTGCTGCTGAAGGTTTTCCAAGGCTTCAAGTTCGAAGAAATGGCCGTGGTGCTGGATGTCCCGGTATCTACGGTCAAATCGCGGTTGTACACCGCGTTGGACCTGCTTAAGAATGTGTTGGCCCCCGTGCAGGAGGCAAGAGGATAGAGTTATGGATTGCGGATCAGTGGATTTGAAGGCGTTTTCTCTAGGAGAAGCGACTACTGGCGAGAGGCGTTCGGTGGAATCGCATGTCAAGTCCTGTGCAGCTTGCCGGGATGAACTGTCGCGTCTCGAATTGACCTTCGCTTCTTTGGGCGCATTGCGGGACGAGGAAATCCCCAAACGGATCGCGTTTGTATCGGACAAGGTGTTTGAGCCGAACTGGTGGCAGCGGCTTTGGGATTCGGGTCCGCGATTGGGCTTCGCGTCCGCTGGCGTGTTGGCGGCGGCACTGGTTTTCCATGCGACCTATCAGCGGCCTGCTGTAGGTTCGCCTGCACCGATCATGCAACAGGCCTCGGCGAGTGAAGAGCAGATTCAGAAGCGGATTGAAGATGCCGTGGTCAAGGCCGTGACGATGGTGGAGGAGCGGCAGGAGAAACGTACTGCTGAGTTGCTGGCTGCGTCCGAAAAGAAGCAGGAAATGGACCGCCGGGCGTTGCTGTTTGCGGTTGAGGACCAGAACTCGGTTCTTCAAAAACGCATGAATATGTACTTTAAGCAGACTGCGGGATTGAACTAGTCATGTTGCGCGCCCTCTCTCTCGGGCTTTGTTTTGTGCTGGCGGCGAACAGCTTCGCGGCCGATCGCAAGCCTTCGCGCGCCGTGCTGAAGGAAGCGGAGTTGCGGTTTGACTCGATGATCCAGAAGCAGTGGACGGACGATCCTTATGTCCTGCTGGGCAACACTCGCGCGATCTATGTCGACGGCGTTGGCGTGGTGATGACTTCGGAGATCAACCTGGTCACCGGACCCACAGTCAGTCCGTTTAATCCTTCGATTTCGAAGGAAGCTATCGCACGCCATCGGGATCGGAAGCTCCAGCGCCTGCCGCAGTTAAAGCAACTGGTGAAGTCCGGTGTCGAGAATGCCCGCACCTGGTTTCCTGATCTGATGGAGACCGACAATATTGTGATCGGCGTGACGTTGTTGAAGTATTCCTGGGAAGAGGCGGCTGGAATTCCTGCCCAAATCGTCGGCATCACCCAGCATCGCAAGGACGCAGCCGTAAAGCTGCAGGAGAATTGATGCGCCTCGGCGAATTGCTGGTTTCGCGCAAGCTTGCGACGCCCGAAGATATTGACCGCGCCCTCGAATTGCAGAAGGACCGTGGCGACAAGATCGGCAAGATCCTGGTCGATCTCGGCTTCGTCGCCATGCGCGACGTAATGGCCGCGCTCTCCGATCAGTTGGGGATCCCGCTCGTCACGATCGATGGTCCGCCGGCGGCATCGCCGGAAACCGAAACGCTCTCCCCGCGCTTTCTTCGCCAGTTCCGCTGCCTTCCTGTGGCGTTGCACGACCACACGGTGCGTCTGGCGATGGCCGATCCGCTCGATTTCGAGACGATCTCTGCCGTACGAAATTGTACAGGCCTGCGCGTCGAACCCGTGCTCGCGACCGAGGGTGAAATTCTCGAAGCGATCGAGAAACACTACGGGCAAGCGGGTCAGAAATCGGATAGCCTCGATTTTCAGACTGGCGCAGCCGACGGCAATGAGGATCTAGAACAGCTTCGCGACATGGCGAGCGAAGCGCCCGTCATCCGCCTCGTGAACGCTATGATCGCATCGGCGGTTGAGAAGCGGGCCAGCGATATTCACGTCGAGCCGTTCGAAAAAGTGTTCCGCATCCGCTACCGCATTGACGGTGTCCTCTACGATCAGGAATCACCGCCCAAAGAGTTGAAGGCGGCCATCATCTCGCGCATCAAGCTGATGGCGAAACTGAACATCGCGGAGCGGCGCTTGCCGCAGGACGGACGCATCAAGATCAAGAGCGTCGGCCGCGAAATCGATCTACGCGTCTCTACGCTGCCCACCTTGTACGGCGAGAGCGTCGTCATGCGTATCCTCGATCGGTCCGCCGGCGACTTCTATGACCTGCAGAAGCTCGGCTTCAATGAGACCATGCTCTCCCGCATGGAGCATTTCACAAAAATGCCGCATGGCATCTTCCTGGTAACGGGTCCTACAGGAAGCGGAAAATCGACGACGTTGTACTCAGCGCTCAAGCTGATCAACCAAAGTGATAAGAAGATCATCACCATCGAAGATCCCGTCGAATACCAGATGGACGGCATCAACCAGATCCACGTGAATCCGACCATCGGATTGACGTTCGCGGCGGGCTTGCGCCACATCGTCCGCCAGGATCCGGACGTGATCATGGTCGGCGAAATCCGCGATCGCGAGACTGCCGATATCGCGATCCGTTCGGCGCTCACCGGACACTTCGTGTATTCGACGCTGCATACGAACGATGCACCAAGCGCCATCACTCGTCTCACCGACATGGGTGTCGAGAACTACCTGATCACATCCTCGCTCGTGTCAGTTCTGGCGCAAAGACTCGTCCGGCGAATCTGCCCGCATTGCAAAGGACCAGCGGGAACCCGTGTGTCGCCGATGGGGGATACGGTCCACGTCTTCCGCGGGCGCGGCTGCGACGCCTGCTTTGGATCCGGCTACATCGGCCGAGTCGGTATCTTCGAACAGATGGAGTTGAATGACGAGGTCCGCGCCTTGATCATGAAGAATGCGGATGCGTCGATTTTGACTGCCTGCGCTAAAAAGAACGGCATGAACACTCTGCGCGAAGATGGCTGGCTGAAGGTTCGGGACGGCGTGACCACAGCAGACGAAGTGATGCGAGTGACGCAGGAATTCTAACGTGACGACGTTTCACTTCAAAGCAGTCGCATCGGACGGCAAACCGCGGGCAGGGACACTCACAGGCGAAAGCGAGCGCTCGGTCGCGCGGGAATTGGTCCGGCAGGGTCTAACGCCAGTCTATGTAGGCGTGGAACAGAAGTCTGCTGGGTTGTCGTTCGAACTTCCTCGGTTTGGCGGCGGCAAGCGAAAGGACGTCCTGTTCTTCACCCAGGAAATCACCACGCTGCTCAACTCCGGCATTCCGCTCGATCGTGCGCTGGGCATCACGATCGAACTGACCGAACGGAAGCAGTTCCAGGAACTGCTTGGGGATGTCCTGCGCATGATCAAGGGCGGCAAGACCTTTGCCGATGCTTTAGGCGCGCACCCGATCTATTTTTCGGATCTGTACGTGAACATGGTCCGCGCAGGTGAAGCATCCGGATCGCTGACGACGGTATTCGAGCGTCTGGCGGAGTTCGAAAAGACCCGTGACGAATTGCGTGGCTACATTACCTCGTCTATGGTTTATCCAGCGCTGCTCAGCTTCGTAGGCGCAGGGTCCGTTTTCATCCTGATGTATTTCGTTGTGCCCAAGTTCGCGCAGATCTTCACTGATTCACGGATGCAGATGCCGCTGCCGACCAAGATCCTGGTCGAGACCAGCAACATCGTCCGGAGCTACGGTTTGCTGGTGATCCTGGCGATCATCGCGGCCATCGCCGGTTTTCAGGCCTATATCCGAACACTGGAAGGACGGCTGTGGTGGGACACGATCCGGCTGAAAGTGCCGCTGCTTGGCCTGGCTTTGCGGAAAGCCGAAACTGCGCGCTTCGCGCGGGCGATGGGAACACTGGTGGCGAATTCGGTTCCGCTGGTGCAATCGCTCGGAATCGCCGCTAAGATCCTGAACAACCGCCGCATCTCGGGGACGTTAGACGCCGTCGCCCAAGGAGTGAAACGAGGCGAAGGATTGGCGGGTCCATTGCGAAAGACGGGAGAGTTTCCTCCGCTGGCGGCGCATTTGTTGACGGTGGGCGAAGAGACCGGCAAGTTGGACGCGATGTTTCACCGCATGGCGGATATCTACGAGTCGGAAACCAGGGAAGCGATCAAACGCTTCACAGCGTTCTTTGAGCCAGCAATCATTCTGATCATGGGTATCCTGATCGGAACGCTCATTCTGAGCATGCTTCTGGCGATCTCGAGCCTGAATGACGTGGCGATGTGAGCTCGGTTCGTCTTTTTGAGACCCTCCACGCGTCTGGTGAGTGTGGTTACCCTGAGAGTATCAACCACGGAGAGAGCTTGAACATGCGAGAGAGAAGAAAATCCCAACGCGGTGTGACGATCATCGAAATGCTGGTCGTCGTCACGATTATCGCCCTGTTTGCCGGTATCGTTGGAACACGTTTCTGGGGCAAGGCGGAACAGGCCAAACGCGTTGCGGCGAAGGTCCAGATCAACAACTTTCTGGGTTCGCTGGGACAGTACAAGCTGGATACGGGACTCTATCCAACGACGGAACAGGGACTCAAGGTCCTGCGCGACAAGCCGGAAAATCTGCCCGCATGGAGTGGACCGTATATGCCGCAGGAGATCCCTCTTGATCCCTGGGGTCGGCCTTATCTCTACAAGTATCCCGGCGAGCACGGCGATGAACCGGACATCATCAGCCTGGGTGCAGATGGACAACCCGGCGGCGAACGCGAAGCCGCCGACGTGGTGAGCTGGAAATCGAACTAGTGCGACCCGCTGCTGTACCGTCGTCGCGTCGCCGGGGAGTCACGATACTCGAAATGCTGATCGTGGTGGCGATTATCTCGCTGATGGTCGGCGTGATGTATCCATCGATCAATTCGGGACTCGACGGAATCAAGATGAATACGTCGTCTGAAGAGATCGTCGCATTCCTCAACGGAGCGCTGGAACGAGCTAACCGCCGAAATACCCCGGTCGAAATCACTATGCTGAAGGCGGAGAATGCCATCCTCTTGCGGTCCACGGAACGCGGCTGGGAGAGGCGTTTGGACCTGGCACAAGGCATCAGGCTGGAAAGAATTTATCCCGAGCTGGCCGTCGATTCGGTAGTTCCCCGCGTCTTCCTGATATATCCCGGCGGAACTGTGCCGCGGATCGGGGTCCAGATCGCGACATCGCTCGGCCGAAGACGCATCATCCGGATCGATCCGATTACCGGTGCGCCGCAGATCGAGCGATTGCCCAGTGAACCGATCTAAGAAAAGAAGACAATACGGATTCTCGCTTCTCGAGGTATTGGTTGCCACGTTTATCATGGCGATCGCAATCACCGGATTGGTGTCGAATCTCACCGGATCGCTGCGAAACGCCTCTCGTTTGAGCGACTATGACCGGGCGGCGATCCTGGCCAAGCGGCAGATGGACGAACTGCAGTTGAATCGCAACCTGCCGCGGTGGATACCGATTGAAGGCGGTTGGGATGCCGCGACCACGGGCAGCACTCCAGTGCGCTGGCGGGCGATTGTCACTCCCTATGACTTTCCGCCCAATCCGAGCGTCAATCAGCCGGTCCTGGACCGCATCGAGTTGCAGCTCCAATGGAAGGATCGCAACTACACGATCGAAGGTTTTCGCCGCGGTCTGCTGACGCCTCCAGATGTCGAAAGGTTGATGAGACAAAATGCGGGCCAATAACAAACGGGGCATGGCGCTCATTGAACTGATCATCGCGATCACGCTGGTGAGCCTCATTTCGATCGGCATGGTGATGGCGATTCGCATCGGGTTCAACACCGAGGAAAAGACCAATCAGCGGCTTTACGACAACCGCAAGCTGGTCGCAGTGAATGCGATCATCGACGCCCAGATCAACGGGATCATGGCGGTCCCGGCGGAGTGCATTGCGAATGGCGGAGGTCCGACCGCGAAGATTTCGTTTTTCCAAGGGGAGCCGCAGTCCATGCGCTTCGTTTCGGCGTATTCGCTGGAGGAGGCCCACCGCGGGTATCCTCGGATTCTCGAATATCAGGTGGTGCCGGGCGAGACGGGTGTGCGGCTTGTGGTGAACGAGCATTATTACAACGGGTCGTACTCAACGGGTGCGTTTTGTACAGGCATGGGGCCGCATCCTCTGTCGCCGGTTCCGGTGCCGCAGTTCATCCCGATCCAGACTGGACGGCAGTCGTTTGTGCTGGCGGACCGGTTGGCGTACTGCCGGATCCTGTTCCGTGAAGCGTTGAAGGAGCCACCGTATGAAAAGTGGGTCCCGGTGTGGTCGAAGCCGTACCTGCCATCGGCGATCCGGATTGAGATGCAGTCGATTCAACAGGATCGGATGAGGCTGCCGTTGATCACGATAACGGCCGCGGTGCGGGTAACGAGGGATCCGCTGGATACGTATGTGGACTTCTAGGTTGTGGATGGGTCCAAAAAGTGACACTCCTGAGTGTCACCAGGTCGGCCAGAGTACGGGTATCCGGTCTAGGATCCGGCCTCGCACAGGGATATCCCCATACTCCTCCCCCGGCCACCTCGGGGACACGGTACAGTGTCCCGGACCTGGACCCGGTAGGGGTAGCCAACCTAGGATCCTGCCTCGCACGGAGATATCCCCATACTCCTCCCCCGGGCACCCCAGGGACACGGTACAGTGTCCCCGACCTGGACCCGGCAGGGGTAGACGCGGTGGCGCCCTGCTTGCCGTCCTCTGGCTGTCGGCCGCGCTCTCCGCGATCGCTTTCGCCGTCGCCACCACGGTCCGCACCGAAACCCAGCGGACCTCGACCAACGCAGAAGGTGTCCGCGCTCACTACCTCGCTCAGGGATCCATCGACCGCGCCCTGCTCTGGATCCTCTGGGGCATGAACGGAAACTACACCTATCCCAACGGCGCGCCCCGCTATTACAAACCGCCGATGCCATACCTGCGGTTTGATTACCCATCCGGCGTCACAGTCGTCGAAGTCATCCCGGAATCCGCACGTCTCAACGTCAACACGGCAACACCTGACGACCTCATGCGGACCCTCGTCGCAGTTGGCGCCGATCCCTCTTCAGCGATCCAGATCACCCAAGGGATTGTGGCCTGGCGGTCCGCCGGTCCGAGTGGAGCGCCTTCGCCCCAACAATTCCTCACCCGGACCCCGACTTTCCAACCCCGAAACGCGTCCTTTCAAGAGACTGAAGAGTTACTCCTTGTGAAAGGCATGACGCCCGAGCTGTTTTATGGCAAGTTCGATCGTGATCCCGAAGGTCGGCTTATTCCCCATGGCGGTCTTCGGGAGTGCCTCACAGTTTACGGCCCCAGCAATGGAATCGACGCAAATACAGCGACCCCTGAAATGCTGGTAGCCCTCGGTTTTCCTCCCGACCTGGCCCGGCAGATTGTTCTGCGCCGCGTCGTCGCACCATTCCGGAATACCGAAGACTTGAACGCCGTGACCAACGGACATCCCGCCGCAGGACGGCTCAAAATCGGCGGTGGCGTAATCTGGACCGTTCGAGCCACAGCCCGCCTCAAGCTTCCCAACGGACGCCTTTCCGATCTCGCCCGCACAGTCGCTGCGACCGTCACGTTCCATCCCGCGTTCGCCCAGGACGACCCGCCCTACCGGATCATGCGTTGGCGCGATGAACCCTGGACCCCGACCGTGCCGCTGCCCTTCTAAACATCCATCATGTCCTCTTTCCCCAAGTGGCTAACCTTTGGCACCGGAATCGGCATCGAAATCGCCGGCAATGACCTCCGCATTCTTGCGGCGCGGGTTCGTCCTGGAGGGATCTCGGTTCTTCGTACGCTGGTGATCGAACGGATTGACGAACGCCAGGCTGTTGACTGGGGATCTGAATACTCCGAGTTCCTCAAGAAACTGGGCTCCTCTCATCTTGCCGCCACGGTCATTCTTCCCCGGGATCAGGTGATTGTCCGTCAGCTCGCCCTACCCGGCGTTAAGGATGACGACCTCGGTTCCGCGATTTCCTATCAGATCGACTCGCTTCATCCATATCCGGAAGAAGAGGTAATTTGCGATTGGGCCCGCGCGGGCAAGTCCCACAACATCATCACCGGTATCGCGCGGCGCGAAACCATTGAGAAGTACTCGAACCTATTCGCCGAAGCTGGCATTCAGGTGAAATCGTTCACCTCGACCGCCGCAACCTTTTATACGGCACTGCGGGTCTACGAAGACAAACCGCCGATGGAATTCCTGGCGCTGCAAGACCGGGGCAACGGCGAACTCGAAGCCTACGGAGAGAGCTCGTCCAATGCAGCGTTCTCTAACATGTTCGATGTGCCGTCGGAGGCGATCGCGAACCGGACCATCGGATTGGCTCTCGCGGAACTCCGCCTGCCTTCTGATACCGAGCCGCTGTCGTTTGAACGCGCCCTGCCGGCTCCCGTGGAGATCAGCGCGGAGATTCCCCTGCATGTCTTCGCGATTGCCTATGCCGCCGCTCTGCATTCGGCGGTCAGCCGCAATGGACTCGACATTAACCTTCTGCCTCCTGAGAAGCGCAAGAAGGATTCCAAGCTCATTTACATCCCCACAGCCGTGCTGGGGACAATCCTCACCGCGCTGTGTCTCGCCTTGATCTTCTACGACAAGATCGAGGAACGGCGCTACATGGGGACCATCAAGGACGAAATGGCAATGGTAGGCCCGGATGCCCACAAGGCCGACACCTTCGACCAGACTGCGGCCAACGCGAAGTCCCGGATCGAATTGATCGACAAATTCAGGCGGCGCGCACCACAGGACCTGGATGTCCTGAACGAGCTCACGCGGCTGCTTGCACCCCCGGTTTGGGTCAATTCATTCGACCTGAATCGATCGACGATTTTCGTGGCCGGAGAAGCGGACCAGGCCGCGCCATTGCTGAAGGCGCTCGATCAGTCCCCGTTCTTCGTGAATTCCGATTTCACCATGCCTTTGGGCCGGACCGGCCAAGGCGAAGTTTTCCGAATCCGCACCGACCGGGAGTCCGGCAAATAATGGCAATGACCGATCGCGACAAACGGGCTCTCAAGATTCTCGGTTTCACCGTCATTCCCAGCCTGCTCTTCATGTTTTGGCCAAGCAGCGAGACGGCGAGTACGACGGGAACTGGATCGATCGCCGTTGTTCCTGCGGGCAACGACACACCGGAAGGGCTTGAGAAGCAGTTGCAGCGCTTACGCAAGAAGCAGGCGGAACTTCCGGTCAAAGAAAACCTTGCCAAAGATCTGGTAGCGCAGTTGAACACGCGCGAAAAAGGACTCATTCGGGCGGATACGCTGGCGCAGGCCCAGGCCCAACTGGCACAGTTGATCCGGCAGACCGGGCGCGCTCAGGGAATCGACTTCCGCGCCGTGACAATGGGTACGCCGCGCATCTACGGAAGCGAATATGGCGAGATCGTCCTGACTGCGGCGACCGAGTGTAAAATCGAGCAGATCGTCAACTTCCTGGCCGAACTCACCAAGGTTCCAGAACTGGTCGCGACCGAAGATCTGCGGATTTCCTCGACTGGCGCCAAAGAGAAGACTCTCAGCCTTCAAGTAACCATCTGCGGGCTCGTTCCAAAGAAGCTGGTACCGGAAAAGAAGGGTGGAATATGAGTCGCAGGCTCTTCTATTTCAACGCCGTTCTTTTACTTGCAATCATCGCAGCGGGTTACGAGCTTCGAAGCCGCTGGGAGGCGGCTCGCGAGCGCGAACAAATGGTGCGATCCGGCAAGCTGATCGCACTGCGCTGGACGGCGAAACCGCCGATCCCGCTTACCAAGGCGGTCAGTGCGCTCGAATACGCGCTGGTCTCCACCCAAATGCTCTTTTCGCGGGACCGCAATCCGAATGTGCCGATCGAGATCCCTCCGCCGGTGCCCCAAAAGCAGTGGCCTCCGCTTCCAAAAGCCTATGGCTTGATGTTGCTGGGCGAAAAGCCGAGGATCCTTTTGGGGACTGGTCCTAACAACCAAAAGAGCTACGTGGCAGGCGAAAGAGTGGGTGAGATCGAGATTGTCAGCTTCGACAATCGAAATATCACCTTTGCCTGGAATGACAAGACCATGGAGAAACGGATCGAGGAACTCGTGGACAACAACCCGATGGGTTCCACCCAGCCTCCGCCTGCCCCGGTTCCAGCCGCGGGAGCGCCGGCCGCTGCCAAGCCCAACGGCGGCACCGGGTTAACCGCAATTGGTGGCGCCGCAGCCGAAAATGCCAAGATCGGCACCGACACCGGCCTCAATGGAACAAAAAGTTGCACGCCCGGCGACAATTCGCCCGCGGGAACCGTCTTGAACGGTATGAAGAAGGTTATCGTCCAGGGAATGTTCGGGGCGAGCTGCTACTGGGAACCCGTTAAGTAGCCCTTTTTCACTACAAGGAATCACTGAACTACCATGACCGCTGCTGCTTTCGTTTTACCGCTGTTGCTGCTGACCGCGCAGGATAAAAAGCCCACCGCTCCCGGCGCAATTCCGGCCGATGCCATCAAGATCGACGAGCAAACCTATAAGGCAAAAGACAAAGACGGCAAGACATGGGTGTACCGGAAGACTCCATTCGGAATTTCGCGTCTGCCTGAAGAGCAGTTCCAGAAGCAGAATGAAGCGGCGCTGATCAAACCAAGCCGCGAGGCCAACGTGAAGGTCACCGATCTGGGTACCGAGTACAAATTCGAGCGCGCCCATCCTTTTGGTGTACAGGCCTGGAAAAAGAAGAAGTCCGAACTGACCGACGACGAGAAGCGTTACATCGAGTCTTCGAAGGTGGAAGCCGTTCAGCAGACCAAACCGGCCGCCGCGGAGAAAAAGAACTAGGATGAACCCGCTAGGCGTTCCGATCGCGCGCGCCGCGATCGCTGCAATCCTGATTTCCACCCTCTTACCGGCGCAACCGCCACAACAGCAACAGCAGGAAGCTCCTCCTCCGCGGTTCCGGAGTTCGCCTGGCCAACAGCCTCCTGCGCGAGAGGTCGGCGAAGGACAACAGCAGCCAAACACGACGTCCCCCGGAGTGGTTGGCAGTGGCGGAATCTACGGCGGACTTACCCTGCAAAATGCGTCGCTGACGGAAGTCATCGACCTGCTAGCCCGCCAGTTGAAGATCAACTACATACTCGACCCGCGTGTCCGCGGCTCCGTGATTCTCAATACTTACGGCGACGCCAAGAACATCGACCCCAAATCCTTGCTCGAGACGGTTCTTCGCATCAACGGCTTCACAATGATCAAGACCGGCGAGATCTACCGCATCGTCCCGATGAGCGAGGCGCTGCACCAGCCGATTGAGCCGCAAATGTCGCCCAAGGATTTTCCGGCAGACGATCAGGTGATGTTGAACCTGGTTTTTTTGAAATACACGACTGTCGACGAACTTGCCAAGATCCTCAATGAGTTCACTGGCGAAAACGCCAAGATGCTTTCTTATTCGCCAGCCAATTTGTTATTCATCCTCGACAACCGCCGCAACATGCGCCGAACGATGGAACTGATCCAGTTGTTCGACAGTGACAGCTTTGCCAACCAGAGGGTCCATTTGTTTGAAGTGAGCAACGGCAAGCCGTCGGACATCGCCAAGGAACTGGAAAGCATCATGAAGTCGATTTCGCTGAACGAAAAAAACTCGCCAGTGAAGTTCCTTCCGGTAGATCGGATCAACCTGCTCATCGGCGTCGCTCCTAATCCAGGCGTATTCGGAACCGTGGAGGAATGGCTGAAGAAGCTGGATGTCCCGATCAAGATCACAGCCGGCTCGATTGACAACTATGTGTACCGGGTCCGGTACCAGCGCGGTGAATGTATCGCTCCAGCGCTGATGATGCTGTACAACCCGGCTCTTGCCTTTGGCATGGGTGGCGGTATGGGTATGGGCATGGGTGGATACGGCGGTGGATTCGGTGGTGGCGGTGGCGGATTCAACAACGTCCAGGGCAACACGGGTCTGGGCGCTGCTTTCAGCGGCGGCTGCGGAGCCAATGGTGGCCAGGGAGGTATGGGCGGTGGTGGCGGCTTCGGCGGCGGAATGGGCGGTGGCTTCGGCGGAGGTTACGGTGGTTTCGGTGGCGGCGGCTACGGCGGATACGGCGGTGGAATGTTTCCGGGCGGTGGCGGTGGTGTTGGGTATGCTGGCGCTGCTCCGCAAGGTGGCACGGCTCCGCTTGGCGCCTCAGGCAATGGTGCCGATCAGACCGGTGGCTACCTGAATCCCGCTAATCCGATGATGAATTTCAAGGGTCCACGGATTATCCCGAATCCTCTCGATAATTCACTACTCATCCAAGGAACGCCGCAGGAGTATCAGAGCATCCTGAAACTGCTCAAGGAACTCGATATCCCGCCGCGCCAGATCCTGCTCGAAGCGAAGATCTACGAAGTCTCTCTGACGGGAGCATTCGCCAGCGGTGTATCCGCTTATCTGCAAACGCGCGGCGCATCTGCAACCGGTACCTCGACGGGTCGCGAACTCATCGCCTCGATGACCGGATCCGCGATCGCACTGCAAGCCGGCGCGCTGATCGGTAGAAGCCGCGAGTTGCTCGCTTTCCTCAATTTACGCGAGAATGCGACCAAATCCAAGGTGATCTCCGCGCCGAGCCTGATCGCGACGGATAGTATTCCGGCCTCGATCAACGTTGGAAACGAAGTTCCGACCTTGACTGCAACGACACCGTCTTCCGTGCAGTCGGGTGGAACTACTCAGTTCGCGCAGTCGATCAGTTCGCGGAATACGGGTGTCACCTTGAACGTGATGGCACGCGTGAATCCGAGCGGCATCGTGACTTTGATCATCAATCAGGAAGTGAGTGCTCCCCAGCCTCCTGCGGCAGGCGGAATTCCTTCGCCTTCATTCTCGAAGCGCACGGTGCAGACCCAGATCACGATGCAGGACGGCGACACCATCGCCATCGGCGGCATCATCAATGAGACGCAGTCCATGTCGAGCAGCGGTGTTCCCGGATTGCACAAGATACCGATCATCGGCGCAGCATTCGGCAACCGCTCTTATTCAAAGGACCGGACGGAACTGATCGTGTTCATGACTCCTCGCGTGATCTTCGACAACACCGACCTTCTCGATGCCAGCGAGGAACTGAAAGCGCGTTTGAAGAAAGCGCGGAAGATCGTCAAGGAGTTGTAGTCATCGCGTTCCAGCCAGGCAAGTGGGTTTTCGCCAAGTGGCTGCTTCCGCCGGCGAGCCGTAAACATGAACAACTGGTAGCGGATCGCAAGCGGCGATTGTTTTCAGACTTTGAACTTGTGAGTGACGTGGTTGAATTGGGTCCCGGTACGGGACCCAATTTTCGTTATTTCCCGCCTTCCACACGCTGGACCGGAGTGGAGCCGAATCCTTACTTCCATAAGAATTTGCGCTTGGCTTCTGACGGATGCCACTCAGCGCGGATCGTAACGGCGACCGAGCAGATCCAGAGCGAATCGGCGGACACGGTGGTTTGTACCCTCGTCCTGTGTTCGGTGCGGGATCCTGCGGCGATTCTCCGCGAAGTCCAGCGGATCTTGAGGCCGGGTGGGAAATTCTACTTTCTCGAGCACGTTGCGGCACCGCATGCGACGAAACTTCATCGCACGCAGAGGCTCATTCGTGGACCTTGGAGGTTCATCGCAGATGGCTGCGACGTCTGCCGTGAAACGCTCCCGCTGATTCAGTCCGTCGGGTTCCAACGTGTTCATGCTGAAACATTCGATGTCCCCGCCGTCGGACCGGCTTCGCCACATGTCTCAGGCGTCGCGGTCAAATGACAGCGATCAGAACTGATAGTAGAGGAACACGCTCTTTCCGTCATTGATGAACAGGTAACAGAAGAACAACACGGCCCCTCCCGCGAAGGCCAGCCGCCGTCCGGTTGGAATTTGGATCTCGCTGGTCTCCGGAACTGTGGCGATCAGCGCCAATCCTACGATTACCCAGGCTGTCAACGCCGCCGGCACATCGTGCGATCCGTCGCCAGTTGGCACAAACATTCGATGGAACCACGTCGACGCCATCTGGAAATTATCAGAGCGGAATGGTACCCAACCGAGAACAACCAGGAAGTACGTGAGAGCCTGGCGAACCCGAACAGGAATTCTACCGATCGTAGGCTGGAACATCTTTTCAAGCGAAAGCAACAGGCCGTGGTAGAGTCCCCAGGCGATGAATGTCCAGTTCGCGCCATGCCACAGGCCGCCGAGCGTCATCGTGATGAGCAGGTTTCGATAGGTCTTGAAGTCGCCGTGACGGTTGCCGCCAAGGCCGATGTACAGGTAGTCGCGGAGCCATGAGGATAGGCTTATGTGCCAGCGACGCCAGAAGTCCCCGATACCTGTGGCGCGGTAAGGAGACGCGAAGTTTTGTGGAATGTGGAGGCCGAACAGACAACCAAGGCCGATCGCCATATCCGAGTAGCCGCTGAAGTCAAAGTACAGTTGCAGACTGTAACCGAACGCCGCGATCCAGGATCCGGCAGTCGACAAGAGCGAGATGTCGTGCAGGCTCGGATTGAGGTAACGCGCGATCTGGTCAGCGACGATGACCTTCTTCGCCATTCCGATCGTAAAGAACAGAAGTCCCCGCATCAGCATGTCCGGCTGCAGCGAGCGGTCGATATGAGCGAGATCGTTTTCGATCTGGCGGAAACGGACAATTGGCCCGGCAACCAGTTGAGAGAAAAGGTTGACGTAGGTCACGTACTCGAAGATGTTGGTCGCCGCGCGGACGCGCCCCGCGTTTACATCGAGCACATACGAAATCGTGTGAAACGTGTAGAAGCTGATCCCAATCGGTAGGGTGATTTCGAGGATCGGCAAGGGCAGTCCGGGAAAGACATCCTGCAGGGACTGGACGAAGAACGAATAGTATTTGAAGACTGCCAGGATCCCGAGGTCGACGCCGACTGAAATGTACGTGATCCGTTTTCGATAGGCGGGTAGACGTTCGATCATCAGACCCGCGCCAAAACTGAACAGTGCAGAGAACAACAGGAGGCCGCAAAACCGCCAGTTCCACCAACCGTAAAAAACGAACCCACTCAGCGAGAGAAGGACGTATCGCTGGGTCTTGTTGTTCGAGATCCAGAACAAGGCAAAGGTGATCGGCAGAAAAACGAACAGGAAGATATTGGAGTTGAATACCACCTGGCTGGATTACCTTTTCTGTTCGCCAACGAGTAGCCGCTCGATACGAACTGCGTGAGTGTCGTCGAAGTGGTTGCAGTCGTACCATCCCTTTGGATCGCCTCCATAGGATTGTTCGTCGTGAAAATCAAAGGTCTGGACCGCCTCCGACTTGAGTGTTCGGAGTAGTTCCCTCGCGTGTCTGCGGAGATCGGCGTAGTTCGTTCCGGATGCCATGAAGGCGGCGGTTCTGGGATGAGGCCCGGTGAGCCAGACTTCGACTCGAGCGCCCGATCCAGTGGCTTCCTCAATCGTGCGGCGAAGGTATTCGACTTGCGTGGTAGAAAGAGTTTCTGAGGCTTCCACCTTCTTTCGCGCGCTCGCCATGCAAACGTCTATTCCATTTTGCAGCGAGAACGTACCGTCACGCCGCTGTTGATCGTGCAGGCGATATTGCAATGTACCGTCCGGAGAGAATGTCACCGACGATGGGCGCGGACGAAAGCTGAGGTAAATGGAAAATGCCACGTCCCGCGCGTAGGACAAGGTCGCAACCCGCGGAAGGATTGTGCGAGCGTACTCAAAGGAAGAGGGGCTTCCTGTGGCGAGTTCGCGCAAAGGATGTATTGAGTCGTGGGACGCTGCCGCATCGCGAAGCGACTCGATATCGAGCCCGATAATTACCAGCCTCAATGAGTGATTTCTTTGCCGGGTCCAGCGGAGAGCAGCAAGGAAGTCTTCGCCCTTCGCGCTAGCCAATCCGAAGTTAAAGAAATTGAGGCCTGAGGATCGTCGCAGGCGCTCGCTGTTCAGGAGCATGCTGCGGCTCGACCCCAGGATCAGCCCTTCGACCGGCTGAACCTTCAAGTACTCGTCGAGCAACTCAATCTTCTCGGCTCGGTAGTCGCTGCGAACCGCGGGGAAGGCCCTGGAGCCGGAAGCGAAATCCCGCACCGGATTTACCTGATAGGCGATCGCGAGGTACAGAAGCGCGGTAGCGCAGCTTCCACTCAGGAAAAGCGCGCCGAGCGTCCGAGTGCCCGCCACACTCGACGCCGAGCGCGAGACGACAGGTGCGTGGCCCGCAATCAGCGCTTCCATATCTAGAACGTAGTCTCTACGGGACGGGAAAGTTCTCACACAAAGTGAATTCGAACTCCGGGTATTTTGGGCTAATCGATTTCCCTACTCCATCGGTCCGCGATACGCTGGGAGCCGTCACCACGATGGATCATCAGGAATTGCACCGCCGCAAGCAGGCCGCACGGGAGTCGACGGCTGGTTCGGAAAAGCTCACAGGCCGCAGGGACAAGGGCATGATGCTCGTCCGCGAACGCATTGAAGCCCTCCTGGACCCAGGTTCCTTTCAGGAATTCGGTCTGCTCGCTCATTCCGATGTTCCAGGCATGGAGACGAAAACACCAGCCGATGGCAAGGTTTGCGGACTCGGTACCATCGCCGGCCGCACGGTGATCGTGACAGCGGATGATGCGCTGGTTTTGGCAGGATCCGGTGGCCGTGTCGGCTCCGCGAAGACCATGCGGTGGCATGAGTTTGCCAAAGAAAAGGGCTATCCGATCATCAATCTGGGCGAAGCCGGCGGTGCGCGTATCCCCGATATTCAAGGTTCCGATGGCCTGAGTTCGATGACCATGCGCGCTGAAATGGGGCGCAGGCTGCGCCGGGTTCCGATGGTCGCCACCATTGCCGGAGAGTGCTTCGGCGCGCCGTCCTGGTATGCCGCCCTGGCCGATTTCGTCGTCCAGATCAAAGGCTCCTGCATGGCGGTGTCGGGTCCCCGAGTGCTTGAGATGGCGACCGGCGAACGGGTCCCCACGGAGGAATTGGGTGGCTGGAAATTGCACGCAGAAACTACAGGCTTGATCGACCGGGTCGCGGAAGATGAGGCCGATTGCCTCCGATTGGTCCGTGATTTTCTGTCCTACCTGCCGTCGCATTGCGATGAACTTCCGCCGGTGACGCCAGCCTCGACCGAGCAAGTAGAGAGGCATCCGGATCTCGCAGCAATCGTTCCAAGCGAGCCTCAACGAGGCTACGACATGAACCGGGTTCTGGAGGCGATCTGCGATCCAGGCTCTGTCTTTCCGATCAAACCGGACTACGACCGCAGCGTGATCAGCGCGCTCGCACGATTGGACGGCTACGCGGTAGGGATCATTGCGAATCAGCCGTCGCGCCTATCAGGAGCCATGGGTCCGGAAGGCTGCAACAAGTGTGTCCGATTCATCTGCCTGTGCGATTCGTTCCATATTCCGCTGTTGTTCCTGCATGACACGCCAGGTTTCCGCGTCGGCAAGGAAGCGGAAGCTAAAGGAATGCCCGGTCGAATCATCAACTTCATTGAAGCGCTAGCCCTGGCAACTGTGCCAAAGGTCTCGCTGATTATTCGCAAGAGTTATGGCATGGCATATTCGAATATGGCGGGTCCTGGAATGGGTGCGGATTTTCAGTTTGCCTGGCCTGGTGCGGATATCAGTTTTATGGCACCCGAAATTGCCGCGAATGTCGTTTATCAGCGCAAGATTCAGAGCTCAGCGAATCCGGAACAGGCTTGGCAGTCAGCCGTTGAGGAAATGAGGTCTGCAAGCGCACCGTGGAGAGCCGCGGGATTGGGATACTTGGACGATGTGATCGAACCCCAGGAGACTCGTTCCGTACTGATACGTGCCCTCAATGCCGCCCGCTCCGGGAGGACTGCAGGAAAGAGTCAGCGATTACTGGCTAACTGGCCGACTAGCTGTTGATGAAATTCCGGACCCGAAGGGGTCGCACCGTCATACTCAACAATACGAACGCAATCACGCCCTTCCCGCTTCGCCTGATAAAGCGCTGAATCTGCTGTGCGAATGAGGCCGGCGGTTTGCGCGTTGGTCGATGGAACCGCAAAGGTGGCACCGAAACTGGCGGATACCTGTAATTGCAAGTCACCCACGATGAAGGGCTCGAGCGAAATCGCGGCGCGCAAGCGTTCCGCATGAGATGAGATACAAGGAGTGTTGCATCCAGGCAGAATGATCAGGAACTCTTCGCCACCGAACCGGCCAACCGAATCGTAAATCCTGCACACACCACGAAGACGCCGGGCACATTCTCGGAGGACATCGTCGCCGACCAAATGTCCGTAGGTGTCATTGATGGATTTAAAGTGATCGATATCCATCATCACCAGCCCGACCGAGGAATCCTCGCGCTCCATGCGGGAGAGTTCTTTTTCGAGGGTGTCGAAAATCGTCGAACGGTTCCAGAGCTTGGTTAGACTGTCGCGACTTGCTTGATCGATTAGTTCTTCGCGAGCCGAAAGCAATTCGCTTTGTAGCTCCAGAATTCGCATTCCGGCGCGAAGGCGGACCTGCAGTTCATGCTGATCGAACGGTTTGGTGAGGTAGTCGTCGGCGCCGGCTTCCATGCCTTCAATGAGATCCTCTTTCAGGCTCTTTGAAGTCAGCAGAATGAGGTAGGTGTACTTGCCCTTATCCAGTTGCCGAACAAGGCGGCACACCTCCGGCCCGGTCAGTCCTGGCATGACCCAGTCCAGGATTGCTAGGGAAGGAGCATCTTCCTTCTGGAGGATATTCCAAGCGGCAACGCCGTCCAGCGCAGACTCGACATCATAACCCCATTTTTTGAGGGCCGCTTCAAGGAGATGCCTTGAAACAACGCTGTCATCTGCAATAAGTATCTTTACGCGATTCTGATTCCGTTTCTCCGACACATACAACTCAGTTTCTGGCCAGCCCCCCGACTTTCACAATTACTGTCATCTTACATATCGACTTCTGGCCGGCCAAACGTTAGAACGCAAGTTTGACCTAACATGAAGTCTTGATGAGATTTCAACTTCCAGGTCTTGTATTCGTCTGCATAGTTACTTCAACAGCTCAGACCCTTTTTCTTGGCTCTATCCCTCATCCGGAGGTAATCCGGGCTGTGCCTGTCCAAGATTCTATTAAGATATCAGTTTCGCCAGTGAGTGAAGTGAAGGGCGTCGTGCGGACCCCGGATGGCGCACTTTGGATCGGAACGTCGCGCGGGGTGATCCGTCAGTACAACCAGAAGTACCAGTACTTTGCTGGCCAAAGGTACTTGCCCAATGACGAAGTGTTGTCGATCGCACCAAACGGGGATTCCGGAGTGACGGTGCATACGAAGGCTGGTGCATCGCAGATCCGCATCGTGAAATTGACGCTTGCGGAGAAAGCCGCCCGCTTTGAGGACCGGGTGCAAAAGCGTCACAACCGGCACGGCATGGTCGCCGACTCTCATCTCAAAATCCCCGGGGATCTCAATTCCAACCAGATGGTCTCTTCCGACAACGATGGCCTGTGGACGGCGATGTATGGCGCCGCCGAGTGTTATCGCTACGCCGCCACCAAATCACCGGAAGCTCTGGCCCTGGCGAAGCGATCCGTTGAAGCAGTTCTTTTCCTGGAGCAGGTCACTGGACGTCCCGGGTTCCCGGCCCGGTCGTACATTCGCAAAAACGAACCCAAACCTTCCGACGGGATCTGGTACAAGACTTCAGACGGCGAAATTGAGTGGAAGGCGGACACCAGTTCCGACGAGATCGTCGGGCATTTCTATCTGTTTTCGATTGCTTACGACCTGCTTCCGGATCCGGAACTCAAGAAGCGGATCGCCGAAACCGCCCGCCGGATCATGGACCATATTCTGTCCAACGGCTACAACCTGATTGACGTCAGCGGCAAACCGACGCGTTGGGGCAAATGGTCGCCCGCCTATTTCGGCACGGCGGAGGGGCGTCCGGACGCACCGCTGAATGCGGTGGAACTTCTCGGATTCCTGCGGGCGACAAAGCACTTCACCGGCGACGCCAAGTACGACGAGGAATATCGCAAAGCGGCAATCGACCTCGGCTATGCCAAGATGACGGCCCGTTATGCCGAACTGATGGAAGAACTGAATTATTCTGACGAAGAACTCGCGATGCTGTCGTTCTACACACTGTTCCGCTACGAGAAGGATCCTGCCCTGCTTCCTTTATATAGGCAGGGGCTGGAGCAATGGTGGAAAAACATCCAGAGGGAGAACAACCCACTGTGGATGCTGATTTATCGCTACTGCCTGCCGGACTCAAAACTGGATATGAAGCCTGCCGTCCAAACGCTGGCCGAGATCCCGCTCGACCTGATTTCGTGGGGAGTCCAGAATAGTCATCGGGCAGATGTCCGGTTTTCGGACAAGATCGACCGTTTCGGCCGCAAGGAAGCGGCAACCCTGTTGCCGGCCAATGAGCGTCCCGTAATGAAGTGGAACGGGAATCCATTCATCGTGGACACTGCCAGGGACGGTCGCAGCGAGGATGACGGCGGATTCTACCTGCTGCCGTACTGGATGGGCCGGCATTTGAACTTCTGGCGTGAAGCTCAGGGTGCCCGGCGATGAGCCAGTAGTTAAGGAATCAAACCGTGTCGAGCTTCGGCGAGCTGAGGTAACCCGGCATCGGCATTCTTCCACAATTCCAGGAATCGTTTAAACTGATCGCTCGCCCCCGCGCGATCCCCCGACTTCAGGAGCGCCTGCCCCAGATGAAATCGGGCCAACGCCATGCCTGGGTAGAGTTGTAGGGCACGACGGTATTCAGCGATCGCTTCCGGAACTCGGCCGGTTTCGAGCAAACCGTCCGCGAGCGCGTCTTCGAGAGTCTCCATCATGCCCCATGAGGCGCGGTGACGGACGAGTTCCTTAAGGCTTGCGAACATTTCTTCCGGCCGTTTCGCCATGCGAGCTTCCTGCGCGGTGTAGAAAAACTGGTAGCGCAAGGCCCATCGGCTTCCGCGGCCAGGCAGTGCCGATCGACGCATCGCTTCGGCGATCTTCGGCGAGAGCAATGCCACGGGACTCCACTGGTACAGCTTTGGATCCAACTTTTCCATTGCCGCCCGCGCTTCGCCTTCCCGCCCCAGGCGCCAGTAGATCCACGCCGCCTGATGGATGAATCTGCCGGGATGCATGTCTCTCGGCAAGTGATCGGCAATTTCCAGCGCTTCACGGTAGCGGCCGGCCCCCGCCAGAATCGTCTGCCGGTGGGCCATGGCGGTTCCAAAGCCCGGGTCCAGGTGCAGGGCCTGCGAAAGAGCTTCGAGCGCCCTTTCGTGATCCCCTGCGAACTCGTATGCCAGGGCCAGCGAATCGTAGGCGTTGGCCTCCGCTGGTGCGAGCTTCAGATAGCGGTGTGCAGCATCGATCGCTTCCGCATGACGGCCCATCTCCGAGTAGGTTGCCGCCAGCGAATTCCACAGCCGCCGAGCATCCCCATCAATTGCGAGCCCCTGTTTCGCGACTTCAGTGGACTCCTCATGATTCGAATCCCCCCGCAGCAGCACAGCCAGACGATGATACGACTCGATCTCGCGCGGATACGCGACGATCAGTTCCCGGTAGCGGCCAATTGCCTCCCGATAATTCTGATTTGCGATCGCATACCACGCTAGTACGTGACGGCGGTCCCGTTCCGTCAGCCTGCCGGACTTTTGGTAGGCGCGCTCCAGATAGGGCCGTCCCTTTTCGATAAGGCCGGCTGAAATCGTGTAGACGTACCCGATGCGCGCATACGCCATGTCGAAGTCTGGATCCAGCTCAATGGCACGCTGGAAATGGCCAATTGCCGCGTCCACGTGAAAGCCTTCCGCCTGTTCGAGACCCAGGCTATATTCCCGGTAGGCTTCCAGGTTCCTGGTCATTGCCTCCGGCAAGGAAGGTCCGGGAACCTGCGCCAACAGCCTGCCTGCCAGGCGGGCCGCCAACTGATCGACTTGGATGAGAACCTTTTCCGGCGCATCCGCCACCAGGCTGTCCGCGGCGAGCAGCTTCCCGCTGCGTCCGTCGTAAATCTGCGCCTCCACCCGAATGCTGCGGCCGGTCTGGGCGAAACTGCCAAGGATGGCGATCTGCGCCTGGCTTCGCCGTGCCAGTTCGATGGCGCCTTTCAAGCCCGTGTCTCCGATTCGACCCAGCCAGACGGATAATTGGTCGCGGCTTAAGACTTCGAGCGACTGCGAACGCGAAAGAGTGGTGGCCAGCATATCGGGCAGGCCGTCTCGCATCCAGTCGATTTCGGCCTGGCCGGTTTGGTTGACGAAACGGAAGACCGCTACCTGCCTCCGCCCACCTGAAGGTGGGGGCAAGCCGGGATTCAGGTACGACCAGATCCAAAAGCCTGTTCCAGCCAGCAAGAGAACCGCGACTGCCGCAATCCAGATCCATCGTTTTGCTGAGGGATGCTCCTCAGTCGTGATTTCCTCCCGGATCTCGACGCGGGTTACCTCCTCGTGCGCTGTGAGCTGCAATTGGACTTCTTCCACTGGACCGATAAAGCGGAAGCCGCGACGGGGGATCGTTTTCAGATAGACAGGTTCGCGCGGGTTGTCACCGAGCGCCCGCCGGAATTCGGCGATGGCCTGGGAAAGGACGTCGTCGGTGACGGCTGTGTCTTTCCAACACGCCTCCATGATTTCGTCTTTGGAGACTAGCCGGTCGCGGTTTGCGAGAAGGAACGCGGCGACCTGAAAGGTCTTGGGCTTGAGATGAACTTCCGTTCCGTCCCGAAGGAGGCACTCGCGGGCAAGATCGAGTTCAAAAGCGGCAATTTTGTACTGCACGGCGTAAAATCAGCGAAAATTCAAGTCGCGTTCAGGACTCGGAAGGCGGCTCCCGCGCACACTCAAGTCTATCAAACGCATGAAATTAGTAAGAACGATTACGGTGACGCACGTTCGCCGCGAGATGGAAGTATCCGGGCTTGTCACGGCGCTGGAGTATGTATCGTCCGATTCCCCGAATCCGGTTACTCGCAGCCCGGGCAGCAAGCCTGGGGTGAGCAAGATTTTCGCGGCGCTCGCTTTTTCTCGTCTGGTGGCATGGCTGAAGCCATGGCGGTGAAGTGAACCTTCATCCCCGATTGCGACCCACAGAGTGCGACAGCCCCAGAGTTCTTCAAGAGGAGTTTAAGTATCCAATGCGGCAAACTACCCGGTCGGTCCAAGCGAGGAGACTCGCCATCCTTGTTGTGTCGATTTTAGCCTGCGGTTCTGCACAAGAGCGTGATGTGAAACTCGGCCTTCAGGCGGCAAATTCCTTTATCGTGGACCGTCCTTCAGAGGGCACGATGACCGCAACGGACGATCGGTCAGGGGGTGTTGCGAGCGTATCGGTCCTCATCAAGCCTCCCTTCACTACGACACCAGATACAAAGGTAAAGTTCTCCGTCACAGCTCCCAGCAGTACCCGGAAAGCCATTGTGACACCGACCAGGGTCACCTTTCCGGAACCGTTGACGCTATCCATGAACCTCACCTATGAGGGGCCAACCAATGACCGTGCGATCGCCACGCGCGACTCCGGCGACTGCACCCGCAACACGCAGACCCAAGGATCCGGAACTTATACCTGCACGGTTACGTCCGCCGACGTCCAGGCCGGCCCGGATGGCCAGCCTTCGATGCTATTGGCTTTCGATCTGCGCGGCACCCGCTGGAGCCTCAACTTTTACGTCTTCTACTCGCTTGAGGGGCTCGGGCAGGATCGCATTACGCCGCTCCTGTCGCTTCCCGTAGACGGGTCACAAATCTTCGGAGGCGCTACTGCCCGAATGTTCGCAGCCGTTGTCTATGACCTGACTTCTGAGGATCACGGGCAGGTTTTTCTGCAACTTCTCAACGGAGGCAATGGTTCCGTGATCGCCCGCTCACAGGGTCTGCCGGTGGACAAAGGCCTTGGTTCGCTAGGCACCGAGGGTGGACTTGCAATTCTTCCCACGGACTTTCTGGACACGAGTTTCCTTGGGCCTGGAAAGATCCCGGAAGATGTCACCGACCTGGAACTGAAGGCACTGCTGACGAATGCGGCCGGGGGAAAGAAGCTAGCAGAAGTGACGATCGCGCGTTACAAAGTAAACCTCCTTCCCGACGTCCAAATCCGGTTTTCGCCGCAAACATGCCAGGACGACTTCATTGAGAAGCCCTCGTTGATTGCAGGGGCAATCAACCCGGACCTGAGTTGTATGCAACTGACAGTCAACAGTCCGGCACTTGCGCCTGGCGACGAAGTTGCAGTACAGTTCGAAGCGCAGCTCCAGGCAATCGAAGACGCCCCCAGTTCGGGATTGACGCTTCTTCGAGAGACACGGATCGTAAAGGCCGGTGAGCCTATCAAATGGGTGTCTCCTGGCGGCCGGTTTATCAACTTCGCTATGCGTCGGCTGTACTTCCGTGTCACGGTTGTGTTGCCGACGGGACAGCGATTCATCACGTACCTCCAGGAAGCTATCGGTATCGCGAGCGCAAGCACCGGTGCTTTGGGAACGTATAAATTCGGCAGCCAGCCGACGGGCAGCCTCGAACAGAATAAGCCGAATCCGGTTGTCGCGGTCGTTGGATGGGATCAGGGTGATACCGAAGAGTCCCAGGACGTTTTCCGGTGCCTGGCCTATGAGACTAACGGGCAGCGGACCCCGGCAAACTGCGAAACTAAAATCTCGAATACTGACAGTCTGCGTCACTACACCCGATCCCAGCACGACAGCTTTACTATGATTCCGCCGGAAGGCCCAACAAGTCTGGTCGTTTATTACCAGTACGCCTACGGATCCAGAACTGTGAAATCGCAGGAACTGTACTTCAACATCGCGCAATTTGTCCGTCTGGCGCCAGGAGCGATTGTGCAGGCGTCCGGCGCTACTCTCCAAGTTGCTTCGAATACCAGCGGCGTCGAATCGGTTACCGCAACGACCGCCGCAACCGGTATCGCAAGTCTGTCTTTCGTGGAGGTTGCCGCGGAGCCTACTCTGCCGGGCGTACAGCGAAGCCGTTTAGCCGTTCCGGCTGCAGCCGACAATACCCTTCCAGCAGCTCTTGCTGATGGCTGGATCGGCATCAACCGCATTTGGCGGATTGATCCCTCGATACCGAAGAATGGATCTTTCCGATCCTCTTTGACGCTCCAGTTCGCACCTTCCGATCTTCCCAACGACCCCAATATGGATGCCTCGAAGCTTGAGATTGTTGCGTACGATCCCGCCACCGGTTCGATGGAACGCATCCCGACAACCATAGACGCCGTGGCCGGAACAGCCACCGGGCAGATCGACGGACTCGCGCCTGTCTACACGCTGGCTGTCTTCTCGCCGTTCACAAAGAAGGGACTCGCCGCGGGCGCAGTTTCAGCGGGCGGCAGATCATCCCGGATCACGCTCGTAAACCTGGACAATTCGACGGCAACCGTCAACCTAAACCTTCCTTCGAAATCCACCAAGGACGTGGGCCCCAATCAGGCCCTTGCGACGACCGCGGGGGAACTCGCCGGCAATCCTGCAGGTGGTCTCGACTGGCTTCTCGCCTCCGGACCAGCAAGCATGGCTGGCGCCTACAAGATCGACCGCGGATCGAAATCGTCCGGGTTTGATTTCCTGGAAACAGCGGCCAGTCCGCTCACCAACGCAGTAATCCCTGAAGTGGTCTCTTCAGAACTGGTGAGCACCACGTTGCAAATCGCGAACCCGAATCCATTCCCCGCGCGCGCTACCGTGTCGCTCTACACGGGCACCGGAGCGCTAGTCGGGAATGCCCCCGTTGCGGTCGAACCATCGGCGGGTTTGAACCTCTCGCTGGAAAGTAACTTCCCGAATCTGACCAAGCCGTTTGCCGGCTACGCCGTCATCCGATCCGATCAAAGTCTCTACAGTTCCGCGATCTTTGAAGCTACATCAGATACAGGCGCGATAGCGGCAATTAACGCTTTGCAGCCTGGCAGCCTCCCATCTCGTGCCGCGATCCCGGTGGCAGGAGTGGACGCTACCGGAGCCGTCAGCATCGTCAACACGGGTTCCGCCGATCTCCGATTTCTAGCTACGCTCTACGCAGAGAATGGTGCGGTGGCCCAGGGATTCACGTCCGCCAGCGTCACCCTGCTGCCGGGCGAACAGTATCTCGCCCGCCTAACCGACATGTTTCGAGGCGGGGATCTGCCGAACACCGGATCCATCGTGATCGAACGGACAGCGGGAGAAGGCGCTGGCACACTTCTCATCGCCGGCGCCCTAATGTCCAAGCTCGCTGTACTCCCCATCGACAGGAGTGCGCAATCCCGACTCGTCATTCCTTTGCCGGATGCCACGATGCCGGCTGCAATTCAGTTATTCAGCTCCGGCGCAGCAGCGAGCGCCGTTGTGACGAGCCTGCAGGAGAACGGCACAGTGCTGAGTTCCACGCGCGTCGCCATCCCTGCAAGAGGATCCAACTCGACCCAGGTCGCCGCAGCGGGCACGCGCACCTATGTTCGAATCGAGTCCGACCAACCAGTGAATGCAGTGGCCCTCGTCCGGGCAAACCCCGGCAACACCGATATCGGCGTACTGCCCGCACAACCCGTTCCCGCTTCGGCCGCAAACCCAGGCGGAGGCACCGGGAATCCAACGCCTTCCTTGTCGATTCCGTCCGACGTCGTCGATTTCGGACGGGTCAACATTGGCGCATCGTCCGATGTGCGCTCTATAGCCGTCAGCAACGCCAGTCGAACCACGCAATATCGGGTGACGTCGATGATCTCGAGCAGCGCGCAGTTTGTACTGGCAGCGGGAAGCAGTTTGCCCGCCCCTGGACCCGGCGCTGCCCAGAACCTGATGCTCCGGTTTACCCCGACTGCTGCCGACACGCAGAACGCCACAATCACCCTCGCTACCGACGACCCCGCGGCCCCGACGCTGACTCTGCGAGTCACCGGGTTTGGCGTAGCCCCGAGCGCTACACCTTCGTTGTCCGTATCCACCAGCACCGTCGACTTTGGTAGCGCCACAGTTGGGCAAACCAAGGACGTCTCTCTACAGATTTCGAATACAGGCACTGCTGGGCTGAACGTAACCGCGACTGTCACCGGTGCGGCGTTCTCACGTGTGACAACGGCGTCATTTACCATTCCACCGGGCGGTGCGTCCCAAACCGTGACGTTGCGATACTCTCCCGCAACCGCAGGCACCGCAGCCGGAACATTGACGCTCACAAGCAACGATCCGCAACGGTCCTCGCTCAATATTCCGTTGTCGGGCACCGGCATCAGCGCTCCAGCCGCCGCCGCGTTCTGCAACGGAAGCTTCGAACAACCTGGGCACTCCAGCAGCTATATCACTCTCAGCGTTGGCGGAAACCTGCCTTGCTGGAACATCACGGCCGGCAACGTCGACGTGATCGGCCCGTACTGGGTATCGTCCGACGGTCGATTCTCACTGGACATGGATGGCGACGCCCCAGGCACCATCACGCAAACTTTCGCAACGGTTGTCGGAACAACTTATACGGTTGCCTTCGATCTGGCCGGCAATCCGGGAGGAGGCGCGACTGTCAAGCAGCTTGAAGTCTCCGCCGCCGGACAAAGAGTCACCAAGACGTTCTCGGTCGCAGGCCGAAGTGTTTCCAGCATGGGCTGGCAGCGGGAAACTTTCCAGTTCACCGCGAATTCGACTGCTACGGTCCTGCAGTTCCGAAGCCTTAGTGGCGCATCCAATGCCGGACCCGCACTGGATAACGTTTGCGTCGTCGCAGGTACGGCACCTTGCGGCGGGAGCACCGCGCTAGCCGCCATCTCCGTATCGCAAACCTCGTTGGCGTTCGGTAGCGTGACGGTTCTGGCGACAAAGGATCTGTCCCTTCAAGTCTCGAACACTGGCACGGCTGCGCTAAACGTCAATCTCCTCGTCTCTGGAACGGGATTTTCACTATCCACACCTGCCGCATTCACCATTCAACCGGGTGCTACCGCGCAGACCGTCACGGTGAGGTATTCGCCCTTCGCACCGATCGCGGCAACTGGCACCTTAACGGTTGCGAGCAATGATCCTGCCAGACCTACGATCAGCATCCCGATGACCGGCACAGGAGCCGCCGGTTCGAGCGGCGGAGGCAGTTCCGTTCGGATTTCAGTAAACTCAGCGGCGGGCTGGCCGAACGGCAGGGTTTCGAACCAATTGCCTCCACTTGCCATTGATGGCAGCACCAGTACCTACACGTGGACCACCGAAGCATTCGCATCCGCGCGTCCGTCTTATCTGGGAATTGGATTCGCCGCTGCTGCCAGCGTGAATCGCATTCGTCTCTTTAAAGACAATGACTCCGGCGGGGCAGGACCTGTCGCCAAGGACCTGGTGATCGAATACACCACGAGCCCGCCCTCGACACCTCTGGCTTCCCGAACCTGGCAACCGGTATCGGGACTGACGAACGGCTTCAGTGGGTCCGAAATGCTCACGGCCACCACCGTGAATTCGAACGGTACAGTCGCGGCAGACAATCACAACAGCCTGGTGAGCGGGTTCGCCTCACTGACCTTCAATGCAGTGAACGCCACGGGAATCCGGATTGGGTTCTCGAATGTGACAACACTTAGTCAGAATCACTACCGCGTCTATGAAATTGAGGCCTATAGTCCGCAGTAGATAGGCTAAGCTACTGGAAGGAATTCCAGTAGCAACATCTCTGCGGGCGGAGGCGTATGACGAGAATCCTGCAGGACCTGCAATACGCGTTCCGGCAATTCGCCAAGAATCCGGGCTTCACGCTGACGGCTGTCCTCTCGCTGGCACTCGGCATCGGAGCGACAGCGGCGGTCTTCTCGGTAATCTATGCGGCGCTACTGGATCCGTATCCATTCCGCGCAGCGGACCGTATCATGCGCCTGTCGGTTCGCAACAAGACCGGCAACGTGGACATGATCGGCCTGAACCCAGATCAGATCCGCCAGTTGCAACGTGTGGACGCCGTTGAGAGCGTGCTGGCGATGGACTATCGCGCCATGACGATGACCGGTAGCGAGTTTCCGGAAAACGTCAATCTCATCGGCCTGATTTCGGGTGGATTCCAGGATCTCGGCGTTGCCCCGCTGATGGGCCGCGGGCTCATACCGTCGGACTCCGTGGACGGCCGCGAGCCAGAGCCCGTCGCCGTCATTTCGCACCAGTTCTGGATGGAGCACCTGGGTGGGGATCCCCAGATTGTCGGCAAGACGCTCGCTCTCGACCGCAAAAGCTTTACGATTGTGGGCGTCGCCGCTCCGCGCTTCCGATGGTACAGCGCGGATGTCTACATACCCTTACACATGGACCATGATCCGCAGCATTTCTGCATGGTCAACTTCCGGTTGAAGCCTGGTGTCACTGCACGCGCCGCAGACTCCGCCCTGCAACCGCTACTCGATCAGTTCGCGAAGGACATGCCCAAGCGGTTCCCCGAGCACTTCCAGATGGCAGTGGAGGGACTGAATGAATGGGTCAACCGTAGCATGAGCGGCACCTTGTATCTTCTCTTCGGTGCAGTGGGACTTCTACTGGCTGTGGGATGCGCCAATGTGTCCATTCTGCTGATGGCGCAAGGTACGGCCCGGCAACAGGAATTTGCGGTTCGGGCCGCAGTCGGCGCGAGCGGGCGGGACCTGATCCGGCAGTTGATCACGGAATCTTTGTTGCTGGCGACGATTGGGTTAGCCGCCGGCGTAATGGCGTCGTACCTCATCCTCGCCGCGATCAAAGCAGTATTGCCCACACGTGCCTTTGCTCCTGAAGTCGTCATTCATATCAATATCCCGGTGCTGATTTTCAGCAGTTTCGTGGCCGCTGGAACAGCATTGCTCTTCGGATTGTGGCCTGCCCTGCAGATGTCGTGGACGCATACCGGGCAGGCCATGGCAGGAGCTTCGAAACGCGTAGCAGGAAGCATCTGGGGCCAGCGGACCCACCGCGCGCTGATCGGACTGCAGATCGCTTTGACCTTGGTGCTGCTCGCTACGGCAGGGTCCGCGATGAAGGCGTTTGTCGAACTCAGCCGCACACCGCTTGGCTACGATCCGCATCACGTGATGTCGGTTGGCATTCCTTTGCGAACCAACTCCTACACGACGTGGGCCGCCCGCGCGGACCACTTCGAAAGGCTGCGTGCCAAAGTCGCCGAAACACCAGGGGTAACGATCGCCGCAATCTCGAGTAATGCGACTCCGCCGCGGAGCGGAAATTGGTCGCCCTTCGAAATCCTGGGTATGCCTGCCGCGGAAAGCCAGAAGGCATCGATGCATTTTGTGAGTCCGGAGTATTTCGCGGCCCTACGAATCCCCGTGCGGGAAGGCCGCCTATGGAGCGAGATCGAGAATCACAACGGAGCTCAGATCGTGGTCGTCAACCAGACTCTGGCACAGCGCTACTTCTCGAGTGTCAAAGGCGGAGCCATCGGGCGATCAGTGAAGATCGCGGGCTTAGATCCAGGCGCGCCACGTGTACTGACGCCTCCCAAGATCGCGGAGTCGTGGCTGCAAATCGTAGGGATTGTGTCGGATGTGCGGAACGATGGGCTGTCGAGCCCGATCGCTCCGGCAGTGTATTTGCCGTTCTCTCTACAAATGTGGCCTGGGACTCAGATTCTGGTGAAGTCGGAAGCGCCTCCGCTGACGCTGCTTCGGGCAGTTCGAAAACAGTTGACCGCAGTGGATCCGCAACAGCAAAGTTATAGTTCCACGGAAGTACTCGAGGCCTGGATTTCCAACCAGGACGAGTGGCAGCAGAATCATCTGGCGGCCTGGGTATTTGGTGTGTTCGGCGCATTTGGTTTGGCGCTGGCGGCGGTTGGATTGTTTAGCGTGGTGTCGTACACGGTGGCGCAGCGTACCAACGAGTTTGCGGTCCGAATGGCGCTGGGCGCGGAGCCCGGACATGTTCTACGAATCGTGTTCACTTCGGTGCTGGGCAGCGTTGGTCTTGGAGTTGCGATCGGGCTGGTATTGACGCGCGGCGTGAGTCCGCTGCTGGCGCGATGGGCGAAGGGGAATTCGGGAGATCCGGTGATTCTGCTGGCTGGCGCGCTCGTACTCGGTGTGGTGTCGGCACTTGCGTGCGCGATACCTGCTTGGCGTGCTTCGAGGGTGGATCCGATGCGGGCACTTCGCTGCGAGTAGTTCTTCGAACGCGCTAGCCATCGGATCCAGATCCCTCCTCCGCTTCGGCGAACTTGAGCAGTTCCAGAACGACCTCCAGCACTCCTTGCGGTCCCAGGACCACGGCGGCGTGACGGCGCGCGAAGTCCTCGCGAAACCCACAAGGAAGGTCCATTGCAGCTTCAAATACGCCGTATGCGACACGCCAGATTTCGGCGGCTGCCTGCTGGTCGTCGTCATCCGCCCGTGCCGTGGTATTCAGCTTATTTGTCCTCTCGCATCGTCGATGACCGGTTATTTGCCCAGGTGTCGCGTACTATTCAGCAGCCGTTCCCACATGTCCACCGCAACAGCCCGCATTCCCGGACTTCAAGCGCCCACACCGCCGGTGGCCGACCCGAGCGTCTCAGAGCTAATGGGCCGCCTGTGCCACGGCAGCAAGGGGGCGGCCGGACAACTGGTTTCGTTGTTCTACCCCGAATTGCGGCGTCTGGCCCAGTCCCAGATGCGGGGTGAGCGGGCCTGCCACACCTGGCAGCCGACTGTCCTGGTCAACCAGCTTTATCTTGAACTATTGAAGGTGAGGAGCCTCAACCGCCCGGCCACCGATGATCGCAGGGCCTTTTTCGGTCTGGCCGCCCGCCTGATGCGCCGGCTTCTGATCCATCATGCCCGCCCTCTCGAAAAGAAAATGCAGTTCGTCGAAATCGCCGCAGAAGACGATGTGGCTGGTAGCGCCGGTCACCACGGGGATCTTGCGGAAGTTGAAAATCTCCTCCTCGGACTCGAACGTATCGATCCGCAGTTCCGTCTCATCGTCGAACTAAAGGCGCTCGAAGGACTCTCGATGGAGGAGATTGCGGAGCAGCTCAATATCCCGCTCCGCACAGCCTATCGCCGCTGGACCTTCGCTCGCACCTGGTTGGCCCAGCACCTCTCCACATCAGAGGCGTTGCCGGCGTCGCCAACCCACCGCCAATAGCGCGAATGAACCGAGTCCGAGCATTGTGACCGTCCCTGGTTCCGGCACATCGGAAACCTGGACCGAAAAATCCAGAGTCTCAGTTCCTGAAGAAACAAAACAGGCTCCGCCACAGGTCGCCGGATTTCCCGAATACATCTCGTAAAGGATCAGAATTGTTCCAGCGTTGACGCTACCAGGAACGGCGGAAGGATCGATCAAGTAACTCGCGAACCCGCTGCCGGGGATCAGCGTGAATGGCTGCGACCAGTTGACGGCACCGGCCGGCAGCGACCCGAATGTTGGACCTCCCTGCCCTGTGATGAAGTCCGTGTAGATGCCGAGACCGGGGTTGCTCTCTCCCAGCAGAATCGTGCCTACGACGGTGGTCCAGTTCGTGGGATCCGAGACCATTGTGAATCCCCAACCTACGGTCTGGCCCGGAGCGCCCTGCAACGCGCCGTTTGCCGGATCGAGAGTAAAAATGGGTCCCGCCTGCAAGGTTGTTCCACCGGCTGCAATCAGCAGCGCACCCCAGATCAAACCCAAGCCTTTGCGGGACTTACCGTTCGGTGTTCTTCCGTTCATGTGTCTCCTGTTCCTTTCAGTCCCGTGCAGCTCTAGCGATACAACGTGATCGTGTTCGAACCCGCGTATGTGCTGCCGTTCAGCGAGCGATACCGAACCGTAAATGTCACGCGCGCGGCACTGGTTGGCCAATTGAAGTTGACGACGGTCGCGGCCTTGGCACCGGCCGGAATAGTCCCCAAGATCACGCCGCCGGACGGCAGTGCGACGGTCACGGTGCCGCCTCCCTGTGGGATCTGAAAGTTGTCGATTGCGTAGATCGCGACATCCGGCGCGGGACCCGATCCAATATTGTTCAGCACGAGGGGCACGGCCACAATCTCGTTACCGAGATCGGTGCGACCCGATGACGAAGCGTAGAGGATCGGCGTACCGAGCGCTGCAAAGTTGGCAGTCACATTTAAGGGCGCGGTGACCGTCGTACTCGCGGGACTAGAGGTTGATGCGATACCACCACTCAATGACACGAACCGGAAGCCTGCGGCGGGAGCAGCCTGCAATTGCAAGGGTGTATTCGGCGCGTACCAGCCACCTCCGCTTAATGTTCCGCTCGCTGCCGGTACCACATTGGTGGTGACCAGGTATTGTGTTGCAAACTGCGCGGTGTACGCGACATCGGTCGAGGATCCGCCAAAGGTGCGTGGATTCAAACTGTTGCCGCCGTCGGTCCAGTTCGTGAAGACAAAGCGGGCGTTCCGCTGTTGCCCGGACTGTATGGGCATGGAGACAGAATGGGTTTCCGAGGGTGCCCACGTGAAACTGACCGGCGTAGTGTACGAAGTTCCGTCCACCACAATCTGAAGTCCAGTTGGCGACGTCGCGAAGGTGGTGCGACCCTGTGCAGGTACAAAGACTGCTTGCACATTCTTTGGAGCGTTCATGATTACGACGGCTGGGCTCGCCTGGGATGTCGAATCTCCTGTGAATTGTTTGAAGACGAATCCAGGCGCGGGCATCGCATCGATCGTCACCGTGCTAGCTGAAGGATAGGTACCGTCAGCGGATGGTTGTTGTGCAGCGATTGTCCCACCATTGAGGGGAGACACGGACAAGGTCAGCGAGTGGCGTGTCGAATAATTCGCGGTCAAGCTTGCGTCCACTGTCGGCGCCACCGTTCGCGCTGCGGTAGTCGCGCCATCCGACCATTGGGTGAATATATAGGTCGAGTTCGAGCTGGTGAAAGTCACGGGCGCGGTGATCTGATGTGTAGATCCGAGAACCCACGAACGGGTCGCGGGAGTCGTTACGTTCTGCCCGTCCACCTGCATTGTCCCTGCAGCCGGAGACATGGCGAGCGCCACAGTGACAACGTTGATCGAGGCGTTCACGGTGGCCGACGCGCTTGTACCGTTGGTGGCAACGAGGCCAAGCACGGCGGTCCCGACGCGTGGCGCGAGTTGCGGTGCGGCGACAAACATCAGTTGAGCAGGCGTAGTGGCGCTGTTGGCCGATATCGTCAGCCATGGACTGCTCAGCGGCAGTACGAGACGGAACGGGATTTCCGAGCCTGGCGTTGAGGATGTCACGTTTACGATCTGGGTCAGACCGTTCACGAACGAGACGTTGGGCGTCGAAACAACCAAGGTAGGAGTTGCCCCAACCACCATAGACACGCGTATGTCGGAGAAGTCCGCGGCCGTTCCGTTTCCGTGATATTCGGTAAACCGCACGAAGCCGGCATAGGTACCGGGGGTCAGGTTGGACGGCAGGTTCGCCGCCTTTTCGATCGTGAATAGCGGCGACCCGGGTGCTTTCGGCGTAACCGTGACAAATGTTGGAGTGCCGCTGTTGGCCGGGAGAAATTGAGTACCGAAGCGGCCGCCAAAACCGCTCGACATCACGACGCTCTGGCTGAATCCTGACTTCGAATCGAAGATCGCGTTGGTCGATGGAGCCAGCGCCACAGTCTTGCCGGGCATATGGTTCAACCACACCTGACCGATCAGACCGGTCTTCATGATCTGAATGAGCTCGCGGTTTTCCGGGGAACTCATCGGACGCCAGAAATGATACTGCGGGCTGATTTCCTGGCAGGCTTTCTCGCCCTCGCTCCACGGGCCCGTCTTGGAACTAATCTTCCAGTCGTAGAGCCATGCATTCGCGGGATTGGGAAAGCCCGGCGGAGGCGGCGGATTGGGATTGTATCCGATGACGTTCGGAATAGCCGGACCGGCGCACGCATAGGGCAGGTTGGTTGACTCGTTAACCTGTGTCCAGCGATACAACAGGGCATCGAACTGGGTTGTGGCCCAGCCGTCGTTAATCACCGGCCCATTGGCCTTGAGGCTCGCGGGCTTGCCGGTCACCGGCGGCTCGGCGAAGTTCCAACTCCAGATCATCTTCTTCGGGCGATCGTCGCAGGTATCGCAGGAACTCGAAAAGCCGTCGGTGTAATCGGTTGCCGGAATGCCGACTTTTGGCGCTGCGTTCAGCGAATAGAAATAGTCAAGGCTGATCCTGCCGAAACCACAGAACACAGCGGTTTGCATCTTAAACGCTGTGAGGAAGTCAGCGTTGGATGCACCGCTCAGGCGATCGGACATCGTTCTGCCCTCGCCAACAAGCTCCGGCGACAAATGGCTGATGGTGGGAGAAATTCCTATGGTGTTTCCGCGAGGCTCGCAATCCTCAAATCCCGTACTGCTGGGAGTGATCTTGCCATCAGCCGAATCACCGGCCAAGCCGAACGGCCACGCGAACCGATCGGGCCCGATCTCCGCCATCGAAACGATTACTTGTGCACCGGCGGCCTGCACTTGCCGGTGTGTTGGCCAGACGGCGGCGACGCCATCGTAACGAAGCACCTTCGGACCCAGTTCATGCAGGATCACCGCTTCGAGTTCAGCCGGTGGAATGTGGGGCAGTTTATCGGCGCCCCAAAAATTATTGACGATCAGATAGATCACTTCGTCGGGGTTCTGGTCGAGCCAGCGGCGGATTTCGCGGACGGCTAAATAGAACGGCCTGTTATAGGACATGCGGCCTCCGGCCCAGCCGCCTTTGGAGAGCTCAAGGGAACACATGTCGATGTCGCTGACCGGGTTTTCAACTCCAGTAAAGGTGGCGGTCAACTGTAGAAAGAAGTTCGTGTACAGTTCGGGAGACATGTGGCACAACTGGTGCCGGAACAGATCGCCCATGGGGTCGAGCCGCAGGTGCCGGGCTCCCAGAAATAGCTGATCTGTGATCGAAAACATCTGGTTGCGGTTGAGCAGACTTTCCGTTCCATCGATCGAATTGCTGTAGGAATTGTGGGTCCCCATCGTGGTGACCAGATTGATTGGCAAGTCGGCGGATATCCGGCGGTACTGATCATCCTGTTGCACGGCAAGAGTGGAATCCAGACGTTTTTGGGCTGTAGCGGTCCGGCGGGAACCAGTATCCAGGCACTGCATCGTAACTCCCTGGATCGCTGGGAAAACGGGGCCCGGATTAAGCGCACGGTCGCAACGAAATCCGGGAAGCTTGTCCGGCAGTAATACATAGGATGGGTCGCCAAAAATGCAGGCTCGCTCGCCTTCGCCCCCGCACTGGTCCCAAAGCACGCGATTCCCAGTCAGTTGACCAAGCGTCGACCGGACAACGAGCACCGGCAACGATGGATCCAGACCGGATGGCCGGCCCGGAATCTGTGCGCCCGCAGATGACGGTAAAAGCAAAGCAATGACAGCAATGAAGCGAAGTTTGTTCACGAAATGTCCCTCCTTGTTAGAGAAGGGAGAGCAGTTGCGAATTTCTGCCACAGTCCCGCAGTTTTTTTGGCGATACCTGAAAATTGGAGGGTGAAAGCGAGGCTGACCTACGAGGGCAGTGGCAGGCCCATCTGGTGCAGGATCGCGCGGAACCGCGGTTCCGGCAACAGCCAGTCGAACCGGGGGTCTCCTGTAATGCGCAAAAGGTACATGCACTTCGATTTGGCAGCCTGCTCAAGGTAGCGGAGCGTTTGCTGGACGTCGCGGAAACCACAATATACGCGGGCGAGATCCGAAGCTGCAACGATGGGCCCGGCCTTTAGCTTTTCGAGAAGTCCGCGAGCCTCTACCGCCGCTGGACCACCTTTTGATGCGAGCGCGTGCGCGAGGCAGGAGAGGGGATAGGGGGCGTTATCCGATAGTTCACAGCTTTGCCGGTACATGTCGATCGCCAGGTCCGCATGTCCATTCCATTCGTGGGCCATCCCCGCCGCAACAGCGATGGGTGGATACCCCGGTGCGATGCGAAGCGCGGTGGAGTGCTGACGGATCGCGTCTTCATAACGCCCTAATCTGCCGTAAATGTGGATCGCGACAGCGTGTAACAGCGGATTGAAGGGATCCAGCGCCAGCGACTTTTCCACGATCTCCCGCGATTGTTCGAAACGCAGTTGCGGGATCAGGCAGAACACTACAAATTCGATATACCCGATGGCCACGGAAGGCTGCTGAGCGAGAGCTCGAGTGAATCGTGCTTCAGCGCTCGCCCATTGCCATTCCAGGACGCACTCCGCGGTGGCAAGGGAATGCAGGCCGATGGCGGAATCGGGGTCGAGGGCAACGCACTTCAAGGCGGCTTCGCGCGAAAGAGGCATCACGATTTGGAACGGAGCACGGTAGAACCATGCGAGCAGAAAGTACCCATGCGCCATTCCTGCCCAGGCGGCGGCATAGCCAGGGTCGAGGCTCAATGCTTCGCGGAAGCATTGTATGCAGGTGTCGAGGTCGGCGAACCTGCTTGACATCGCGAACAGGCCGCGGAGGTAGGCATGATACGCATCGAGATTGCGAGTCCGCGTAATTCGGCCTCGCGGCGACGCGGGCGGCTGTTGGTAATCGGAGGGCGCCAGTTCACCGGCCACCGCTCCAGCAAGCTCGTCCTGCAGTTCAAAAACGTCGCGCAATTCGCGATCGTAGGTGTATGAGAACAGGTGGAATCCGTTGCCTACATCGATCAGTTGCGCCGTCACACGAATCTGCGTGCCCGCTTTGCGGACACTGCCTTCGAGAACGACGCCGACATTCAGCTTGCGGCCGACTTCGCGCACGTCTTCATTGCGCCCTTTGAAGCTAAATGCAGACGTACGTGCGACCACCTGGAGAGTTGGAATGGCGGCCAGGCGGTTAATGATTTCTTCGGTGAGGCCGTCGCTAAAATACTCGTTCTCCGGGTCGGAACTCATATTGACGAATGGCAGCACCGCGATTCGGGAGCGGTCCGGAGGCGGCTTCTGTTGCTGAGCAGGGACCGTTTCTTCGAGTGCCCGCAGTTCCGGCGCGTAGCTTCCCTTGGGGATGTGGATCACGATTGGATCCGTGGCGCCTTCGCCTGCGTAGTATTCGACGAGCCTAGACCGCAATTTCGCGGCCTGAATGCGAACGATGTTGTCCATCCTAGGGTCGAAGTCCGTGCCGCGTTCGAAGACTTCGACGCCGATCGCATATTCCTTCAGAGAATCGGTTTCGCGAGTCGTTACGACATAGCGCAGAAACGCGGCCAGACGCGGCGAAGCCGAAAACAATTTGCTGGCAAGGATGCGCTCAAGTTGCGCGCCAACCGCCGTCGGATTCATCTCCACAAGAGGGTATCAGACGGGGTTCGAACGCCGGTGCGGTTACGGTAACTTACTCTGGCGCTCGCCGCGCATGGCGGATTCTATCTCTGGAGAGTAAAGATACATGAAACAGAATCTGACGGATTTCGATTCCGACGTGTTGGTGGTCGGCGCAGGACCAGCAGGACTCACGCTGGCAACTGCGCTGGCCGCTCGCGGGGTGAAGGTCATGGTCATCGACCGGCTGGAGGAGGGCGCGAACACGTCGCGGGCTGCGGTAGTGCATGCCCGTACACTTGAGACCTTGGAACAGATTTCGGTCACCGAGCGCCTTAAGGCGCGTGGCATCCGGTGTGGAACGTTTTCGATACAGGATCGCGATCGCAGCTTGATGGCGCTCGACTTCGCCAATCTACCCACCCGCTATCCGTACACGTTGATGGTGTCGCAGGCGGTGACGGAGGCGGTGCTGGTAGAGCGTCTTGGCGAACTTGGAGTAACGGTAACGCGCCCGCGTACCCTCCAGTCGTATACGCAGAGCAAGGAGGGAGTGAACGTGGTGCTCACCGACGGCAGCAGTTTGCGAACCCGGTATCTGGTTGGTGCGGACGGCATGCACAGCACAGTTCGCGAATTAGCCGGGATTGCCTTCGAAGGGGATCGCTACGGCGAATCATTTGTGTTGGCTGATGTTCGGCTTTCCGGCGGAATTCCACGGGATCAGGTGATCTTGTACTTTTCGCCGGACGGCCTTGTCGTTGCGGCCCCGCTGCCGGATGGAGTTCATCGGATCGTCGCGACGGTTGCGGAGGCGCCGGTTTCTCCGTCCGCCGGCGACATTCAGACTTTGCTCGATCAAAGAGGTCCCGCTGGCAATCGGGCAATTGTCAAGGAAATGATTTGGAGTTCGCGTTTCCGGGTGCATCACCGGGTAGCGAGCGACTACCGTTCCGGCCGGGTTGTACTCGCCGGGGACTCAGCGCATGTGCACAGTCCCGCGGGTGGGCAGGGGATGAACACCGGAATTCAGGATGGCATGGAACTCGCTGGTTTTCTAGTGACCGCTCTTCACAGCGACGATCCGAGTGTCCTCGATCGGTACACTCAGCAGCGGCGTCCGGTAGCGCAGGACGTCATCTCTCTGGCGGACCGCCTGACTCGAATTGCCACAGTACGTAGAGTCTTCACGCCCCTTCGCAACTTTTTGGTGAGCATGCTGGGACGAAGTTCACGTTTCCGAAGGAACCTCGCTCTCCGGCTCGCCGGTCTCACCGTGACCTCCACTGCCGATGCGGGTAAACTGTTGAGGTCGGAAACTTTACGTTCGCGGTAAGCGGCAGATGCCTCTAATCATGGCTCCTTGGGTCACTGTTCGTAGTCGCGGCAAGAACCAGACGCAGGGCGGCGGAGCAGCTCATCTTCTCCTTATCAGCGCGTTTGCATGAAAGTTGCTGCCGTTCTTGGACTATCGCCATCAACCGACGCACTCGTGACGGAGTTGATGGATTGGCGGAAGCTTCAATACCGCTGGTGGAATGGAGCGGACCGAACAATCGATATCCTCACCCGGATCGGCGAGGCTCGGGAGCCGGGGGCGATTCCGCACCTCATGTCGTTTGGACTGGCGCTCGACGGAGGGGTTCGCGAGGCGGCGCGGTCTGCGATCCTGCAACTTTACCTGTTGATCCCCATTGACGGGCTGCCGGAGCTGGACGAATCGTTGCGGAAAAGCTGGTCCTATCTTGCGGAGTGGTATGGGATGAAACCGCGGGAGGTGATTGCCGGTGAAACCGAGGCTGACATTCTCTACACTGCTCTTGGTACTTGTCACCGGGATGGTCATGTCCGGGAGGCGGCCATTCGGGCGCTGCCGGTGGGTCCCTCATTGCCGGTCGCAATCCCGCTGGTACTGCTTCGACTAACCGATTGGGTAGCGGAGGTACGTGCCCAGACGGAACAGTTCTTGCGAAGTAATTTAACGGGGGCCAACGCCGCAGTATTTGTATCAAGCCTCAGCTTATTGGGCCGGCTGGAGCTCAGTGGACGCTACCGAACGGACATGGGCCAATCGATCGAAGACTTTCTGCGCGCACCGATGTGTTCCGGTGCGCTTCGTGACGGTCTTGTTTCAGAAAACAGGGGGGTTCGACGTCTCTGCTTCCCGATTGCAGCGGCTTCGAACAATGCCGCCCTCCCGTTTGCGCAAGTCGTTGCCCTGGCGATTCGGGACCGTGATGTCGTCGTCCGCAAGTGGGGATTTGGTGGGGGTTTCGAGGCTCACCACGACGAGTGGACGCTAATCGAGAAGGCATCTCGAGATACATATGGACCGATTCGCCGCCTTGCCTTTAAGGAGTTGCAAGGACGCCAGCCAATAGTCCATGAGGACCTTGCTCCTTTTCTGTTCGATCGATCCAAATCGATTCGCAGGTCGTGCCAGGAACTCTTTGGTCCAAATGTAGCCCGGCACTACCGAGCGGCACGGGGCTCTACCTCCGCATCCGGACCGCAACTGGCAATCAGCCTCCTGGGACTTACCGAAACCGGTGAACTCCACGATCTGCCGACTTTCACGAGTTTCCTGCGGAACGGTTCGCCTCGAGTCCGGCGGGCGGCAGTGCGAGGACTTTCGAGGATCGGCGTGGGCGGTTCCGAGGAGGCTCTCTGGTCCTTAGTTGAATCGGATGCTCCTTCAGTCGCCAAACTCGCTGCCTTCGCCTTGCTTGTGCGCGGTGGCGTGGACGCAGAGTCGGTTTGGGAGGCCGCTACACGGAATCCCAACTCGCGGGTCCGCCGAAATGTGCTGATGATCGTTCACAACGCAGGCAAATGGATGCAACTCAGGATCTATCTTCGTGCGCTGGACTCGAAGGATCCGGACCAATGTTTATGCGCCACGGAACGAATTGGCAACTGGCTCGTCAGGTTCAATTCGTCCTTCGCGGTCAGAACTGCGACCGATCAGCAGGTGTTGGACGGGTTGCTGCACAACGTGGGGGACTCGCTGTCCGGAGCAATGAAGCGCCAGCTTCAATTCATTCTCGGCACCTGAGAGTCCGTGTTTCTTGCAGGGGCTCCACCTGCGTCGTTATCCTGAAAGAGATTCATGCGCAATCTTCTTCCCTTCTTCCTCGGCATCGCCGGGCTGGCCTGGCAGTCGCCCGTTTTGCACGCCCAGGAAGTCGATGCAGTCGAATGGCTCGATAACTATCAGGAAGCCCTGCGAGTAGCAAAGGCCACCGGTAAGCCGATCTTCCTTGAATACCGCTGCGAGCCTTGAATCGCCGGAAGAGTCTTCGACGCACAGGTTGTGCTGTCTCCTAAGTCCTCGTCCCGGGGAAAACTGCTTTCCGAGTACGTCTGCGTGCGCATCATACGCATGGACCAGGTCGATATCGGCCTGTTCGAGCATGATCGCCACAACACGCTGTACTACTACATCCTCAATGCCGACGAACAGATCTACATGCGCTACGGTGGCAGAGATTTCGAGTCGCCCGATACCTATCTGAATCTTCAAAGTATCGAACTGGCACTTGCCAAAGGTCTTGAGCTGCATGCCAAGCGCGAAAGCCTGGCTAAGACGCCTCGACCCGTTCCCGACTTCGCCAAGAATTATTCACTGCTCGTCGAGCGCACTTTCGCCAGGAACCAATGCGTCGAGTGCCACCTGATCGGCGACTTCCAGAATCTTCATCGCGAGAAGGACAAGAAGCTCGACAAGATGACGCACCTGTATCGATCGCCGGATATCAAGACCATTGGGATTCATCTGGATGTTCCCAAGGGATTGGTGCTCGCGAAAGCCGAAGGCGCTGTTGCAGCCGCGGGGATGCAGCCAGGGGACCGAATCGGTGCAGTCGCGGGAACGCCAGTTTATACGTTCGCTGACCTGCAGCATCGTTATGACAAGACAGATCGCCACACCGCCAAGCAGGTGGTGTTTACAGTCGATCGCGGCGGCAAGAACCTCGACCTTACAGTCCAGTTGCCGGCAAGATGGTGGTGGTACGACGTGACGTACAGGCAGTCGAGCGTGGATCCGCGCCTGTATTTCTCATGCCAGCCTCTAAGCGCGGAGGAAAAACAGCAGCATCAACTGAATCCTTCAGGCTTTGCCTGCAAGGTGACGCGCGTGGATACCTTTGCAGTTACGGTGAAAAGCCACAGTCTGCAACTTGGGGACATCGTATACGGAGTCAACGGCATCGACCACGATGACTTCGCGCATACGGCCGAACTCTACATGAAGCTGTACATGACGCCGGGTGACACCGCCAAACTGGACGTCCTGCGGGGTGAAAACCGGATCCAATCGACACTGCTAAGCTATCGGTTAAGCTTCCGGAAATGACACCGACAATTCTCTTGCTTCTAACTACCGCCGTTGACGGCTGGGGGTCTCCAGCAGTGGTCTCTCACGACGACCAGCCCTGCGTGACCTATCGGGCTCAAGTTGCCGGCGGCTACCTCGCGGTCGAAGTCAAACTGGAACCCGGCTGGCATACGTTCACGATGGACAATGACAAACGGGCATCCGCCAAGTTGGCGGGCAAGAAATCGTTGTCATCAGACAAACCGACGCAGGTCCTGCCGGAGGGTGTCGAAGTGACCGGACCTTGGCTGCAATCGCAACCTAAAGATTTCTCCCAACCTGATCTTCGGATCTTCAGTTGGGGCTTTGAAGGATCCGCATTGTTTGTGGTTCCAGCCAAGGCGACGGCGGATACGGGATCGCGTGTTCGAATCAAAGGCCAGGCCTGCACACAGACTGTCTGCAAGAATGTCGATGTCGTAGCCGAAGTGCCGGCCCTGAAAGCAGCGGCGACCGCTCCTTCTACCACGGGGCTAATCCCAGTCCAATAGCAGTGTCCTCAGTCTAAAAGTCTGCGGATTTGAACGTTGCCCGTAGCGTCGGAGGAACGGTAGGATCGGCTTCCAGCGCGCCATGACGCGTCTTGAAACGCTTGCGGAAGCTGAAGTTCAAATGGGCAATCGTGTACATGTTGCCGGTCGTGTTCGGCCAGTCCGAAGGAACCGGACTCAAAACGTCGATTCGACCATCCGCAATCAGGGTGGCGCCTTTCGACTTCACAAAATTCTGGTACCACGTGATCCATTGCTGGGTCACGTTGCCGTATAAACCGTCTACCGTAAGGGGCGTGACCGGCTGGCTTCCGGCGAAATCCGGATGCTTGGCGAGTTCAGAAATAAAAAATTGGACCAGGGAGACGTCTGCGGTTTTGTTTGACGCGAACTTTCCCACTGAGGAGTCAATCGCATAGAAGGGAACGTATTTTTTAGCCATACATCCCCACATGCGGAGGTCGAACGCAAATCTGTTCATCTTTTTTTGACCACTGGCGGATGCATGGGCCGAAATCTCCGGCGCGTTCTTTTGGGACGATTTTTGCCTCCGCTGCAATAAACGGCCCCTCCCACCCGTCATGGACAATGAGGCTATAGCAAGATGATCTTCTCCAGACAAGTTCGAGTGCCGCTCGATTCGTGGTGGCTGGATTTCAAGCTCGGCCTCCGCATGCTGCTCAAGTATCCTGGCCTGGCGCTGGCCGGTGGGGCGGGCATCGCAGTCGCGGTCGCGATCTCGACTGCTTGTTTCAGCATCCTGCATGACAACATCCTGACCACTGCGTTGCCTCTCGATGAGGGCGATCGCCTGGTCTCGATTGAGATTTGGGATGCCGCGGCGAGCAAGGCCGAGAGGCATATCCTACATGACTTCCAGGTCTGGCGTGACGAGCTCAAATCCGTTCAAGAGGTGAGCGCATTTCGAACGGTGACACCGAATCTGATGGTTCCTGGCGCACAGCCGGCAAGCGTCCGGGTGGCGTCGATGACCGCGTCAGGTTTCGGTGTTGCTCGCGTCCGGCCGCTGATGGGACGGTATCTCAACGAGGAAGACGAACGCGAGGGTGCGCCGGCCGTAGTGGTGATCGGTGAGACTGTCTGGAACAACCGGTTCGCGAGCGATCCCACAATTCTGGGCCGGACGATCCAACTCGGAACCACCACGCATTCCATCGTCGGTGTGATGCCGAAAGGTTTTGCGTTTCCTGTCAATCATCAGTTTTGGACACCCCTTCGCACACGAGGGACCACGCCGGAACCCCTGGCAGGACCGGAGATCCTGGTGTTCGGCCGGCTCGCGCCGAACGCAACAATGGAAATGGCGCAGACCGAAATGACCGCGATCGGTCAGCGCACCGCGATCGAGTCCCCGCGGATCTACTCACAACTCCGGCCGCAGGCGCTACCTTATGCTCGCCCATTCTTTGGACTCCACAACGCACAAGACATCACGGGGGTCCTGTTCCTGCATAGCCTGCTGACTTTGCTTCTCGTTCTGGTCTGCCTGAATGTCGCGATCCTTGTTTACACACGCACTGCGCTGCGGCACGCGGAGATCTCGATTCGCACGGCGCTCGGAGCGAAACGCAGTCGGATCGTGGGCCAATTGTTCGTCGAAGCCCTGGTGCTGTCGGTCGCGGGCGCCTTGGCCGGGATTGGATTCGCTTCGCTGGCGCTGCGGGCGATAAACAATTCCACGTTGCATATCGCGTCCGAACTGCCATTCTGGTTGACCTTTCAACTGTCTCCGATATCGGTTCTGTACGCCGTAGGGCTCAGCGTCGTCGCCGCCGCGATCGTCGGCATCGTGCCGGCACTCAAAGCGACCAAAGGCGAGGTGCAGACCAGCCTAAGAGTAGTGGGCTCGGGCGGATCCGGAATGCGCTTGGGCAAAACATGGACGGTTCTGATCATCGCGCAAGTCGGTTTCGCAGTGGCGTTTCTGCCTGCTTCAGTCTCCAGCACCTGGGGGGACATGCGGAACGGAATGGCAGGTCCTGGTTTTGCCGCAGAAGAGTTCCTCTCCTCGGAAGTCGGAATGGATTACGCACCGGCGACGAACGCAGGGCAGGCCGGCATGCGTGAGTTTGCCCGCCGGTATGCAGACCGGCAGGAGGAATTGAAGCGGAATCTGCTGGCTGAGACGCGAGTGACCGGCGTGACGTTCTCTGCAGTGATGCCAGGCGACGAACCAGGCGCTGTAATCGATACGGCCTCAACTTCAGGCCACGAGGTCCGAACGAATCGCGTGGATCTCAATTTCTTCCGCACCTTCGAAGTTCCAATCCTGGCCGGACGTGGATTCGAAGCAGGAGACGTCCCAACGGCAAGCACCGACACGGATGTTCCGACGGAAAGTGGAACAGTGGTGGTCAATCAATCGCTGGCGCTGCGAGTTTTTGGCGGTGACGCGCTGGGCCGTCGGATCCGCTACGTTCGTAAGAACCGCCAGGAGTCCGGGAGCGAACGATGGTACGAAATCGTCGGCGTGGTGAGTGACTTTCCTACCGGTGTCAGCCCTGGGATGAGGGACTCGCCGCTCAAGGTTTACCATGCGGTGGCGGCAGGACAACTACGGCCTGCGTTCCTGGCAGTTCGGCTGCGCGGTGGCAGTGCCGCTACGTTTGGTCGACGCTTGAGTGAACTTTCGGCAGCGGTCGATCCTGATCTCCAACTACGAAACGTCCTTGGCATGGACGAGGCCTTGCGTCGCGAACAGTGGATCAGCCGGTTGCAGGCAGCGATGTTCGCCGCTGTGACCCTAAGTGTCCTGACGCTTTCGTCGGCGGGAATTTACGCGCTGATGTCGTTCACGATCTCGCAACGCAGAAAAGAGATCGGGATCCGGCTGGCGCTGGGGGCAGACCGTCGAAACATCGTAGTGAGTATATTCTCGCGGGCTTTAGTGCAGCTTGGTGCTGGTGCAGCACTAGGCTTGGTGTTGGGAACCGCGCTTGAGAAATCGTCGAGCGAAAGTCTGATGGGAGGCAACGCAGCGGTGGTGATGCCTGCGGTTGCCTTGGTGATGATTGCGGTGGGATTTCTGGCGGCAATCGGACCGGCGCGTCGAGGGCTGAAGATTCAGCCCACCGAGGCGCTGCGGGAACAGTAAGATTTACGCGGAGGCGCAAGGCCGGTAGAATCAGCCCTGCGCCCTCGCGAGTATCGTTTAGAACACCAGCTTGACGCCAAGCTGCAATTGACGGGAGCTTCCGAGGTCACCCCGTGCCGTGCGCGTCGCCGTGATCTGTCCAAAGTTAGCGGCGAGCAGGTTGTTGACCGGCTGACCGAAGTTCGGATGATTGAGGATATTGAATACCTCAGCGCGGAACTGGATCGAAAAGCGTTCCTTGATCTGGGTGAGCTTCGCGACCGAGAAGTCCACGTCCTGGAATCCTGGCGAGCTTTCCAGCACATTGGGATCCTAAGCTTAGAATTCCACGTGGACAAGTTGTCGCG
>JADMIO011280038.1_pt1 | contig 51176 bp, 38 predicted proteins | sample 8958161 | NCBI WGS metagenome assembly JADMIO01 (sample SAMN16585339, study PRJNA669376) | soil metagenome | isolation source: Crop rotation soil | place: USA: Cullars Rotation, Alabama | collected 2011 | reverse complement strand
CGCGACTTCAAGTCACGTGAATTCCAAGCTTCGGATCCCACTGTGCTGGAAAGGAAGGTTCATTCAGGCGACCATCACGGTGGCGGCAGGCGGGAGTTTTTATTATGCGTGATGTGCTGTCGAAGCTCAACAACAAACAGTATTTGATGGTGAGCTTTCTGCAGGCTCCTGTATTGGCTTTCATCATCTCTTACTTTCTGAAGTATTATAAAGAAAGTGCCGGATATGTATTCCGTACCAACAGCAACCTTCCGGCTTATATCTTCATGAGCGTGATCGTGGCCCTGTTCATGGGCCTTACTGTTGCTGCAGAAGAGATCATACACGACAGAAAAATATTAAAACGCGAATCGTTTCTTCACCTCAGCAGAAGCAGCTACCTGTTATCGAAGACAGGCGTGATGTTTCTTATATCTGCCGTACAGACATTGTCATTTGTAATAATCGGCAACCTTGTTTTCGGTATTCATGAGATGATGCTGGAATATTCGTTCATGCTCTTTACTGTTTCCTGTTTTGCCAACATGCTTGGACTTAATATTTCATCAGCCTTCGATTCTGTAGTTACTATTTATGTGCTCATACCTTTTTTAATCATACCACAGATCATCTTAAGCGGTGTTATTGTAAAGTTTGAAAATCTTAATCCTGATGTAACAAGCCAGCAGCGTGTGCCTGTTATTGGTGAGGTGATGGCTGCACGATGGGCCTTTGAAGGACTGGCTGTTGAACAGTTCAGGAGTAATGCCTATGAAAGGAATTTCTTTGACGTGGATAAGAAGATGAGTGAGGCTACCTTTAAAAAAGATTTCTGGCTGGTTGCATTAGGTGATAAGCTGAAGGCATTGAAGAAAGACCCTCAAAAGGCAGATATCAAAAAATTATTCTATCATGAGATAAACAATGAGCTTGTTGCGAATCCATCTGTGCAGTTTGATTTGAATAATGAACAAATGCTTCCTGCTATTCAGCAGTATTTTAATGAGCTGAATAAATATTATATAAAGGAATATAATGATGCAAGTCAGCGCAAGGACAAGATCATGCAGGGATTGATCGCTGTGAATGGAGAGGAAAAGCTGAAGCTGTTAAAGGATAATTTTACAAATGAAAGTCTGAACGATATGGTGTTGAATGCAAATACCTTTGATCTGCTGGTGGAGCATGATAATGAACTGATCCGCCGGTTCAGGCCTGTGTACATGGATGGTGCGCATGATTCATTTATACGTGCGCCTTTCTTTGTTAGCAGGAAAAATATTTTTGGTAATTACTACAGTACGTTTGCTGTTAATATTGTTGTGATCTGGTTTATGACATTCATTCTTGCCATAACGCTTTATTTCAATGTGCTCAGCAGATTTATGAAAAGATTGAACGGCCTTTCACTTCGCAGTAAGTCTAAAGATTAAGCTATTTTTACTTCATCGCTCTTTATAAACTGCGGTCTCTGCATCTCAGCGACCTCTGCGTGAAATAAGGTTTATTAATATTCGATTGAGGTTGCTCGCAGAGAACGCAGAGGAACAGAGTTCGCAGCGTTTCAGTTACTCTGCTTTTGAAATAGTAAACGGAATCTTGACAATAGACTGGTAGTCATCACCAGCTTCCTGCATGTCTTCATCTTCCTCTTCAAACAACCACGTTATGTTCACTTCAGATGCTGATCCATGCAGTTTTTCCAGTCTTCTGAAAATATCTAGCAGACATTTGGAAGAACTGGTATTGAAATACTCAAGCTGTATGATCACCTGTGTTTTTGAATGAGGCTTGGATGCATACTCATCAAGCCATGTAAAAACGGGATGATAAAACTCAACAGAATTTTCAGGAATTGATTTTCCCCGTATCTCAAGGCGGCCTTCAACATGTTCAAAATGTACATAAGGCGTCTTCTGTCCTCCTTCAATCTTCAGATTATTCATAGATTTTTTGTTTCATGTGTTTTCTTCTGCAACGGAAGCTTTAAACAGTGTTTCCATTGTGAACCATGAATAGTTGTCGTTCATACGTTCAATGGAAAAACCAATTTTTTCTCCTGACTTACGGGCAATATCTATCAATCCCAATCCTGCTCCTCCCTTGTCAGAAATGTCATTACCGGAAAGCTGATCAAGATAGTTTGCCTGCAGCTCATCAGCAGTCATTGCATTTATTTTTTTTATCCTTTCTTCCAGCTTGTCAATTGAGCTGTTAAATATATAATTTCCTGTTCGTATACCATAGTTGTTATTGCCTGTGGAACAGAAGAGCATAACAGAATCATATTTCAATCGCTCTGCAGGCAATTCCATATGACGGTAAACATTCTGCAGATATTCTACCAGCAGATAATAGAATTTTTTTTTATCCTGTTTCTTTCCTTTCATGGTTTCCAGCCTGTGTTCGGTGATGCTGAGCAGGGAATTGAGCAACTCCTTTGTCAGGTCGCCACTGAAGGAAAGAATGATGACATCATCTTCTCCATGCCAGGCTGGTCTGTTGTTGTTGGCCACAATGCAAATTTAAAATTGAATTTGAAAGAAGGCCTGTTGCCGGTAACTATATTATATTTGTAATTAAACCTGATCAATTTAACCTCCAGCGCCATGCCTTGCAAAATACTTGTTGCTGATGATGAGCCTGATCTGCAGGACCTCATGCGGCAGATCTTCCGTGCGCGAATAAGGGCAGGAGAGCTGGCATTTGAGTTTGCAGAGAATGGTGCCGTAGCATTGGAGAAGCTGCAGGCTGATCCTGTTATCGATCTTTTATTCACCGACATCAATATGCCTGTGATGGATGGCCTCACCTTGCTGTCGCAGATGAAGGAAAAGGAATTGCTTCCCAAAGCGGTCGTCATCAGCGCTTATGGCGATTTGAAGAACATACGTACTGCCATGAATCGCGGCGCATTTGATTTCATCACCAAGCCCATCGACATTGCCGACCTTGAAGCAACGCTGATGAAAGCCATCCAGGAGATGAACATCTTTCGCCAAGGGCTGGAGGCAAGGACAGGTCTTGAAAAAGCATTGATTGAAAAAGCAGAAGCGCAGCAGCAGGCACTGGAAAACCTGCAGGAGAAAGAACGATTGATCACGCATCAGAATGAATTACTGGAACAACAGGTGGTGGAACGTACACTGAAAATTGTTCATCAGAAAGAAGAGATTGAAATTAAGAATAAAGAGATACTCGATTCTATTCAGTATGCAAAGAGGTTGCAGGAAGCTATTCTCCCTCCGCTGAAGCAGATCAAAAATCTTTTTCCGGAGAGTTTTCTTATTTATCGTCCCAAGGATATTGTTGCCGGTGATTTTTACTGGATGGAACAGGTTGATGATTATATATTCATTGCTGCTGCCGATTGTACAGGCCATGGTGTTCCGGGAGCTTTGATGAGCATGCTTGGGATTTCACTGCTCAATCAAACGGTGAATGAAAAAAAGATAACCGATCCTGCAGCCATACTTAACCACTTGCATCGCTCCGTGATCACTGCTTTGAAGCAGAGTGAAAATGCAACACATGATGGAATGGATATCGTGCTATGCCGGTTTGATCTTCAGCAAAAGGAATTGCAGTTTGCAGGAGCAAACCGGCCTTTGTGGTTGATGCGCAATAAAGAACTGCTGGAATTTAAAACGGATAAGATGCCCGTTGGTGGTTTGCAGCTGGAACGCAATGATTTTATTTTACAATCACTGCAGTTTAAGCAAGGCGATAGCTTTTATCTTTTTACTGACGGTTATGCTGATCAATTTGGCGGTGAGTCTGGAAAGAAGTTCATGACAAAAAAATTCAGGGAGCTTGTTGTTTCAATTGATGAGCTTGACATGGCAGGAAGGAAGAATGCTATTGATCATGCATTCATCGAATGGAAAGACAATCATGAACAGGTGGATGATGTGCTTGTTATCGGATTGAAATTTTGAGATTTTTTTCGGTTGTCATCCCGAGGGAAGCGAGGGATTTATAGTAAATGTATTTCCAGTGAGGATAATATCGCCTTCGTATGGATGTCTCACCCTGTTCGACATGACAAAGAGTTAATAGCAGTCAATGCTGCACAACAAAACGTACTGCCTGTCCCTCTTCCGGCTTTAAAAAATAAATTCCATCGGGATAACCTGAAGTGTTTATCAAAGTATTTTCATTAATTAATAAACGATCAATTTCCTGTCCAAACAAATTCACAACAGTCGCTGAAGTTTTCCTGCCGTTGTATTGAATCGTTAAATGATCATCAGCCGGAACAGGAAAAGCATGAAATGTTTTGCTATCGATATTTTTTACATCAAGCGTCACACCATTGTCCTGCATTCTCTTCCAGAATTCCTGGAAATACTGATTTGCGATCAATGCATTATGCAAAACAAGTGTATTCTCATCGTTGCGTGTTTCTGCAGTCAGTGTCCAGTTATGTGAACCTGTCAGCACCAAAGGATCAGAAAAAGTATTCTGGTCAACGATCATGTACTTATGATGCAGAATACCCGGAAGCGATTGCCAGTCGTAGATCTGCGGATCATTACCAGCCGCACTCAGGGCATTATAAACCAGTACACCACTTGTTCCTGATGTGTCATTCAATATGCCCGCAGAAAATACGCCATTATTAATACGTTGTACAATAGCATTGGCCAGTTCTGTTTTAGTAAAGAGCATCAGTGCAAAATAGAGCGAATTGTCAGCTGTATTGATTGCAGTGCCGATAGCAGTATTGACATTGTCAGAAGGGCTGAAATAACTTTCTGTTTTATTGCCACCAAGTGATAAAGTATGCGCTGTATTGTCTTTCTTATAATAACCGAACCTTGAATTTGCAGCATCAGGAAGTGCGCCTGTGCTTCCCCACATTTCTTCAAATTCCAGTGTATAGTTCTTTGCCATCGACTGATCTCTGATCACAAGCAGGTTGTTCGCATCATCATAAAGCTGTCCGTCACTGAAGTTGGTGCTTCCTGTAATAACCACTGCATTGGCTGTGGCAGCATCTGCTATCACAAACTTATTATGCATGATGTTGTAAAGTCCATCGTCAGGAGGAGTAGAAACCATTGGAATGGAAGGATTCAGCTGTTGTATTCCTGTTAATGTTGAGTTACCATCATAAATAACACGAACCTGTTTGCCTGAAGTAAAAGCATTGTTGATGGCTGAAATGATTGCTGCAGTTCCGTTATCGGTAAAGCTGTAAATAGCTACATCGACTGATTGCTGTGCGTTGTTAATATAGTCTGCGATGGTATCATCAAATGAGTTAGGAAGAGATATAGCAAGATTGGATGGAGGACTTGCAACGGAAGTATTTACACTCCTGTTAAAGTACACATTTACGGAAGATGATGCAGCTGCTGTAATGGCCATCATCACCGGGCTGAAAGCAGTGTCATTTCCATTGATGCTCATCGCCTGGAAATAATAAATTTCAGCAGGAGAGTTTCCGTTTACTATTACCTGCTGAACAGTGCTGCTGATGTTGCCGTTCAGTTGGCCCAGCTCCAGCAATGGTGTATGACCATACCGGATTGCTGCTGATGCATTCACATTCACTGACCAGTTGACATCAAAACCTGTGGTGGTGATGCTGCTGATAGCCGGCATACTGTCTATATATAAAGAAGCATTTGTTATATCAGTGATGGTACGCGGAATAAGTTCGTACTCAAAATCGTACTGCGTGCATATTCCCGTAATATTAATTCTTCCTGTTGGAACCGGCTGACCAACCAGGTTGGTTCCAGTCTTAACAAACAACGTGGTAATACTGCTTCCGTCGGTAATTGAATATTGTGAATTGCCTGCAAAAGTTCCTGCTGCATTAATGATCCATGCATTGCGCAGTTGCACCAGCTGTCCTTCATAAGCTTCTTTCAGCTGATGAGGAAATAATACTGCTGCTGCAGGAAGCGCATTGCCTGTTGAATTGACATTCATCAGCGTGAGATTGATCACTTCCACAAGGTTGTGATAAATGTCAATGGTTCCCTGCACTGTTATATGATCGCCTTTATTAACCGCTGCAAGCTGGCTGCTGAAAATGCAGATGCCTGCAGTGCCGTCATCAAGAAAACGTTGATTCAGGAATTCAGCACCGTTTAAGGCAACTCCTGAAACCGTAACTGTTGAACCGGCAGACATGCGGCGTGCACCGTAAATGCTCGTTGCATTTGCAAAGGCTGAACAGAATAAAAGGAGAAGAAAGAGAGAGATGCGCATGATTCAAAAGTAGAAAATTAAACCGTAGGCGCCAACCTCAGGCTCGTGGTATTTATTCTTGCTCCCTCTGGTTGCATACCGGGCTAAAAACAAAAAAGGCTCTGGTGTTCCCAAAGCCTTTTTCAGTTATATATAAAGATAGTTACTGAACGTCACTCGTATTGCGAATGTTCAGCTGTATGGCATTAAAGTCTCCAACAATACCTGTTACGGTAACGGTAGATGTCGGATAACTTGTTCCAGCAAAGGAAGCCTGTGTACGCGTGAACATCGGAAGCGTGCCTGTTGCATCAGTTAATGTTGTTGTTCCTGAATAAACACCGCCTGCACCGCTGATGGTAACACCGCTGATCTGCACCAGCGTTGATTCCCATGCCTGTCCGTTGGCATTAATGTCAGCAATTGTTGCAACATGTGGCGTAATAGTTCCTGTTCCTGTTTCAGTAGCCATGGCAACATCCACATTGTTTACTTCCAGCAAGCCATTGAACTCTGAAAGCTCCTGGTTGGAAATGTCGATGCGTACTTTATCGCCCAACGCAAAGTTGGTATTGGGTGTGGTGAAACGAACAGTGATACCTGCTGTTGCATCCTGCAATACAATGTTGTTTCCTGTTATGTTGGCTGCATCTTTATCGGAGATCACAATACCTTCAATGTCTGATCCTGCAGGAATATAACGCAGCGTACCGGTAAACAATGCACGCAGATCAGCAATGGTATGAACGGGAGTATTGTTTGTTACACAGTTGCTGGGAGGAAAACCGCTTACGTCATCAAGTGTGCGCATCACCAGCTGGAAGTCTGATCCGAAAACCTGCAGCACACCGGTAATAGATCCTGTTCCACCCGGAATAAAACCTCCGCCAAATGTTGCAAAGTTGCTGGTGCGCACAAGGATTTCATTTCCATTTTTGTCGATCAACGTTCTGTTGGCCGATTGCTGCAGCGTCATGTCAGCCCATGTGTTGCATACGTCTGTTCCAAGGAAATGTACACTGTCGAGACGGACAAGCGTATTCTGATCCGTAACCGTATTCAGGATGCTGAAGGTTTGCGTAACCATGGTTTCAGTAGGCTGGTTCCACTGGCCGCGGCTCACGTATTGATCGATAAGGATGTCGGGAATACGTCCTACACCAGTACCATCTTTCACGCCGATCTGCACCAGTCCGTTGTAATCGCTTATATATAATCCACCGCATTTAACAAACAGACGTCGTCCTACAGGCATCAGTCCGCTCAGGTTCGAACGGTCGAGACGCAGCAGTATACCACCGGTGCTGTCCTGTATAACAAGGTCTTTGTAAAAGTTGCCCTGTGTATCATCAGAGATAACAGTACCAACAATGATAGCTGTATCCGGTAAAGCCACTGCCTGGCCGGCAACAAAGTAGGCTGTCTTGAGCTGCTGAATAGTGTGCGTTGCTTTCAGCGCAGGATCTTCGCCATTCACCGGTGGTTCATCATAATCCTTGTCGACACAGGAAGCAAACAACAGGCAGAGCAGAGAAAAGGTAATTGTGAGATGTTTATTGAACGTATGCATGTAAATGATTTTTTCTGGTTTATATATTAGTTGTTTATGATGATCAATTCATCCGCAGTATTACACTGATGAAATAATTGATGCCGAAAGCATAGTTGTATTTTGCATTGAATTTGGTAACAGACTTGGTCTGGTAATCGACACGCAGCTGTTCACCTCCTGAAAATTTGAAATCCTGGTTGTTGAGCACATTGTTCACGCCTGCATTCACAATGAAATAGGTGTTGCGGTAAGGCTTCGTGAATTTCGTTTTCAACTTGAATGATTTGGATGCATGCAGATCGACAGTAAGCTGTCCATCGAGCTTTTCCTGTCCCAGAATAGCATCACGCTGTTCGCCATCAGAAAGTGTTTCTACAGCATTCAGTGTACGGCGCATAGGATTGAAACGCACATACATGTTATCGAAATAGTTGATGTTGATGCCGGCAGTCCAGAATTCTTTGCCGCGATAGAAAGCGCCAAGCGTATAAGCTGACTGTGGCCCTTGTCCTGCTTTGTAATTTTCACTGTATATCTTTTCATCAACAATAGCGATGTTGCTGAGGTTATCGCTTGTTGTGGTTCCTCTCTGGCGTGACGTATAATAGTAATTACCTACGGAAGCAACAGCGCTTACGTTTAATCCTTTGTAAACAGTTGCTTCTGCTGCCAGCTCCATACCGGCATGTCTTTCATCGATGTTGGAAACAGCAAGGTTCACAAAGCTTGAGAGGTCATCATTGTAGTAATGATAAATGTGCGACATGTCTTTCAGCTGCGTGGAATAAAATACAGCCTGTGCACGCAGTGTGGGCGACTTGTAGACATAACCACCTTCTACTGATGCAATACCTACATCAACCGGATCTTCAACAGTCTGGTTATTTACAGTTGGCGCAACGAATATGTCATCATAGTAAGGTGCCCTGTCGCCCCATGCAAAATTTCCGTAGAGATAATTGCGTCCGTTGATCTTGTAAGTACCACCGGCTTTAATGATGATGTTGGTATAATCGAACTCTTCTGATTTGCCATAAGAGTTTTCAGAGAACACACCGTTTTTATAATGTCCCTCGCGGAAGAAAGTGGTATGACTGATCTGTATTCCGATAAATGCATCAACATTTTTTCCTTTGTACTGTGGTTGTGCCCAGACCTGCGCCTGGTTAACCGTTGATGTTGCATTGTATCCGAATTGATCGCCTTCGCGGATGATACGGTCAGGATTGTTCAGATCATTCTGTGCTGCATCAACACCAGGGATCGGACTTTGCTCTGCGAACTGGTTAAGGTCAACATAATAATCAGCGCCCAGCAGATCCGTTATTTCTTTATAATAATCCGTCTTTTGACTCTGATAGGTAAGTCCGCCGGAGAAAGGCATATCTGCTGCTAAAAAAGTATTGTAGATGGTGTTGAATGCAAAGTTGTGATTGTCTTCAATCTTATCTTCAACCATATAGTTTGCACGATGTCCTGTTGTTCCTTTAAATGTTTCAATGCTGTCAGTATTGGTTTCATACAATGCATTCCAGTTGATCTGCAGTAATGACGGATCGTTGATGATGGAAGACTGTACATCAGCCTGTGCAGCAGCAGCAGATGCTGGATCAACAATAAGGAAAGGAATAAATGAAGGAAGCTTGCGGTAATAATCACCACGCGGATTGGAAGCATTAAACCAGTTCAATCCTCCGCGGTTCTCTTTGCCAAACTGGTAAGAGATGGCAGACTGCAGACTTGATGTTTTGTTGATCTTCCACTCATGCGAAAGCACAGTGAGCGGAGTATATATTTTGTTGACGGCAGAATTTCTTTTCTCACCATCCTGATAACCCCATAAAGGATTGTAGTAATGATCATCAGTAAGAGTGAATGCTTCATCAACAGCGCTTGCAGAACGTCCATACTCTGTGCTTACACCAAAGTGCGTAAGGCTAATGGAATGGTTGCCGATGATCTTCTCTACTCCGAAATAATAGCTCCAGCCATCATAGAATGTTCCGGGAACATAACCTTCCTGTGCCCAGCGGCGCGAGAGTGATGCTGATACAGCCCATCCACCTTTCATGAGTCCGCTGCCATAGGTTGCCATGAGCCGGTTCTCATAAGCGCGGTTGGAAATAGAATACGTTACCTGTGTCTGACGGCGCTGGCGTGATGCGCGGCAATCGAGGTTAAAGGAACCTCCTATACCACCGAAGGTATAGTTCGATGGTTTGAGGCCATATTCTGTAATGCTGTTCCGGGTCACATCATTCAGTCCACCCCATGCATAGATCGTCCGGCCGTTGGTAAGCGTCATCATGGGCGCACCATCCATCAGTGTGATGAAGTTCTCATCGCCATAACCTCTTACATCGAAGCGTGCAACACTGAATGTGTATGTTGCGGCCGATGCAAAAGCATCGCGTGAAGCACCCAATGCACTGCTTACACCTTGCGAGGAAGCGGCTTCATCAGCATCATCGAGCGACACTACAGGAAGCTGGTCCTCAGGAGGAGTTTTACCGGCATCAGCCGTCATGGTCACCTTGCCAACGTCAAATAACTCCTGGGAGATGGTGACCTTACGGCTGATGGGAGTATAATCAGTTTCTTTTATCACCAGCTCATAATCACCATAAGGTACGCCGGTGAAGTTGAAAGCGCCTGTTGCTTCCGTAACAGTAGTAAACGATGTTCCGATAAGGGTCACCGTAACACCATTCATGGGATTTCCATATTCATCAGCTAATAATCCACGCACATTTGCCGTTTGAGCAAAGGCAGCACTGCTTGCAAGCATGGCAAAAAGCACTAATATGCCATAATGTATTTTCTTCATAATTAACTATAATTACCGGTTGGATGTAGGAAAAACGGGTGGCAAATCTAATTAATTTGATGATCTTTCTACTCTCAGCAATTAAATAATCGTTATTAAGAAAAACACCTTCCTGAGCCCTATGCCAACCGTGGTTTCTTTTACTACGTTTGTACTTCCCTAAAATCCTATGAAAAGAATACTTCTCCTTGTCCTGCTGCTGACGACTGGTCTTTGCTCAGCGCAGAAGAAACAGTATAAAGTGGCCTGCATAGCCTTTTATAACCTTGAAAATCTCTTTGATACCATCAATCAGCCCGATGTGAATGATGAGGAGTTCACTCCCACAGGCACCAATCATTATACGCCTGTAGTTTACAAGGACAAGCTGGGAAAACTGGAAAGTGTGATCAGTGATATCGGAAAAGATGCCAGTCCTGATGGCTTTGCTTTGCTTGGTGTTGCTGAGGTGGAAAATATTACCGTACTGCAGGATCTGATAAAACAACCTTCATTAAAAGGAAGAAATCTGCAGATCGTGCATTATGATTCACCGGATGAGCGCGGCATTGATGTGGGCCTGTTGTATAACCCTAAGTATTTTAAGGTGAAAAGCAGTGATCATCTATTTGTTCCGCTGTTCAATGCCGACAGTACGCCGCGTTTTACAAGAGATATTCTTTATGTACAGGGATTGCTCGATGGTGAACCTGTTCATGTTTTTGTCAATCACTGGCCATCACGCCGTGGTGGTGAACAGGCGAGTGCGCCATCAAGGGCTATTGCTGCAGGTGTTGCACGACATAAAATCGATTCCATACTTGCTATCAATGCGCAGGCAAAGATTATATTAATGGGCGACCTTAATGATGATCCCATCAATGCAAGTGTTACAACTGTGTTGAAGGCAACAGGTGATACATCACTGGTCAATAAAGACAGGCTGTTCAATCCATGGCTGGCTTACTATCAGAAAGGAATAGGAACACTTGCTTACAATGATGCATGGAATTTATTCGATCAGATCATTGTATCACCATCATGGCTGAACCATAGCCAGAAAGGATTTTTTTTCAAAGAAGCAAAGATCTACAGAAGAGAGTTTATGGTGAATCAAACAGGGAAATACAAAGGCTATCCTATGCGCACGTATGATTTCAATAAATATATTGGTGGTTACAGCGATCACTTTCCAACCTATATTGTTTTGCTGAAAGACGCTCAATAGAAGGCACAAGGGACTGGTAATTAGGGAATAGATTTTTATTAATTAAAATTTTATGATGAAGAAGATTGGATTGACGTTTATATATATTCTTTGCTGCACAATTTTATTTGCACAGAGTGAAGAGAAAAAGAGATGGCATTTATTAGATCCTGACAGCTCCACTGCTGTTGGTATTGCTGAGCCGCAAGGTTGTCCTGTTGGTTCAGGTCAGCAGGTTATTGTTGCCGTGATCGATGGCGGAACAGATCCTGAGCATCCTGATCTGAGAGCAAACATCTGGACCAATGAAAAAGAAATTGCAGGCAATGGGCTGGATGATGATGGTAATGGTTACGCTGATGATATACATGGATGGAATTTCATTGGTGGAAAGAATGGAAATGTTGACCATGACAACCTTGAGCTGACACGTATGTACAAAATGGGAAAGAAAGGCATACCGGCAGGTTACGACTGGAAAGAAATAAGTTCAACGTATAAAAAAGAAAAGAAGAGTGCAGAGAAAGATGCGAAGAATGTGATCAAGCTGAGAGATGCCTTCCGTAAAATGAAAAGTGACATTGGCAAAGATTCACTCACTGCTGCAGATGTGAAAGGATATAAAATGAAAGGAGCCAGGATGGGCCTTATCAAGAATTCTGTTGCAAATGCAATGGAGAAGGGAATGAGCTTTAGCTTCCTGATGAATTCTTTGGAGCAGGGCGGACATGAGCTGGAAAATCAGTTGAAATATCATTATAACACGGAATATGATTCACGTGCTGTTGTGGGTGATGATATTAATAATCTCACTGAACGCAATTACGGCAACAATGATGTGAAAGGTCCGGAAGCATCGCATGGTACACACGTAGCAGGAATTATCGGTGCATTGAAAAACAATGAAGGTGCTGAAGGTGTTGCAGGCAATGTACGCATTATGGTGGTGCGCGTTGTGCCTGATGGTGATGAGCGCGATAAAGATGTTGCTAATGGAATTCGTTATGCTGTTGACAATGGTGCGAAAGTGATCAACATGAGTTTTGGTAAAGGTTATTCGCCCGGAAGAAAAGTTGTGGAGGAAGCGATACAGTATGCTGCATCAAAAGATGTGGTGCTGGTGCATGGTGCAGGGAATGAATCAGCCGACAATAATAACACACCTAATTTCCCTAATGGCCTGACTCCAGCAGGAAACAATAGGAGCAACTGGATTGAAGTAGGTGCCAATGATCCTGATGGTGGCGCTGCTGCCTATTCCAATTACGGTTCAAAAGCTGTTGATGTATTTGCTCCTGGCACACAGATTTATTCCACGTTACCCGACAGTACCTATGGTTTCGAAACAGGAACAAGTATGGCAAGTCCCGTTGTTGCAGGTGTTGCCGCTTTGATCCGTTCCTGTTATCCGCAGTTGACAGCTGCACAGGTAAAAGAAGTCATCGTGCGTTCGGCAGAAAAGAGAAGTGAGCTTACAGCAACACCAGGAAATCCCGGAATGAAAGTTCCTTTTTCTAATCTCAGTGTGTCAGGCGGAATTGTAAATGCAAAAAAAGCGTTGAGGATTGCAGGAACAATGTGAGTGGCGGTGGCAGGATTTTTTTAATCAGATTTTTAAACATATAAACTCATAAACATCTTGTTAACCCTCTACATCATCCGCCACGCAAAAGCTTCGCATGAAGATCATTTTCCCGGTGATTTCTATCGTACGCTGGATAAAAAAGGATATGCTGAAGGACAGGAAATGTCGGACTGGTTCAGCGGACAGAAAAATCTTCCGAAACATTTCATCAGCAGTCCTGCAGTGCGTGCGTTCTCAACAGCATTGATCTTTGCCGAACAGCTTAACTATAATCCTGATCAGATTCAACTTTCTTATTCCGTTTATGAAGCATCATCAAGACGTTTACTGAATGTGATCAATGAAACGGATGATAAGCATAAATCGGTTGCATTATTTGGTCATAATCCGGGTCTGTCAGACCTTGTTAATGAGTTGTGCGGAACAACACAGCACAATTTAGCAACATCAGGTGTTGCTGGTATTACGCTTGAGGCAACATCATGGTCGAAGGTGAAAGGAAGAATGGGAAAATTGCTTTTTATTAAAGCACCGTGATTCGATTTGAAGATTTGAAAATAGTTCGGGTCATGCATGGAAAGCACAATGCAATTCGTGTCACCAATGAGATCCATTAACAATTCGTTTCCACCTCCCGCTCCGCGGATTCCTCCTTGAAAAAAGGAGGAGAGTTTAATGTGTTTCCAATTAACCATTTACTTTTCCAGCCGTTGTTGGAATCCCTTCCAACAACAGGAATTGCCCTCAAGAAAGAACTACGAACCATTAACTACCAACTACAAGACACACTTCCATCAACGGATGAATAAAATATTTGTGCCGGTGTGTTGCTTCAATGCATTCAAAATTCTTCTTCAGCTTTTTTCCTTTGATGAAAACCTTTCCTGATGTTGTTTTGAATGTACTTCCTTCACTTAAATCTTCCAGATGCTGCCAACCTTCTTTCTTTGCATTGTAAAGACTTAGTGCTTTCTGCAGGTGCAGATCAGTACAGCTCGATGCAGCGGGATCTTTAATGTAACCGATCACCGCTTTTTTAATATCTTCCGGAAAAACACCTTTATATAAAAAAGGGATGAGCAGATTTTTGAATTCGCGTTTCCATTCAGCACCATGCGGCATTACACGATTACCATGTTTGTTGAAGCACAGCAAATGCGCAACTTCATGTGTGAACGTAATGAGGAATGCATATTTATTCAGATCATGGTTGATGGTGATCTTGTGATTCTCGCCTGCAACAGGAGGCATGTAATCGCCGTATTTTGATTGCCTGCTGCGTTTGATGCGTACTGTAATACGATGTGTGCGTATCCATTCGATGCAGTCATCAACAACATCTTCAGGAACATATTTCAGCAATGAATCTCGGAGGTGCTCTGTGGTGACGGGCATTTATTTCAACAACTGGAATACAACAAGACTTGCAAAATAAGCCAGAGCTGCCATATATATAAACTGGATGGCCGGCCATTTCCATCCACCTGTTTCTCTTTTAACAACAGCAAGCGTACTCATGCATTGCATGGCAAAAGCATAAAACAACATCAGCGACCATCCTGTCGCCATGTTATAACGCGGCTTGCCGGTGTCAGGATTAATTTCAGACTTCATCTTATCACGCACCGTCAATGCCTCATCATTATCGCCTCCAACACTGTAAATGGTACTCATCGTTCCTACAAACACTTCGCGTGCAGCAAAAGAAGTAACGAGTGCAATACCAATCTTCCAGTCGAAACCCAATGGACGGATAGCAGGCTCAAGCAGATGTCCCAGCTTGCCTGCATACGATAGTTCCAGCTTCTGTGCTTCGAGGTTGTAGAGAACAGCATTGTCTGTTGAAGGGTGTTCTTTCAATGTTGCAATTTCTTTTTCAATTGCATCAAACTTTTCTCCAGGTCCGCGCGAAGAGAGGAACCAGAGAATAATGGAGATGGCGATGATGACCTTTCCTGCATCGAATAAAAATATTTTTACCTTATCGATGATGGCATAGATAATATTTTTCCAGCGCGGCATTCTATATACCGGAATCTCCATAATGAAGTAAGCGCGTTCTCTTGCTTTCACAAACCATTTCATCAAAAAGGCAGAACCGATTGCAGCAAGGAAACCGATGAGATATAATCCCATCAGAACAAGACCCTGCAGACTGATAACACCCAAAACAGTTTTTGAAGGAATGATGAGTGAAGTGATAAGCGCATAAACAGGCAGTCGTGCCGAACAGCTCATCAATGGTGTTACCATGATGGTGATGATACGTTCACGCCAGCTGCCTATCGTGCGTGTCGACATAATTGCAGGAACAGCACATGCAACACCGCTGATCAGTGGAATAACAGAACGGCCGTTCAATCCGAATTTGCGCATGAGCTTGTCCATTAAAAAACTCACACGTGCCATGTAACCTGTATCTTCCAGTATGGCAATAAAGGTGAAGAGCAGTGCAATCTGCGGAACGAAGATGACGATGCCACCAATGCCTGCAAGAATACCGTTCACGATAAGATCGTTGAGCATGCCATCAGGAAAATTGTTTGAAAGCCATTCGCTTGACCATGCAAAACCTTTATCGATCCAGTCCATCGGAACCTGCGCCCATGTAAAGATGGCCTGGAACATCAAGAACATAATAAGGAGGAAGAATATATATCCCCAGAAACGGTGCATGAGGAAACGGTCGATGCGTTTGCTCCATGAAGGTTTTACAGCAACCTGTGTATTGACAACACTCAGGTTGAGGATCTCATTCACCACCTTGTAACGCTCCAGTGTTTCATAGGCCTGCAGCTTCTGCGTATCAAAATTGTTCTCATGTATAACGGAAACAATTTCTTCCTGCATTTCTTTTTCAATATGCAGAAATGGAATGGCTTCAATATGATTAGCTACCTGGAACGCTCCATAGTCACTATATATATTGAGTTTTCCGGTGATGGCAGCAATAACTTTTGGTGCAAGGTCTTTTGTTTCAAAGATGTCGTGAACAGGAACAGGCAGCGGATTCACCATTGCCTGTTTCAATTCTTCAATTCCTTCACCCTTGCGTGCATTGATAGGTACAACACGTATTCCCAATCGTTGCTGCAGGTCAGCAATATCAATGTCAAGACCTTTTTGCTTAACAAGGTCCATCATATTCAGTGCAAGTACGGTTGGTATTTTCAGGTCGATGACCTGCGATGCAAGAAAGAGACTGCGCTTGAGGTTGGTGCCATCAGCAATAACGATAACCATTTCCGGATGGCTTTCATCATTGGGATCGCAGAGCACCTGGAAAGGAATGCGTTCATCAGGCGATTTGGGATAGAGGCTGTAAGAGCCCGGAAGATCGATGAGCTCGAACGTTGTTGGTTCACCCGTTGCTGAGTTGAAGATCTTACAGAATCCTGTTTTCTTTTCTACAGTAACACCGGGAAAATTGGCCACCTTCTGGTTGAGACCTGTGAAAAGATTGAAGAGCGTACTCTTGCCGCTGTTGGGATTGCCCACTAATGCAGTCCGGATGCGCCTCGATTTCACACCTGCCTTATCCTTATGCGGTGCTGCCTGTACTAATCCCACGGATTTTTAAGAAAGGGGTTTTACAATAACAGTATCAGCCTCATCCACCCTGATACTCAGCGTAGAGCCGGCAATATCAATAGCCATAGGACAACCAAATGGCGCCAGGCGGTCGATGGTGATTACTTCGCCGGGAAGACAACCCATCTCCAGCAGCTTCTGTTTCATCACCTCATCAGTAAAAGACTCTATGACACAGCTTTCACCGATAGCCATACGTGATAATTTCCTCTTTGTGTGATTCATTGATGCCTGAACTTTTTTCCTGGATGGCGACCAAAGATAGCTATTTGGCCCGTTGACGGCAGATGATATCCGTCATAAAAACCACCTGATTGTTATCGTGTTACCAACCCGGCCCGCGATGATGCGACTTGCCGTGGCCACCGAAGGACGGACAATCGCAGCTCTTCTTAAAAAGGGAGCAGCCCGAAGTAAACACCGCCATCCCTATGAGAAACAGAGCCAGCCTGGCCCACTGAAAACTTTTCATCATGGCAAAGTTAAACGATAGGCACATTGATTTAGTATTGAAAGCGGATTGTATATATATTTTATGCACAGTTTCGATTTGAAAATTAGCGAATTTGAAAATTTGAAGATGACAGCAGGGAGTATTTTAATGAAACCGTATAGTTCAAAAACTCTTGTGCCTGGCTCATAAACTTATAAATGAATAAACCCATAAACACTATTTTTACGCCTTATGTTCAGAAGAACGTGGTACGAAGTAGGCCGCTACTGGCTTTTCATCAAAGGCCTTTTCATCAAGCCTGAGAAATTTGCAATTTACCGCAGGCAGGTAGTGCATGAGCTGAATTCCATTGGTGTTGGAGCAATGGGTATTGTAGTGCTCACCTCTGTTTTCATGGGTGCCATCATTACTATTCAAAGTGTTTACAACCTCGTAAGTCCGCTGGTGCAGATGTATGTTATCGGTATTGTAGCGCGCGACTCCATCATCATTGAGTTTTCTCCTACCATCATCATGCTCATTCTTGCCGGTAAGGTAGGATCAAGCATTGCTTCTGAAATAGGAACAATGCGCGTAACTGAACAGATCGATGCACTGGAGATCATGGGTATCAACTCATCCGGTTATCTCACGCTGCCGAAGATCGTTGCAGCGATGCTCATCTGTCCTTTTGTAGTGATCATCTCTATGTTTGCGGGAATTGCAGGCGGATGGATTGCCGGTGAAGCATCCGGTGTAATTACTACTGCTGATTATGTGAAAGGAATACAGGACCAGTTCATTCCTTTCAACATCACTTTTGCAATGATCAAGACAGTCGTATTTGCTTATATCATCACAAGCGTATCAGCTTATCATGGTTATTATACTGATGGCGGTGCGCTCGAAGTAGGACAAAGCAGTACAAGAGCAGTTGTGTTCAGCAGCATTCTTATTCTCATATTCGATTACATCTTAACCTTACTGATCCTTGCATGATAGAGATTAAGAATATTTCCAAGCATTTTGGAAGTAAGCAGGTATTGGAAAATGTTTCCTGTTCTTTTGAGAAGGGAAAGATCAACCTCATCATCGGTCAGAGTGGTTCAGGAAAAACGGTGCTGATGAAGTGCGCAGTGGGATTGTTTGAAGTGGATGCAGGCGCTGTGTTTTTTGACGGTCGCAACTTCAGTGAAATGCCATTCATCGAACGCAAAGCAGTAAGACAGGAGATCGGAATGGTGTTCCAGGGGGGTGCGTTGTTCGATTCATTGACTGTTGAACAGAATGTGATGTTCCCGCTCAATATGTTCACCAGCCAAACGAGAAAAGAAAAGCTGGCGCGTGTTAATTTCTGTCTGCAGCGCGTCAACCTGAAAGATGTAAATAAACTTTTTCCATCAGAGATCAGTGGAGGAATGAAGAAAAGAGTGGCTATTGCACGGGCCATCTCCATGAATCCTAAATATCTTTTTTGTGATGAACCTAATTCAGGTCTTGATCCGCAAACAAGTATCGTGATCGATAATCTTATCAAAGAGATCACAGAAGAATTTCAGACTACTACGGTGATCAATACGCATGACATGAACTCACTGACGGAGATAGGAGAGAAGATCGTTTTTATATATAAGGGAAAAAAATGGTGGGAAGGAAATTACAACGATCTGAAGAAAACAGATAATAAAGAGCTGAATGACTTTGTTTTTGCCACCAAGGTGATGCAGCAGATGAAAATGGCCTGACACGGTTTGCCGTCAGACTATTTCAATATTTAATAATTCAGTCGTTATTTAGTTTTTATTCTTCTTTGTATAGCAGCGGCAAAGCAGTATTTTTAATAATAATTAACGGTCCGGGCAGCGAAAGGCTGTTTTATGGTATCTGTTAGTAATAATTACCTGCAGTGGATAAAAACACAAGCGATAATGAACTGGTAAGACTGTGCCTTGCTAACGATAAAGAGGCGCAGTATCTCCTGTATAAGCGGTATGCCGGCAGGATGATGACGGTTTGTCTGCGCTATGCGGCCTCGCGTGCTGATGCGGAAGATCTCCTGCAGGAAGGATTCATAAAAGTTTTTGCAATGCTTAAGCAGTTTGCAGGAACAGGATCGCTGGAAGGATGGATACGTTCCATCATTATTCACATGGCCATCCGCAAATGGAAGCAACGTACAAAAATGCCGGCCGATGACATTGAAGAGCATTTTGAGCTGCATGATCAGTCCATTTCCATCATTGATCAGTTGAGTGCCGATGAACTGATGAAGATGATAGCAGTGTTACCGGACGGTTACAGGATGGTGTTTAATATGTATGCTGTTGATGGCTACAGTCATGCTGAAATTGCAACAGCAACAGGAATTAAAGAAAGCACATCGCGATCACAGCTGGTGAAAGCAAGACTGATGTTGCAGAAAATGATACTTGCAGTTGAAGAAACTGTCAAACAGAAATAACGGTGATGAAAACAACTGATGAAAAACGGTTTGATGATTCCATCAGGAATAAATTAAACCAAAAAGAGGAAGAGGTTCCGGCCTACGTCTGGCAAAGCGTAAGTGAAAACCTGGCGAAACGAAAAATGTTCTGGCTCTTTTCAGGGCTGAACAGCTTCTTCTTCCATGACCTGCTACTGCTTGCAGGACTTACACTGTTGGGAAGTTATGATGTTGCTGTTTCAGGAAGTGTAACAGATGCTATTCATAAAATAAAAAATGCTGTAGTTGTTGCAGAAGTAAAAGAAGATGTTGCATTACAGCATAGTGACCATCATAACGTTGCTGATCGTCCTGAAAAAAAGGATAATGCTTTTGCAGGAGAAAATATCAGTGCAAAAGAAAAAGAGGAAAATGGAAGCATTAACGTAACAGCAATAAATAAAAAGAAAGGAAATAATAAAAGCAATAATAAAACACAGCGGCTTACACACGCACCTGTACAGCAGGCGGAAGAAGCGATGCTTGCTCAGTTTATTCCTGCAGCGGATGATGCGAAATACAATGATATGCAAAGGGAATTATCAAAGATGGAAGCTCCTCGATATTCACTTACTGAAGGTGATTTAACAGAAGAAGAAATGAAAACTGTTGAGGTATTGGCGGCCGGTGAAATGTCAAGACCGTTGTCGGTTCGTATTGCTGCAGGAATAATTTATTTTGATGGAAATATTTCATCGGACAATGGAACAACTGTAAAGGATGAAAGTGAAAAGATAAACAGAACAGCATTTTCAATTTTGCTGGATTATCCTGTGGCAAGAAAATGGAATGTCCTTTTTGGTATTAATCAGAATGTCTCCGTGCTGAAATGGAACATCAGTGATCAGCATACAGAAGAAGTGACGGTAGTTGACAGTATGATTGGCTACATCATTTCACCTTTTGATCCTCCTGTGCCTTATACTATTTATGATACTAATACGGTAGCGGTAACTTCTGTCAAAGATTATCCTTCAACATTCACACTGACATCAATCGATCTGATCCTGCAGGCTGAACGTGCTTTTCAACTTTCCGTTATCAATTGCCGTTTGAGTGGAGGATTGCTGTTCAACGTTTCCAATAAAGCAGAAGGCAATGTTCCTGATCTTTCTGATGCTGATGCTGATCAACCTGCATCAAAGGTGATTAAATCAAGTGCAGGATTTGGTTTTGCTGCAGGTGCTGAAGCCGGTTATTGCACAGGAAGAATAGAGCCGTTTGTAAGAGTACAGTATGAAAAATATTTCGACAGCGTTACAGAGATGAATTATCCTGTTCAATCAATTCCTGAAAGAATAAAAATCATGGCAGGATTAAGAATAAGATTTACAAAATAATTTTAGTACAGGCAGCGCCAAAGCCATATAGGAGCTCTTATATATAAACTAAAACATAACGCTTATGAAAAAGATCTTTACACTAATAATTACATCGCTGATCGTACAAGCCTCCTACGCTCAGGTAATCGTGAATGGCGTTAATCTGGACATTAACAATGTGAAAGCGCGTATTAATAATAATGGCTCTCTCTTCTGGGATCCAATTATGCAAATACCTTACTATGAAGTGCCGCAAGGGTCAAATAAGAATACAATTTTTACAGGCAACTTATGGGTTGGTGGATATGATTCAGGCAACCAGTTACACGTTGCTGCTGAGACTTATAACCAAACAGGAAGTGCATCATGGTGGCCTGGCCCACTTGACATCAGCAATGCTACTGCAGCAGATGCCAATACCTGGAACCTAATCTGGAAGGTGAATAGGCAAACGATCCTTAATCATATTAGTAACTGGAATACTCCAGGATATATTGTGCCCGCTGAAATTGCAAACTGGCCTGGTAATCCTCCGGCAGGAACAAATTATGCTCCTGTATTAGCACCCTTTTTTGATAGCAATTCAAACCAGGTGTATGAGCCTGCATTAGGAGAATTTCCGATTATATATGGCGACCAGGCTGTTTATTTTATTTACAACGATAATTATGCTCCCACACAGTTGGGTGTTCCTACACTGAAGCTGGAAGTGCATGGAATGGCTTTCGCATTTGATGATCCGCTTACACCTTTTATGGATAACACGGTATTTATTCGTTACCAGATTGGCAACCGTTCAGGAATTGCCTACGACAGTGTTGCCATTGCATTATGGACAGATGCAGATCTGGGAAATGCTTCTGATGATTATTTTGGAACTGATGTAGGACGGAACATGTATTATTTCTACAACGCCGATCCTGATGATGATGGTGCTGATGGCTATGGTTTGAATCCGCCGGCACAGGGAGTTAAATTCTTAAGTCATCAGCTCTATAGTTCACAGTATTACGACAATGTAAATAGCGTTGCTTATGGCAACCCTGGTGATGGAGGCGATCACTATGAATATATGACAGGCTCATGGTTGGATGGTCTTTCAGTTACCTTTGGTGGTGATGGACGTAACCAGTCAAATCCCGTAACTACATTTATGTATCCGGGAACAACAGATCCTGCTTTTCCAGGGCAGAATTGGGATATGGCATCAGCAGGTGTGATTATTCCGGGAGATATGCGTGGTTTAGGAAGTGTAATGATACCTACACTGGCTGCAGGTTCTGCTATTACTTTCGATGCAGCTTATATTACCGCTTTCCCTGACAGTGGCGGGCCACCTGCAAGTATTGCTTTACTTCAGCAATACGCTGATAGTATACTTGCAAGATATGCTGCCGGAACTATTACATCAACTGATGAACATGCTATTGCGCAAACAGCTTCCATTTCCATCAATCCAAACCCGCTTACTGCTTATAGTATAGTAAGTATTGATAAAATAAAAGGAAAAGGTCTGCTGAGAGTTACCGGTATTGATGGAAGAATTATACTTGAGCAAATTATTTCCTCCGATAAGCCTGTTCTGCTGCAACGCAAAGATTTTGCTGCAGGATTATATACAGTAAGTGCATTGTTCTCTGACAGGATTGTTACCCAGAAGCTTGTAGTGCGATAAAAACAATGATTTTATTTTTACAAAGCGCAGGCGCAACTGCGCTTTGTTTTTGTTTTTTATATATTATCTTTATGTGATGAAAAAAGCATTGTTGCTGCTGCTTTTTCTTTCACAGGCTGTATCTGCACAGTTCCAGGTGAAGCAGTGGTATTTTGGTGCGCAGGCAGGCATTGATTTCACCGCCGGAACAGCAACAGCTTTTAATTATTACTCTATGTATTCGGCCAATGGCAGCACGGCAATGAGTGATTGCGATGGCAACCTTCTTTTCTACAGCAACGGTGAGGGAATATTAAATGCACAGCACCAGCATTTGCTAAACGATTCATTGGATGGCTCTTCTTCCTTGCCCGTAATAGCTGTTCCTCATCCTGGTCAGCAGGACCACTATTATCTTTTTTATATGAAACTGGTGGGTGTTGACTCAATAAATTTAAAGTATGCAGTTATCGACATGAATTATCCAGGCGGTAAGGTTGTTACTAAGAATACTGTTTTGCTATCATTCGTTTGCGAAAAACTATCTGCTGTGCAACATGAGAACAAGCAGGATTTCTGGCTGCTCACACATAAATGGAACAGTGATGAATACTATGCATTTCTTATCGACCAGAACGGACTTTCAACCTCATCGGTGATCTCACATGCAGGACCAGTTGCTGCTGGTGCAAATAACAGAAAGGGGAGTATGGAGTTCGCTGTCAATGGACGAAAACTTGTTAGTGTTTTTGATAATGGTTTTATCGGAACGTACCACTTCAACCGGAATAACGGACAGGTTATTGCTGAAATGGACCTGTCAACGCTTAATATACAGCATCCTTACGGAGCGTCTTTCTCTCCTTCAATGAAGATGTTATATATAGCATCGCTTAGTAACAGTGATCTTTACCAGGTAGATTTAACTTCAGGAAATGTAAATACCATTGTTGCCAGCAAAGTGTTAATGGATCATATTGTTTCCGGAGGCTTTGGTGAGATGCAGCCTGCACTGGATGGAAAATTATATATAGCAATCGGCATAGGAACGCGTCCTGCTGAAATTGTAAAGCCTGATGAGAAGTTTCCCGGCTGCGGATATAACCGTTATGGCATTTTCCTGAATGGTAATTCGTGTAACATCGGCTTGCCGAATTTTGTACAGACATGGTTTGACGTTCCATCCTTCATGACCGCTGATCAGCATTGCTCAGGAGAAAATACAATCGTCAGGCTTGAACCTGCATCGGAACAGTTGATTCTCACAGAATGGTTTGTTGATCCTCCTTCTGCAACAATCTTAAACAGTAACAATGAAGAAGCTGAAATTGTTTTTGAAGAAGAGGGAACATATATGGTGCATGCGCTGGTTCATTATTCCTGTGGTACTGATACTATTGTTGATTCAGTTATTATCAGTGCAACACCAATTGCTGATCTTGGAAATGATACATCACTCTGTCCTGGAAATTCTTATACGATCAATATTGATACTTCAGTTGGCAGTGTAATATGGTCTGATGGAAGTGTATTGTACACTCATCTTATTGAGCCTGGAAATACCTATTCAGTATTGATTTCAAATAATGGCTGTGAGGATACGGATGAACTGATTGTTGAAGAAAACGGTTCGGGCATTCAGTTGCAGAAAGAGGGAGCTTTATGCAGCGATTATCATCACTATGTAACACTTACTGTTTCCAATGCTGCTCAGCAGCTGTGGATGACGAATATGGATAGTGCATCTATGTTGTTAGTGAAGGAATCAGGTCTGTATACAGTAACTGCAATGAATGATGTTGGTTGCAGTTTTACCGACAGCATTTATATTGAAGAATCCTGTCCTGTTATTATCAATGTGCCCAATTCCTTTACACCCAACAACGATGGTGTCAACGATCGATTTCAGTGTATTTTTAACAGGGCCACCACGGGTTCACTAACCATTTTCAACCGGTCAGGAAGGGTGGTGTTCAATTCATCCGATCCTGGTGCTGCCTGGGATGGATCCTATGACAGCAGTAAATGTCCGGAAGGAGTATATGGCTGCCTTATTGAATACACCGATGAGGCACAGGTAGTTCAGCGCCTTCAAAACTGGATTGTCTTATTGAGATGATTACTCCTCACCAAAGGTGAAGCACCATGTAAGGAAATAAACGGTGGCAAAAAGCAGGGCAAAGAGCACAGGCACGATCAGGACTGCCAGGCCTATCAACCACCAGGAAACCAGTGGTGCTACCGTCTTAACCGATAATTTCAGAATTAATAGCAGCACCGTGATCAGTGATGCTATTTCAAGGGGTTTAAACAGGAAGATCCTGAGTGATTTACTTTGCATTGAGAGGTTTGTGTTCATTTCTAACGAAAAAATAGAGGCATTGTTTGGTTATTCTGTTAATTATTAGATAATTGCTGTGTAGGCATTTAAATAATTTTCAACAAAAGTATAGCACTTTTTCCTAAATATCCTCTTCCGGCTGTAAAATTATTATCACTCAACGGTTAACAATCTGCTTAGCTTCGGATTAGCGTTGCCTCAAACAAAAACATCCGTAAAACGGAAGACTTTTCCATCGAACAGGCCTTTATCGCTGAGCTTTAATTCAGGAATTACCAAAAGCGCCATAAAGGAAAGGGTCATAAAAGGCGACCGGAGGTTGCAGCCCATTGCTTTGGCCATATGATGCGCTTTTGAATAGGCAGCAGCTGCACCTTCAGCATCCATATCACTGATTAGTCCTGCAATGGGCAACGGCACCGTATGGCTTTCTTTCGCGTTGACAACGCTCAGGCCCCCCTTATTTTCAATGATAAGGTTCACAGCTTTACACAATGATTCATCATCACTTCCTACAGCAATAATGTTATGCGAGTCATGGGCAATGCTCGATGCCAGGGCTCCGTCCTTAAGGCCGAAATTCTTTATAAAGGCAAGGGCCGGCTGTTGATCGCTATACCTGTTGATCACTGCAAGCTTGAGGATGTCATTTGCAGGATCGGCAACGGCTTGTCCATCCTTAACTTTACAGGGAAGAATAAGCGAGCGCGTGATAATCTGGCCATCAAGCGCTTCAATCACATTGATCCGATCGCTTGCGGCAGGCAATCTGAAGTCAGCAGCTTTAAGCGGAGAAGCATTGAAATTATTAATAAGACGATGACTGCGCTGCGGAAGAAGGCATTTACCATTTTCGGCCAGCACCTTACCATCAATAACTGTTTTTAAAACCTTGAAGTCTTTGAGGTTGTTCACCACAATGAAGTCAGCAGGATCACCTTGCTGCAACAACCCGTTTTTCATACCATAGTGTGTTACAGGATTGAGGCTTGCACACTGCAACACGTGCATAACATCGTTCCCCAGGGCTACAGCACGGCGTACGTGTTCATCAATATGACCGTTGAGCAGTTCGTCAGGGTGTTTATCATCACAACAAAACATACAGTTGCCATAATGATCTTTTAACAATGGAATAAGTGCATCAAAATTCCGTGCTGCTGATCCTTCCCTGATAAGGATTTTCATTCCGTATTGGAGCTTGTCCAATGCCTCTTCCAGCGTAAAACATTCATGATCGGTGGTAATGCCGGCTGCAGCATATTTGCGGGCATCATCTCCGCGCAAACCAGGAGCATGACCATCAACAGGTTTGCCTGCCTCTTTTGCCAGTTTTATTTTCAGCATCACTTCTGCATCGTTGAAAAGCACGCCTGGATAATTCATCATCTCACTGAGGTAGTAGATATCATTGCGCGCAAGCAGTGTTTTTACAGCATCAGCATCAAGTGTTGCTCCTGCAGTTTCAAATGATGTTGCCGGTACGCAGGAAGGTGCACCAAAATGAAACTTTAGGCCCGCACCAATGGCATTTTCAAGCATATAATAAACACCATCAAGGCCACATACATTGGCAATCTCATGTGGATCGCTGATGGTAGCTGCGGTGCCGTGAATAAGCGCTATGCGTGCAAACTCATACGGAGTAAGCATGGAGCTTTCGATGTGAATATGTGCATCAACAAAGCCCGGGAGGATAAAATGATCATATTGCTGCGAGTCCTCAGAAATGGAGGTGATAATGCCATTGTTTGTATGGACCGTTCCACTGAAGATCCGCTCATTTACTACATCTGCAATCATTCCTGATTGACTGGTCAAAGTACCCATCGCTTTTTTGGGTAAAATTACTTTTCTTCCCGTTGATCATCCGATAATTGTATACATTTGCCCGTAATTCACAACTATTAATTCTTTAATTATTTATTTAAATGAAAACAGGCAAAGTAAAGTTCTTCAATGAGTCAAAAGGCTATGGATTCATAGTGGAAGATGACACGAACAAAGAAATCTTCATTCACCACAGCGGATTAGTTGACAAGGTGAAAGAAAATGATTCTGTAACTTACGATGTGATTGAGGGCAAAAAAGGACTCAATGCTGTTAACGTAAGAAGAGCGCAATAATCAATATTGATTAGCGAAAACAGTAAAAGCTCCGTCTTCCCAAGAGACGGAGTTTTTATTTAATAGCACATCAGCAGCCAATTTCTCATCAACCTTCTTTATATATTTGTTATTCATGCCGGCTTATCTCGACAGTCCCATCGAATATCTTAAAGGTGTAGGTCCGCAGCGAGGCGAAACACTGAAGAAAGAGCTTGGTATTTTTACTTTTAATGACCTGCTTAACTATTTTCCATTCCGTTATATCGACCGTTCGAAATTTTATACGGTGAAAGACATTGCTGATGATCAGGCATACATACAACTTAAGGGAACAATAAAGCAGGTTACTACACAAGGTGCAAAACGGGCAGTAAGACTTACCGTGTTGTTTGCCGATGATACAGGAACGATAGAGCTTGTATGGTTCCAGGGAATTAAATGGATGCGCGACAAGCTGAAGGCAGGGACAAAATATATTGTCTTTGGTAAACCATCGCTCTTCAACGGTCGTTTTAATATTGTTCATCCGGAGATAGAAGAATACACTGCTGAAGCAGAGAAAACTTCAGGCGGACTGCAAGGTGTTTATTCCACTACTGAACTTTGTAAGATAAAAGGTCTCGACAGCAAGGCCATCTTCCGGTTGCAGAAAACGTTGCTTGCAGGAATACCATCAGTAGTAAATGAAACATTGCCCAGGGAAATTATATATACAGAAAAATTATCATCACTTCGCGATGCCTATATTAATATTCACATTCCTTCTGATACTGTAAAGCTTGCTGCTGCGCAATACAGATTGAAGTTCGAAGAGCTTTTTTACATTCAGCTACGACTGCTGAAAGCAAAGCTGATAAGAACAGAAAAGATAAAAGGATTACGTTTTGAAAAGATCGGTGACTATTTCAATAATTTTTATCAGCATCACTTGCCTTTTGCTTTAACAGAAGCACAAAAAAGAGTGCTGAAGGAAATACGTCATGATTGCGGATCAGGCCGGCAGATGAACAGGTTGTTGCAGGGCGATGTGGGAAGCGGAAAAACGGTAGTTGCTTTATTGTCGATGCTGATGGCGATGGATAATGGTTACCAGTGTGCATTGATGGCACCTACAGAAATACTTACAATGCAGCATTATGAAACAATTGTTTCATTGCTCGGTGATATGGATGTGAAAGTATCATTGCTCACCGGAAGCACAAAAACTGCACAACGGAACAAGGTGCTGCAGGCACTGGCTGATGGAGAAACAAATATTATTATCGGAACTCATGCATTACTCGAAGATGCTGTGCAGTTCAGTAATGAAGGGTTGATGGTGATTGATGAGCAACATCGCTTTGGAGTGGAGCAGCGCGCACGCCTGTGGATGAAAAAAGAGAATCCTCCACATGTGTTGGTGATGACAGCAACTCCTATACCCCGCACACTTGCAATGACGTTGTACGGTGATCTCGATGTCTCTGTAATTGACCAGATGCCTGCAGGAAGAAAGCCCGTGAAGACAATTCACAGGCATGAATCGCAACGACTCGCTGTTTTTGGTTTTATGCGCGAACAGATTGCATTGGGAAGACAGATATATATTGTTTATCCGCTCATTGATGAATCGGAAAAGCTTGATCTCAACAATTTGATGTCAGGTTACGAAAGTATAAGCCGCGATTTTCCATTGCCTGATTATCGTGTAAGTGTAGTGCACGGACGAATGAAATCGCAGGACAAAGAGATGGAGATGCAACGGTTCAAAGAGGGCAAGACACACATTATGGTTGCTACAACCGTTATTGAAGTTGGCGTTAACGTGCCCAATGCATCTGTAATGGTGATTGAGAATGCAGAACGCTTCGGGCTTTCACAGCTCCATCAGCTGCGGGGAAGAGTAGGGCGTGGTGCCGATCAGAGCTATTGCATATTGATGACGAGTGATAAAGTTGGTAACGATGCAAGACATCGCATGAAGATCATGGTAGAAACTACCAATGGCTTTGACATTGCTGAGATGGATCTTAAGTTGCGCGGTCCTGGTGATCTTTCAGGCACGCAGCAAAGTGGCGTGCTTAATTTTCATATAGCAGATCTGGCAAAGGATCAGAAGATACTGGAGCGTGCACGGGAGGTAGCTATTGATCTGCTTGCAAAGGATCAGCAGCTCGTATTACCGGAAAATGCAATGGTGTCGGAACATCTGATGATGCTTGAGAAACAGCAAACAAATTTCAGCAGGGTTTCGTAGGGTAGTTGGTATTAAGTATTGGGTATTGAGTAAGTGATTCGAAATAAGGAATATCAATTTTAATATCTCAATACTCATTACCCGGTACTCATACTCAGTACTATTTCTTTTCAATGAGCACCACTGCATAAGCAGCAACGCCTTCTTCTCTTCCTACAAAACCCATCTTTTCATTTGTGGTGGCTTTGATTGAAATGTCTTCTGTTTCGATTTTTAAAAGCGGAGCAATAGCCTTTTTCATTTCCTCAATATGAGGTTTGATCTTCGGTTTTTCAAGACACAGCGTTGCATCTACATTACCTACGGTATAACCTCTTTCCGATACCAGCGACATCACTCTCGCAAGAAGTATTTTACTGTCAATACCTTTAAATTCAGAAGAAGTATCAGGAAAATAATGGCCGATGTCACTCAGTCCGGCAGCGCCAAGCAATGCATCACAGATGGCATGAATGAGTGCATCAGCATCTGAATGTCCAAGTGTACCTTTGTGATGAGGGATTACAATGCCGCCAAGATTAAGATCAAGGCCATCGCGAAGCTGGTGTACGTCAAATCCAAACCCAACCCGGATATTCATCAATTATTTATAGAAATTAATCTGTGCTCTTATCGCTTGCGTCATCGAATGCATCAAAGTCGAAGCTCAGTGTAAAGTGAAGCGTATTTTCGAGCGGGTTGCGCTGATCAGTTGGAATGAGGTAAGCAAGATCGATTCCGAAAACATTGTAACGGAGTCCTGCGCCAAGTGTGAAATATTTACGGTTTCCTTTTGTTTCATCTTCGTAGAAATAACCGCCACGGAATGCAAACTGCTTGTCGTACCAGTATTCAATTCCGAATGCATAGTTTATTTCTTTCATCTCTTCGCTGAAACCGTCAGGCGCATCACTGAATGACTGAATCATACCTTCAGCAACACCAACATCAGGATCCTTACCATAGATGATGATATCCTTTGAGTTATTGGTAGGATCTTCACCATAAATAGGAGGAGTGGGTACAAGCAGCTTGTTCAGGTCAAGATGGAAGGCAAGTTCATTGTATTCATTAAGCTTGATACGAAGACCAGGACCAAGACGAAGGTTGATCGGAATAAAATTCTTCGTGCCTGTTTCTGTGTAAGAAATTTTGGCGCCAATGTTTGAAATGTTAAGCCCGCTGGTTAATACTGCATCCTTGCTGCCTAGTTCAATTTCTTTCTGGAAGAAACCGGAAACATCAGCCGCAACAGTATTGCCGGCCTTTGATTCAGATCCTTCAACAGTAATACCACCTGTGAGGTTGGAATGTATATAGCGCAATGCAATACCACCGGAGAAATATTCGCTCAGTTTGCGGGAGTAAGCAACATCAAATGCAAATTCATTGGGCTTGAAATCGCGGATTACATTACCATCGTTATCTGTAAAAGTGATATTACCTAATGAGAAGTAACGTAATGATGTTCCTACAGCCTGGTTTTCGTCAACCTTTGTGTAGAAAGAAAGATAGCCGAGGAAGATATCATTTACCAGTGCTCTGAGCCATGGAGTATATGAAACGGCAATACCTGTTTTCTTTTCTGCAAATGCAAGCTTTGATGGATTCCAGTGAATTGAATTAGCATCAGCAGAAGAAGAAACGCCCTGATCGCCCATACCACCGGCACGTGCATCAGGTGATATCATCAAAAACGGAACTGCAGTAGTAATTGTATTGAGCTGTCCCAGCAGGTTGCTTTTATCATCCTGACCTTTCATTGGCTTTACGGCAACAAACAGAATCAACAGTAAAGGGGTTATTTGTTTCATCGAATTCAGTATTAATGCAATTTATACGACTATGAAAAAGAAAGGTGGCAAATATAACGATATTTATATGTTAAAGGTTACCTATTTAAGGACTACCAGGCGTTCGTACTTATCGGCTGTTTCACCATCGGCCGTCCTGATTTTCAGCCTGTAAACATAAACGCCTTTACCAATTGGGTCACCGAAATCATCCTTGCCATCCCATTCAATGGAAGAGTTACGGAAACCCTCATTCACCAGGTATTGATCCAGTGTTTTGATAAGCTTTCCGGTTACAGTGAAGACCTGCACCTGCACCCACATAGACACCTGGGGCTTATTATGCTCAAACATAAAGGTGGTATGAGTGGTGAAAGGATTGGGATAGTTAAGAACATGCGCCAAAGCCAGCTGTGCTGATTCGGCTACGATAAACTCTGTGGTTGCATTTGCTGAATTGTTATTGATGTCCCAGGCCTTTAATTCAAGCGAATGGCGTCCCGGAGCAAGATCCTCCAGGGGGTAAACGAGGCGACCCTGCTGATAATTGTCCAGGTCTGATTCATAATAGTCATTTAATATATATAGCTTCTCCTGGTTGTTGTCGAGCTTCGCAACAAGGTCGTGACCGATACCGTTGCCAACAGTATTGATACCGCTTGAGTCAGTAAGTATGGCGTAGATGTTGGGTTTTTCATCCGTCATGCCTCCGAACACAAAATCATCGCTGTTCATGTAAAGTTCTATCTGAGGACCGGTATTATCACTGATGCCGGCAGCATTAATTCCTCCGATGGTGAAGTTCTCATCAAAACCAATGGCATCTTCCGCTCCATTATGCGCATAGTAACTCAGTCTTCCCTTGCCATACTGATAAGCGATATCCCGTGGAACAATAAATGAACACGAGAAATCACCATTGGTAACGCTGGCCTTTCCTCTATATATAATATTCTTCCGCTGCCTGAACGAATAAGGTCCGCTTCCTGCATCATTCTGCAATGTGGTGATGAGGACTTCTTTGTCATAGATTGTTGGATATACTACACCATTGAAAGAAGTGAGCTTTAATCCTGCAGCATCAGTAACTATTCCTTTGACAGTGATCCTGCTCAAGGCCTGAATAGTGTCTTCCGGTTGCTGCGATGCTGTTTCAAGAATTGCCGTAGTCGCTACTTTATACGTTGGATAAGCAAGCATAAGTGCAGGATCACCCAACAGAACAAAATTTTCTACTGCAACGGTTGCTTTCACCTTCCTGTAAATATCACCCACACGCGGCATAGAACCGTTGATCGGCTCGAACAGATTGCGCACAAAAGCTTCATTCAGTGATTTATTAATGTTGGAAAATGCAACACGCGCTGTAGTGAACAGGCAGCATGCACCACCATCAGGATTAAGCATCAGCAATTCTCCTGCTGATGTTCTTCCCGGATCATCATAACGGCTGAACTCACATGTTGCTGTAACAAAGGCAGGCATATTATTGATGTTCTTCCAGGAGTTGATCATGGGAACAGTAAGCACCTGTTCATGAGCCCATCCAACTTCACCACCATGACCAGTATAATTAACGAGCAGTGCACCTTTTTCAACACGACGTGTAATGAGATCACTCACTTCAGGATAACGCTTGCCGCCGGGAGTGGAAACCTGTTGGTATGCATCGAAATTGATCTTGTCAAAATTATATTCAGGATGCAGGCCTTTAAGGATGTTTACTATGTCTTCCGACTGATCAATATGTGTAATTCCATCTTCGTCATCAGCAACAAAACATAGCACAGTACGCCAGTCGCCAAGTCTTGTGCTTTTGGAAGAAGTATTATAACCTGCAGGATCAGACGATGTGCCTGGTGTTGAATAAGTGATCACTTTATCAACCATTGCACGAGCTTCCGAAGTATTCTTAATCGGTAATCTGCCTATGCCAAGATCAACAATATCATTAACGCCAAGGTCGCCTTCTGTATCATCCAGAAAACCAAAGAAGTCATCAGTAGCATAAGAGCTAAGCGGGTTAAGGCTTTCAAACGATTGGTAAGTAGGAATGAAATCAGTGTTGCCTGAAATCCTGTTTTTATAGTCATAGGATGCATCACCGAAGAGAAGCAGGTAACGCGGTATGTCGGCAGGAACTGTTGCACGGTCATAAAACATTTTTGCAAAATCGCGGATGGCAGAAATATCTTTTGCACCGGATGAAAATTCATTATATATATCACTGATGGAGACAACATGCACGCGCAGGTTGTTGCTTGTGCGGTGGTAATCGGCAAGTCGTTCGGCCTCATCCATAAAATCAGGATAAGAAATAATAAGATAATCAGCTTCAGGAAGTGCGTGCAGGTTCTGGTTGGCAACACGACCCTTAGCTAAAGGCTGTTTGAGTGACTGACTGGTAAATGCGGCAAATTCAGATGCGCCGCTGCCGCCCGGTGCAGCAATAAAAGCCATCTTGCCTGGTTCAGGAAAAGAATAGAGTTGTCGTGTTACGTTCAGCGGATCAGTGATATTCCAGATGCTGACACCTGAAAGACTGGTGGTGACAGTATAGGATGCATTGGTTACAGCCGTTGTCCTGTCGCGAAAGAAAAGATCAGGAGAAGTGAGTGCAAGATACCGTGTTGCATTAAGCTCTGTATAGTTAAGCCAGCCTATGCTGGTTGAGTTATAAGGAATGTATTGGTATTCTATGTCAATGTCAGGATCAGTGGCATTGAAAACAGCAGCATCATTTTTTTCTGTTGCATGTGGATCAAGCGGATCAGTACCTACGCTGCTCATAGATTGGTTGAGCAGTGTTGTGCCATTATATACAACATGATAATAGCTGTAAACAGTTGCATCAACTGTTGTACGACCGATGACGCTTGATTTTATATATACAGGCCCTGGAACAAGATTGCGGAAGCTGAAAAGGAAATGCTGATTAAGGTTAACGTCAAATGTTTCCCCATACCATTCACGACCGGATTTTATGAAGTTCTTATCATCCTTTTCATGAAATGCATAATCAACAAATGTTGTTACTGAACGGTCGGTAGGTGAGGAGGGAAGGCTGGCGACATCACCAATCCGCTTTGCATTTCCGCCACCGGAAAAGGTGATAAAGTAGAAAGTAGTGTCGCTGTATATATTGCGTTGGTGATGGTATCGCTGATCAGTGCTCGAGTAAGTCCAGCGGTCGGGCGATTGGCCGTAGAAAAGAAAATAATCATCAGCATCAAATGATCCGTTTGCATTGGCATCGACCACCTCAATTGCATTTTCCTGCAGGTCATCATATCGAGGTAATGAATTGTGCTGCGGAACACGGCCTCCGCCATTTCCAAACAGCCTTATGTTCTGCAGCGTGGCGGAACTGTTCATGCCCATGTTTCTTAAAAAGCTGTAAGTAACTTTATAGATGCCCTCTGCCATTACGCCAATCTTAAACCACTCGCCGCTGGCAAGAACAGAAGAAGAAGCGTAAACGCGCTGTGCTGGCCGATTCACTGGTGCAGCTGCTTTATTTTCATTTGAAAGAACAAGGTTTGCTGACAGAAGCTTTTCGTAAACACCCGTTTGAGGATTCCGTCTTACCGGCGCGAAGGATATATATAATCTTGCTTCGCGTCTTTCGTAGCTGATAGCAGTTTTAACAACAACCTTGTCCGTCACTCCCGTGAGATCCGTTTTAAGTTCTTCGGCTGTTAACGGTGCGAATTGCTGTGCTTCAAGAGTTGCTTCAGGTGCCTGCAATGGATTAGATACAGGAAGCTGTGTTGAATAAAACGGCAGCTTTGATTCTGACAGGCGATAGCGGGCGCCATCAAATTTCAGGAAGGTAAGTCGTGAGCCTTCTTCTGAGGGTGCATCAGGCTGTTCCCAATGAAGATTGATCTGCGTTGGTAGTTTTTGAGCAGTGGCAGTAAAGCAAACAGTAAAGAAGATGACAGAAAAAAAAGATTTTGTAAGACAAAACGATCCTTGCTTCCCGAGCAATCGTTTTATTTTTCTGATATTTGTTAAAACCTCTTTGGTAAGAATTAAAGCTTTATGCCGGATTTTGAACATGTAAAAAAATATATTTGTGGTGGATTATTGGATGGGACTGACTGCAATGAACAGGAAAATGAACGATTGCAGGATTTAATTATTGCCATGATGAAACAAAATTAGGGATAAACGTAAAACTGATTGTATTAGGATGACGGATATGATGAAACGATTAATGGTGGGTGCCTTGCTTCTCTTAAGTATTCCGGCAATGGCGCAGGATCCGCAGTTTACGCAGTTTTATGCAAACCCATTGTACCTTAACCCTGCTTTTGCAGGTTCAGCAAGGTGTCCAAGGGTAGGCATTAACTATCGTAATCAGTGGCCCAGCCTGTACAAAGCCTACATCACCAGCAGTGCATCCTATGATCAGCATTTTGATGCAATTAATGGCGGAATAGGTTTTCTGGTTTATACAGATAAGGCTGGTGAGGGCACCTTAAACACCACGCACATCAGCGGTATGTATGCTTACCAGCTGAACTTAAACCGTAAGCTTTCCATGCGTTTTGGCCTCCAGGCGGCTTATATGCAGAAAAAGCTCGATTTCACTAAACTTACTTTCGGTGATATGATCGATGCCAGATTCGGCTTCGTTTATGATACCCAGGAACAGCAACCCAATGATTCCAAGTCATTTATGGATTTCTCGGCGGGTGTGTTGATGTATAGCTCAAAATTCTATGGCGGTTTTGCTGCCAATCACCTTACCCAGCCTGATGAGGCCTTTATCGTTGTGGGCTCAAGCCCGTTACCAATGAAGATGACAGCTCATATCGGAGCTCTTCTGCCATTGTCAGGAGGTTATTCCGGATACAGAGGCGTGATCAATAAAGAGGAAGGTACGTTCATCAGCCCCAATATCCTTTACCAGCAACAAGGTCCTTTCAACCAGCTTAACTTCGGTGTCTATATGCTCCGCGCTCCTGTTGTGGGTGGATTGTGGTACAGGGGAAGCTTTGGGAAAGATCCGTTCCTTTCAAGCGATTCATTTATTGCACTTATAGGTCTTCAAAAAGGACTCTTCAAAATAGGTTACAGCTATGACGTTACTGTGTCGCAGCTTAGCAATGCCACAGGCGGTTCTCACGAAGTAAGCCTTGGAATACAGTTTGAATGCCGCCCGAAAAAGAAGCGTTTCAGGGCAATAAGTTGTCCCAGTTTCTAGTTTTAATCTCCATCTTTGTCAGCACAAATACTCCTAAACTCTTGAACATGAAAAAACAAAATCATTTCCTTGCCTTGATACCGATAGGCATGATGATTTTAGCCGGTTCCTGTAATTCCGGTGGCCAGAGTGCTTCCAGCGTTACAGCCTGGAAATATAATGATGAAAAGAACGGTGGTTTCGAGGTAACAGATTATACCGAACAGGAAACAGGTCCGGGACTCATACTTATTGAAGGCGGTACATTTACTATGGGCCGTACAGAGCAGGACATCCTGATGGAATGGGATAACATCCCACGCAGGGCAACCGTTGCTTCCTTCTATATGGATGAAACGGAAATAAGCAACCTTCACTGGCGCGAGTATCTCTACTGGCTCTCAAGGGTTTATGGAACGGATTACCCGGAAGTTTACAAGAAAGCTTTACCTGACACACTGGTATGGCGCGACAGGCTGGCTTATAATGAGCCTTACGTTGAGCTCTATCTGAGGCACCCTGCTTACCAGGATTATCCTGTTGTAGGTGTGAACTGGCTGCAGGCCAATGATTACTGCGCCTGGAGAACGGACAGGGTAAATGAGCGGATACTTATCAGAGAAAGTGTTTTGAGAGAGAATCCAGCACAGGTTAATGAAGATAACTTTAATACGGACGCTTATTTTGCAGGCCAGTACGAAGGTCTGGTTAAGAACCCGTTGAAAGATTATAATCCCAATAATGATTCCCGGAAAGTGCGTATGGAAGATGGTATCTTATTACCACGCTACCGCCTCCCGACTGAAGCGGAATGGGAATATGCAGCACTGGGTCTCATAGGAGGAACAGTGTTCGAGAACGTTAACGAGAGAAAAATCTATCCCTGGGCCGGACATGCATTGCGTAATCCTGAAGATAAATTCCAGGGTGAGATGCTTGGTAACTTTAAACGTGGCCGAGGTGATAACATGGGTACTGCAGGCAAGCTGAATGACAACGCTGACATTACTGCGCCTGTATTCTCCTATGTGCCTAATGACTATGGCTTATATAATATGAGTGGTAACGTTGCTGAATGGGTGATGGATGTTTATCGTCCTTTATCTCACGAGGATGTTACAGACTTTAATTCCTTCAGAGGTAACGTTTATAAGACACAGGTTCTGGATGAGGAAGGAGCTATTGGTGAAAAAGACAGTCTTGGACGTATTGAATACAGAGACGTTACTGAAGAAGAGTCTGCTGCCCGCCGTAACTATAAGAAAGCTGATAACATGAGCTACCTTGATGGTGATGAGCCGGAGTATTCAAGCTATCAGTATGGAAGTACTACGCTGATCAACGATAAATCAAAGGTTGTTAAAGGTGGGTCCTGGAAGGACAGGGCGTACTATATGGCCCCCGGCGTTCGTCGTTATCTTGATGAAGATCAGGCTACCGATTATATTGGTTTCCGTTGCGCAATGTCGCGTGTTGGAAGCCCTGTTGGATTAGGTGGACAAAAACGTAAGTAAATAACTTTATATATAACAGAAGAGGCGGCCTGTTTGAGCCGCCTCTTCTGTTATATGCTATCCTGATTAAACGTTCGCCTGTTCTAACACTTTGCCCTGGTCGCATTTAATAATACGTGCAGGAAAACGCTCAATGATGGAATAATTGTGTGTTACCATAATAACGGCTCTCTTGTTCCTGCTCACTTCAAACAATAGGTTCATAATCTCATTGCTTGTTTCAGGATCAAGATTTCCTGTAGGTTCATCAGCTAATATGAGGTCAGGATCATTAAGTAAGGCGCGGGCGATAACAAGACGCTGCTGTTCACCTCCCGACAATTCATGAGGCATTTTGAAACCCTTTGTACTCAGACCAACTTTTGCCAGCACTTCACTCACACGTTCATCCATTTTGTTTTTCTCTTTCCATCCCGTTGCTTTAAGATAGAAAATCAGGTTGGCTTTTGCAGTACGGTCGGTCAGCAACTGGAAATCCTGGAAAACAATTCCAAGTTTCCTGCGCAGTAACGGAATTTCTTTTCTCCTGACTTTATGCAGATCAAAACCTGCAACATGAGCCTCGCCCTGTACAACAGGAAGGTCCCCATAAAGCACACGCATGATACTGCTTTTGCCGCTGCCTGTTTTGCCAATGAGATAAACAAACTCTCCTCTCTCAACACTGAATGAAACATCATTCATCAGGAGGTTCTTCCTGTGAAAAATGCTGATGCTCTCTAATGTTATAATAGTATCCGACATGCCTTATATATAGTTCATTTTGATAGCTCCAGTTTCATCAGTTTGCCGAAGGGCATTCCGGCAATGAATTCCATGATCTCTTTTTCCTTTTCTTCAAGACCCGCTTTCACCAACGCCTTTTCAGGTCTGTCGGTACGGAAGTAGGCCAGCAAGGTGAAGCCGTCATCTCTTAGCTGAACGTAATCCGGTATCCTGGCTTTGCCTTTGATCTTCAATACATACATCTGAAGCTGCAAAAGTAAGAGTGTGATCCGATAATCCCATTACGGATCTAACGATTAATGAACGGTGGAAAGTGTATAAATGAAAAAGGCATGCTTTGATGCATGCCTTCCATTTGTTTCTTCTTGTTATCAGTGAAGCGTTATCGTAAAGGTGTAGCCACTTATAGTCACCTGAGCAAGATTGTCTTCCGCGCCACCCATGTAGCCATAGTCAATTGTTCGGGTTGCTTTGCCTGCCGGTGTGAAATCTACTATACCATCAGTAAAATGGCGGAAGCCAATTCGTTTTCTTAAAGGAGACACTGTTGACATACTGTAGGCTCCCCCATTTCTTGTTGTTCCGCTTGCAGTCCCGCTTATCAGGTAAACATCATCTGTCCATATCCAGGTAGTCTCCCCCGCAGCCCACTCGCGTGTACGCGATGAAGTATACGTGCTTGTTCCTCCACCATATTGTGCATCCCATGTTATAGATCCATTTATTTCAACTGAAAAGGTAAGATGACCTGCTGAGTTACGACCATTGTTGGTCACTGTTTTGGTGCCATCAAGCTTATTAAAGTTTATATAGTAGTTATTAAATGAAATGGTATGTGTACTTGCCGAATCCATGTAATTGCCGGTATAAGCAACATAGATGATGCCTCGGCGGTAATTGCCGTCTTTGCAGAGGCAGTCAGTGGTTCCAAAATTTATCGTGATCAGATGTGGATTGGCCATTGTGTCTACGTTTACAGTGGCACAGGTTGTATATACCCTTTGATTGTCACTACCACGATAGGAATAAAGTGCACCTGTAGCTGCCTCATCTGCAATATTTGCAACGTCGGTATAAGCAGCATCAGCCACTGCATTTTCTGTTGCACTTGTTGTGTCATTATCTATAACAGGTGTTTCTTTCTCTTCTTTTTTGCATGCAGCAATAGTTACTGCAGTAGCCGTTACCAGCATTAATATCCTTTTAATTCTGAAATTTTTCATTGTCTTTTTTTTTAGTTCCCGGCTTTGATAGGGTCCCGGGAATATGGTTTAACGAAATTTCTCAAAAAAGGTATGCCACCACGATGAATTTTCCTCCTATTATCCGCAATATCATGTTAATAAAATAGGAGTACGCAATACTATTTGAGAATATGAAGCCGTTTCTTACAGGTACCTTTGAGAATTCAAAATTTAAGAGATGTTTAAGCAAGGATGGATCATGGCAGGGCTGATTTTCATGTTCTGCAATGCAAATGCACAGCAAACAGAATATTACCTGGAACCAGACCTTTTGTATAAAAAAGGGTTGGAGCTCTTTAACAAAGAGAAGTACGGTGCTGCCCGAGAAACATTTGAGCAATACCTCCAGGAGCCGCGTGCTTCAGCCACAGGACGTGTAAATGCACTTTACTATCGGGCGGTTTCTGCTTATGAGTTATTTCATCCTGATGCAGGCAATCTACTGGCATCCTACCTCGATGAATATCCCGAAAGTCCCAAAAACGGAATAGCACAGTTTTTTCTTGCACGAATCAATTACAGAGAAAAGAAATACCGCAATGCAATACCTCATTTTGAAAAAACGGATATATATTATCTCAACAACGATGAGATAGCCGAATATTATTTTAAGCTTGGCTATTGTTATTTCATCAAGGCAGATTTTGAAAAGGCAAGTAAGAGTTTTAATGAAATAACAAGAGTTGAATCAAAATACCAGACTGCTGCACAGTATTACTATGCACATATTGCCTATGCTAACAATAATCTGAATACAGCGCTTGCTTCTTTTCAGCAGTTGAATAATTCAGAAACGTTCGGTGCTATTGTTCCTTACTACATCGCTCAGATATATTTTGAACAGGAAAAATACAATGAGCTTCTTTCGTATTCACTTCCGTTAATCGATAGAGGAGAAGTAGAGAACCTCAAAGATATTACACGACTTGCTGCAGAAGCTTATTACAGGAAGAGAGATTATAAGAACGCACTTTCTTATCTGGAAAAGTACAGATCGCTTACGCCCACTCTCAGCCGCGAAGATTATTACACTTTTGGTTTTTCGTATTACCAGAATCAAAAATATAAACCAGCAATTGAGCATCTTGAAAAGGTGGTTAATGTAGACGATACGCTTACACAGAACGCTTACTATAATCTCGCACTTTGCTTCCTGGAAAGTGGTAATAAGCAAAGTGCACGTAATGCATTTCAGTTTGCTTCTAAACTGAATTTCATTCCTGAAATAAAAGAACAGGCATTGTTCAATTATGCAAAGCTCTCTTATGAATTGAATTTTCAACCGGTAGCCATCAATGCTTTCCGTGATTATATAAAGCAATATCAGACATCTTCTTCTGTCGATGAAGCCAACGAGTTGCTTGCGGGCCTTTACCTCACAACGAAGAATTATAAGGATGCCTTCGCTGCATTGGAGAGTATTAAGAACCGTTCGGGCTCAGCAATGAAGGCTTACCAGAAAGTGTCGTATTACCGAGGCGTTGAGTTTTACAGCGATGGCGACCGCGATAAAGCAATCAACATGTTTGAAAAAGCGATTGTTAATGATGTTGATCCGGTATTGAGAGCGCAAGCCATGTACTGGAAGGCAGAAGCTTTGTATTCACAAAATAAGTATGACGGAGCTATCAAACAGTACAGGATATATATATTCAATCCAGGATCGATCAATACGCCAATGTACAATCTTGCCAATTATAACATGGGGTATTGCTACTTTAAGCTTAACAATTATGATGAATCTCAGACATGGTTCAGGAAATATCTGAAGAATAAGCCGGAGACAGACAAGGATAAATATGATGATGCAAACATCCGTACCGGAGATTGTCTCTATGCCATGCGCAGGTTTGATCAGGCTCTTGATTTTTATACCGATGCAGTGAACAATAAGGCAGCATCTGCCGATTATGCGACTTTCCAGAAAGGAATTATCCTCGGCCTGCAGAATAATATTGCTGCAAAGGAACAGACGATGCAGTCACTGTTGGCACAATATAAAAATTCCAAGTACCGTCCTGATGCAATGTTTGAATCAGGCAAAGCTGCCATGGCTGCCGGTAATGATGAGAAGGCATTACAGATGTTTGCACGATTGAGCACTGACTATCCTAACAGCAGCTACAACAGCAAGGCTATGCTGAACACTGCGCTTATCCAGTATAATGATAAACAGGATGAGAAAGCACTTGAAACATATAAGCAGGTGATTACAAAATATCCTGCAAGCAATGAAGCTACAGAAGCTTTGACAGGAGTTAAGAATATATATGTAAGCAATGGCCGGCCTAATGATTATTTTGAATACCTGAAAAGCGTACCGAATGCAAGCGTAAGTGCTGGTGCGCAGGATTCTATTACCTACGAAGCAGCAGAGCAGCGTTACCTGAAAGGCAACTTTGATGAAGCGGCAACAGATTTCAGCAATTACCTCACGCAATTTCCGAATGGAGCATTCAGGATGAATGCAGTGTTCTATAAAGCAGAATGCGATTTCAGAAATAAGAACTATGAACCTGCATTGGAAGGTTACAAAGAGATCATTGCTTCAAGTAAGAATATATACACTGAAAAATCGTTAGCTAAAGCAGGTGCTATTGAATTCAAAAATGCTTCCTACAATGACGCCATCACGCATTTCAGAAAGCTTGAAGAAACGGCTGACATGCTCGATAATCAACTGGCGGCTCAAACTGGTCTTATGCGCAGTTATCAGTTGACTCAACAATCTGACCTTGCCGTGACTTATGCCCAGAAGCTTATAGATAATGAAAAGGTATCGAAGGAAGTTGTGAATGAAGCACACCTTGTTATCGGTCGTGCTACTCTTGCTTCAAATGATCTCACAGCAGCGCAGCGTGAAATGACACTTGTGGCAAAGCAAGCAGGTGAAAGCGGTGCAGAAGCGAAATACAGTCTTGCTTTCATTCAGTATAAGTTGCAGAATTTTAAGTCATCAAAGGATAAATGCTTTGACGTAATCAATGCAGTGCCTTCTTATGATTTCTGGATTGGCAAAAGCTTCATTCTCCTTGCCGACAATTATATTGCATTAGGTGATACATTCCAGGCTAAGCATACACTGAAGAGTATTGTGGACAACTACGAGAAAAGACCCGGTGACAAGGAAGATATTAAAACCATTGCAACAGAAAAACTTCAGGCAATAACAGAGAAAGAGAAGAGCACTCTTCTCAATGAAACCCACGAAGAAGAGGCCCCTGAAGAAGATTTAAGCACTGATAAACCAAGCAATCAATAGACCTGCTGAAATGAAACCCGAGAACATTCCTTTCATGAAAAAAAGTTGCATATATATATTGTCTTCTCTGCTTCTTGCATCAACTGGTGCAATTGCACAGACAGGCGATAAAGTGAATAACCTCGGCAATGAGGATATTACGATAGTAAAGGATTATCAGCCTGTGCTGAATGATGCATTTAAAATAAATATTCTACCGGAAACGGATACAACCGTAAGTATTGCTCCGTTGCTGAACTACCAGGCCGAACCGAAGCAAATGAATACACCGTTTAATATCACCCCTATTAAGCCGGTGAAGATTAAAGATGATGCAATCAAAAAACTTTACAGAGGCTTTGTGAAAGCTGGTTACGGGAATTATAATACCCCACTCGCTGAGCTGCGGTTTAACAGCTTGCGAAGTAAACAGTTTGAAGCAGGTGTTCAAGCAAGACATTTATCATCGTCAGGAGCGATTGATGGTTATGGACATCCTGATTTCAGTGAGAATAACTTAGGAGTGAATGCTACACGCTTTTTCGACAAGAACGCACTGACAGGCGAATTGGCTTTCGATCGTGATGTGTTTCACTATTATGGTTATAAGTCGCCTCCTGAGATGTTTACCAAGAATGAAACCAGGCACCTGATGAATTTATTTGAAGGCAAGTTCGGATTCAACAGCACACATACAGATAAAGATAAGTTGAGCTATCATTCGTCAATTGCATTCAATGGTTTCTCCGACAATTTCAGCAGCGATGAATCACTGATTGATCTCAAAGCCGATGGTGGTAAACGGTACAAGGATAGTTATATAAGTGCAGGCTTTGAATTAGCTGCAATGCATGTTAAGCAGCCGCTGCAGGATAATCAAAGGAGTATTCTCAAGATTGAACCACGTTATGCTTTTAAGAAAAACCAGTTTTACATAACTACCGGTGTTAACCTTGCTTATGAAAATGGCGATTATATAGATTCTGAATTGCACCTTTATCCTCATGCACGCCTTCAGGTTGAACTCCTGTCGGAACAGTTGTCTGTATTTGGTGAGCTTACCGGTAACCTGAATAAAAATACACTTGTTGACTTCAGCAGGGAAAATAAGTTCCTCGACAATTTTGTGCCGCTGCAGAATACAAATAACAAGCTGAATCTTTCCGGAGGATTTAATGTGAAGCTCTCCCGTGAAGTGATTGCAGTTGCAAGCGCAACAATAGGAAGGGTAACCGACCAGGCATTTTTTGCCAATCTGCCTGCTGATGATGAACCGGTAAAATACTCCGTTGCTTATGATGATGCAAATGTGATGGCATTGCATGCAGGAGTTGATTATGCACAGGGAGAAAAAACAGGTTTTGGCTTTCAGATCGATTATACTTCTTACAACACTGAGGAGCTCGATAAACCTTTATTTAAGCCGGCTTTCCGTGTAGGAATCAACGGACGTTATTCATTGGTTGATAAGATATATTTAAAGTCGGAACTTTATTATGTTGATGGTGTGTATGCAATTAACTATGATACACCTACGCCAGGATATCAGAAACTGAAAAGTTATATTGATATAAATCTTGGAGTTGAATATCGATACTCAAAAATTTTATCGGCTTTTGTTCAGCTAAACAACCTTGGCATGCAGAAATATTTCCGCTGGTACAACTATCCTTCCTACCGCTTGAATGCAATGGCTGGTGTTACCTATTCTTTCTGGTAGCAGCAAAGGAAATAACCTTGCACTGACAGAGGCTGAAATTCGGTACCTTAGCAACAAAATAACATGGACCTGGTCACCGGAAAAACAGTTGATGTAAAGATGGAGCCGTCGTGGAAAGAACGGCTCTCAGAAGAATTTTCCAAAGACTATTTTTATTCATTAAAAGAATTTCTTGAGAAAGAGAGAAAGGCTGGGTATAAAATTTATCCGCCGGGCAACAGGATTTTTGCTGCTTTTGATAATACGCCATTTGAAAAAGTTAAGGTCGTCATCCTTGGCCAGGATCCTTACCATGGCGCCGGTCAGGCAAATGGATTGTGCTTCTCGGTGAGTGATGGAATTACAAAGCCTCCTTCGCTGATAAATATATTCAAGGAATTGCAGGATGATCTTGGTATTCCTGTTCCGGTTAGCGGTAATCTTGAACCATGGTCGCATCAGGGTGTACTCCTTCTTAATGCAACGCTTACTGTTCGCGCCAATGAAGCAGGTTCGCATCAGAATAAAGGATGGGAACAGTTTACAGACGCTGTGATAAGAAAATTATCCGCCCAAACATCAGGTATTATCTTTTTGCTTTGGGGACGATATGCACAGGCGAAAGAAGCGCTGATTGATTCAGCAAAACATTATATATTAAAAGCAGCACATCCATCACCCTTGGCGCGCGGAGCTTTTTTCGGCTGCCGGCATTTCTCAAAAACCAATGAGCTGCTGCAAGAAATGGGCAAAACACCTGTTAACTGGAGTGTTGAATAAATGCTGCTCTTATCTACATAACTCCACTGCTATGGTTATGAGAGGCTTGTTTCTTTTACTGCTCACCTGTTTTTATTTTGATGCATCATGTCAGTTCAGGCTTCAGGTCTCAGGAACCGACACTGAATCAGAAAAAGTGGTTGATAAGGCCAGGCATGACCTTAAATGGAATGACGCTGTTAAAGATTCGCTTGCTGGGGCAAAACAGTGTTCTGCTATACTGTTTGCTCTTTATTCCGATGGTTATCTTGGTGCTACCATCGACAGTATATATATAAGTGATTCCGTTATTCACGCACCTGTCACTGCAGGCCAGCAGTACCGGTGGATTTTACTGGACGCATCATTGCCACGTGAAATAATTAATGAAGCAGGATTGCGACTTTCACTCATGATGCGCAAGCCCGTATCACCACAGTCGGTTTCAACACTCATGCGTAAGCTGCTTAAATGGTATAACGATAACGGTTATCCTTTCGCACGCGTGTCACTCAGCGATGTCAAAATTGTAGGAAGCAGCATCAGTGCAAGTCTCGAGACCAATAAAGGTGAATTGGTTTTGTTTGATTCACTGGTTGTGAAAGGCAACTCAAAACTTGCACATGTTTATTTGAGCAATTACCTTTCTCTGGGTAAGGATGATCCCTATGATGAAACAAAAATGTCGAGGATCAGCGCAAGGTTGCATGAGCTTCCATTCGTGAATGAGGTTCGTCAGCATGAAGTGGAATTCTCGAACGACAAAGCCCGTGCTATTATATATATTGATGATAAAAAGGCAAGTCAGTTCAGCGGTGTTGTGGCAGTGCTTCCTGATAATGATCATCCTGGAAAAATAAATGTTGCAGGTGACGTACGGCTGAAGCTGCAAAGTGCATTCGGGCATGCAGAGCTTTTTGATCTTAACTGGAGCAATCCTTTGCCGCAGTCGCAGGACCTGAAAGTGAAATTCAATTACCCTTTTTTATTCAACACACCTTTTGGACTAGATGCAGGATTAAGTCTTTTTAAAAAGGACACAACATTTCTTGAGTTTAACAGAGAGTTGGGTTTGCAGCATTTCCTGCAGGGGAATAATTATGTGAAAGCTTATATAGCACTTTCTAACAGCGATCTTATTTCTGTTAAAGGTTATGAGAATGCAACAACACTTCCTCCTTTTGCTGATGTAAAAACAACAACCTACGGTTTAGGCGCCAAGTATGAGAGAGTTGACTACAGGCTGAACCCGCGCAAAGGAGTTATGATAGAAGGGCAGGGTGGAATGGGAACAAAATCGATCAGCCGTAACAGCCGGATCAATCCGGAAGTGTATGACAGCCTTGACCTGCACACAACACAATACAATGGAAAAGGATCAGCGGACCTGTTTCTTCCTGCATGGTCGAGAGGAGTGGTGAATGCCGGTGTGATGGGAGGATGGTTGTTCAGTCCTGATATTTTTGAGAATGAGCTTTATCGTTTTGGCGGACTAAGAACATTGAGAGGATTTGATGAGCAGTCGATGAATGCATCACAATATATAATCGGAAAACTGGAATACCGTTACATACTTGAGCAGAATTCCTACCTTTTTATTTTTGGCAATATGGCTTATTATGAAAACAGGGCCAGCAACAAATTCATTCATGATCATCCATATGGTTATGGTGGAGGAATTACATTTGAAACAAAGCTGGGTATCTTTTCCTTTACTTATGCCTTAGGAAAGCAATTCGACAATCCTGTTTTATTACGTGATGGAAAGGTGCATTTCGGCCTGGTTAATTATTTCTGATCGTTTATTTGCATCTTCCTATAGAAATAAAAAAGCCCCGCAAAATTGCAGGGCTTTATGTGTAGTTGAGTTTGTTTCTTAATTAATCACAACCTTGTAGATAAATTGTTTTGCTTCATTCTGAAGCTTCAGGCTGTAGATTCCTGCTGCAACATTGGAAACATCAAGGTATCCAGATTTATTCATCAACTCATCTTTCACTGTTCTTCCTGACTGATCAGTTAATGTAACGATGAAATCTGTTGCTATCTCATGCTCAATGTATAATTTATCAGAAGCAGGATTTGGATAAACCTTTATGCCTGAAGCAGCAGCTTCATTCACGCCAACACTTCCTGTTACAAATACCGTTACAGGTACATATGCACTTGGACATGTGTTGGTGATCTCAATCTGCCAATCATAGAAGTAATAGTAGAAAGCGCTTCCCTGGTCAGAACCTGTAATGCTCAATACATTCTGAACAGTATAAGGATAATTTACTCCTGAATTATTTCTTGCCAATCGTGGTGACACCTGACCAAGAGTTGATTGGTTGGTGGCAGCATTGGTTCCTAACGTATAATTTGTTCCTGCAGTAAGCGGGAAGTTAAGCATCACTACCTGTGAATCAGGAACAATGTTGATAAGCTGGCTGTTTATTAAACCATTAATTGGATCACGCAATTCAATTAAACGGTCACCAGGAGTATCAGTGTATACTTTTACACTCTTAAGAATGCAATCTGTTGTTGCAGTGAATTGCATAACTGCATTGGCTGCGCTGAAAGTGTTCGGGCCATATGTAATTCCCGTTGCTTCATTCAGTGTATAAACTTCTGCAGATTGAACATAATAAGTAGTAGTATCATTAAGAACAGGTGTCGTGTAATTGTTTCCTGTTCCAAGCAAAGTGCCACCAACTACTGCATCGTACCATGAAATATTATTTCCTGTTGCTGTAAGCGTAGTGCTTCCTGGCTGTGTAAGTGTAACATCATTCGCTACAGGAAGAGTTGGTGTATGAACTGTTGTTGTAATGGTGTTGGAAGGCCACATCTGGCAAAGTCCCTGTACACTGAGTGTATAAGAACCACCTTGTGATACAGTAATGTTCTGCGTAGTGCTTCCGTCACTCCATAAATAAGAGGGAAGACCTGCAGGACCAATAAGGTCTATAGTTGCGCCATCGCAGAACTCTACAGAAGCAGAAGCAGTGATAACAGGATTTTCAGCAGGATTATATACAGCAGAAACAGTTGGTGATGTTCCGACACAATTGTTGCCAACATCACTTACCTGAACTGAGTATTCGCCTGTAGCTGTTACATTGATCGACTGTGTTGTTGATCCATCAGACCATAAATAAGTATAGCCTGCTGGTGCATCCAGTGTCAGTGTCTGACCAGGGCAAAGCAGCAGTGGTCCGGAAACAGTGATATTTGAAGATGGAGAAACGCAATCACCTTCAACCACTCTGATGAACTGATCAGCAGCAGGATTGATAAGTGTTTGTGTAGTGCCTGATGGCCAACGGACAACTACAGAATCAATTGTTGTCACAGAGCCAAGGCCGAAATGCAGCTGACCGGAATTGCATGTACCATAACTTTCACCTGAACGTACTTCACGAACCTGTGTACCAAGTGAACTGTATAAAAATGCTTTTGCGCCGATAGCACCGATGTTCGAAACAGTTCCTTTCAGGTTAAGTGTGAGGAAATGGTTGGCGTTGCGGTCATTGATCCAGATCACATCATCAATACTGGTTGGATTTGTATAGATAGTTGCATAGCTTGCATATATATCTACAAAACCGTCATGGTTAATGTCACCGATAGCAAACGACTCCATGTCATCATTGTTGAAGATGTTGTCAATCTTTGTAAAGGTCATGTTGCCATTGTTAACATAAAAACGTGAATCACTTCCTGTAATAAGAAGATCATTATAACCATCATTGTTAAAGTCTTCAATTACACTTTCAATTGGTGTAATATCTGTAATGTCGAAACCTGTTGTTGAAGTAATATCGGTGTAGTGACCAGTTCCATCATTTTGGAATATCTGGCTCTCATGATCATGATTGGTAGCGAGAAGGTCAAGATCACCATCGTTATCAAGATCACCAAAGCTGGCAGTCCATGTCTGCCATCCGTTAGCAACACCATATGTTGCAGCCATTTCAGTGAAGTTGTTTGCACCATCGTTAACAAACAATACATCAATTCTTCGTGGGTCAGTAGTTTGCCCAACGCCCTGGCGGCATTTCGCTATATATAAATCAAGGTCGCCATCATTATCGAAGTCTGTCCATACGCTACCATAGTTTCCTGAATTGTCGGAACCATTAGGGAGACTGAAGTTGATGATAGAGCTGAGTGCAAAGCCACCTGATCCATTGTTAAGATAGATATGACTTGCAGCATTGTCATCGCAGCAGAAAAGGTCAGCCCATCCGTCATTATTGAAGTCACCAAAGGTGGCATTCTGCAGGAAGAAAGTAGAGCTTGGAAGCCATACGATGAGCATTCCGCCGGTTCCGGTGTTATTGGTCTTAAGCAATCCAATACCATTACTACCGTCAGCAACAACATCTTTATAACCATTGTGATCAACATCAGCAACTGTCATTGCCCATGCTCCACCACCAAAGTCGCCAAGGTAAACAGAGGCGAACTGGTTATTGATCTGTTGAACTTCAACATAACAGTAACGGCCATCGTCCATACGAACGATATCATCAAGACCATCACCATTCCAGTCGGTAACACTCACAGGACAACCGCTATGGAAGTCCGGATTCACCAGCTTGGAATTTACATTTGTAAAGGATACCTGCGCCAAAACCTGTTGTTGGTTGATCAACAGGACAGATGCAAGTACAATAATTAAGTAGATCGTTTTTTTCATCTGGTTTAAAATTATTTTAAGTGATTCGGTTTTATATATATAAATAGTAACTTACATACGGAAGACCTTCCTGGTCAGGAGAAGGTTGGGTTTAATCAGGCTAATATAATAAATACCACTGGCTTGAGGAAGTTTAAGGCTGGTAACCGACATTTCTTCATTTAAGCCTTTTTCAAGGACGAGGTTACCGCCCTGGTCATATACCCTGATTATAGCTCCGGCCGCTCTTTCGGCATGCACAGTTACCTTTCCATCAGTGCTGAAAGCAGGAGTTACATAAAATGAAATTTTATCCCTGTGCTCAGGAATGGCAGAAGGGATGGAGATGTTGAGCAATGTATCCTGGCTGACAGTGAGAGGAGTGTTGTCGGCATTATTATAAAACTGCTCAAAAGAGTCGATGGCGGCTGACTGGTGAGCAAACATTTCTGTAAGGAAAGAAGGCGGAACAGACTGGTAAAGCATGGTAGCAGTAACGCTGATAGTGCCTGCATAACCGTTGAGTGGAATGTGGTAATGAACCATATCGGTTCCGCTGCCTTCTGTGGTTCCAGTAACATTGAAATCAGGATCGGTAAGGGCGCCTCCCACAATAGCGCACGTATCATAAGTTGAATGTGTAGTAGTAAAGCCTGTCGGTGGAATTCTATTATCCTTCAGCGCAAAATTGGCGCGTTCGAGAACAGTTGTTCCTTTCCAGCACATTGGGATCCTAAGCTTAGAATTCCACGTGGACAAGTTGTCGCGGCCGCTTCTATAGTGTCACCTAAATACTAGTGACTCCAGCGTAACTGGACTGGCCACAGTTAGGCCGCAAATGTAATCACACTGGCTCACCTT
>JADMIO010983853.1_pt1 | contig 51177 bp, 47 predicted proteins | sample 8958161 | NCBI WGS metagenome assembly JADMIO01 (sample SAMN16585339, study PRJNA669376) | soil metagenome | isolation source: Crop rotation soil | place: USA: Cullars Rotation, Alabama | collected 2011 | reverse complement strand
CGCGACAACTTGTCCACGTGGAATTCTAAGCTTAGGATCCCAATGTGCTGGAAAGACGAAGATTACTTTGGCGATGTGCCCAGCACCGGCTACGAGCGTTTGCTGCACGATTGCATGATGGGTGATGCGACCCTCTTCCAACGCGCGGATCAGGTTGAAGCTGGATGGGCCGTGGTCAAGCCGATTCAGGACGCCTGGGCGAACGCCTCTGCGCCGTCATTTCCAAATTATGCCGCGGGTTCGTGGGGCCCGCAGGCATCCGACGATTTATTGAGCAAAGACGGACGCGCGTGGGCTGTCACCAAAGACATCCGGCGAGCCCAATCTGGTAAATAGCAGAACCTCAGGAAATCTTGGGTGGTTCGGGCAAACCTTGCGGTGCCGGCGGTATTACCGTTGGCTCGTAGCGCCGCGTACGGTGATGCCGGCGCCAGCCGGGTTTCTGATTGAAGCGCTTCTCGTGCCGCGCGACGCAATCCCAACAGACATAATGCGGACGATTATCGTCGCCGATCGATTCAATGACATGCGGCGTCTCGCGATCACAGCGTTCGCAGCGATGGGTGTCGGCGTGTTCTCCGGGAATCATGATGGTTCGCCGAAATCTTATCACGTCGTGAACGATTCGAGCAGAAGGCGTCTGCCTCAGCCCTCGAAGACGCCGCGATAAGACAACTCGCCATTGAGCACTCGTGCCGCTGAGGTGAAAGGGTGAGGTTCCGATTTGTCTTCGCCCATAATGTGATTGACCTCAATTCCCTTCACCTTCAAGTAATCCGAAATCATGCTGCGATGACAGCGCCACCAGACAGCTTCGGAACACATGATCGCGACTCGCTGTTTGGCAGCCAGCTCCAAAAGCCGTTCGATGCCGGCGCGGAACTCCGCAGTCTCCATGTAATCGGCGTATCCGCGAAACGATTCATTCCGCCAGGCAACATTCAGCGAATCGGGCCGCGTTCGCCGCCGGCCGCCTAATTCGCGAAAGTGCTCGTAGCGAATTTCCTCGCGTGCCAACGAAGCTGCCAGAGCCTCCTTATTGAAATGTGGATACCGCCGCGACCCGGGAAAGCTGCGCACATCTGCCAGCAGCCCAATCTCAAACGATTGCAGGCGACCGATGAAGTCATCAATCGCCAGGGTCGAATGTCCGATGGTCCATATTGATAGTTTGTCCGGCATCGCGGTGCGTTAGCGAGTAGAAGTATAAAACGTTGCGCCGGGAAAGCCGGGTTTCGCTTTGAAATATGCTACTTCGTATTTTCCAAACAAACGAGGCGGCTTAGCATGAAATAATTTATTGACACCGCGCGGTTACGAGAGTATAAGCCGCGTGTCCCAAACGACATCCAACGCGCTCGTCAGTCTCATAATCCTGTCGTCGCAGAGATTGCCGGCTAACGTGATCGCTCTCAAAGTATCACTACCGTGCGCGGCGTCCTTATACTTATGTTTGTTAGATAAAGCGTCGGAGAACCCCCAATGTTCAATTCAGCGATCATCGACACCGCAATTGGCATCGTCTTTGTCTATCTCCTGCTGAGCCTGATCTGCTCCGCCATCGGTGAAGCAATTGAATCCATTATGCGCAACCGGGCCGCGGATCTGGAACGCGGAATCCGCGAGCTGGTAACCGATGAGAATGTCTCGGGCGGCCTCAAGCGTTTCATAGAGAAACACCTGCCTCTTACGCGGAAACTTCTTGGCCTGGCCAAAAGCGCTGCCGCTACCCCGGCGGCCGGTTCGCCTCCCGCCGCCAACGATTACGTCGCAAAGCTTTATGATCATCCGCTCCTTAATGGACTTTTTCGGGGTACCTATGAGGACACGATCAAGTACCGATCGCTGGGGGTGTTTCGAAGATTATTTCAGTGGATTTGGCAGAGCACTCCAAAGCTCCCGACCTACATTCCCTCGCGCAATTTTGCGCTGGCTCTGATGGATATTGCGCTGCCGGCGAGCGAAACAAATGCCTCCGGAGCCGAGGGCGCGGTGGCTGGTCCCACAGCCTCATTATCATCGCCTCCAGTAGATTCCGTCGAAGCATTGCGCAATGCGATCATCACCAAAGGCCACATCGATGCGAATTCAAAACTTGGCAAGGCGCTGCTGCCACTGATTGATTCCGCAGGCAACGACGTCAACCAGGCGCGCCAGAACATCGAGAACTGGTTCGATACGGCAATGGACCGCGCCTCAGGCTGGTACAAGCGTCGCACTCAGTTCATCATTTTCGGGATCGGCTTGATCATGGCCATCGCGGTGAACGCCGATTCTGTCAGCATCGTCAAGAAACTTTTCAATGACAAAGCTGTGCGCGACACGGTGGCCGCTGAAGCCATCGAATACGCCAAGGCGAATGCGGCCGTTTCGCCGACCCCGGCTCCGTCACCAAATCCATCGCCGAGTCCCTCACCGAGTCCTTCGCCCAATGCTTCACCGAGTCCATCGCCCAGCTCCACAGCAGATGCGGCGACAGATGAGAACTCATGTTGGGACCACTCGAGCGAATGCAGTGATAAAGACCCGGAAAAGGACAAGTGGAAAAAGACTACTCTCGCGTGCAAGCTCAAACAGAACGAGTGTTCCGCAAAGAAGTGTTACGAGTCAGAGTGCAAAGGTGACCAGAACTCACCGCGGTGCAAAGCCGCCAGAAGCAGGTGCCAACTGGTTTCTCTGGGGCTGCCGATCGGCTGGCCGGGTGAAGGCGACGTCACCATGACCTGGCCCGGCTGGCATTGGAAGACCCATGGCGGCTGGTGGTGGCAACTTTACTGGCACGGCATCGGCTGGCTAATTACGGCGCTGGCGGTTTCGCTCGGCGCGCCCTTCTGGTTCGACATGCTAAACAAGATCATTGTGGTTCGTTCGACCGTGAAACCGAAGGAGAAAAGTCCTGAAGAGAAGTCCAAGGACTGAGAAGACTCACAACGACGGCGTGGCCGGCGTAGGGAAGCCTCTCCAGTAATTTATGCGGCAAACAAGAAGGAAACAAGAAGTAATATGAGCACCCCCATTTCTTCTGAACAGACACGTGCGATCAACGCAGAGAAGGCGCTCGACGTAACACTCCAGGCCGCCGAAACCCGGGCAGCCGAGTTCCTAAGGCTTGCCCAGGTTCAACGTCGACGTTTTTCAACAGCCAGGACTTTCGCCGTCTTTCTGGGTGTGTTGACCCCGACTCTTGTTGCTTTTCAAACCCAGCGCACTGAGATCAAATGGTTGCCCGTTGTCGCGATTCTTCTTACGGCTGGCACCGGCATAGTCAGTGGCTTACAGGCTGCTTTCAAGTGGGGGGAAGGCTATGCGCGTAACCTGACTTCAGCGCAGCAATTAGATGAGCTGCTGGGCGCTATAAAAATGGAGAGTGAGATCTTCCGCACGACCACCGACTATCAAATCAAGTATGATCAGATGAAGCGATTACAAGAGCGCACCTGGCAACAGGTGCAGCAGATTGTTCGCTCACAAATACAGGCGGAATTAGCAGATGTCTCAGATTCACCAAAAGCATACGCCTTAACAAGTTCCGTGAAGTAATGACTTTTGACAAGATTTCGTTAACAGGAGGGAGTTATGCCAGTACTAAAACCAGGTTCATCGGGTCCTGACGTCCAGGCCCTGCAACAGAGACTGAGTGATTTGGGTTTCGATCCAAACGGCATCGACGGAAACTTTGGTCCGGGGACCGAGAAGGCCGTGCGCGCCTTTCAGGGAGCGAAAGGTCTGGGCGTTGATGGGAAGGTCGGCCCGGCAACGATGGCGGCGCTGCAAGCCGCTCTCGGGGCGGCTTCGGGTGGGGGAATTTTCGACGCCGCTGAGGCGGGATTGGGCGCGATCAGCGACGCCGTAACCACTGCTGCCGCCACCGCTGCCAACGTCGCGGCCACCACGGCTGCCACTGCGGCGGCAGCCATTTCAAAGATCCTGACTGAAGGCGACTACGTAGCCGCCGCGACCTTATTGAATTGTGAAATTGCCGCCATCAAAGCGGTCGCCGAAGTCGAAAGCCGCGGGGCGGGTTTTCTGAGCGATGGCCGGCCCAAGATCCTGTTCGAGCGGCACAAGTTTCACAAATTCACGAACGGCAAATATGACTCTAGCCATCCCGACATCTCTAACAGGAGCGCCGGAGGATACGGCGCCGCGGGCAATCATCAATGGGACCGCTTCAACGAAGCCTTCGCGCTTGATCCCAACGCGGCGATTCAATCTTGCTCGTGGGGTAAGTTCCAGGTGATGGGTTTCAACTACGCCGTCTGTGGCTTTAACAACCTCAATGATTTCCGCACGGCAATGGAAACCAGCGAAGGCGAGCACTTGAAAGCCTTCTGTAATTTCATTTCCGGCAACAATCTCGCCGGTGCATTGCGCAACCGTCAATGGGCGACGCTCGCGTCCGGTTATAACGGCGCGGATTACAAGATCAACCAGTACGACACTAAGTTAGCCGCAGCGTACAAGAAGTATTCGAGCTAAGTGGCAACGCGATCTCCTGGGGAGAGGTGATCGCTACACCCCGTGAAAAGGACTCACACTTGGAGGGTAAAATGAACGTAAAAGAACTCGCACAACAGGAATGCTCCACCGAAAAACTGGCGCCGCTGGCGCGACAGGTGGCGCAGACGCTACTGGCCAGCGTGCCGGCTTCGGAAGTTATTGACATCAGCGATCACGTAAACATCGTCGGCGGTTCGACTCTGCCTTACCTGCAGCGAGCCGCCGGCGAAGCTTTGATCGCCGCCATCAAAGACGCCGGGAAGAAACCGGATCTGGTCCACGCGCTCAGAACCTTGCCGCAGCAGTACATGGTGTACTACCAGTACATTCATCACCTCTGTCATATTCCGCTGGCCGCCTCACCGGGCACCAGCCCGCATGAACGTGCCATCGCGATCGACATCCAGGATCACCAATCGTGGATCGAGGTGTTGAAGCATCACAATTGGATTTGGCGCGGCCCGGCGGATCGGCCTCACTTCAATTTCCATGGACCTCAGGACGCGGATTTTGGAATGACGGAAATCAAAGCGTTCCAGCAAACCTGGAATAATAACAACCCTAACGATTTGCTGAAGGTGGACGGTTCCTATGGTCCCAAGACCGAAGGGAAGTTGTTGCTCGCGCCGATTGCAGGCTGGTAATAGCCAGCCTTGCGTCACCGCACCAATCAGAACTGCGTTCCTATTTAGCTGAATACCGGGCCAGCGTACGCGGAAAGATCCTGACGCCGGCGGGCATCTTTGCCAGCGGCATCGCCGTTCCCGGTAGCAACAACTCGCGGGCTCGAGTTTCGTAGACACGCTGGTTCTCGTCGTCGTCAGGTTTGATTACCACGCCTTTGATTTCGAGGCCGGCGAACAGGCCCTTGCTGCGCGAGTAAGAAATAATCGCTGCCTTCAGCAAAGCATCAGTCGAGGCGGCGGCGCTGCGGCCGACTGGCCCGGCAACTGCGCTGCCCTCGCCTCCGATTTCAAACTTGTCTTTCAGCAATCCCACCAACGCCTCTTCGTTCATGAACAATAAAACGAGGTCAGTCTTTGCGGCGCCAATCTGCAGCCCGAAGCTCCCGCCGCCCAGATCGAAGAAAGCCGGCGCGCTCCAGCCACCTTTTACCCGCCGGCTAATTACTCCGTGACCGCCGCGGCCGCCCACGATGAAGCCACCTTTGATCATGTTCGGGAAAACAGCGATGGCATCCGCGCGATCCAGAAGACTTTGCGGAATGGCATGATCGGCCACATTCATGATCTCAGTGAAGGCATCGGCGGCTTCCTGGGCATGCTTGGCAGACTCCGCAGCTCTCTTGGGATCGGTCTGAGCGCCGGCGATGCCCGTTGCCAGGCACAGGATCGCGACGGTTAAGATTGTGCGTTTAATTAGAACGGTAGATTCGATGCTGGTCGGCATAATTCCCCCTTTTCATTTCAAACCTCTTTGGCGGGGGAAAAATTGTTTCTTGCTCGTTCATTGTCAGCATAACTATAATCGCGCGCTCTGACAACAGTCAGTGCCATCTGCGGTAGCGGATGGTTAGCGCCACGAAAACAGATCACCTGAGATCAACCACCCGCTACCGCCGGTGGTACTGACGCAATGCCCATTGGGACTCCATTTCATGAACGTACGTTCGCGTTGTGCGAGAGCTTGAACTATCGCGAATGGTCTGGTTATTACACAGTCAGCGCCTACGAAACGCATCACGATCACGAGTACAACGCGATTCGGAACGCGTCCGCCCTGATCGACATCTCGCCGCTATTTAAATACCGGGTGACCGGAAAGGACGCTGCGCGCCTGGTGGACCGCGTAATCACCCGCGACGTACGCAAGATTTCTGTCGGGCAGGTGGTTTATACGCCGTGGTGCGATGAGCACGGCAAAGTGATCGACGACGGCACCGTCTCGCGGCTCGACGAAAACGTCTTTCGATGGACGGCGGCCGACCCCAGTCTGCGCTGGCTTACGCAGAACAGCGCCGGTCTCGACGTGGCGCTGGAAGATATTTCCGAGAGCGTGGCGGCGCTGGCGTTGCAGGGTCCGACGTCCGGTCGTCTGCTAAAAGCAATCGCGGAGGCCGACGTTGAGAACTTGAAATACTTTCGCGTCACCAGCGGATCGATTGACGGCATCAGCGTTGATATCTCGCGTACGGGATATACCGGCGACTTGGGTTATGAAATCTGGGTAGACTCTGATGATGCGCTGCGCCTTTGGGACATACTCATTGAGAAAGGCCGACCCTTCGACATCAAACCGGCCGGCATGCTGGCACTTGATGTGGCGCGGATCGAAGCCGGTCTGTTGCTCATCGATATCGACTTTAACAGCAGCAAGAAAGCGCTCATCGAAGAGCAAAAGTATTCGCCTGCAGAAATGGGTCTGGGCCGGCTCGTGCATCTGGATAAGCAGAATTTCGTTGGTCAACAGGCGTTAGATCGCGAAAGTAAACGCGCGCCGGCGAAACAAATTGTGGGCCTCGAAATCGATTGGAACGAAGTCGAACGGCATTACGAATTAGTAGGATTGCCGCCGGCGGTTTCCCCCATCGCCTCGCGCGTGGCAGTTCCCGTTTTCAAAGGCGGCAGGCAAATCGGTAAGGCGACTTCATCAACCTGGTCTCCGGTGTTGAAGAAAATGATTGCGCTGGCGACGCTGCAGGGCGACTTCACCAAGCTGGGCGCCACCGTCGAGATTGAGACGACGGTGGAAGCCGTGCGCCATCGCGTCCCGGCGCGGGTGGTAAAGACGCCCTTTTATAATCCCAAACACAAAACCGCGACGCCGGTCTAGCGGTAATGAAATCGCTCAACCAACTAATCGACGCATACGATCCGGCAGCGCCGCTCGATCGTGCTTCCACGATTCCATCACCCTGGTACACGGACGCGCGCATTTTCGAACTCGAGCAACAAACCGTCTTCAGTCAGTCGTGGCAAGTTGCCGCCCGGGTCGATCAATTGAACCGCGCCGGTGATTACGTTACCGGTGAAATCGGCGGCGAGCCGATAGTTATTGTGCGCGGCAACGACAATCAACTCCGCGGATTCTTTAACGTGTGCAGTCATCATGCGGCCGCCGTAATTAACGAGCCGGAAGGCCACACAAATCAGCTGCGATGTCCGTATCACGGGTGGACGTATTCGCTCGAAGGCGAGCTCAAAGGCACGCCAGACTTTAATGACGTCTGCGATTTCGAGCGCTCCGAAAAAGGATTGCAGCCGATTGAAATCCTAGTCTGGGAGAAATGGATCTTCGCGAGGGTTGGCGGTGAATCAGCTCTTGGAATCGGCCCGCCCTTTGAAACGAAATTGAATCAGGAGATCGCCGAATTGCGTCTGGCGGACCTGCACTGGCTTGAACGTCGCCGCTACGTGCTGAAGTGCAACTGGAAGGTCTTTGTCGATAATTATCTCGACGGTGGCTATCACGTACCGCATCTGCACAAGGGCCTGGACAGCGTGCTCGATTACACTCATTACACCATTGAGAACGGCCAGCGTTACTGCCTGCAATCGAGCCCGATGGTTTTCAACAACGACGAGGTCGGCTCTGTGCGCGGCGGACAGCGAGCCCTCTATTACTGGCTATATCCAAACTTCATGCTGAATTATTACGAAGGAGTTCTGGATACGAATGTGGTGCGGCCGATTACGATCGATCGCACCGAGGTGGTTTTTGATTTTTACTTTGCCGACACTTCAGATGCAGCGCGCGAGCGCAACCGGCGGAGCATCGATGTCGGTGAGCGCATACAGGACGAGGACGTTGGCATCTGCGAATCGGTGCAACGCGGATTGAATTCGCGCGCGTATGAAGCGGGGCGTTTATCGGTGAGGCGCGAAGCCGGAGAGCACCTTTTTCACCGCCTGCTGCATGCGGATTTGAAAGCCGGACTCGGTGTCAGAACCGGGAGCAGTAGCGACCGGATCAATTGACTCCCTGGATAAAGCGCGGAGCAATCGAGATAGAACTCAATGAATCACTTGATCCGGTCGCTACCGTCCCTGTTCTGACACACTGCGACCTAACGGCTCTCTTTGAAGTAACCCGCCAGGGTTCGCCCGCCACCGTAGTCAATATCGTTAATTCGCCAACCGGTCGTGCCTTTGGTCAGCATGAACGTGACGGTTTTCTGCTCGCCAAAGTTTTCGAAGGTCACCGGAACGTTTGCCTTGTCGGCCGAATCGGAAACCGGCTTGCCGATGGCGAATTTCTTGATTTCCATATCCTGCGCATCGTAAAGCGGGTCGCCATCGATCACGCCCACCTCGCCTTTCGGTCCGTGCGCGTCTTTCCAGATCAGGTCCGCGAGACTCTTTACGAAATATTTATCGACCAGCGCGCGGCTTCGTCGTTGAAAAAACGGGCCGCGCCTGGCTTTCTGTGCCTGATACAAATCAGCCACGAGTGCTTCAGGCGTCTTGGGAGAAGCCGCGCGAGTTTGAGCGGAAACAGCAGTGGCTGTGATCAAGATGGCGATGACGAATAAAGGAGCGAGCCTGGTTGTCTTCATTATGTTAGTCCCTAAAGAGCGAAATCGAAGTCTTCAACAAAACAGAAAGCCCCTCGACGTAATCGAGGGGCTTTGTTAATCGGAAAAAGCGTTGCGGTTTAGCTGTTGCCGCTGAAGCCGCCGCTGTACATGCCGAAGCTGCCCCAAATTTCGTCGATCGTTTTTTCGTTCGAGCCAAATTTTTCGGCGTCTCCGCCTACCAACATGATGTAATTGTCGGTCACGTCGGTGGCCACCAGAATCTTGCCTTTGCCGGGCTTGCCGTCGCTGCCGGTTGAAGTGAACGTCACGATACTGTAGTCGTCGTTCAGTTCCTTCACCGGTTCCATTTTGATGTCCTTCTCGCCGAAGGCTTTCAGCACGTTGTCCGCGCGCTTGAGCAAGTCCTCTTTGGAAGCGTCCTTGTCCTTAAACGCCACGACCATCACGCCGATCTCGTAGGGCGCAGGAACGTTGGCCATATAGACATCAACGCCATCCTTGGTCTCCTGGGCGTCCTTGGTGCCTTGCGGAACCATGAACTCATAGCCCTTGACGTCGTCATGCATGCGAATCCAATCGGCCGGAACCGGATTGCTCGTTGGTGGTTTCTTTTCATTCTTGGGAGACGCTGAGGCTGTGGAAGCCGTCGAGGACGGTTTGGCCGCTGGTGATGATGTAGCCGGCGTGTTAGCTGCCGGCTTCGTACCGCCGCCACATCCCGCCGCGGCCAGCGCGAGCGCGCCGCCCATCAGAAATACAAATTTTTTCATTGATCCTCCGAACAGATGTTTGTCTTGGAAATCGGGCCTGACTATCAAGCTGGCAAACTCGCCCGGATACTTGACGGAATTGCAGGGGAATCTCCGCAACTGGGTTTTGAAGAGCGCGGCAACTCTAAATGAGATGGAAGCGATAAGTCAAAGATAACAATTCTGAGTGTGCGCGATTGACTTCGGAAAAATCGGTGACGCAGTTATGATAGGCGCGCTCCCAAGCCGAACACATGAATGCTCTGCCAATAATTGTTGGTGTCCTGTGTGTGCTGGCGATTGCCTATCGCTATTACTCCGCCTTCATTTCCGCAAAAGTACTCGCGCTGGATGACGCGCGACCCGTGCCCTCAGAGACAAATTACGACGGGCACAATTACTACCCAACCAACAAGTGGGTCCTGTTCGGGCATCACTTTGCCGCGATTTCCGGGGCGGGCCCGCTGATCGGTCCGGTGCTCGCCGCGCAATTTGGATTCCTGCCCGGGCTGTTATGGCTGGTGATTGGCGTCTGCCTGGGTGGCGCCGTGCACGATTTCATGATCCTGGGCGCCAGCATCCGGCGCAATGGAAAATCGCTGGCCGAAATCGCCCGCACTGAGATCAGCGGATTATCCGGCCTGGTAGCGGGCATCGCGATTCTCTTCATCGTAGTGATTGCGCTCGCCGGCCTGGGTTTGGTGGTCGTCAACGCCCTTGCCGAATCCCCCTGGGGGACGTTCACGGTGGGCTTCACGATTCCGCTGGCGCTCTTCATGGGTCTCTACATGTACGTCTTCCGCAAAGGCAAGGTGACGGAAGCGACCATCATTGGCGTTATCGGTTTACTGCTCGCGGTTTATCTGGGTGGCCGCGTCGCTGATTCATCCTGGGCTTCAGCTTTCACCCTCTCGCCACACAAAGTGACCATCCTGATGGCGAGCTACGGCTTCATTGCTTCGGTTCTGCCGGTTTGGCTGCTGCTCTGTCCGCGCGATTATCTTTCGTCTTACCTGAAGATTGGCACGATTGCGGTGCTGATTATCGGCGTCATTCTCGTCCATCCGAATTTACAAATGCCGGCGGTAACGCCGTTTGTCTCCGGCGGCGGACCGGTGGTGCCGGGCAAGGTCTATCCTTTCGTCTTCATCACGATTGCCTGCGGCGCCATTAGCGGATTTCACGCGCTGATTTCATCCGGCACCACGCCAAAGATGATTGCGAAAGAAACCGACGCGCGCATGATTGGCTACGGCAGCATGCTGATGGAGGGCCTCGTCGGCGTCGTGGCGTTAATTGCCGCGACTTCCCTTTTTCCCGGCGATTATTTTGCGATCAATACGGCTCAGCGCAACGACGTAGAGCGCGCCAAGTACACCCGCATGGTCGATGCCGAAGGCCAGCAGGGATTCGATCTGCAAACGAAGGAACTCGATCGGCTCGAAGCTGAATCAGGCGAGAAAGTGCGCGGCCGCACCGGTGGCGCCGTCACCTTAGCGCTGGGCATCGCCAAAATCTTCGACGGCATTCCAGGCCTCAGCGGCTTGATGAAGTACTGGTATCACTTCGCGATCATGTTCGAGGCGCTCTTTATCCTGACGACCATCGACACGGGGACTCGGGTGGCTCGATTCTTATTGGGTGAATTCGGCAGGCGTTTCTACAAAAAGCTCGAGGAGCCGAATTGGCTGCCCGGATCGATCGTAACCAGCGCCGCAGTAGTCACGGCCTGGACGGCTTTCATCTGGAGCGGATCGATCTCGACGATCTGGCCGATGTTCGGGATCGCGAACCAGTTATTAGCCGCGGTTGCCCTGTGCGTCGCGACGACCGTCATTATCAATCTCGGAAGGGCTCGCTACAGTTGGGTGACCATCGTGCCGCTGTCGTTTGTGGCGACGACTACATTGGTAGCAGGCTACCAATCCATCCGCGACATCTTCTGGCCACAGACGGCGAATCCGGCGACGACGACGCAGGGCTATATCAATACTTCGCTGACTGTATTGATTATGACCGCGGCGGTGATCGTTCTAATCGACTCAGTCAGGAAATGGATCGGCGGCCAACGACGAACTGATTTAACGCCTGAGTCTTCGCTAGCGGAAGCCTAATCTGACTGCAGCGGTTGGACAGTTCCCGCCCAAATCAGCCATAATAGCGGGCTTTTCAAACGGGCTTTATCCCCTTCTTTAGAAGCACTGAAAGGATTATCTCAATAGTGAGTTTAACGTCGAACTTTGCGACGGCGCTGGGTCGCCGCGCATTTATCATCTTATCTGTCGTCATGTGCGCCGCGATCGGCGCACCCGCAACTTTGGCTGCCGGACGTGAAGGCGGCGAAGCTGCGCTGAAACTTCCCGACTTATCACAAGTCTCTTTTCTGGGAATCGATGGACACAAGCTGCTGCTGATCGGACTGGTCTTCTGCTTCCTTGGTCTGATGTTTGGTCTGGTCATTTTCATGCAGTTGAAGAACCTGCCCGTCCATCGCTCGATGAAAGAAATCTCGGAATTGATTTACGAGACCTGCAAGACTTATCTGACCACGCAGGGCAAGTTCATCATGCTCCTTTGGATCTTCATCGCGATTATCATCGTGCTGTATTTCGGCGTGCTTGCGCCCGTGCCCGACAAACCGCTCGCGGTAACTTTGCCGCTCATCCTGTTCTTCAGTTTGGTGGGCATCGCCGGCAGTTACGGCGTGGCGTGGTTCGGCATTCGCGTTAATACGTTTGCCAATTCGCGCACGGCGTTCGCCAGCCTGGGAGGCAAGCCTTATCCAATTTATGCGATTCCGCTTCGCGCGGGCATGAGCATCGGCATGATGCTAATCAGCGTCGAACTGCTGATCATGCTGTGCATCCTGCTGTTCGTGCCGGGCGATTACGCCGGCCCCTGCTTCATTGGTTTTGCGATTGGCGAATCACTGGGCGCGGCAGCGTTGCGTATCGCCGGCGGCATCTTCACCAAGATTGCCGACATCGGTTCCGACCTGATGAAGATCGTCTTCAAGATCAAAGAAGACGATGCCCGCAACCCCGGCGTGATTGCCGACTGTACCGGCGACAACGCCGGCGATTCAGTTGGACCCAGCGCGGACGGATTTGAGACTTACGGCGTCACCGGCGTCGCGCTGATTACCTTTATTCTGCTGGCGATTAATCCGAAGACTGCCGGCGCTCGATACGAGGCAATTCAGGTACAGCTGCTGGTCTGGATCTTCGTGATGCGCATCATGATGCTCGTCTCCAGTGCCGGTTCGTATTTTGTGAACGGGGCGCTGGCCAAAGCTCGTTACGGCAACGCCGGTGAGATGAATTTTGAAGCACCCCTGACGTCGCTGGTTTGGATCACGTCGATTGTTTCGATCATCCTGACCTACGCCGTTTCCTATTTGATGGTTCCGGTGCTGAGCGGTGACAGCACACTGTGGTGGAAGCTCGCCACGATCATTTCCTGCGGCACGCTGGCGGGCGCGATCATCCCGGAACTCGTCAAAATCTTCACTTCAACCGAATCGAAGCATGTGCAGGAAGTCGTGAAATCCGCTGAAGAAGGCGGCGCTTCGCTCGGCATCCTCTCGGGTCTGGTGGCCGGAAACTTCTCGGCCTACTGGCTGGGCATCAGCATCGTAGGCCTGATGGGCGTGTCGTACGTCATCAGCACCATGGGCCTCGGCGCGCTAATGGCGGCCCCGGCGGTGTTTGCCTTTGGTCTGGTGGCTTTTGGATTTCTCGGCATGGGTCCCGTGACTATCGCCGTCGATTCGTACGGCCCGGTGACCGACAATGCGCAGTCAGTGTACGAGCTGTCGCTGATCGAACAACAGCCCAACATCGTCGAAGAGCTCAAGCGCGATCACAACGTCACGGTGGTATTCGAGCGCGCCAAGCATCTGCTCGAGGAAAACGACGGCGCGGGCAACACCTTCAAAGCAACTGCCAAACCGGTCTTGATCGGCACGGCGGTCGTCGGCGCGACCACCATGATCTTCTCGATCATCATGGCGCTCACGGACGGCTTAACCCGGAACACGGAAAGCCTTTCATTGCTGCATGCGCCTTTCGTTCTGGGCCTGATCACCGGCGGCGCCATCATTTATTGGTTCACCGGTGCGTCAACCCAGGCGGTGACGACTGGCGCTTACCGCGCGGTCGAATTCATCAAAGCTAATATCAAGCTGGAAGGCGTCGAGAAGGCTTCGGTAACGGATAGTAAACGCGTCGTGGAAATCTGCACAAAGTACGCGCAGAAAGGCATGTTCAATATCTTTATGGGCGTGTTCTTCTCGACCCTCGCGTTTGCCTTCCTCGAACCATTCTTCTTCATCGGCTATCTGATTTCCATTGCGATCTTTGGTTTGTATCAGGCGATTTTCATGGCCAATGCCGGCGGCGCCTGGGACAACGCGAAGAAAGTCGTCGAAGTCGACATGAAGCAGAAAGGCACGCCGCTCCATGACGCCACCGTGGTGGGCGATACGGTCGGCGATCCTTTCAAGGACACTTCGTCGGTAGCCATGAACCCCGTGATTAAATTTACGACGCTGTTCGGCTTATTGGCGGTTGAGCTGGCTGTCAGTCTCACAAATCAGAAGGGACCGACGCTGGCGCGCATTCTGGCCGCCGTGTTCTTTGTGATTAGTGCGTTCTTCGTGGTTCGTTCCTTCCATGGGATGCGAATTCACTCGGAACGTTAGGCCCGATCGACCGTGCGACACCCGTTTAGAGGCGGGCTACTGCCCGCCATTCTATCCGGAAGGCGAAAACTGGCGTGGTATTAGCCCGCCTTTAAACGATTCAGGTAGACCAGTCCTGATAAGCTCAAGTAAGATTCGTTCGTAATCGATCTCTGATTGCCGTCATGATTCGCGCGATTCTTTTTCCTACTGATTTCTCAGCGGTCGCGAACAGCGCCTTCCCACTCGCGCTGGCGGTGGCGGCGCAGTATGACGCGATCGTGCAATCTATCCATATTGCACACGGGGGCGACCCGCATATCACCGAAACATCCCGGTATGAATTTCCCGCCGCGCCCACCGGCTCATCTGCCGTGCGCGTGATTGAGACGATCGTGCCAAAAGACAGCGACGATCCGGCGCAGGTGATCATGAAGCAAGCCGAGCTGCGCACCTGCGATTTGATCGTGATGGCGTCGCACGGAAGATCGGACGTAGCCCAGTTCTTTCTGGGACGGAGCGTGGCGGAACAAGTGGCGCGCGATTCGACAGTGCCCACGATCATTGCCCGGCTGTACGGACCTCGGCGCACGACCCGGCCCATCGATCGTTTCAAAAAGATCTTGTTTGTGACGGACCTGGCCGAGAACTCGAAGCGCATTCTACCGGTGGCTGCGTCGCTGGCCACCAAGACCGGGGCGACGCTGGAAACGCTTTGCGTTTTTAACGAAGGTGATGAAGAGCCCGCCGACGCCGGGAAATCAACCCTCGATCGGTTCTTCGCGGAAGTGGATTGTAAGTGCGAAGACTTCAAGCGCCTGCACGGTGGCGTCGGCGAAGAAGTGATTGAATATGCCGGGCGTAACAAAGCGGATTTGATTGCCATTACCACCGCCATCGGATCTGGTGGCGCGCCGAACTTTACGGACACAGCGGAATTCATAATTCGCAATGCGCCGTGTCCGGTTTTGTGTGTAAGACCGTAAGACTTGAAACTTTCTATGAACGCATCAATTGCCAGGAACGAAACGCTTTTGGAGGTCGCGCTGGCGCCTCTCGATTTTGTCAGACAAGTTGGTCTGGTAATCGGCTTTAGTTTGCTCACGGCGCTTTCAGCGCAAATTGTCATTCCGGTCCCACCGGTTCCCTTCACGGCGCAAACCTTCGCTGTGGTGCTGGCGGGCGCGCTGTTGGGATCGCGGCTCGGCGCGATCGCGATGATTGTTTACTTAATCGAAGGTGCGGTCGGTTTACCTTTCTTTTCGGGTGGCAGTGGCGGTTACTGGCATTTGCTGGGTCCCACAGGCGGATATCTGGTCGCGTTTCCGGCGGCCGCGTACATTACCGGCGCGTTTGCCGAACACGAATGGGATCGCCGGTTTCTGACGGCCGTGGTGGCGATGGCGATCGGCACGCTCGTCATCCTGCTGGCCGGATGGATGTGGTTCTCCTTAGTGATGCGGACTTCACCTGCGCTGACTGTGTTCGACACAGTCCTGAAATTCCTTCCGGGTGACGTGCTCAAGATTTGGGCAGCCGCCGCGGTGCTGCCTTCGGGGTGGAAATTAATTAAGCGTTAGGCGGGTCAGAACCGTAACCGCCAGGGAGAGCCGCCGACCGAAGCAGCGATTTAGCCTTTTCAAGCCATGAAGATCTTTGTTTTGTTTTTAATGGCGTTCGCGAATGTGATTATTTTCGCGCAATCACCCGAACAAAATCAGTTGCCTCCGGGCGTGGCCGTTCGCAAATACAAGTGGGAAAAAATCGGCCCGGCGCCGCAGGTCGATTCCAGCATGAAAGCTGAGAGCGATTCGCCTTCCGGCAGCGGCTCGACCGATCCGAATGTGCCCGACCAGGCCTCCGGGGTGCGCAGCCGCGATAACACTTTCTTCCAGTACTCGGTTGAAGTCGCCAACGACGGCAGCAAACCGATCAAGGCAATCCTCTGGGACTACATCATTACCGACAGCAGCAGTAACGAAGAGTTGGGCCGTCACAACTTCGTCAGCTTTGAAAAGGTCGGACGCAATGCCGTGAAAGCTCTGCGGGTCAGGTCGCGGGTCTCACCCTCGCGAGTGGTCACGGTCCAGAATACGCCGCCGCCCGGAAACTCAACTGTGGTGGAACGCGTGTTCTTCCGTTGCGTGGTTTACGATGACGGGACGCTTTGGCAGCAGCCGGGGACGAATGAAAACTGCGAAGCGCTGCAAAAACGCGCGACGAAATAGAGGTAACGCGAATTGTTAGTTAGCGTCTTCCGATCCTGCTAAGCCGCAAACTAACGGCGTTACTCCTGCCTCAGATCCAACTCCATAAACATCGCTCCCGGAACCGGATTGTCGTAGTAAGGCGCGATCTCGTTGAATCCGTAAGATCGATAGAGCGCTATCGCGTCATCCATCTTCGGTGGGAGCGTGTCGAGACGCAGCCGCTGATAACCAACCTGTTTTGCCTCTCCAATAATTGCTTCAATTAATTGACGGCCCAGGCCCTGGCCGCGAAATTGTTCTCGCAGGAACAACCGCTTCATTTCGCAAATGGCGTCATCGAGTCTGCGCAACGCGACACAGCCTGATAGTTGCGTGTCTTCATAAGCCAATAACAAGCGCCCTGCCGGCGGAGTGTATGCTCCCGGAAGACCAGCCAGCTCCTTTTCAAAGTTCTGAAAGCAGAGATCAATCTGCAGCCAAGACTGATACTCGCGGAAAAGCTGGCGGGCGTGGGCGATCGATTCAGCAGTATTCGCTTGAATTAAGATCATGACCGAACGTGTCAGAAGCCCGACCGTCAGGGAGGGCAACCTTCATAACACTCAACTTCGAAGTTAGCGCGACTTGCCCTCCCTTACGGTCGGGCTTCTGACACACAAAAACTCGGCCTGACGTTACATCAGGCCGAGTCGTAATCAAAGGCTCGTAACTGATCCGGTCGCTATTGCTCCCGGTACCGTTACCCTAGGCAGTGAACGAAGAGCCGCAGCCGCAGCTGCCGGTCGCGTTCGGGTTCTTGAAGGTGAAACCGGAACCCATCACGTTGGTCACGTAATCGATTTCGACGCCATTCAGGTACTGCGCGCTGAACATGTCGACGAACAAGCGCACGCCGTGTTCAGCCAGAATGAAATCGCCTTGTCGCGAATTCTCTTCGATATTCAGGCTGTATTGAAATCCCGAGCAGCCGCCCGGCACGACGCGGACGCGCAGGCCGGCGGTCTCCGGCAAGCCTTCTTCGCCCGACATAAATTTCTTGATTTCGTTTGCGGCCGGTTCGGTAACGTTTAGGTTTACCGATGGCGCGGACGGCGCGCCCGTCGGTGCGGGGGTTGTGGTTTCTATGTTCGCTGACATTTTCTTTGTTAACTCCTGGTCTTAATTAAGGTTGCTTGTTTCGAGTGCCTTCTTCTTTGAGTCATCTTACTGAGATTTTTTCAAAACGACAAGCTCGGGTTTCATGGCCTCGATGGACACCTGACGCGCGACTTCTTCGGCAACTTTTCGCAGCGCCTGCGCCTGCGGTGACTGCGGTTCGCCGATTACGACGGGCACACCTTTATCGCCGCCTTCGCGTACCTCAATCCCCATCGGCACCGAGCCTAGGAACGGCACGCCGTACTCATGCGCCAACTTGTCGCCACCGCCCTCACCGAAAATGTTGTAGCGATTGCCGGTATCCGGGGCGATGAAGTAACTCATGTTTTCGACGACGCCCAGCACCGGGACGGCCACTGTCTCGAACATTCGCAGGGCCCGGCGCACATCGATCAGTGCGACTTCCTGGGGCGTGGTCACGAGCACCGCACCCTGTACCGGCACCAGTTGCGCGAGGCTCAACTGCACGTCGCCCGTCCCCGGCGGCATATCGACGATCAGGTAATCGAGTTCGCCCCATTTCACGTCCGAAAGGAATTGCTTCACCAGGCCATGAAGAATTGGGCCGCGGACAATCAGCGGTTTGTCACCTGGTTGCAGGACGGCCATCGAAATCAATTTGATTCCATGAGCTTCGACCGGAATTAATTTGTTGACGTCGACTTCCGGGCGCGCCTGTCCGGCGCCGAGCATAATCGGAACGTTGGGCCCGTAGACATCGGCATCCATCAAACCGACTTTGGCCCCGTCGAGTGCCAGCGCGACCGCCAGGTTCACGGCGACGGTTGACTTGCCGACACCACCTTTGCCGGAAGAAACCGCGATGATGTTTTTCACGCCCGGCACGGAGACTTTGTCGCCCAGCCCGCGGCCTTTTGGCACTTCCGCGTCCATCGTCACGTGCACTGCTTGCACGCCCGGAATTGCGCTCACCAACTCTTGGGCTGCCGCTTCCATTTCCGATTTGACCGGACAGGCGGGCGTGGTCAAAACAATCCGGAACGAAACGGCGCCGTTCTCAATCTGCAGATCCTTTATGAAGCCAAGCGTGACGATATCCTTATGAAGATCAGGGTCTTTGATTTGCCGCAGCGCATCGAGCACCACGTTTTCATTTAACTGAGACATGTCGAAATTATGCCGAAGGCGCGAGAGATTTGTCGAACGCTTCATCCGAGGCGAGAGCCGCGTTGACTCACGCCGCTGCTGAAATATACTCTCGCCGAACTCAATGACCGACTCCGATCAGATCGATCAACCACCTCCCGCGCACGCCAGAAAGCGTCCGTTGGTTTTCTGGATTCGCATCTGCGCCATCGTTCTGGCCTTTATTCTCCTCTACATTTTTTACGTCAGCGATCTGTCGACCAATCCACCCGGCTTTTATGTCGACGAATCGGCCATCGCCTACAACGCTTACTTGATCGCCAGAACCGGCGCCAATGAGTTCGGCACTCGCTTTCCGCTGTTCTTTCCGGTTTACACAGGTGTCTGGACGCAATACGCCAATCCTACGCAGATTTATCTGCTGGCGATTCCCTTCGCGTTTCTAAAGCCGAGCATTCTCGTGGCGAGAGTTTATAGCGCGTCGTGGGTCTTTGCCGCGTGTCTCCTGCTGGGCTGGCTGGCGAAAAGAATCTCGGGCCGGGAGTCGATCGGATTGCTGGTCGCAGTGATTGCGATATTCACCCCGTGGCTCTTCGATGTCAGCCGCCTGGTGATGGAGACTTTTTTCTACCCGATGGCCGTGGTCCTGTTTCTAATAGCGATTTATGCAGCCCAGAAGAAAGAGTCATGGTCGTGGATAAACGTAATTGCGGTCGGGGCCTCGCTGATGCTGCTCACTTACAGCTACACCATTGGGAGGCTGTTAGGCCCGCTGCTCGCCGGCGGGCTAATTATCTTTGCCACATCGCAGCCGCGAATTATCAGCATCGTCAAGACCTGGGCAGTCTTTGCCTTAACTCTGATTCCATTGCTGATCTTCAGGTCAAAGAATCCCGAAGCGCTGACGCAGCGGTTCTACCTGATCTCGTACATCAAGCCGGATACTCCCTGGAGTGAGATTTTCCCCAGGTTCATTCACCGGTACCTTGAAGACCTGAGTCTGCTCAGCTTGCTGTTTGATGGCGACGGCAACCCGCGGCACCACATTTATGGAGCCATGGGGGAGTTTCTCATCGGCGCGTTTGTGCTGGTGGCGATTGGCGTATTCGTCATCGCGGTGCGTCGCTGGCACCAGCCCTTCTGGCGGTTTGTTTTATTTGGCGCTGCGGCTTCGATCGTTCCGGGCGCGTTAACAGCTGATCCGTTTCACTCGTTAAGACTGGTAGCTTATCCAATCTTTCTCCTGATGCTGACGATCCCGGCTCTCGAAGCGTTGCTAGCTCGCGAGGAACCCGGGACCAGCAGGGGAAATGAAGGAGGGATGAGGCGGCCAGCGCCCTTATGGTCGGGGAGAATCGTGCTGGGAATTCTGCTGATCGCAATGGCCGCTCAGACACTCTACTTTCAATCAGTCTTCCGGCGGGATGGTCCGGGCCGCGGCTTGTTTTTCGATGAACCTTACAAAGATGTATACGATGCGGCCATGGCGATGTCGGCGCGACCGATTTACCTGGTTGATGGAGGCCAGCCCTCGTACGAACACGCCTTTTGGTATGCGACCATTGAAGGTCGCAGCCGCGACACCTTCATCCATCTCGAAGAAGGTTACTTGCCACCCGCAGGCGCCATCGTCATCAGTTCCGAGGACCGCTGTCTCAACTGTATGATAATTAAGAAAAGCGGTGGTTATTTGTTGTACCGGGTGCCAACCGACTTAATTCCCTGATGATCTATTTAGATAACAACGCCACCACGCGGGTCGCGCCGGAAGTGTTCGATGCCATGCTCCCGCACCTGACGACGGAATGGGGAAATCCTTCTTCATCACACGCCGCCGGGCGAGTGGCGCGCGACGCGGTCTTAAACGCACGCGCCCAGGCCGCACATTTCCTGGGAGCGGCCACCTCAAACGAAATCGTCTTTACCTCGGGAGGCTCGGAATCAAACAACTGGGCCATCGGCGGCTTCCTCGAACAGAATCCGACGCGCCGCCACATCATCACCACCGTGGTAGAGCATGAGGCAGTCCGCAACCTTTGTGTGCATCTCAGTGAAATCGGTTGCGAAGTATCCTGGCTGCCAGTGGATCCAAACGGCGAACTCGACCTGGACGATTTACGCAAAGCTCTGCGCCGTGATACGGGAATCGTGTCGGTGATGATGGCCAACAACGAGACCGGCGTTTTGTTTCCTATCGCAGAGATCGGGCGAATGGTGCGCGAGCACTCCGACGCGGTTGTTCATGTCGATGGCGTGCAGGCAGTCGGGAAGATCCCAATCGATCTGAAGGAGCTGCCCATCGATCTTTTTTCGCTGTCAGGTCACAAGTTTCATGCTCCCAAAGGCATCGGCGCTCTTTATATGAGACGCGGCATCAACCTGCCGCCATTTGTCATCGGTGGGGGACAGGAGCAAGGTCGCCGGTCGGGAACTGAGTCAGTTGCGAACATCGTAGGTTTGGGACGCGCCTGTGAATTGGCGCAGGATTTTGCCGGACACGCCCAGGTGCGGGCGCTGCGCGATCAACTGGAGGACGGAGTGCTCGCACGGTTTCCCGATGCCAAACTAAATGGCGCCGCGTCGCGCGATACTCGTCTGCCCAACACCTCAAATATCTCCTTTGCGGCGCGGGACGGAGCCGAGGTCATGACGCAACTCGACGCGAAAGGAATTTGCGTCTCCACCGGTTCGGCCTGTCACTCGGGCTCCGAGCAAGTTTCGGCGGTCCTGCAAGCCATGAATACGCCCGTCGAAATTGCGCGCGGCTCGATCCGTTTTTCCGTCGGGCGCTACAACACGGCCGAAGAAATCGAGACTGTTTTGACTGTTTTGGAAGGCATTTTTAGAAGTAAGTCGGGGTCGAAATTTGAAGCGAAAACCGGATAGCTTTTTGCTGAATTCCCGCATAAGATCGCTGCTGAAATAGCGAACCAACAGGGAGTCGTAGTCGTACAAATTTCAGCCACTTCGCACATTTCAAGGGGGAATCATGAGCGCAACAATAAGAGCAGCCGCACCCGATCTTCGCAGCGAATTAATCAATTGGAGAGAAAGGCTGACTGCGGCCGACCAGAGCGTGGCGCTTGACGGTCTTTTGCGCGAGGTCCAAAGCGCGATCGAACGATTGAGCGCTCCTGAATCATACGGCGTCTGTCAGGTCTGCCATGATTTGATTGGCCAGGCTGAGATGACTGCCGACCCGCTGGCTAAGAACTGTCTAAGTTGCCTCACGCCCGAGCAGCTTGAAGAACTTGATGACGATCTGGGCCGCGCCTGGTTGATTCAAGGTGAATCTCTGCCGAAGCGAGACTTTAAATTCAACGGCTGGGAAGTTTCATATCACTACGCGCCGGCCGGCAGATTGAGCGGCGACTATTGCGATCTCGTCACGACGGAAACTGGCGACATGTATTTCCTAATCGGCGATGTCGCCGGCAAAGGTGTCGCGGCGTCACTGTTAATGAGTCGCCTGCACGCAATCTTTCGCAGCCTGATTACCAATCAATTGCCGGTGCACGAACTCGTCGCCAGGGCCAACCATCTATTCGCCGATACAACCATGCGGCCGTATTACGCGACCCTGGTTTGCGGCAAGGCTTCGACGAGCGGTGAAATCGAGCTCTGCAACGCGGGCCACTGTCCCCCGCTTTTGCTCCAGGGAGATTCAGTGTCGCCCATCGCGGCTACTGGTTTGCCGGTGGGGATGTTCTGCCAGGAAAACTACGAGACGGTGCGTTTCCAGCTGCACCGGGGCGACCGGCTGTTGCTGTACACCGATGGATTGTCCGAAGCGCGCGATGGAACGAATGAAGAGTATGGCGGTCGTTTGCCAGGCTTCGTCGGAACTTGCGGGGCTCTCGCGGCGGGCCAGTTGGTGAATCGATTAGTCGAGGACATGCGCGAGTTCTCTCAAGGTATTCCGGTCAACGACGACCTTACGGTGATGGCGATCGAGCTGGCCGGTCATTGAAACGCCGTCGGGCTGAATAACCCAACTGAACTTCACAACGTGTTGAGCGAAAAATTCTGAAAACCAGATTCCGCAAGATCGCGGCGGCGTCCGTCTCCAGTCTTATTTGCGCTTCGGTTCTTTGGGGCGCAGATCTTTATCTGCATCGCCGGCACGGCGTGAATCTTTGGGGCTATCGCGGGCCGTCTGTCGGCAGGAAACAGCCCGGCGAAAAACGGGTCGCGGTTTTTGGTGGCAGCACCACGTGGGGTTTCGGCCTGCGAGCTGGTCAGGATTTTCCGGCCCAGCTCGAACGGCTGCTTTCCGATGACCAAACCGCGAGCTTCAAAGTCCTCAACCTGGGATTCAACAGCGAGGGCGCGTACTCATTCACCCAGACGCTGAACGACTACGATTATCTGAATGCCGACCTGGTAATTCTTTACAGCGGATACAACGATCTCGGCCTGCCGAATTACTACAATTTTCGCCACCGGTCGCCGGTCTTCGCCTGGACTGGTTATCTACCGCTGCTGCCGGCTTTGACCATCGACAAGATCAGCGCGTGGCGACAGCAGGCAAATAAACAAAACGCGAAAGTCGTTTTTACGCCGCCGCAGCCCGATGGACGCGGTGAGCCCGTGACGATCCCGCCGCAACCCAAGGTGGAAGCGCAACCCTCCCCGGCTCAAAAACCACCCACTCAGGGGTGCTCGTCCCGCTGGCAGTTCTATTGCCAGCAAATAACGCGCGTTACCGAACTGGCGCTGGCGAAAGGCAAGCGAGTGTTAATTGTGGGAGAGCCAAACCTGAATTACGAACAAGTCGAACAGCAACTCGAGCTAGAGAATATGCTGGCCACGCGATTCGGCGCTGAGCCCCGGGTTCGTTATCTCAGTCTGGGCCGAGTGGTCGATTTGCGCGATCCAGCTTTATGCTGGGACGCCATGCACCTGACCGAGGAAGGCAATCGCCGAATCGCGGCCGCCCTGCGCGAGCCGACCCTGGAAATGCTGCGCTAGCATTCGGAAAACCGTCCGCGCTTATTAAGGTGAGCCGTTCGTTAATTCCTATCGCTCGTCACATTCAGTTCGCGACATCGTGTGGTAAAATCTCTCCTTCGCAGCGCACCCCGGACAAAACCTAGCTGCTGGAGCCGAACCACCCCGATGGATCAGCTACCCAACGCCTGTGAACAAAAAGTGAGCGTCCTGCCCACGGACGATTTCGTGGCCGTGTCCCGGCACACGCCCCTCGGACAAGCCATTGAAGCAATGAAACAGGATGAAGGTGGCTGCGTCATCATTACTGACGATGGGCGCGTCACCGGCATTTTCACTGAGCGAGATTTGTTGACCAGAGTCTCCGGCGAGGAGGTCGACCTGCAATCACCGATCGAACAGTGGATGCAGACTGACGTTCACACCGTATCATCAGAAGCTACTATCGGCGACGCGGTGCGGCTCATGAACGAGCGCAGTTTTCGAAATGTTCCAATTGTCGACGGAGGGTTACTGCGCGGCTCGATTTCGGTCTTTGACATCATCACGTACCTGGCCGAGTGTTATCCCAAGACAACCATGAACCTACCTCCGCTGCATCAAGTAATGGGGACGGTCGATGGAGGGTGAATGATGGTTAATCGAAAATGGTAAATCGTAAATAGTCGCCGCGACTTCTATTAACGATTTACGATTCACGATTCACTTACTGTTCGAAAGGAAGTTTATCAATACTAATGAGCGCAGTATTAGAACCACCAGTGGAAACTGTTGACAAGCACCTGGAAGAACTCGATACGGTCACCATTCGTTTCGCCGGCGACTCTGGCGACGGCATGCAGTTGACGGGCACGCAGTTCACAAACACGTCGGCCATTGTCGGTAACGATATTTCCACGCTGCCGGACTTTCCTGCTGAGATTCGCGCCCCGGCCGGCAGTCTGCCCGGCGTGAGCGGCTTTCAACTTAATTTTTCGAACCAGGACATCCGGACGCCCGGCGATCAGCCAAGTGTGCTGGTGGCGATGAACCCCGCCGCATTGAAAGTGAATCTGCCGGACCTGGAAGAGGGCGGCACGATCATCATTAACTCTGATGAGTTCACCAAAGATAACCTCGAGCGCGCTGCTTATCATTCGAATCCGCTCGAAGATGGATCACTGGCCGGTTATCGCGTCCACACCTTGCCGATTTCCACGCTCAACATGAATGCGCTGAAGGGCGCGGTCGAGTTGTCGCGTAAGGAGATGGCCCGTTGCAAGAACTTCTTCGCGCTTGGCGTGTTGTACTGGTTGTATGACCGTCCGATCGAACCCACGCTTAATTGGATCAATGCGAAATTCCGCAAGAACCCTGAGCTGGCCAAAGCTAACGAGGTCGTGCTGAAGACCGGTTATAACTTCGCTGAGACGACCGAAGTTTTCACGACCCACTACAAGATTAAGAAGGCGGTCATCGCCCCCGGGCGTTACCGGAAGATCACGGGCAACGAAGCGACGGCTATTGGTTTCGTGGCGGCGGCCGAACTGGCGGGACGCACTTTGTTCTATGGCTCTTATCCGATCACGCCGGCTTCCGACATTCTTCACGAATTGGCGCGGCACAAGAACTTCGGCGTTAAAACCTTTCAGGCGGAAGATGAAATCGCCGCAGTGTGCGCCGCCATCGGAGCGAGCTTTGCCGGCCATGTGGGATTGACCGGCACTTCAGGGCCGGGTGTGGCCCTGAAACAGGAAGCCATCGGCCTGGCCGTGATGACCGAGCTGCCGCTGGTCATTATCAACGTTCAGCGCGGCGGGCCATCGACTGGTTTGCCGACCAAGACCGAACAAGCCGATCTCTTCCAGGCAGTTTGGGGACGCAATGGAGAATGCCCGGCCATCGTCATCGCGCCCGCGACGCCGGCTGATTGCTTCAACATGGCCATCGAATCCGTGCGGCTCGCGTTCAAATACATGGTGCCGGTGTTCTACTTGTCCGATGGTTATCTCGCGAACGGCGCCGAACCCTGGGCGGTCCCCGCGATCGAGAAACTGCCGCGCATCGAGGTCAAGTTTGCGAACGATCCCGGGAACTTTATGCCGTACGCGCGCAACGAGGCGACGTTGGCTCGTCCCTGGGCGCTGCCCGGCACGCCGGGACTGGAACATCGCATCGGCGGCATCGAGAAGCAAAACATCACCGGCAACGTCAATTACGATCCCGAGAACCATCATCTGATGGTGAAACTGCGCCAGGAGAAAGTCGATCGCGCGGCGACCGATATTCCGCCGGTTGAAGTATTCGGAGATTCATCCGGCAAGGTGCTGGTGTTAGGTTGGGGCTCGACCTTCGGTTCGATAACTTCCGCGGTCGAGAGAATGCGTAACGAAGGTAAGTCAGTTTCGAGCGCGCACCTGCGCCATTTGAATCCCTTCCCGTCCAATCTGGGAGAAGTGCTGGCGAGTTTTGAAACGGTGATCATTCCCGAAATGAATCTTGGCCAACTGTGCACCATGATTCGGGCAAAGTATTTGATCGACGCGATCGCCTTCTCGAAGGTGAAGGGGCGGCCGTTCCAGATTCGCGAGATTGTCAACAAGGTTGAGGAGTATCTGTAGTCGCATTCTCTAAATGACAACGTCTTACCCAGCTGGTGATTCTCGATCAATCGGTGAGCGCTATGGAGAAGCGCTGCGCTATTTTATGGGCCAGGGAAATCTCAACCATGCTTTAGCTCATATCGCCGCAGATCTTGAATCGCGGGGAATCGAGTATTTGGTAGTTGGAGCTTTAGCTTTGTTCGCCCACGGCTATCCGCGCCTGACGGAAGACATCGACCTGGTTTTCACGGCTGAAGGTTTGGACCAATTTCACGAAGAACTTATTGGACCGGGTTACGTCTCCGCTTCCCCCGGTGCGCGCAAACGGCTGCGATCGACGAAAGACGGAGTGAGGATCGATGTAATAACGGCGGGCGAATTCCCGGGCGATGGCAGACCGAAACCGGTGAGTTTTCCCAATCCGTCCCAGGCTGCGTTTGAAGTTGACGGTATAAGATTTGCCACATTGGAAAAACTGATCGAGTTAAAGTTGGCCTCGGGGATGACGGCGACTGATCGCTTGAAGGATTTGGCAGATGTTCAGGAATTGATCAAGTTCCGCGGTCTTTCAAAAGAGTTGGCCGAGAAACTTGACCCATACGTTCGGGAAAAATATTTAGAGTTATGGGATGCGGTACAGCACGGCAGTACGAATGATTTCGAGGAGCAATAATGAACACACAAGGTAACGGTTCAAACGGTAACGGACACAAGCTGGTCGACGCATCCGTGTCGGCTGAAAGCGAGGGCGGCGAATCGATATTCCATATCGCGCCACCCCCGGGAGAGTTAACTAAGAAGGACTTCGTGTCGAATCAGGAAGTCCGTTGGTGTCCCGGCTGCGGCGATTACGCCATCCTTAACAATGTGCAGAAAGTCATGCCCGACTTGGGCATCGCGCGCGAGAAGATGGTCTTTGTTTCCGGTATCGGGTGTTCTTCGCGCTTTCCGTACTACATGAATACCTACGGGTTTCATAGCATTCACGGTCGCGCGCCGGCGATTGCCACCGGCGTGAAGGCCGCGAACCCCGATTTGAGCGTTTGGGTGATCACCGGCGACGGTGACGCGCTCTCGATTGGCGGCAACCACTTTGTGCACGTGCTGCGGCGCAACCTCGATATCAATTACATCCTTTTCAATAACCGCATCTACGGGTTGACGAAAGGTCAGTACAGCCCGACTTCGGTGTTTGGCCAACGAACCAAGTCAACGCCAATGGGCGTCATCGATTATCCGCTGAATCCGCTGTCGCTCGCGATTGCCAGCGAAGCAACCTTTGTCGCCCGTTCGATCGATATCGACGTGAAGCATCTCGGCGTAATGGTCGAGGCCGCGGCGAAACACAAGGGCGTTTCCTTCCTCGAGGTCTATCAGAACTGCAACATCTTCAACGACGGCGCTTTCGATTATTTTGCCGAGCGCGGCGTTCGTCCGGAGAAGGTTTTATATCTCGAACACGGCAAGCCCATGCTCTTCGGAAAAGATCGGAACAAGGGCATTCGCATGAATGGAGCGTTGCCTGAGGTGGTCACGATTGGTGAAAACGGCGTGACGGAAGCCGACATTCTGGTGCACGACATTCATCTTGAGGATCCGTCAGTCGCTTTCATGCTGGCGCGCATGGAGCAACCGGACTTTCCGCAACCCGTGGGAATCTTCCGGTCGATCAATCGGCCGAGTTACGATCAATTGCTCGTCGACCAAATCGACAGCGCCATCGCCAAGTCAGGCCCTGGCAGTCTCGACAAGCTGATTAATACCGGCGACATGTGGACGGTGGAATGATTTGTCCTTCCTGCGGTTACGACAATATTGAAGGCGCCGACCGGTGCGAGGAGTGCGTCACGCCGCTCCTCAACCTCGATGTGCCGAGCATTGATTACGCTACGGGGCTGGCGCGCTCGGCCATGGAAGACGATCTGAGCCAGCTCGACAGCGAGTTCCTGGGCGTGACGCCGGACACTCTGGCGAGCGATGTGGTTAGTCAAATGAAGCAGGCGCGTCTCGGCTGCGCGCTGGTTCTCGACAATGGAAAGTTAGTCGGCATCTTCACTGAACGCGACCTTTTGAGCAAACTGACAGGGCGCACCGCATACCCCACGACGACGCCGGTGAAAGATGTGATGAGCCCAAACCCCGAGGTCCTGCTCGAAAGCGATTCCGTCGCGGCCGCTCTCAACAAGATGTCCATGGGTCGCTATCGGCACATTCCGGTGCAGAAGGCGGATGGGAGTTACGGCGTCACCTCGATCAAACACGTATTGAAGTATCTCGCCCAATCGCAGTGGTAAACCTGCGGGTCTACTCGCGTTGTGTAGCTACGAAGGAAAGCCACCTTCACAACACCAGTTCAATCTTCAGGGGCGCCCGTTTGCTGACTTGATAGATCTCGGTAAACACCCCGGCCGCTGCTTGGGCTGCACGACTGAGTTCGTCATCACTTATTTGAAAACGACCTTCATACTTACCGTAGTTGGATTTCTTGAAGCCCAGGCTTACGAGTGAGTCGAGTGCAGCTTTGGTAAATTGAAATTCATTCGATGAATCGGTCGGCACCACGAGCAGCAAGGATCTCGCAGGACCTTTCACCTCTTGAACAAAATCGATCCGCTGCTTCCCTGCTGAAGCTGACCCGAAACCGTCCAGGCTTTCTTGCATAAATTTTTGAAAGGCTTCGCGTAAAAAGGGCTCGTTGCATTCCGCCCACTCTTCGCTCAAGGAAGGTTTTACTTGCTTGATGAGCACTCCAGCACTGTCCGACTTCCATTTTGCTGATGGCGAACGTTTCACCTTAGTCGCCGTTCGCCGCGGCATAGATTTCTCAGGTCGAGGCTCAATTCTGGTTGCTATGTCATCTAACAATTTTTTGAACGCCGGAAAGGTCGGCGAACCCTTCCAGCCGACCAACCGGGCCGTGTGCAGCCCCTGATAACGAAAGGGCAGTTCCACCTCATCGATCGCCACGGGAATCAACTTATTCAACTTAAGCGCATAAGCAGCTTCGTCTCTAACATATTGGGAGCTGACCGACTGGTCGGACCAAAGGACGATCACGCATTTCGCCGATTTCAATTCGCGTTCAATCACATCATCAAAGTGTTCGCCCGACCTCAATTGCGGATCCCACCAGACAGACCAGCCCGTTTTTTCCAGTGTCTCAGCGAGCGGTTTGGCCCGGTTGCGATCTTCACGCTTATAGCTGATAAAGATGTCGCTCATCGCGCTGCTTTAATCAGGAACGTTAGAGAACTTGCCTCTCAGCAAAGGTCGCCGACTTGATCATGGACCTGGCGCCACCGCGTGCCGGTCTTTTTGAAAACGAGCAGGACATATCCGTCAAAGGCGCCTCCCTGGGCAAACACTTCACCGACGCCGTCGCCGTCGACGTCCAGTTGATCGATGAAGTCGATACTCGAAAGAAACCCTTCGGGCGGCGGTTGATACGCCTGAAACTTCATGAACTCGGCGCGCAGTCCCTTGCCTTGCGGCGTGGCGATCAAGAACAGGTCACGCTGGAATTTGTTTTTCGCGGTGAGGGTAAAGCTGCCGACGATCTCGTACTTGCCGTCGCCGTTGAGATCAGTCGCCGTCAAATTTGTTACTTTGATCGCGGACATTAGACTGGCGGGCGTCCGGCGTTGTTGATAGATGCTCTTCATCAGCGCCAGCGCCGCGGTGCGTTCCGCGTCAGTCGGCGGGCGTCGCGAGATCGCTCGCTTACCTAAAGTGTCTGAGTTCGTGGCCAGCGCCATGACCTTGCCTCCCAGGCGTGCTGACGTTGAAATTGAAGCTTGCGCGTGCACGTTGTTGCAGCCTTCGGTCCATCCGTTGACCGTAGCGCTGCCCGCGTCTCCGCCGCCAAAAATCACCCGATAAACTGTTCCCTTCTTGAAATACTCTTCGGCGAAAGTTTTCTGCCTGTCCTTTTGCTCGTCGCTGTAAGGCGAACGCAGTTGTTTGCCGGCGACAACGGCCAGCGCATCGACTGAGCCTTCGCCCGATTCTGACGACACGGCGAGGATGACGGTCTGCTTGCGCGTCTGCGCGGCGGTCATGCTCGCGAGCAGCGCCACCAGCAAACACAACGAAAGGGATGCACGACAGGGGCTAAGATTCATTCAGAGACAACTCCTCTTCAATTCGGCTGGGACTACGGGCCTATGATACTGCAAGCAGTTTTCGCGCGTGCGAATTTTTTGGTTTGTTTGGCAACCTCGGCCCGACTATACTCAGGTTGCGATCCACGCCACACACCGACTTGCGAATCGACTCACATCAAGCTGACACGGGTGCGCCCTTAACGGGAAAGGGGCTTCGTTTCGCGATTGTCGCCAGTCGCTGGAACGATTCGCTGGTGTCGCGGCTCGTCGAGGGAGCCGTGGAAGCTCTGCAAGAGAGTTCGGTTGATCAAGACGCGATTGAGATTTATCGCGTGCCGGGATCTTTCGAGCTGCCGCTCTGTGCCTTGAAAGCTGCCGAGAGCGGCAACTTTGCTGCGGTCATTTGTCTCGGCGTCGTCATTCGCGGCGAGACGCCACATTTTAATTTCGTCGCCGCCGAAGCGGCCCGCGGCATCAACGAAGTAAGCCTGAAAACCGGCGTGCCGGTGATGTTTGGCGTCATCACGGCCAACACAGTCGAGCAGGCAAATGCTCGCGCCGGGACGAAACACGATAACAAAGGTTATGAAGCAGCCATGGCGGCCGTCGAAGTCGTGAATCTTTATCGTGAGAAATTCGATCAGCGGACGTGATAATGATAAGGTACTTTGAGCCCGGTATTTCGTTGATCGTTTGATTTCAAAGTACCAGGCTTAAAGTACAAAGCTCTTTTTTGAGGTTTATGGGTTCTCGTCGTAAGGCGCGTGAATGCGCCTTGCAAATGCTCTTTGCGGCCGACGTAGCTGGAACGCGCGGAGATCAACTCGCGCGCATGTTCTGGTCTGAACTCTCCGACGGCGAGCTGGAGCCGGGCGCTCAGGAATTCGCCACTACCCTGGCCATGGGCGCGCTCGCGCACCTGGACGAGGTTGACGAAAAGATCAAATCGCGGGCCGAACACTGGCGTATCTCACGCATGGCGCTGGTCGATCGGAACTTGCTGCGGCTGGCCGTTTACGAATTTCTCCACGAACCAACTCCCCGCACGGTCATCATCAACGAAGCCCTGGAAATCGCCCGGCGCTTTTCCACTTGGGAAGCCACTCAATTCATCAACGGCATTCTTGACGCTATCAAACGCGACCTGGATCAGGAATCACCCGAGCCGGAATCGCACGCCACGGCCACCGAAGAGCCGGAATAATCAAAGCGCCGGATTGCGTACTTGAGCTAAACTGCAGGCCATGACTGACGAGCAGCGCCTTTTTCTCGACGACGCTAACGAGATTGTCGAGAGACTGTATGGCGACCTCGAGCAATTGCGCGAGGCCCGCGTCGAAGGCAAGCGCCGTCGGCAACTGGCAGCCCAGATTTTCCGCCGGGTTCATACGCTGAAGGGTTCGGCCGCAAGTTTTGGTTTTGTCCCGATCAGTGAAGTGGCTCACAATTTCGAAGCGGTGCTTGATGGCTTGCGTCTGGGCCGGATGGAGTTAACCGCGGGCGTTTTGGACACGTTTGAAGATGCGGTCAGTTGTATCGATCGGGTTCTGCACGCGCCCAACGAAAAGATCGTCCAGGATCAGAATCAAATCGTCCAGCGCCTGGCGCGTCTGGCGGAAGCTAGCCAGCGCCGGGGCGGCATCGATAGCGGTCTGCGCGCCGGTTTACCCAACGACATCGCGACCTCTCTGAGCGAGTACGACCTGCATCACGCGCGCGAAGCCGTTCGTGAAGGGGCCAAGCTTTTCGTCGTGTCGGCAACTTTCGACATTGACACCTTTGATCGGAATTTTCGCGAACTGACCAGGCTGCTGGGACATAGCGGTGAAGTAATCGCTACGACGCCAGGCGGCCCGGCGGCGGACAATGAAATTAGTTTTCGCATTCTTTACGCGGCGGACTTGATCGCCGGCGAGGTGCTGCGTCAGGCTGCTCTGCTCTCTCGCCTCGAACACGTCGAGATTCCCATACGACTGACGGCGAATGAGGCGGTGTCAGCGCGGGAAGGCGCGACCCAACTCCCCACCAATCCGGAAATCGATCGTCCCGCGGTCCGTGTTGATCTGCCCTTGCTGGATGATTTAATCACCAATGCGGGAGAACTGTTTCGGCAAGCCACGAACGTGCTGACCCAGACAGCGGCCGCCAGCGCATCGCCGGCGACGGATCGCGCGGTCAGCGATCTGCGTATGCGCTTCGTCGCTTTTGAAGAGCGGCTAATTCGATTACGTCTGGTCCCGGCCAGCGAAGTACTGCAACGCGCTGCGGCTCGCGCCGGCCGCATTGCCGCGCGTCATCTCGGCAAGGAAGTCCAATTTCGCATCGACGGCTCTGATGTAGGTATCGAAAAGTCCCTGGCGGACGTGATTGCCGATCCGCTGCTTCACCTCGTGCGTAATGCCATCACTCATGGGATTGAGGATCCGGACGAACGGCGCGACGCCGGCAAAGATCCAGTCGGCCGCGTGACCCTGACAGCTACGAATCGCTCCGGCAGAATCAACGTCATGGTCAGCGACGACGGGCGCGGCATTGACCTCGACGGGGTGAAGGCCGCCGCCGCTGAACAAGGGATTTCCAGCACCGGGCTTTCCGAAGATCAATGCCTGCGATTAATCTTCCGGCCGGGATTTTCGACCCTGTCCGAGGTGTCAGATATGGCCGGCCGCGGAATCGGTCTGGACGTAGTGGATCGGGCCATGGATGTGGCCGGTGGCGAAGTGCGCGTCGCAACTCAAAGAGGATTGGGCACCACTTTCGCGATGATCGTCCCGGCGGCCCTCTCGCTGGTGAATTGCGTGATGGTGCGATCCGGCGAACAGGTGTTCGCTATCGACGCGGCCAACGTGCAGGATCGTCGCCGCCAGTTCGTGGGCGCCAATGGCGACCTTGAGGTCCAGGATCTGCCGCTTTTGAAACTTGGCGACCTGATCGATCAGCGAACGGATAGTGCCGATGCCAACGAATACATCGTGTGGCGGCGGCCGGCGATGTCAGCGAATGAACACAACGGTGATGGCTATCGGATCGCGGTTGATGAGATCATCACGACGCAGGAAACCCTGGTTCGCGGGCTGGGCCGTCACGCCTACCGTTGGATGGGAGTTTGCGGCGCGGCGGAGATATTTGACGGTCGTGTAGCTCTGGTTCTGGATCTGGGCGAGCTAATCGAAGACGCTTCGCAATCAAGACCTCAATGAAATTGAACTTTGCATTTGCGTTAGTTGCATTAGCGTTGGCGGCCCTGATGTCGTCAGGCGATGCCCATGCACAAACTCGCACCTACCCGGACAAAATTCGCGGCTACAAAGTGGAGCGCACCGTGGTCGAGGTAAAGCGCCCATCGTCGAAACCTGTCAACAATGGGAAGGGCCCGCAACCCGCTACTGACGATTCGAACGTCGATCAGCTGATCACCCTGGGCAAGCCTACTCTTGCTCGCGTTACGCCACTCGGAATTACCTTCGAAGTGCCTATGATCGTGGCCCCGGTTACGCAAAGTGGGAAAGTCGATTTCCTGGTCTTCGAGGACATGGAAATCAATGGTCACTCAGTCAACATCGCCGACTACGAACATTCTTTTAGCCTGCCCGGCAGTAAACCTCTAACGTTGGATCACCCGCTGAGTATTCACATCTACCTATCCAGCGCCTTGCTGGCCGCACTTGGAGAATGGACAGACTCGCAGGAGACGTGGCCGGTGAAAGGACGCGTTTACGTTTTTGGTAAATTCAAGAAAAGCCTGTTCAGTTTCAAACGGTGCGTGCCGGTGGAGCTGGATCTGACCATGCGAAATCCGCTCAAGGAGAAATGAAGCCGCGAGCGGCCACTATTTAGCGATCGCGTAAACCTTCGAAATATCCGTGAAGTAAAGCTGTCGGGAATCAACTGCCAGATGCTTAATCCAACCGGCGTTGCCGCGATCGAGCTCAACGGGGGTGCCACCGTTTCTGGGAACCTTCATCAGCGCCACCGGACCGAATGAACCCTCGCCGCGCACATTGTCGAAGTAGTACACGTTGGTTTCGTCGATAACAAACTCCATGGTGGAATTGATCGATGGCGCCAGTTGGCTCAACTCGCCTGTCTTCCGTGACAATCTCATCAAGGCCGATTGACCGTTTTTCGCCATTTGGCAGAAGTAGAAATTGTCGTCATCCAGACGCAGACCCAGACTTGGGGATGGCGATGAGCCGTGAGAAATCGCGATCACCTCGCCGCCGATTTTTCGAATCTCCTTGATCCCGTCACCGGTCATCCAGTAAACAAAGTTCTCGTCCTGGGCAATGCCACTCGCGCCCAGGTATTTCGGTGTCAACGGCTTCGCTTCACCACCTTTCTTTGGCGCCACCATCAAAGGCTCCGGCGGTGAGCCTTCTCCGCCCCAGATCAACCAGTAGATGTTCTCGCTATCCATCACTATTTCGTCCGGCTTCGGCGCTTGGGGAATAATCTTTTCGCTCGCGCCACCCGCTTTCGCCACCCGCGAGAGACTGCCGCCGTCTGACCAGTAAACGTACTTGTCATCAATCGCCAGCGTGGTATCGGGAATAACCTCGCCACCTTTGACCAGCACGCTGACGCTGCCATCCTGCAGCGAAATCTTCTTAATATTATTGGTGCCTTCGTGCTGACTGGCGACCGTGCCGCCGGTGACGAAGTAGACCGCCTCGCCATCGGTCACAATGTTGGCGGGATGATCTTCCTTATCGGCGAGCACTTTCGTTTTCGCCCAGGACGCGGTGCTGGTTTTGTTCGTCGAGCGACAAGCCAGTAGCGACAGCGCCAGCAGCAGCAGCGCAGTGATCATCCGGACGACCGTGCTTTTTCTTCGAAGATCGATCATGCCCAATCAACTTTCGGGTGCATTGTGTGCCACTTAGTGGCTTTCTCAAAAGCGAGCGCGACCCGCAACGGCGCTGCTTCGTCGTACAAACCGCCGGTGAACATGATGGCCTGCGGTAGATTCGCCGACGGGGCATTGTTGGGCTGGGGCACGTCGGCAAATCCGCAGGGCACACAAACCGCCGGCTGGCCCGTCATGTTCGTGATGATGAGGCTGGCGCTGCCCGGCGCCGGCGAAACGAAGACGTCCCACTGCGACATCAGCTTGTCCATTTCGCGCATCAGGAGCACCCGCGCGCGTTGCGCTCTCAGATATTCAACGGCGGGAATGAATCGGGAAGTGCGAAACGAGTTGGGCCAGTCGCCGTTTCCCTGCCCTGACAATTGATTGACGCGGCCGTCGCGGGTGATGTCGTCAAATGCCGTTGCGGCTTCCGCCGTCAGAATGTAGCGAATGTTGTTAGTCGGAAACTTTGGCAATTCGATCGGGGTCATCTTCGCGCCCGCCTTCTCCAGGTCGGCCAGCGCCTGCTTATAGACCGCGTTGCGATCCTGGATGAACTTGCGTTGGGCCTCAGTGGCGTTCGGTCCCGGCGTCGTCTCAAATTCAGCTTTCAAATATCCGATGCGCAAGCTGCTCAACGGCGCCTCGGCGTTCCAATTGAAAGGCGCATCGCCAACCGTGAGATCCTTCTCATCGGGTCCATAGATTGCGTCCAACGCGGCGGCGCAATCTTCCACGCCGCGGCTAATCGGACCAATCTTGTCCATCGTCCAACTCAAGCCCATCGCGCCGTAGCGGCTCACGCGCCCGTAGGTCGGACGCAAACCCGTGACGCCACAGGTTGATGACGGCGAAACGATGGAGCCGAGCGTCTCAGTACCGATTGAGAATCCGACGAGGCCGGCCGCCGTCGCTGACGCTGGTCCCGCCGATGAGCCACTCGATCCCCCGCGATCGTCGCTGAGATTCCATGGGTTGCGCGTGACCCCGGCGAACCACCGCGCGCCTTGCGCTAAGGCGCCCATCGAGAGTTTGGCGACTAACACCGCGCCGGCGTCTGCCAGGCGCTGGACGACGGTGGCGTCATAATCAATCACCTGCTCACGATACGGTTCAGCGCCCCAGGTGGTCTTGATTCCCCTGGTCGCAAACAAATCCTTCGCGCCCCACGGAATGCCGTGCAAGGGCCCGCGATATTTCCCGCGTTTCAAATCATCATCAGCAGCCTGAGCCTGTTTCATGGCCAGCTCTTCGGTGAGCGTCACGATGCATAACAATTTCGGCCCGTACTTCTTCAGCCGGTTCAGATACATCTTTGTGAGTTCGACCGATGAAACTTTTTTTGTGCGGATCAATTCGGCCAGCTGGGGCACCGTCGCAAAGGCCAGGTCTTCGACCGATTTGAACTGTGCGGGTTCATTCTTGCCGAACCGAAACTTGATCCTGGCCGGCGCCCGTTTGACGTGAAAGCCGGGGAGCGCGGGATGGAAAACGGTCGCCGGCTCGGTGTCGAGGGGCACCTCGATCTTGCGCACGGCCTCGTAGCTGTTGAGATTTCCATTCACGCCACCGAGCGCTTGCGTCTCCTGGGCATCGGTGAATTCAAGGCCCATCAATTTCTCGGCGTTGTGCATCATCTCTTTGGTGATGCGCATCGGCGTCGGCGACGGACTGGCTGAAGGAGCCGGAGTGGGCGAAGGCGTCTGCGCCAGGGTTTTGAGCGGCGCATTCGAAACTGCCAGTGCGGCTGCCCCGGCCGCGGGAAGAACCTTTACGAAGTTGCGACGGTTGATGGTTCGTTTCTTTTTCTTCATTCAGGCCTCTTGCGTTGGTCGGGTTTATTGAGTCGGGCTGCCGTATTTCATCTTCACGACCTTGGCCTTTCCGGTGCGATAGACCGTGACGATGAAAAGATTGTCGAATTCACTTTCGGGAATGGTCGGATACTTCGGGCCGCCGAGCGCCTCGACAATTTCCGGCACGGTATTGTTATGACCGGCAATGAAAATCGTCTGGCCCGAATGCTGCGCGCGAATTTGTCCCAGCAAGTCGGCGGTGTTCCTGGAATTAACCACCGTTACCGGCACGCCGGTTTTATCAGACAGTGGTTTGACGGTTAGCTGTGTGCGCTTGTATTGCGTCGCGTAAATCGCATTTATTCCCGCGTCACCAAACACCCGGGCAATTTCTTTGGCGCGCGCGTACCCGGCTGCACTCAGATCGACGTCGGGATTATTTGGATCGATGATTTTCTCAGCGTGCCTGACGATGATTATCGTGGTCACGGGCCGGCGAAATGTCGCGTAGTAACCGAATACCACCACGGCCCCGAGAATGGCGAAGAGCATCGTAAATACGAGCGCGGTTCTCAGCTTCGATCGCGGTTCCGACACGTCGGTAGTCATTGGCGATTACGATTTCCGTAGCTAAATCAGCAAGGCGTGGCCGCATACAATATCACAAAACGAAGTCAGTACCGGCCCGCGTCAGCGGGTGGATCCCCGGGTCAACTCCACCGCCGCCTGGATCCATTTGCGCACGCAAATGGTACTGACCGGTTTCTGACAGGTGGATGCAAACGATAAGAGAAGGTGCTAACCTATTGAGTCAAACGAACTCATAAGTTAATCGAGTGCGGTCTTTGCGATCGCCGGCGGTGAATTTCCCTTGGCTCAAGAACAACTCAAAACCGATTATTCTGAAGTTATCGCCGAAAACTTCGGCGCCAACGCTACTTACGTCGAGACTTTGCTGGCGCGCTGGCAAAGCAATCCTTCGCTGGTGGACGAGTCGTGGCGTGCTTATTTCGAGGAACTGGTCGGATCAAACGGCGACGCCGGTAATCAAGCAAATCCGGCTGTTGCTCGGCCTGTGTCAGCGGTAACCGGCGAGGCTGCGGCGGGTGATGGCGCGGCGGTAAAAGCCGCGAAGACGAAACCACCCGCTCCTGCATCTCAACCCAGCACTTCGACGTCGGCCAACGCCGAGCGCATCCCGATTCGCGGACCGGCGCTGAAGATCGTCGAGAACATGGAGACGAGCCTGTCGGTGCCGACGGCCACCTCGCAACGACGGATTCCCGTCAAGTTGCTTGATGAAAACCGTCGTTTGATTAACCGGCACCTGCAGGACTCCGGCCGCCGCAAAGCCTCATTCACCCACCTGATTGCGTTCGCGATGCTGAGGGCACTTGAACAATTCCCCCAGATGAACGATGGGTTTGAAGTCATCGATGATCAACCGACCCGAATTAAACGCGCTGAGGTTAATCTCGGCTTGGCGATTGACGTGGAGAAAAAAGACGGTAGCCGTTCGCTGCTCGTGCCTAACGTCAAGAACGCCGGCTCGTTCGGCTTTTCGGAATTTCTCAAGGCCTACGACGACGTGGTCACTCGCGCTCGCGGGGGCAAACTGCAAGTTTCAGATTTTCAGGGCACAACGATCTCGATGACAAATCCGGGGACGATCGGCACGGTGGCGTCGACGCCGCGATTGATGGCCGGCCAGTCAGTCATCATTGCTACCGGCGCGATTGAGTTTCCGGCTGAATACCAATCAATTCACGCTTCGATCCTGCCGCAGCTCGGCATCAGCAAGGCGATTACCATCAGCAGCACCTATGATCATCGCATCATCCAGGGCGCTGAGTCAGGCGCGTTTCTGGCGCGCGTGCACGAGTTGCTGCTCGGCGCAGACAAGTTTTACGAAGATATCTTTCTCGATCTGGGAATTCCTCATCCGCCTTTCCGCTGGAACGTCGATCGCAATCCGCTGTTTCTCGGCGCGGACCAGATGCACGAGCAGTCTGTGCGCCAGGCGCGTGTCATGGAATTGATCAACGCCTATCGCGTGCGCGGCCACTTGATCGCGGACATCGATCCCCTCCATGCGATGCCTTTGCTTTACCATTCCGAACTCGACATTGAAACTTATGGGCTAACGATTTGGGATCTTGACCGGCTCTTCATCACCGGCGGCCTCGGCGGCACTCAGACCGCGACGCTGCGTGAGATCCTCGACATTCTGCAACGCGCCTACTGCGGCAAGGTGGGCACCGAATACCGGCACATTCAAAGCAAGGATGAGAAGCTCTGGCTGCGCGAACAAATTCGCCGCGAACTCGTCCAACCTGAACCAATCGAGGCCGAAGTAAAGAAGCGAATGCTTTGGAAATTGATTTCGGCAGAACAGTTTGAGCGCTTCCTGAACACAAAGTACCTGGGACAGAAGCGCTTCTCGATCGAAGGTTGTGAAACCATCATCGCCCTGCTCGATCAGTTGATCGAGCGGGCCGGCGAGTTGGGTGTCGAATCGATCACCATGGGCATGGCGCATCGGGGCCGGCTGAACGTGCTGGCAAATGTCATCGGCCATTTCTGCGAACGCATCTTTACCTCGTTTGAAGGTTCCATCCACCCTTCGTTCCCGGCCGACGAAGGCGACGTGAAATATCATCAGGGCGCCTCGGGTGAACGTGATACCGCGAGCGGCCGGCACGTCGAACTGCGCCTGTCGCCCAACCCCAGCCACCTCGAAGCTGTCGATCCGGTGGTCGAGGGCATGACGCGCGCGACCCAGGATGAATGGATCGACGAGCGCGGACTGCCCCGCGATGAAGTGATGAATCACGCGTTGCCTGTCCTGCTGCACGGCGATGCGGCTTTCGCTGGACAGGGCATCGTCATGGAAACGCTGCAGCTCGCGCAGCTGCGCGGGTACCGTACCGGCGGCACGATTCATATCATCATTAATAATCAAATCGGATTTACGACTTCGCCGGAGGCTGGCCGTTCTTCGATTTACTCCACCGACGTCGCCCGCATGACGCAATCGCCAATTTTTCACATCAACGGCGACGATCCCGAAGCGGCCTACCGCACCATGCGGATCGCGCTTGCGTACCGCCAGCAATTCAAGAAGGACGTCGTGTTGGACGTTGTCGGCTTTCGCCGCCTTGGTCACAACGAAACCGACGAACCCAGCTATACGCAGCCGTTGATGTACAGCCGGGTGAAAGAACATCCGGGCGTCAGGACGATTTATGCGCAGCGACTGGTGCAGGAAGGCGTCCTCGATCAAGCCGCGGTGAATGAACTGATTGCCGAACGCATCAGCCGTTATGAAGATGCGCAGGCGCGCGCCAAGAAAGTTGCCGCGGAACAGAAAGCCGCCGGTCCCCTGCCTGAACCCGAGGTGGTCGATATCGATGGGTCAGAGGTCGTTGATACCGCCGTCACCTCCGAGGTGGTCGCCCGGATTACGCGGCAGATCTCCGTAGTGCCGGAAGGATTCCATCTGAACCCTAAAATGGTCAGCCAGTTGGCGCGTCGGGCGAAGATGGGCGACGGATCGCTACCGATGGATTGGGCATTCGCCGAAGCGATCGCGTTCGGCTCGCTGGCGCTGGAGGGCAATTACGTTCGCTTAAGCGGACAGGATTCCGGACGCGGCACCTTCAGTCAACGGCACGCGGTTTTGTACGACATTCAGACTGGACAAAGTTGGACACCACTCGCTGACTTGCGCGCGCCGGACAATGCCCATGGTCACTTCGAGGTTTTTGACAGCTCGCTTTCGGAAGCGGGAGTCCTCGGATTTGAATACGGCTATTCCGTCATCTCAAAAGACGCGCTGGTGATGTGGGAGGCGCAGTTCGGCGATTTCAACAACGTGGCTCAATCGATCATCGATCAATACGTGACTGCGAGCGAAGACAAGTGGAAGCAGACGTCGCGCCTGACGATGCTCTTGCCGCATGGTTACGAAGGCCAGGGTCCCGAGCATTCCAGCGCGCGGCTCGAAAGGTATCTGCAACTGTGCGCGGCGAATAATATCTGCGTCTGCTATCCGACCACGCCGGCGCAATACTTTCATCTGCTGCGGCGACAGGTGCGGACGGGCTTTGAGCGGCCGCTCATCGTCATGACCCCCAAGAGCCTACTACGGTTGCCGGCCGCCGGCTCGAGCCTTGATTCATTGACGAATGGCGGTTTCAAACCGTTAGTTGATGATTCAGAAATCGCCGCCGCGAACGCGGTTGAACGCCTCGTCTTTTGCAGCGGCAAGGTCTTTTATGACCTCGCGGAAGCGCGAAAGAAGAACGCGTCAGAGGCGAGCGATTCAAGCGGCGCGGTTGCGATCATCCGTATCGAACAGTTCTATCCCTTCCCGCTGAACGCGGTCACAGAAAATATCGCCAGATATCCGAATGCCAAAGACCTCGTCTGGTGTCAGGAAGAACCAAAGAACATGGGCGGGTGGACGTTCATCGAAGGCAAATTCGAAGATTTGGTGCCGGGCGGCGACCGTCTCCGCTACGTCGGACGCGCCGAGTCACCCAGTCCCGCGACCGGCAACTACGCCGTGCACGTGCGCGAGCAGAACCGTCTGGTCAGCGCAGCGCTAACCCTTTCTAAGGACCAGTGAAATTAGCGCTGAAAAGATCGTACCGAACAAAGCAAACCCAATCGAGACTCCCAGGAAAGCCTGGATGACATTAGTCTCGCCCTGCTGCTGCATCAGTTTCGGACCGACCAGGGACAACAGTAGAGCGAAGTAGAGACTAGTCAAAATCGCGTATGTGATGGCGATGGAAACTCCCGTCCCCAGTCCCTGAAGGAACGTGAGCCGATCTCGATTTGCCATCCTTTTCTCTTTGATTCCCATCCCCAGTCCGAGGATCGCGGTGAGATTGAAAACCGCCACGTCAGCGAGCTGAGTGCCGGGACCCTCCAGATGTAAGACAAAATGCTTAAGAGCCACCCAGGCGGCAATGATCAGCGTGACCACGATTCCGTATTTGAGCGCGATTTTCATTGTGTCAGAACCGGGAGCGGTGGCGACCGGATCAAAGCGAAACCTTAAGATGAATCCGGCTATCTTTCAACTTCTGTATTCATTTCTTCTTAGCGATTTGCTTGATCCGGTCGCTACCACTCCCGGTACTGACAGCGAAGTTTGACCGCAAACTTCGGATAGAAGCGTTTTCTAATTCAACCTATTATCGCCTCATCAAATTCATCGAGGTAAAATGATAATGCTTCAAGTCACAACCGACATGGCCGATGTAATGAGCAATCCGGAAATGTGGAACGCGGTGCTGGCGCGAGACACTTCGAGCGACGGCAACTTCGTTTTTGCGGTCAAGTCCACCGGCATCTATTGCCGTCCGTCGTGTCCAGCGCGCCGGCCGCGGCCCGAGCAGGTCAGCTTCTTTCAGCTTCCGGAAGCCGCCGAGCGTGAGGGATTCCGAGCCTGCAAGCGTTGCCATCCGCGACGCGCACGCACGACTGATCCCAGGATTGAACTTACGCGCCGCATCTGTCACGCCATTGACGAACACGACGAAGAGCCGCAAACCTTGAATCTTCTAAGCGAAGCGACTGGCGTCAGCGCGCATCACCTGCAACGCACTTTCAAGGAAGTGATGGGCATAACGCCGAAGCAGTATGCTGATTCGCAGCGGCTCAGAAAATTCAAGAGCCACGTCAAGGCCGGATCAAGCGTCACGAACGCGATGTACGACGCCGGCTATGGGTCGAGCCGCGGTCTCTATGAAAAGTCTGCCGCGCAACTCGGAATGACGCCGGCAACCTATGGCCGCGGTGGGCGCGGGATGCGGATCATTTACACGACTGCCGCTTGCTCCCTCGGCCGTTTGCTGGTCGCGGCCACCAATCGAGGGGTGTGCTCGGTGGCTTTGGGCGATACCGATGCCGGTTTGGTCTCTTCGTTGTTTGCGGAATATCCAAATGCATCTATCGATTCACAGGACACCGCAATCAGCCCTTCGCTCAACTTGTGGTTGGATCGGGTGCTCGAATTGATGGCCGGCAAGACGCCAAGCGTGGACTTGCCGCTCGACATCCAGGCTACCGCTTTTCAATTGCAAGTGTGGGAAGAGTTGCGTCGCATTCCGTTTGGAGAAACGCGCTCTTATCAGGAAATCGCGGTCGCGATTAATAAGCCGCAAGCGGTGCGCGCAGTAGCTCGCGCCTGCGCGAGCAATCATGCGGCCATCGTAATTCCCTGTCATCGTGTGGTGCGCGAAGACAAAAGCCCCAGCGGGTATCGCTGGGGCCTGAAGCGAAAAGAAGAGTTGTTGCGCCGCGAGCGAGAGATTGCGCAGCTTACTTAAGCAGCTTCACGGTCAGCACTACCACTAAAGCGCGGTTTCGCATGGTCGCCGTTCCGACCACAACCTTTTCACCGTCGCGAATGTTGAGCGCGGTCTGAACTTTTGCTTTGTCCTTGTCAGAACTGGTCGAAAAAGCGAAGTCGTTAAGCTGCACGGTGTACGTGCCCGCGGTATTCTGAACCATCTGTACTCCGCCGATGAAATACTCATAAGCCATCAGCGTGGTGGGTGCTCCCGAGTTTCCGCCGGGCAATTCCGAGGTCCCCGACCCGTTTAGGCCTCGAGGCGTGTCGGTCAACCGCTGGACTACCGTAGCTGCCAACTCGTAGTTCTTGAAGTTAAGCGTCCCGCGCAACTGATCCAGCACGTCCTTTAGCTCAGCCGGAGGAGCTGCGCCGCCGCCACCGGCGTTCGACGCGATGAGCGCGTGGATGTGCAGTTCAATGTCCGGCCGCGGCGCAGCGGGAGTATCCAGTCGCTTGATCGCTTCCTCAATAGTCACCAGGTTCTCAGGAAAATCTCGCACGGTAATCGTCCTGAACTCCGAACTCGATGAGATCGCCGCGCCTTTGAATCCGCTCATGAGCCGGCTAATGGCGCTGGCCAGGCTCCCAGGGTCGCGATACTTAACGTCGAATACTTTGCTCTTAAAGTTTTTCTCGGTGACGTAATTGTCCTGGGGCGCCGGCGAAGTATTTGCCGTTTGTTGCGCAAACACGGTCGTCACCAAAATCAAGGCCAGTGACGATGCGGCTGCCACATGTTTCATAATCTTAATCATCTACCCTAACCTCCTAAGTTCATTTCGAGTGTGCCACAGGTTTCGAGTCGCTTTGACTAAACCAAATGATGCGAATGTTTGGATCTTGCGTTTGCAGTTCCATGCGCAGGGTTCTTGACGAACTATCAGTATCGAGATCCAAATTGTCTTTTCCGACGATCGGCGACGAAGATTCGATCCTGGTCACCTGGACGGCGGGCGAATATGCCGTGACCGGATTGACGCGATTGGGAGTCACCAGGCGAACGGGCTTTCGATGTCGCCCCGGCACATCCGCCCGACGCTCTCCGCCATTTCCTTTTAAGCGCGAAGAACTGCCACTGAAGTCTGCGCCGGTGTTACCAAGGGGCGGCAGAACGGTCTGCGGGACATGCACGATGATCTCTGGCTGCACGGCCGCTCTCTTAACCAGGACATAGGCGGCTACCACCGAAATCGTAACCATCACTGCCGCCGCGGCAGTCAGTACCACACGCGGCTGGCACCAAACGGCAATTGCTTCGAACCAGGATGGCCGGGACTCGGCCTCGATTCGGCGCCAGACACTCTGGCGCATATCGGCGTAAACCTGATCGCTAAACATCGGCGGGGCGAATGCGTGCATTAACTCCCGGGTGTTGCGGTAATCCGCGGCCGCCTCGCTACACACAGCGCATGATTGAAGATGCGCGTCGATCAACTGCTCGCGCCGGCCGCTGAGGTCGTGGTCGGCAAAGAGCGGCAATAGCTTTTCGACTTGCGCGCAGTTCATTTGCGACCCCCGCCGGGGGTTAGGGCCCGCCGGCAATAATCTCTAATCTTCTTGCGCGCCGAACTAATCTGAGAGCGCACTGTCGTCGGACTCGACTGGAGAATTTCCGCCACCTCTTCGGTCGTAAAATCTTCGACGTCGCGCAACAGGACCGACGCGCGTTCTTTGTAAGGCAACGTCGCGATTGCTCGCGCGATCAGTTCGCATTGCTGGGCCGCCAGGAGCGTCTCCTCGGCATCGTCGTCGGAGGCAGGAACTTCGAGAGCTTCCGCACCGGCGTCCGAACCTAAAGGGACCGTCAAGGTGTCCTGATGTCGCCGCCGCTTTAAGATCTCGCGACAGACATTCGTGGTAATACGATATAGCCACGCGAAGAAATCCTGATTCGGATCGTAGCGCTTGAGATATTTGTACACCCGCAGAAAGACTTCCTGTGATGCGTCGCGAGCATCGGCGTCGTTACCCAACATCCGCCAGCTCATCGCCATAACTCTCTGTTGCGAGTGCATCATGATTTGTTCAAAAGCTGCGTGGTCGCCGGCCACGGCTCTGTCTACCAGAGAAGCCAGCGCTGATTGACTGCGCGCCGGAACCGTTTCCGGCAACTGCATTTCTACAACCAGAGCCATAGTCGAAGCCCCGCTCCGTGTATTCATAAATTGTGGGCCTCTCACTTTCATATACCTGGCGAAACAGAAAAGCGTTGAGAAGATTTTTTTGAGCGTTTGCCGTCCGGCAATTGAAGCCAACGCGGTTTCACGACCGGCGAGGCGCGGAAGTTCCCAAGAATGTTGTTGGTGGCCGGGCCTGGCCGTCCGACAACCTTGCGGGAGCAAGCCGGACCGTTCGACTCGGGAGGAGGGGTGGCCCGAGATCCTCAGTCAGCTTTAATCCAAATTGTTTTGATATTCACGAACTCGCGAATGCCGAAGTAACTCAATTCCCTTCCGTAACCGGAATTCTTTACTCCGCCAAATGGCAGCCGCGGATCAGAGGCCACCATGCCGTTGATGAAAACTGAGCCGGCTTCGAGTTCATTGATGAAGCGCGCGCGTTCGGCCGGGTCATTTGTCCAGGCTGAGGAGCCGAGTCCGAAACTCGTCGCGTTGGCGAGTTCAATCGCTTCATCGATATTGCCCACGCGGAAGAGCGAGGCTACCGGGCCAAAAGTTTCGTCGCATGAGGCCGGGGCGTCTCGCGGAATATCAGCCAGTACCGTCGGTTCATAAAAGTGGCCCCGGGCAAGATTGCCGGACAGTGCCGGCCGCCCGCCGCCCGTCAACAGTTTCGCACCGCGCGCGACACTAACATTCACTTGCTCTTCGAGGTCTTTAAGGATTTGTTCAGTCGCTAACGGCCCGATCTCGGTCTTTTCATCCAGCGGATCACCAATGCGCAATTGCTTCATGGCAGCGACAAAATCCGTCTCGAATCGAGTATAGATCTCTGCGTGCACGATGAAGCGCTTGGCCGCGATGCACGATTGTCCGTTGTTAATGGTGCGCGCTTTCACCGCCGTCGTGACTGCCTCTTCCAGGTTCGCCGAAGGCATGACAATGAACGGATCACTCCCGCCCAACTCGAGCACAGTTTTCTTGATTTGGTTTCCCGCGATTCCGGCCACACTGCGTCCGGCAGGTTCGCTGCCGGTGAGCGTCACGGCGGCCACGCGTGCATCTTCAAGAATTGTTTGGACCGCATCAGACCCGGTCAGCAAAGTTTGAAATACTCCGTCGTCGAATCCGGCGCGCCGGAAAATGTCTTCAATTGCCAACGCACACTGCGGCACATTCGAAGCATGCTTGAGCAAGCCAACGTTTCCGGCCATCAAAGCCGGCGCCGCGAAGCGGAAGACCTGCCAGAACGGAAAGTTCCAGGGCATGACCGCAAGCACCACGCCTAGCGGCTGATAACGAACAAAGCTCTCGGTGGCATTTGTCTCGACGACTTCATCGGCCAGATGCTGCTCGGCGTTCTCGGCGTAATACCGGCAAACCCGCGCACACTTTTCCGCTTCGGAAATGGCCGCGCCAATCGGCTTTCCCATTTCGAGCGTCATGGTGCGCGCGAACGCCGCCTTTTCGCTTTCCAGGATCTCCGCGGCGCGCATCATCTTCCGGGCACGATCTGCGAACGGCGTGGCGCGATGCTCACAAAATGCCGCGGCGGCGCGCGCGAGTTTCGTCTCGAGTTGTTGCGGATCCAGCGAGTCAAAATTCTGCAAGACCTCGCCGGTGCCGGGATTAACTGATGATATCGGCATGTGAGGATTATAGAACCTGAATCAGCCAACGGACATCATCTCAGGCTCTTCTTCATCAATAGCGATGGTCTTTTGTCGTTTTCGCAACACAATGAAACCAATGCCCGAGATGATGCACGCCGCGCCGGCGAACAAACGCCAGTTGAGTTGTTCGTGAAGGACAATCATTCCCAGGATCACCGCGACCACGGGGGTTACCAGGGCGATCAGCATCGTGTTTACGACATCCATGTGACGCACCAGCCAGTAGAAGAGCGTGAACGCGAGCACGGAGCCGACGACCACCAGATAGGCCAGCGCGATTACCGCCATCCCGGTCCAATGCAGGCGCAAAGGATTTCCCTCAGTGGCGATCCCGAGGGCGAGGAGTGGCGGAAAACCGCAGATCATCTGCCCGGCAGCCAGTACGAACGGATCGATCTGCGTCCCATACGCTTTGACCAAAACATTTCCATACGAGCCGCAGAGGGCACTCAACACCAGCGCCATGCTTCCCAGCAATGCGCTCTGGCCGGCAATCGAAAGTTGGTGAGAGAAAATAATCGCGACACCTGCAAACCCGAGCAGGACTCCCACGACTTTCTTTGCAGTTATAGGTTCCTCGGGCAAATAAAAGTGAGCAATGACGAGACCAAAAGCCGGAAAGGTCGATTGCAGAACCGCCGCGAGGCCAGACGAAATCCTTTGCTCGCCCCAAAAGACCAAGCCGTAATTCAAGGTGAATTGCAGGAGGCCCACGACTGCGATGATCAGCCAATCTTTCCTTTGACGCGGCCATCGCACACCGCGCGCGAGAATCAGCGCCAGCAGAATCAGTGAAGCCAGGAGAAAACGAATGCCCGCAAAGGTCAGCGGCGGCAGATCGGCCAGACCCAGCTTGATGAAGAGCCAGGTCGACCCCCAAATGCCGCACAAGATTAACCAGACGACGCGAGCCTTCATAACATTCCGGCAAACACAAAACGGGGCAGCAGCCCGAACGTAAGGAGGGCGCGGACTCCGTTCACGCCCCTTGCTTACGCGCGGGCTACTGCCCCGCTTGCGTCAGCACCTTAGTCCTTGTGGTGATGTTCCAAACTCAGCTTGATTACATTGAACACCGCGCCTTGCGGATCCGCCAACACTGCGAATCGGCCAACGCTGGGGATATCGGTCGGCGGTACGTAGGTTCGCGCTCCCATCGAAGTCGCTTTCGCGACGGTGCCATCGCAATCTTCAACCGCGATATAAATTCCCCAATTCGGAGGAATAGGACCCATGAACGGCTGAATCTGCATCATGCCGCCGATGTGATCGTCGCCATTGATCCATTCGGTATAAGGCGTTTCACCGCCGTCGGTCTTCGCGTTCCAACCGAAGAGCTTGGTGTAAAAGTCTTTCGCCTTTTCCGTATCGTTCGTCAAGAGCTCGCTCCAACAAAGCGATCCAATCTCGCCTTTGACATCGAAGCCCTTGTGCATCTTGGGTTGCCAGATGCAGAAGTGCGCGCCGGTCGGATCGGCGATGACCGCCATGCGGCCAACCTCCATCACATCGAACGGCTCCTGCACGACCGTGCCCCCCAGCGCTTTTGTTTTCGCCGCAGTCTCGTCGGCGCTCGTTACGCTGATATAGGAAGCCCAATGCGTCGGCACCTGCTTCATATGTTCGCCTTTTTGATAAAGCGCGCCCACGTGTTTGCCGTTAAGAGAGAGCATCGTGTAAACCATGTCGGGACCGACCGGGCTGTCCTCGGCGGTCCATCCAAACAGGTCGCCATAAAACTTCTTGGCGCCAGGCCCGTCGGTGGTCGCCAATTCGATCCAGCAAAAACTTCCCGGCGCGTGTTCCAATTGAGTTTGAGTAGCAGAGTCGCTCATTTGTTTATCTCCTAATTCGTTTAGAGGCGGGCTACTGCCCGCCGGTGGTGTTGAACTTAAGCGAGCAGCAGCTCGCCTCTAAACATTTTTTGCGAATGAAAACGGGGCTCAGACTGTACCAGCAGGATGGGAAAAATTCTAGCCGGAAAGCCTTAACAAATGTAAAGAATTGTGAAGTAGAGTGACGTGGGGCGGTTAGCTGCAGGAGTGAAAAGCTGCCTCATGCGCGCGAACAGCAGCACAGATGCCCATGCTTCCCCAAAAACGAAATCGCGCTGCTTTCAGCCGAAGCTGCCAGCAGCGCAATCTCGAATCTTCCGAACCACCGGAGTAGCTCGTAAGATGGCAATCTGCACTCGTCAGTAACAGACTGCCAATTTGTATTCCGACAAGCCATCGGCGGTCGACGCTCACCGGTCAGCACGCGATTCGTTTCAGTTAATCTCGCTTCCCTTGCGGGTCGCAAAATCGGTTTCTTCGAATCTCACATCAACTCTGACCGAAGTCATAATCAACGTGGTGCCACTAGGTAGTTTTTTGAGGTGGCTGTCCTCCACCGCCGGTTACGTTCCCGGCAACGAGGCTCAGATTTCTCTGAGCGACATCGCTCACCACCAGCGGGTCCTCTCTAGTGGTTGCTACCCGTTTTTATCCGGGCGCTCAGAAAACCTTTCGGTCTTCCTGGCAAGCCTTTCGGCTTCAACCTAGGGCGTCATAGTAACTGCAAACCGCTCTGCCTTTACTCTCTCCCAGAGCCTCGCGACTCCGTTCGCCGTCCCTTTGTTGGTCTCGATGGCCGTAACCTCCGTGACACTGATGCTTATACAGAAAACAATTTTTGGAAGCAAACTTTTCGAATTTTTTGTGTGTTTTATTTTTCGATTTTCTTTTTTCCGAAACGCTTTCCGGTTTCTGGGCGTGCTATCTGATTAAGAAATGGGTGTACAATGTGCCGAAATTCGGCGAGTCCTCGAACTGAAGCAAGGAGAATCCAATGAAAACTACCGCCGCGAAAATTATTGTTAGTTCAGTCGTCATCGTATTCACCGGCGTGACTGCTTATTCGCAAACTGCCACCTCGTCACCTTCGCCAACGCAATCGCCGGCTGCGACTGCTTTGCCGACGCCGCCACCGGAGCAGAAGGCCTACGATGAGGCTCGTCGCATCAAAGAACCGGAAAAGAAAATCGAGGCGCTGGAAAAAGTCGCTAAAGATTATCCCGATCGCTTTCCCGCCATTCAGGCCCGGGGCGATGTCCTGGATACTTTGATCAAGAACTATCCCACGCAAACCGATCGCATCCGCGCGGCAGCGGAACGTTATCTCCAACCGGTACCCGGGCTATTTATCACCGGACCGCCGTTTGAGCTCAGTGTCGCAAATAAATTGATGGATGCCGGCATCTTATTGGACTGGGCAGAGGAACTCGCCAAAAAAGGTGAGACGCGATTTGAAGACGACAACGCCAAAGCCCTGCGCCGTCAGCGCGCCCGTTACTACGACACCCTGGGCCGCATTTATTTGAAACAAGGCAAGCCTAAAGACGCAGAGAAAAATTTGAAGCTGGCCCTGGCGCAGGAACCCGACACGCCGACGGCGCTCATCGCGCTGGGTCAGATTGCGGCCGGAAAGGGTGATCAAAAGGCCGCGGTTGAATACCTTTCTTCAGCGGCGGTCAAAATGCCGCTGAAAAAAGCCGATAAGCAACTGATGGAAACGGCCTACCGGGCAACGCATAATGATTCTCTCGCCGGCCTCGAAGATTTGCTCGATAGTAAATACCGAAACCTGAATGCGGGCTTGCATTTCGATCATTATCAACCGTCAACCAAACGCACGAGTCGCACGGCGCTTTCCAGCACAGTGGGATCCGAAGCTTGGAATTCACGTGACTTGAAGTCGCGGCCGCACTGACCCTATAGTGAGTCGTATTAATTTAAATCATACCAACATGGTCAAATAAAACGAAAGGCTCAGTCGAAAGACTGGGCCTTTCGT
>JADMIO011135763.1_pt1 | contig 51181 bp, 33 predicted proteins | sample 8958161 | NCBI WGS metagenome assembly JADMIO01 (sample SAMN16585339, study PRJNA669376) | soil metagenome | isolation source: Crop rotation soil | place: USA: Cullars Rotation, Alabama | collected 2011 | reverse complement strand
CGCGACAACTTGTCCACGTGGAATTCTAAGCTTAGGATCCCAATGTGCTGGAAAGCCATCACCCTCACCGCCGGCGCGAGCCTGACCGGCTACAACTTCGGCAGCGCGCTGGCGTGATCCGATCCGCCGAGCATTCGTAGCACGGGCGTCCCGCCCGTGTTCTTTACATTGAAAAACCGGGGCGGTGCGCCCGTGCTACAAATCCTGGCCGATTTTGCGGTTACGGATAATGGTGCGAGAACATTCCGAGCGCGTGGGAGTCCCATTTTCCACCGCTTACCTGCGCCCGATTGCGTCGCCCCGCCGGGTCGACTACGATGCCGAACCCGCTTTCGCCGAGCGGGATTGTTTCCGTTTTTTCCCAAAAGCCCCACGTCGGCCACGCGATCTGGCGAACGCGTCGGCGGATCGGGCTGGCGACCGCGTGTCGCTGTTTGAGGAGACCGTCATGAACCAGGCAGAACTCGTCAAAGCCCTCGTCGACGCGGGCGTCCATTTCGGCAACCCGGCCAGCCGCTGGAACCCCCGCATGGAGCCGTACATCCACGGCAAGCGCGGCAACGTCCACATCATCAACATCAAGCAGACCGTCAAGGGCCTGCTGCTGGCCAAGAAGCTCATCCAGAACACTGTCGCCGCCGGCCGCGACGTGCTCTTCGTCGGCACCAAGCGCCAGGCGCGCCACGCCATCGAGGACGAGGCCAAGCGCTGCGGCATGCACTACGTCTCCGAGCGCTGGCTCGGCGGCACGCTGACCAACTTCCGCACCATCCGCGACCGCCTGAAGCGCCTCGAGCAGCTCGAGAAGCTCTTCAACACCGGCGAAATCGAAACCTACTCGAAGAAGATGAAGGCCACGCTGAACCGCGAGATGGTCAAGATCCAGAGCAACCTCGGCGGCATCCGGAAGATGGACAAGATCCCCGGCATCATCTTCCTGATCGACACCAAGCGCGAGCACATCGCGGTGAACGAGGCGAAGAAGCTCGGCGTGAAGACGATCGCCCTGATCGACACCGACGGCGACCCGAGCCAGATCGACCTGCCGATCCCCGGCAACGACGACGCGATGCGCGCGATCGCCCTGATTTCCAGCCAGATCGCCGACGCGGTGATCGAAGGCAAGCAGGGCCGCAGCACCGGCCCCGGCCCGCAGGACGGCCCCGGCGGCCGCCGCAGCAGCCGCGCCGCGTTCAAGAGCACCGGCGAAGGCCCGGCGGAAACGGCCCCCGTCACCGAGAACCCGGCCAGCGAGCCCCCGAGCCCGAGCGAGCCGCAGGAAGCCGCTGCCGCTGCGTCCGCCTGAGCCATTCGATCAAGCACGAAGGACACGAAGTTCACACGAAGAGGTTTCAGAAGATCGAAACGTTTGCTGGCGATTCAAACTCCTCTTTTTTAGAAGTATGAATCAAATGCCGGTGAACACTTCGGCCGCCTGACGGCTCTTCGTGTTCTCTTCGTGGCCTTCGTGTTTAACTCAAATTTTGGAGAACCAACCATGGCAGCTATTACCGCCAGCCTCGTGAACGAACTTCGGGCCAAGACCGGCCTTGGCATGATGGAGTGCAAGAAGGAATTGACCGCCACCGACGGCGACATCGAAGCCGCCATCCGCGCCATCCGCGGACGGGGCGTGAAGACAAGCCTCACCGAGCGCGCCGCCACCGAAGGCCGTGTCGAGACGCTGACGACCGGCAACACCGCAGCGGCCGTCGAGGTCGTCTGTAACACCGACTTCACCGCCAAGAGCGACCTCGTCCTCGAAGCCGCCAGGCTCGCCGCGAAGAAGGCCGCCGGCGGCGCGACTGACCTCGCGAACGACGCAGAGATCAAGGCCACGCTGGAGAACGCCAGCAAGGTCACCGGCGAGAACGTGCAGCTCGGCCGCACGAGCGTTGTCACCGGCGACGTCGGCTCGTATCTCTACAGCACGGCCGGCAAGGGCAAGATCGGCGTTCTGATGCAGTTCAGCGGCAAGGCCGATGACGAACTCGTCAAGAGCCTCGGCATGCACATCGCCGCGGCCCGCCCGGTTTCGCTCACCCGCGAAGGCGTGCCGGCCGATCTCGTCGCGAAGGAAAAGGAAATCGCCGTCGAGCAGGCCAAGGCCACCGGCAAGCCGCAGGAGATCGCTGAGAAGATCGCCCTCGGCAAGCTCAACAGCTTCTACGCTGAGCGCGTCCTGCTCGACCAGGAATTCATCAACGGCGAAGTCTACAAGGGCAAGGTTTCGGACCTGCTCAAGAGCAAGAAGCTCGAACTGAAGAATTACGTCCGCTTGGAAGTCGGGCAGGCGTAAATCCACAGGCGTAGCCCGCGCCACGTGTAGCCGGCAGGCATGCCTGCCGGCTACACAGGCAATGTCCCAGCAATCGTGACAAGCCGGTCCCTCGCGGGGCCGGCTTGTCGCATGAACGGGTTCTCACGGAAGAATCAGCCCGATTTCGCTCGCGCCGCTCCTACGATTCGCTCGGCAACCCTTCGAGGAGCATCGCATGCGAACCTATGTCTCCGGCTTGATCGTCTCCGCCCTGCTCGTTACCGGCTGTTCGACGGGCTCGCCGCCGGACAACATGCAGCCGACCGGCAACGAGCGGTCCGGTTCGAACAGCAACGGCATGAACAACAACGCCGGCGGCGGCCGCGCGGCCGGCCAGGGCGGCGACTCGGCCGTGCCCGGCGGCGGCGGCGCCTCGGGCGGCGCCGGCAGCGGCAGTTCCGTCGGCGGCACGGGCGGCGGCGGCTCGGGCGGTGGCAACCGATAAACGGCGTGGCATCCGCTTACTCCGGCCCGCTGCCGACAAGACCGATGTCGATCGTCAGCGCCTCGTTCACCGCGATCGCCAGGTCGCTGACGCGAATCTTGTCCCCCGGCAGCTTCAGCAGCGGCGCGGCCTTGCCGTTGATCTTGTCGAGCCGCGTCTGCACGACGCCCGCCACCACCTTGCCCGTCGGATCGAGGCCGGCCGCATTGAGCTGCGAGAAGTGAACGTTGAACGCCGCGTCGACGTCGATGCGGCCGGTCATGCGGAACGAAGCCGGGATCAGCAGCAGGCGGGCATGCACGGTCATGTCGAGCGCCAAGGCGTGCGGGTTGTCGCTGGTGAGGTCCATTTCAATCGAATCGATCCCGAACGCCATCGTCTGCTTCACTTGAACGCCGCGCGCCAGGCTTTCGCGCAGGCCGTCCATGGAGATGCGCATCTTCGCCCGGCCGGTGCTGCAGTCGACGAGCGACAGCCCGAACGTGCCGTCGCCCGCGGGGAGCACGGCCAGGCGCGGGTCGCGCACCTCCAGCCGCATCCCGGCCGAGAAGTGCTGGTAGTTCAGCGGGTCGGCGGTGTAGCGCAGCAGACCGGTGCGCAGGTAGCCGAGCGGCGCGACGTCGTCCTTCGGCAACTGCGGCGTGAAATCGGGACGGACGGACGCGCCGCTGATGTCGATCTCGATCTTCCCCAGCCCCGCCGGCGAATCGGGCGCGACGACGATGCGGATCTGCTCCGGCGCCAGCAGCCGCTCGGCATAGCCGCGGCGCAGCGCGGCCTCGTATTCGGCCGCCGTCGTCGGCAGGGTTTTCGTCGCCAGCGGGAAGCCCGCGCCGCCCTTCGTGAGGTCGATGGCCGGCTTCTTCAGCATCTCGGGCGGCGGCGGCGCGGCCCGCGTCGCCGCCTGGTTCGCCCGGCCGCGACAGCCGAGCATGAGGGCGGCCACGATGACCAACAGGGAGGCGGCGGCGCGACGCGTCACACGGCATCATAGCGCGCCCGCGCAGATCGTGCCGGATGTTGACGCCGCATCGCAAAACCCGTAGCGTCGCCCCTCTTACTTTCCGGAGCCGAAACATGCGTGCCAGTGACATTCGCAAGGGCCAGGCCGTCAAAATGGACGGCAAGCTGTTCGTCGTGACCAACGCCGACCACAACACCCCCGGCAACCTCCGGGCGAAGGTGCAGTTCAAGCTGCGCGACGTGCTCAAAGGCACCATCCAGGACAAGCGCGTCGGCGCCACCGACGACATCGAAACCGTCAACCTCGACCGCCGCAAGGTCGAATACATCTACACCGACGGCGAAGGCCTCTGGCTGATGGACCTCGAGAACTACGAGCAGCAGCCGATCCCGGCCGACGTGTTCGGCAGCGATGCGAAGTTCCTCAAGCCCAACACGCAGATCGAAGCCCTGTTCTACGAGGGCAAGCTGATGAGCTACGAGTTGCCGAAGACGGTCGACCTGGCCGTCACCGAAACGTCCCCCGCCATCAAGGGCGCGACGGCCACGAACCAGATGAAGGACGCGACGCTGGAAACCGGCCTGAACACGAAGGTTCCGCCGTTCATCGAGATCGGCGAAGTGGTGCGCGTCAGCACCGAATCGGGCGGGTATCTGTCGCGCGCCTGATGACTTCATCTTCCGCGCGAATACCGGAGGCGTGGTTCATCGCCCTCCCCGCGCGCGTGCCGGCCGCAGCGCTCGCCGTCTGTTACGCACTGCTGGATGACGACGAGCGCCGTCGCGCCGCCGCATTTCTTGTCGAGCCGGCGCGGGAGCAGTACGTCGTGGCGCACGCGCTGCTGCGGACGCTGTTGTCGGACGCCGTCCCCGCTTTTCCGCCGCACGCGTGGCGGTTCGGTCGCGGGTTGCATGGCAAGCCATTCGTAGCGGGAATGGAAGTGCCCCCGCCGGCGGCGCCGGCGTTCAGCCTTTCGCACACGGCCGGCCTTGTCGCGGCGGCGATTGCTCACGCCGGCGAGATCGGGATCGACGTCGAAGGCAATGACCGCCCCGTCGCCGTTAATGATTTCAAGGCGTGTCTTTCCGATGTCGAGCAGCGCGAGTTGGCCGGGCTTACACTGAATGACCAGCGACGCCGGTTCTTCGACATCTGGACGGCTAAAGAAGCCGTTGTGAAAGCCCGTGGAACCGGGCTGACCGATGGCCTGCGTCGCCTCACGATCGTCGACGCAGGCACCGATCCGACACTGTTGGAGGAAACTGACGCCGCGCAAGGGCACCGGTTACTCTTGCAACGTCTCGACGTTTCGCCCGGGCACGCGGCGGCGATCGCGATGGAAGACGATCGCGCGCCGGTCGTTCGCGTGATGACATTGGACGAATGGGTGGGCGTCGCGCAGGCCCGCTGAAGCGGGCCGTGCCGGGGTGTGGTTCATTCGTCTTCGTCGTCGCTCCAGTCATCCGTTTTCTGCAGAAACGCAAAGATGCAGATGCGCTCGACGTCGGCGTCCATGCCGCGGAGCAGGAACAGCTTGAAAAACCAGGACAGTTCGGCCTCCGTTGGCTCTTCCGACGGGGCCGACCGCGCGCCCACCAGTTCGGCGGCGGGCAGGCCCATCAGGTGGTCGCAGAGGAAGGCGATGTTCATCTCGTCGGCCGTCTGCGTGGAGAGCGCGACGATGCCGTGCGTCTTCACCACGTCGCGCAGGTAGCGCTCGGCCAGATCGACTTCCAGCTTGTCGAGCGCGTCGAGGTACATCAGCGTGGCGGGCTCGCCCTTCCATTCATTGGCTTGCCGTTCGTCGGCGCGCAGGCCGTTGAGGCCGGCGTCGAAGTGGGCCTGCAGGCGCTCGTAGAACAGGTCGACCTCGTCGCCGGCCAGCCAGCGGACGAGCATCACTTCGCCGGGGCGGCGGTAGACATGGTAATCGTTGGTGGTGAGGTCGCGGTCGGCCGGAAGGCGCAGGACCGCGGCGGCGTCGGCCGCGACGGCGTCGCCGACGAGCGGGCTGTTCCCCTCGCGCGACTTCTCCGCCCGCGCCATCACGCGCTGCACCTGCCGCGCGACATCGGCATCGAGGCCCGGCAGCAGCTGCGCTTCGAATTTCCGCCCCGCTTCGAAGATGGCCGCGAGCTCGGCGTGCGAGCGCAATTCGGTGGCCTTCTCGATCACACGGGCCAGCGGGTCGGCGGCGCGCTCCGTGGGCGTTTCGTCGGGTTCGTCAGACATGCCCGCAGGATAACGCGGCCGCCCCGCCGGTGCGCCGTCGCGATTGCGCACACATTTGCCCACGTCGGACTGGCGGACAGCCTTGCCTTGCTGTTTATTTGTCTGCGCCGATTCGGAGGAGGACAGGCCGTGCGCTTTTCACGCAACCTTTTAGAGATTCTTATGGTGCTCACGATGTCAGCCAATTTATGCACGGCCGCGCCGCAGACCTTCGACGATGGGTGGAAGTTCGCGCCTGGCGAAGCGACGGGCGCGGAGGCGGCGGCATTTGACGATGCGAAGTGGGCGACGCTTGACTTGCCGCACGACTGGTCGATCGCCGGGCCGATCGCCCGGGAGAACCCCATGGGCAGCCCCGGCGGTTTCTTCCCGGCGGGCATCGGCTGGTATCGCAAGACATTCGACGCGCCGGCCGAGTGGTCGGGCAAGCACGTGGCGGTCCAGTTCGACGGCGTGTACATGCGGTCCGACGTCTGGATCAACGGCCAGAAGCTCGGCACGCACGTCAGCGGCTTCACGCCGTTCAGTTATGACCTCACGCCGCACCTGAAAGCGGGCCGGCCGAACACGATCGCGGTGCGCGTCGACAATTCGCGCCAGCCGAACTGCCGGTGGTACAGCGGCTCGGGCATTTACCGGCACGTACGGCTGCTCGTGCGCGACCCGGTGCACATCGCCGACAACGGCGTTTTCGTGCGCACCATAAGCGTCCAGGACGGCGGTGCGGAGTTGTCGATTTCGGTCACGATGGTCGACCAGGGGGACGCCGCCGTAACGGGCGTGGGACTCGCCGGACAGGTCTTCGAGGCCGACATGGACGGCAAACCGGTCGGCGACGCCGTCGCCCACTTCGACCGTGTCGCCAGCCCGCTCCACAACCGTGTGGGCACGATCGAGAGCAAGACGACGCTCGTCAATCCCAAGCTCTGGACGCCCGAAACGCCGAACCGCTACGTGGCCGTCATCAGCGCATTGAATGGCGGCCAGGTCGTCGACACGAAGGAGACGGCCTTCGGCGTCCGCACGATCGAAGTCTCGGCCGAGAAAGGCTTCCTGCTGAACGGCAAGCCGGTCGAGCTCTACGGCGCGTGCGTCCACGACGACAACGGCGCGCTCGGCGTCGCCGCGCTGGATCGGGCCGAGGTGCGGCGCGTCGAGTTGCTGAAGGCCGCCGGCTTCAACGCCGTGCGCTGCGCCCACAACCCGTACGCCCCGGCCTTCTTCGATGCGTGCGACCGCCTCGGCCTGCTCGTCATCGCCGAGGCGTTCGACACGTGGTCCGCCCCGAAAAACCCCGGCGACTTCGGCCACTATTTCAACGACCTGTGGCAGAACGAGCTCGACACGATGATCCTGCGCGACCGCAACCACCCGTCGATCGTGATGTGGAGCCTCGGCAACGAAATCCTTCTCTGGGACAAGCAGACGGCGAAGAGCGCGGCCGACGGCGCCAAGCTGATCCGCCGAGCCAAGGAGCTGGACCCGACCCGCTTCACCACCACCGCCGTCGCCGGCTGGAACCTGTCCGACAAGCACTGGGACCAATTCCAGCCGTTGCTGAATAAGTTCGACCTCGTCGGCTACAACTATGCCATCCATCGCTACGAAAGTGACCACACAAAGTTCCCGAAGCGCGTGATCGTCGGCACCGAGAGCTTCCCGCGGGAATTGTTCGAGACGTGGGACCGCAGCGACCGGCTCGCCCATGTGATCGGCGATTTCGTCTGGACCGGCATCGATTACCTCGGCGAGAGCGGCATCGGCCGGTATCACCAGCCCGACGAGAAGATTTACTTCCACCTCGACCCGCGGCACTACCCCTATCACGGCGCGTACTGCGGCGACATCGACCTCACCGGCTTCCGCAAGCCGATCTCGCACCAGCGCAACATCGTCTGGAACCGCGGCGAGAAGCTCTACACCAGCATCACCGAAACCACGCCCGACGGCCGCAACTATCGTGTGGCGGAGTGGGGCATCGTGCCGAGCCAGGCGAGTTGGACCTGGCCGGGCTTTGAAGGGAAGCCGCGGGAAGTCCAGGTCTATTCGCGCTACGACGCCGTGCGGCTCTATCTGAATGACAAGCTGGTCGGCGAGAAGCCGACAGGGCGTGCCGAGCAGTTCAAGGCCGTGTTCGAAGTGCCTTACACGCCCGGCACGCTGCGCACGGCCGGCGTGCAGGACGGCAAGGAAGTGGAGGACAACGTCCTGCGCACCGCCGGTCCCGCCGCCGGGCTGCGGCTGACCGCCGATCGCACGGAAATCGCCGCCGACGGGCAGGACCTCGCGTTCGTTACTGTTGAAGCCGTCGACAAAGACGGCAATTTCCAGCCGACGGGCGCCCAGCAGATCACCTTCGCCGTCGACGGCCCCGCGGTCATCGCCGGCGTCGCCAGCGGCGACCTCGGCACGGTGCAGGCCTACCAGGGCAACCAGCGCCAACTCTTCAACGGCCGGGCCCAGGTTGTGATCCGCAGCACGCGCGGCCCGGGCAACGTCACGATGCGGGCGACGGCCGACGGGCTTACCGAGGGCCGGACACAAATCGTGTCGCACTGAGCTTTCGAGGGCTTGAAGTTGTAGATGCCGACCACTCGCGGCAGGATGGCGGCGAAAAGGATTGACGGAGGAACATTATGAATCGCTTCTGGACATCGCTCTGTGGCCTGGCAATCTGTGCGGGCGCGTTCATCGGCTGCGATAAGAAAAGCGGCTCAGCCGGGGCAACGGGCGGCGGCGACAAGGTGAAGATCGGCTTTCTCGTGAAGCAGCCCGAGGAGCCGTGGTTCCAGACCGAGTGGGCCTTCGCCCAAAAGGCCGCCGACGAGAAAGGCTTCGAGCTGCTGAAGATCGGCACGCAGGACGGGGAAAAGGCGCTGGCGGCGATCGACAACCTCGCGGCCAACCAGGCGCAGGGCTTCGTCATCTGTACGCCCGACGTCCGCCTCGGCCCGGCGATCGTCGCCAAGGCGAAGGCGAACAACCTCAAGCTCATGACCGTCGACGACCAGTTCATCGGCAAAGACGGCAAGGTGATGGAAGACGTGCACCACCTCGGCGTCGCGGCGCGCGACGTCGGTCACGTCTCCGGCCAGGCGCTTTTTGACGAGTTCAAGAAACGCAACTGGACGCCCGCCGACGCGGCCGCCTGTGTCGTCACCTTCGACGAGCTCGACACCGCCCGCGAGCGGACGGCCGGCATCATCGAGAAGCTCGTGGAGAACGGCTTCCCGAAGGACCGCATCTTCACCACGCCCCAGAAAACAACGGATATTCCCGGCTCGTTCGAGGCCACCAACGTGCTGCTCACCCAGCACGGCGACGTGAAGCACTGGCTGATGGCCGGCATGAACGACACCGCCGCGCTCGGCGCCGTGCGCGCCGCCGAGGGCCGCGGCTTCACCGCCGAGACCGCCGTCGGCATCGGCATCAACGGCACCGACTGCATCGACGAGCTCAAGAAGCCCACGCCCACGCCCTTCTACGGCTCGGTCCTGATGGAAGCGAATCTGCACGGCTACGACACGTCCGCCGCCATGTACAAGTGGATCAAGGACGGCGTCGAGCCGCCGAAGGCCCACTTCACCGGCGGCGTGCTCATCACCCGCAAGGATTTCGAAGAGCAACTCAAGAAGCACGGGATGTGGAGGTAAGCCCATGCCGGCCGGCCTGCCTTACCTTCAGTTTGACGGCATCACGAAGACGTTCCCGGGCGTTCGCGCGCTGCAGGACGTGAGCTTCGCCTGCCGCGAGGGCAGCGTGCACGCGCTGATGGGCGAGAACGGCGCCGGCAAGAGCACGCTGCTGAAGACGCTCTCGGGCGTCAACCGCCCCGACGCCGGCCGGCTGGTGCTCGGCGGGCAGCCCGTCGCGTTCCACAACACGGCCGAGGCGCTGCGCGCCGGCGTCTCGGTGATTTACCAGGAACTGCACCTGGTGCCCGAGTTGTCGGTGGCCGAGAACCTGTACCTCGGTCACCTGCCCGGCACAGCCGGCTGGGTCGACCGCGGCACGCTCCGCCAAAACGCGAAGAAGTGGCTCGACCAACTCGGCGAAGCGATCGACCCGTGGGCGAAGGTCAGCTCCCTCAGCCTCGGCCAGCGGCAGATGGTCGAGATCGCCAAGGCCCTGGCGCGCGACGCGAAGGTGATCGCCTTCGACGAGCCGACGAGCAGCCTGTCCAGCCGCGAGACCGACCGGCTGTTCGCGGTCATCGCCCAGCTCAAACAGCAGGGCCGCGTGATCCTGTACGTCAGCCACCGGATGGACGAAATCTACGCGACGTGCGACGCCGCGACGGTGCTGCGCGACGGGCAGCACGTGGTGACATTCGACCAGCTCGAGGGCGTGACGCGCGACGAACTGGTCCGGCGCATGGTCGGGCGCAGCATCACCGATATCTGGGGCTACTCGCCTCGGCCGATCGGCCCGCCGGCGCTGGAAGTGGAAGGCCTCACCGGCCCGGGCCTCGCCGCGCCGGCGGCCTTCACGGTGCACCAGGGCGAGATCGTCGGATTCTTCGGCCTCGTCGGCGCTGGGCGGACCGAACTGATGAAACTGATCTACGGCGCGACGCGCCTCACCGGCGGGACGATCAAGCTGCTCGGCAAGCCGCTGTCGGTCCGCGCACCGACCGACGCCATCCGCGCCGGCCTCGTGCTGGCGCCGGAAGACCGGAAGAAGGAAGGCATCATTCCCGTTGCCGGCGTGGCGGAGAATCTGAACATCTCCGTCCGCCGCCGTTTCGCGTGGCTGCGCTTCTTCCTCAACAGCGGCAAGGAACGCGCGCACGCCGTTGACTACGTGAAGCGCCTGGCCGTGAAGACGCCGTCGCTGGGCCAGCCGATCCGCCTGCTGTCCGGCGGCAACCAGCAGAAGGTCATCCTGGCGCGCTGGCTGAGCGAGGAGCCGAAGGTGCTCCTCGTCGACGAGCCGACGCGCGGCATCGACGTCGGCGCGAAAAGCGAAATCTACGGCGTCCTCTACGGCCTGGCGCGGCGCGGCGTCGGCGTGGTCGTGGTCAGCAGCGAGCTGCCGGAAGTCATGGGCGTCTGCGACCGGATCATCGTGATGCGGCAGGGCCGACTCGTGGCCGGCGTCGACCGCGCCGACGCCACGCAGCACCGCCTGCTCGAACTGGCGCTGCCGGTCGAAACCGCCGGGGACATCGCGGCCGATCCGGTCGCCGCCGAGGAACAGAGGATCGCCGTATGACACCGCCACCGCCGCCCCCGCAAACCGCCCCGCCGGCCCCCACGCCCCTCGGTTATCAGCCGCAATTCCCGGGCGCCGGCGCATCGCACAAGGCCATGCTGCGCAGCGTGTGGGACGCCACCGGCATGCTGCTGGTGCTCCTGATCCTGCTCGCCGTCGTCTCGCTGTTTGTACCCAACTTCTTCACCGCGCGCAACGCGTCGGGCCTGCTGCTGTCGGTGACGACGGTCGGCATCCTCGCCTGCACGATGCTCTTCTGCCTCGCGGCCGGCGACGTCGACCTCTCGGTCGGCAGCGTCGTCGCGATGAGCGGCGTGCTGGCGGCAATGGTCGTGAACGCCACCGGCAGCGTCACCCTCGCCATCGCCGCGGGCACGCTCGCCGGCGCGCTCGTGGGCATCATCAACGGCGTCGTCGTCGCGCAGTTCGGCATCAATGCCCTCATCGCCACGCTCGCCACGATGCAGATCGCCAAGGGCGTGGGTTACATCATCTGCGACGGCACGCCGGTCGGCGTCAGCGAGGAACGCTTCTGGGACCTCGGCATCGGCAGCATGCTGGGCGTCGGCACGCCGGTCTGGATCATGCTCGCGGCGTTCGTCGTGTTCGGCGTGCTGCTCAAGCGCACGATCTTCGGGCGCAACACCCTCGCCGTCGGCGGCAACCTCGAGGCCGCGCGGCTGGCGGGCATCCGCGTGCGTCTCACGCGCATCGTGATCTTCACGGTCCAGGGCATGGTCGCCGGGTTGGCCGGCGTCGTGCTGGCCGCCCGCATGACCAGCGGCCAGCCCAAGCCCATCGACGCCCTGGAACTCCGCGTCATCAGCGCCTGCGTGCTCGGCGGTGTCTCGCTCACCGGCGGTGTCGGGACCATGCTCGGCGTGATCGTCGGCGTGCTCATCATGGGCATCGTCGACAACGCCATGAACCTGCGCAACGTCCCGACCTTCTACCAGTACGTCGCCAGCGGCGGCATCCTGCTGGCGGCCGTGCTGTTCGACCGGCTGAAACAGCGCTGGGCCTGACGCTTAACAGGCTTTCCGGCGGCGACGCAGGCCGAGCGCCGCGGCGCCGGCGAGCAGGCCGAGGCCGGCCGGCTCGGGCACGCCCGTCGCGGCGATGAAGCCGGCGGCGTCGTTGTTGGCGACCGCGAAGTCCCACAGCGCCAGCGCCGCGTAGTTCGGGCCGTCGGACGCCGTCGGCACCGTCTGGCCGAAGTTGGCGGCCAGCAGGTTGAAATCGTTGATGCTGACGCCCCCGTCGTAATCGAAGTCGCCGTCGAGCCAGACTTTGCCGGACGCCTGGCCAAAGGCTGCGGCGAGATTGTTGAAGTCGTTGATGCTGACGCCGCCGTCGAGATCGGCGTCGCCGTAGAGCGTCGCCTTGACCGTGACCAGGCTGACGCCGTCATCGACATAGCCGAGCCCGCGGCTCGCGGTGGCCGTGCTGCTGCGGAGCTGGCCGGTGAGCATGCGCACGCCCGTGACGCCGTCGGCCGTGTTGTAAGCGGCGGTGAGCAGGGCGCGGATCGCAGCGGCCGGGTTGTTGCCGGTGGTGTATTCGAACACGACGCTGCCGTTCTGGACGTCCGCCCCGGCCTCGCCCGCGCCGAGCACGGGCGTGCGGGCGGCCGGCGTCAGACGCAGCGTCCCGAGGGCGACGGTCGTGCCGCCGGTGTAGCTGTTGACGCCGTTGAGCGTGAGCGTCGAGCTTCCGGTCTTGAGCAGTTTCAGATTGCCCGCGACGACGCCGGCGAACGCCTGCGGCGAGCCGGCGACGACCGCCAGGACCGACGTCCGGTCGGCACAGGTGTTGACGATCATGTTCGCCGCGCCGCCGGTATTGCCGCTGGAGACGGAGACGCCGGCGACCGCCTGATCGAAGCCTCCAAGGTCGAACACGCCGGCCGTCGCCGCGGACGGCGTGCCGAGCGTGACAGTCGTGCCGATGGGCAAGGCATCGTGCGCGCCGAGCGCCAGCACGCCGTTGTAGACGCTCGTGCTGCCGCTGTAGTCGTTGGCCCCGCCGAGTGTCGTTCGGCCGGTGCCGGCCTTGACGACGCTGACGCTGCCGCTGCCCGCGCCGACGATGCCGTTCTCGCCCTCGCGGATGACGCCGAAGAACGCGGTGTCGCGGTTGTTTTCGCCGAAGCGCAGCGGGAACGCGCCGCCCTTTCGCTCGAGGACATCGCCGTAGCCGCTCAGGCCGCCGAGCTGCTCGCCGTCGCCGTAGGAGTCGTCCCACGTCGTGCCGGGCAGCAGGACGAGTTGCGTGGAATCCGACAGCGCGTTGTTGTTGCCGGCCGTGCGCAGCGTGCCCGCGCGAACGATGACGTCGCCCGTCAGCCCGCCGCCGGCGCCATTTAGCACCAGCGTGCCGCTGCCGGTCTTGCCGAGCTGGCCCGTGCCGGTGACCGCGCCGTTGAACTGCACGACGTTCGCGCCGGTGTCAATGATTCCATACGCCGACGCGACGTTGACGCCGGCATTGACGGCGATCGTTTCAGACGCTTCGAACGTGCCACCATTGAACGCGAGGCTGCTGGTGGTCGAAAGCTGCGCCTGCCCGGCGACGAGCGTGCCGCCGTTGATCGTGGTCGCGCCGAGGTAGTTGTTCGCGCCCTGCAGCACGAGCCGGCCGGGCCCCGACTTCGTGAGCGAGCCGGCCGTGCCGATCAGGCCGCTGTCGGTGATGCCGCCGGTGAGGGTGAGCGTGGCGCCGCTCGACGCCACGTCGATCGCGCCGCCGCCCTGGTTGAGCAGGATCGAGCGATCGGTCGAGACGGTGCCGCCGGTGTAGCGGAGCGTGCCGACGGTGGTGGTCGTGCCCATCGTGAGATCGGCGCCGCTGGTCGCGCCGGTGCCGATGCTGCTGACCTGGCCGTCGTCGGCGAGGGTGGTGACGGCAAGCGTGCCGTTGTTCACCTGCACTTGACCGCCGAAATCGCTGGCGCCGTTGCTGAGGGTGATGGTGCCGACGCCGCTCTTGGTGAGCCGCGTAAGCTGCGCGCCGGCCGTGGCCACACCGGCGGTGCCGGCGCGGATCTGGCCGCTGAAGGTCGAGTCGAGCTGGTCGAGGCCGAACTGGATTTGCGCGCCGGCCTTGCCGATGACGGTGCCGGAGCCGGAGAGGCCGCCCCACTGTTCGCCGTCGCCGGCCGTGTCGTCGAAGACGGTGTTGGCGTTCAGCGTCAGGAGGGTGGAATCGCTCAGGAAATCGCCGCCGGCCGTGCTCTTGAGCGTCGTGCCTGCGCCGGTCAGGGTGACGTTGCCGGTCGTGCCGAGGCCCGCGCCGACGGCCAGCGTGCCGCCGCCGATGACGTTCAAGCTGCCGGCGCCGCTGTTGGCGCCCGTGAAGGACAAAGTGTTGGCGCCATTGGTATCCAGCGTGCCGCCGGGCGCGGCGATCGTAAGTGGCGCGCTCGTATTGATCGGGCCCGTAGCCTTCAGTGTGCCGCCGGCGAGCGTGACGCCGCCGGTGCCGAGGTAGGCCGCGGACGCGACCTGCAGCGTGCCGCCGTTGAGGACGGTGCCGCCCGAATAAGCATTGGCGCTGTTGCCGAGCACGAGCGTGCCGGCGCCGCTCTTGATGAGCTGCAACGCGTTCGCGCCGTTGTTGACGACGCCGGAGTTGATCGTGGTGACGCCGGAGTCGATCCAGGTGTAGAGCTGGTACGCCCCCGCGCCGCCCGCGGTGACCGAGCCTCCCGTGAGCGCGTAGTCGCCTCCGCCGCCGACGACCAGACCGCCGCTTGCGTCGAACGCGCCGCTGCCGGTGTTCGTGATCGTGAGCGTGCCCGTCACCGCGGTCGAGCGCGAGCCCGTGCCTTGTATGACGAGTGAATTAACCGTGACCGGCCCCGTTGCCGCGGCACTGGCGCCGGCAGTGGTCAGCAGCACGTTCGCGGCCGTGGTGAAAGTCGCGGAGCGGCTGACGCCGTTCGTCGTGGACAGTTCCTGGAAGCCGTTGCTGCCGCTGTAGCGCGCGATGTCGCGGCCGTTGGCGACGAGCCACGCCGCGGGCGTGTTGATCGACGCGACTTTGCCGGTCGCCCCCGGGTTCGCCGCGTCGCCGCCGAGGTAGATGCGGTCGCCGCCGCCCGTCGAACCGCCCGGGCCGCCCTGCCCGGTGATGGCGGTGTTGAAGTTGGCGACGCCCGTGCCGGAGGTGCGGCTGATGTCGCTCGCGGCGGTGGCGCTCGTGCCGAACGTAAGCGTCGCCACCTGGCCGCTCGTCGTGCCGCGCGAGATCGAAATGGTCGACGTGCCCGCGCCGAGCGTCAGCGGGCCGACCACATCGCTGCTCGCGGCCGTGTTATTGCCGAGGAAGACGAAGTTGCCGGCGTTCAGCGTGACGGAGGCGGTCGAGCCGATGCGGTTGGCCGTGACCGTGCCGTTGGTGGACGTGTTGTCTTCCTTCACCGTGGCGCCCGGGCTGACCACGATGGCATTCGAAGGGCCGATCGCGCCGTTGCCGGACAAAACGAGCGTGCCCGAGTTGACGGTGGTGCTGCCGGTGTACGTGTTGCTGCCCGTCAGCGTCTGCGTGCCGGTGCCGACCTTGACCAGATTGCCCGTGCCGCTGATGACGCTGCCATTGGAACGGCTCTGGTTGTTGTTGCCGAAGGTGAGGGTGGCGTTGCCGAGCACGATGCTGCCCGCGTTGCCCATCAGGCCGCCGACGTCCGCGGCGAATCCGCCGAGGTCGAAGGTGCCGCCGTTCATAAAGACGTCGCTGAGCTTCGGCACCGAGTTGGCCGCGCCCTGTTTGACCGTGCCTTGGTCGACAACGGTGCCGCCGGTGTAGGTGTTGGCGCCGCTGAGCGTGAGAATGCCGGCGTTGTTCTGCTCGATCCAGCCCGTGCCGCTGACGACGCCGCTGAATGTGCGGTTGCCGGTGGCGACGAAGAAGAGGCCGTTGGTGCTGGTGACGACGTTGCCGGCCCCCTGGATGCCGCCGAACGTCTCGCCATTGCCGTTCATGTCGAGCGTGGCGCCGGCGGCGACGGTGACGATCGTGTCATCGCCCCAGACGCCACCGCCCGCGCGAGCGACCTTCACCGTGCCCGCGGTGATGTTGACGTTGCCGGTGAACGTCGCGGCGTCGTCGGAGATGATGCTGTCGTCGGCATTGCCGAGGATCACCGCGTTGGCGGAACGGTTGTCGATCGTGAGGTTACCCGAGCCGATGTACGCGCCGTAGGTGTCGGGCTGCGCGGCATTGTCGAGCTTGAGCTGGCCTGCGCCGGCGGCGACGTTGATCGTCGTATCCGTGGTGAAATTAAGACGGCTGCTGATCGTCGTCGCGCCGTTGCCTTGCTGATTGATCGCCGCCTGCGTGCCGTTGATCACGAGGCCGGAAGAACTCGCGCCGGGGGCGACGGTCACGGCGCCGGCGTTGACGAACGTCAGGCTGTTGGCGGCGAACGCGCCGACGGCGTCCTGCGTCGCCGTGTAGCTGCCGCCGGTAAAGGCGAGCGCGGTGTTGTTGCCGCTGACGGGCGCCGCGCCGCCGGCCCACTTGCTGCCGTCGCCGAAGGTGCCGGTCGCGCCGGTCCACGTGCCGATGTGGCGGTCGATGAGTGCGACGCCGCTGGCGGCGAGCATGAAGCTGTCCATCACGTTGCCGCCGACGTCCTTGAACTGCACGCCGAGCGTGTTCGCGTCGGCGCGCACATCGAGGAACCCGTACATGTTCGCCAGGCGCACCTGGCTCTGGGCGATCGGCGTGTCGAACAGCCGCAGCTCCGCCCCGCCGTTGCCGGCGACGAGGTACGGCATGCCGTTGATGTTCGACCGCTCGTAGTCGTGCTCGTGGCCGGTGATGACCAGGTCCACGCCGAGCGCCTTGAAGTCCCAGTTCAGGCCGCTGGCGCCGTGCGCGCCGGACGAATAGAGCGGGTGGTGAAATTGGACAATGTTCCACGTGCTGGTGGAGGCGGCGATCGCGCTCGTAAACCAGTCATATTGCGTGTGCGGCGTCGATGTGGTGCCGATCCCGTCCGTCTCGCGGCTGTCGGAGTCGAGCATGAAGAAGTGAACGTTGCCCTTGACGACATCGTAATACCGCTCGGTGTTGCCCGGCGTGGGCGTCAGGCTGGGCAGATCGAAGTAATCGGTGTAGCCGGTGGCGCTGGAATCCCAGTCGTGATTGCCCAGGACCGGGAAGAACTGGTTGGTCGCCGGCTGCGTGTGCGAGCCGGCCGCGCTGCCGCCGGGCGCGTATTTGCTGCCGCTGCCCGTGGCCGCGTAGCGGATGAACGGGTGATAGAAATCACCGATAGCGCCGTCCCAGCCGGCGGGCGCGCCGTTGTTGAGGTAGTTGTTGTCGCCGAGCGTGGTGACGAAGTTCGGGTTGATGGCCTTGATCGCGTTGGCGACCGCCAGTTCGTTCGTGCTGGCGTTGCCGAAATCGCCGACAACGGCGAACCGATCCGCCGCCGCGGCCCGCCCCGGCAGCATGCCGCTCAATGCCATCGCCGCCGCCGCCGCGGCTCGCACAACGCCACCCTGACCCATGCGGGCCCGTTCCTGCTTGCTCATCATCCCTCCGCCACGCCACAGAAATGCCAAAACGCCGATAAGGCAACCAGTAGATTAACACGTGGAAATGATCACGCCGCGTCAATCCTGTATCTGGCCGCGACATAGACCGCGCTTCCGCCATTAAAATCGCGGTCGGCACGAGCGGTGATCGCCCGATGGCAGGCCCCCGCGCCAGTCGGCCGATGAACGTTAAGTCGTTCTGACGTATCGGTTTCCTCGCCACAGGCTTCAGCCGCCCGTTTTTTGACTGCCACGTGTTTCGTAGACGTTTCTCAATGGAAGTCCCGCGAGGGGACCGCGAATTCAGCCAAAAGATGGCCGAGATCATGGAGCTTGCGGGCGTGGACGTGAATCACGTCGCCCTGGCGCTGCAGCGGGCCGTCGGCCTGCAGCAGCATGGCGTGACGGGCAGCCGGGCGGTAAGCGTCGAAGATGGCGGGTGTGACGATCAGGTTGGCGACGCCGGTTTCGTCCTCGATGGTCATGAAGACCACGCCGCTGGCCGTGCCCGGGCGCTGGCGGATCAGCACGAGGCCGGCCACGCGGACCCAGCCGCGGTGCAGCGAGCGCAGCCGGGCCGCGGGAATCACGCGTCGCTTGTTTAGCTGTGGTCGCACGAGCGACACCGGGTGCGCCTTCAGCGACAGCCCGCCGGTCGCGTAGTCGGCCAGCACTTCCTGGCCGAGCGGCATGGGCGGGAGCTCGATGTCGTCTTCAACAGGCGGTTCGGGAAACAGCGGCAGTTGCGCGTCGCACAACGCCAGCGCCTGCCACGCCGCCGGCCGGCGCGAGCACGGCAGCGAGTTGAACGCATCGGCTTCGGCGAGGCGCTCGATGGCGCTCTTCGGCAAGCCGCTGGCGAAGTGGAACTGCTCGACCGACGTGAACCGCCCATGGGCCTGCCGGCACGCGACGATGCGGCGGGCGTGCGCCTCGCGCAGCCCTTTCACGCGGCGCAGCCCCAGCCGCAGCGCCGGCCCGCCGACGCCCCAGCGGGCTTTGTCCAACGCGCTCGCGGCGACGCGGGCGTCGCCTTCGAGCGTGCAGTCGTAGTCGCTGAAGTTCACGTCGACCGGCCGCACCGGCACGCCGTGCTCGATCGCGTCACGCACGATCTGGGCCGGCGCGTAGAAGCCCATCGGTTGGCTGTTGAGTAACGCACACGCGAAGACGGCCGGGTGGTGCCGCTTGATCCACGACGAGGCGTAGACCAGCAGCGCGAAGCTGGCGGCGTGGCTCTCGGGGAAACCGTAGCTGCCGAAGCCGCGAAGTTGCGAACAGAGGCGCAGCGCGAAGTCTTCTTTGTAGCCGTTGGCGAGCATGCCGGCGATGATCTTCCGCTCGAACAGTTCCACCGCGCCGCCCTGCTTCCACGCGGCCATGGCGCGGCGGTAGCGGTTCGCCTCCTCGCCGCTGAAGCCGGCGGCGACCATCACGATCTTCATCGCCTGTTCCTGGAACAGCGGCACGCCGAGGGTCTTGTGCAGCACGCGTTCCAACTCCGGCTTGGGATAGTCAATCCGCTCAACGCCGGTGCGGCGCTTGAGGTACGGGTGCACCATGTCGCCCTGGATCGGTCCGGGCCGCACGATCGCCACTTCGATCACTAGGTCGTAAAACTCCTTCGGCTTCAGCCGCGGCAGCATGGTCATCTGGGCGCGGCTTTCGACTTGGAAAACACCAATCGTGTCGGCGTTACTGATCATTTCATACGTCGCGGGGTCTTCCGAGGGCATCGTCGCGAGCGTCAACGCAGGTCCTCTCACGCCGGACCCTGTGGGTCCGGATTCGAGCGTCGATCGGCGTTCGACAGAATCCGGACCCACAGGGTCCGGCGTGGAAGACTTCGAGCGATTCAGCGCGAACGCATCATTGAGCAGCTTCAAACACTTGCTGATGCACGTCAGCATGCCCAGCGCGAGGATGTCGACTTTGAGAATCCCGAGATCATCGATGTCGTCCTTGTCCCATTCGATGACCGTGCGGCCGGGCATGGTCGCGTTCTCGATCGGCACGAGTTCGCAGAGCGGGCCGCGGGTCATGACCATGCCGCCGCTGTGCTGGCCGAGGTGACGCGGGAAGCCGAGGATTTCGGTGGTCCGCTCGACCAGCAGCTTGACGGTGCGGTCGCCGGGGTCGAGCTTGGCACCGCTGATCTGCTCATCGGTCACGCCGCCGGTGTGCCACCAGTCGAGCCGCTTGGCGACTTGGTCCACCACGTCTTCGCCGAGGCCGAGCGCCTTGCCGACGTCGCGCACGGCACTGCGTCCGCGGTACTGCACGACCACGCCGGTCATGCCGCTGCGGTCGCGGCCGTATTTCTCGTAGACATACTGAATGACTTCCTCGCGGCGCTCGTGCTCGAAGTCGATGTCGATGTCGGGCGGCTCGCCGCGGGCGGTGCTGACGAAGCGCTCGAAGAGCACGTCGATCTTCGCCGGATCGACGGCCGTCACGCCGAGGCAGTAGCAGACCGCGCTGTTCGCCGCCGACCCGCGGCCCTGGCAGAGAATGCCGCGGCCGCGCGCGAACGTCACGAGGTCGTGTACGGTGAGGAAATATGCTTCGATCTTTTCCTGCCGGATCAGGGCGAGTTCCTTGTGCAACAATTCCTGAACGTGCGGTGACACGCCGCCCGGGTAACGCAGCGCCGCGCCGGCCCACGTCAATTCGGTCAGGTACGTGAACGGCGTGTGGCCGGGCGGGGCCAATTCGTCGGGGTATTCGTATTTCAACTCGTCCAGATTGAACGCGCAGCGCTCGGCAATCTGCAGCCCGCGGCGGAGGGCCTGCGGGTGATCGCGGAACAGCCGGTGCATCTGCTCGGGCGACTTCAGATGCCGCTCGGCGTTGGCGTGCAGACGATGGCCGGCCTCGGCGAGCGTGCAGCGCTCGCGCACGCAGGTCAGCACGTCCTGCAACGCCCGGCGTTCGGGAACGTGGTAATGCACGTCGTTCGACGCCAGCAGCGGCACGCCGTGCGCGCGCGAGAGCGCCGCCAGCTTGCCGAGCCAGCGCGTGTCGTCGTGGGCGTAGCCGCAACAGGCGAGCAGCGACAGGCGGTCGCCGAAGCCGTCCTTGAGCAGGCCGATCGGGAACGACGCGTCGGCTCGCGCGGGGTCCGGCGGCACAACCGCGGCGAGCAGGCCGGCGTGGTGGTCCAGCAGATCAGTCAACGACAGCTCGCATGCGCCTTTGCTCGCCCGTCGCTTGCCGAGCGTGAGCAGCCGGCACAAGCGGCCGTAGGCGGCGCGGTCGGGGGCCCAGACCAGCACGTCGGGCGAATCCACCAGCGCCAGCCGCGCGCCGATGATCAGTTTGAGCGTCGCCAGTTTCGCCAGCTTCGCCGCCGAGTGCGCGCGGACGACGCCGGCGAGCGTGTTGCGGTCGGTGATGGCGATGGCCGTGTAGCCGAGTTCGGCGGCGCGGAAGACCAGCTCGTCGGGAAAGCTCCCGCCACGCAGGAATGAGAAGTTGCTCGTGGTCGCCAGCTCCGCGTACGGCAACTGCGGCGGCGGCACGACGAACGCCGGCGGCGGGACGACGCGGAGTTTGGGGTTGGCCGGCTCGGGCATAAGTCACTCGAACGTGCCGTGCAGGTACCACTTGGACGTCTCGGCCACGCGGAAGACCCAGAACCGCCGGCCGGTTTCGTCTTCCACGTCGAAGTAGTCGCGGGTCTTGTTGTGCCCGGTCCACCACTCGCCGGCGATGCGCTCGGGACCGACTGCGAAACGCAGCCGGTGGACGCGGCCGGCGTGCGTGAACGAGACGGGACGGCCTTCGCGGTCGTCCGACGGCGTCACGACGACGCCGATCTCGACCGGCCGTGGCAGCAGCGCCATCGGGCGTGGCGGGACGGCGAGCGTCGGCGGGCCGTCAGCGTCGTGCGACCAGGCGAAGGCGCGCTCGGGCACGTGCGACGCGATCAGCCGCGGCCGCACCACCGCCGATTCGCCGAGCCGGGCGCGCACGCGGTCGACGAGCCCGGCCAGCTCGACCGCGCCGTCGGCCGATTCGTCGGCCGCGAACGACGCCTGCTCGTCCGTCATCCGCTGCAGTTCCGGCACGGCCAGCTCGATGGCGATGAAGCCCTCACGCGTGCGCAGCGTTTCAGTGGACAGCCGCAGCAGTTCGAGCAGGCCCTTCGCCTGTCGCGTCGGCCGTGAGAGCGTGATCGACTGCACGAGCGCCGGCGGCTTTTCGCGCTCGAACCGCACGCACAGCCGCCGCGCGCCGCAGCCGCGCCGCGACAGTTCGGCCACAATCGTCGACACCAGTTTTTCGAGCACAGCCCAGACGGCTTCGAGCGAATCGATCAATCCTTCGAATGTCATTCGTTCGCGCACCGGCGACCGCGGCGCGAGCCAGTCCATCGGCTCGGGCAGCCGGCCGGTGGCGTGGTCGAGCCGCTCCAGCAAGGTCGGCCCGAACCGCGCCGGCAGCGCCGAGCGCGGCAGGCGCATGAGCTGGCCGATCGTGGCGATGCCGACGTGGTGCAGCGCGTCGGCGATCGCCGGGTCGATGCGCAAGGCCGCGACCGGCAACGGGTCGAGGGCCGCTGCGGTTTCGCTTTCGTCGATGATGCGCTGCCGCCCCGCCGCCGCGAGCGCCCACGCCGCGCCGGCGGTCGGCGCGACGGCCAGGTGCGCGCCGATCCGCAGCCAGCGCATCGCCAGGGCAACCTGCCGGGCGATCACGTCGAGCCCGCCGAGCAGCCGCACGCTGCCGCCGATCTCGGCGAAGATCGCATCGGGCGGCTGCACGGCCACCTGCGGGCTGAAGCGGGCCATCATCCATCGGCCCAGGCCTTCGAGGGCGCGCGCGTCCTGCCGGGCGTCATAAGGCCGATGCGCCAGCCCGGCGCACAGCGCCGACGCCTCGGCCAGCGTCATGCCCTCGCGCACGCCGCCGGCCTTGGCCAAGACGCAAGCGGCGGCCACGGCGGGCCGGCGGCCAATGGCGATCAATGCCAGAGGCCGCTCACGCAGTGCGGGCCGACGCCGCTTCACGCGGTCGGTCGGCCACGAGAGCAGTCGCACGCACAGAATGCGTCTCACGGTTCATCTCCAGAAGCAGGGTTTGGTTGATCGGCCTGCCGTGGCCATGAACGAGTTGCAATCTCCATCGCTGCGTGAACGGATCGCCGCGTTCGGGCTGAACCAGCCATCGCGTGCGGGCGGCGTGGACCGCGGCGCCGGGCCGGCGGATCAGCAGCCCCACGCCGCCGCCCCGCTCGGCCGCGAGTTGCAGCCGCCTCGCCTCAACGGCCGTGAGCCGGTCCGGCGCGGCGATCGTCACGCCGACGCCCGGGCAACGCATCGTCTCCACCGCGACCCAAAGCAGATCAGCATGGTTCCGCGGGCGAATGGCATACACGCGATCGAGTGCGACGCCCGCCGCCGCGAGCGCGGGTGGGTAGACCTCCAACCCGCACCACACATACGCCCCGGTCGATGCCGACGCGCGGGAAAGCAGCGCCGCCACCGTTCGCGGCAAACCCTCCGCCGTGAGCAGTTCGTGAAGGTGGCCCCGCTCAAGGATCGGAAGCGCATCGGTGTGCGGAAACCGACGCGGGCCGACGCTGTCGACGATGCTCTCGTCAATCTGCAGTCGACCTGCGTGGCACGTCACCCGTCGCATGCCCTGACGCTACTCGCGTCACCGATATCAGCCAAGCGAAATGTTCGTATTTTGTTTGGTAAGATAATCTGGGCATCTTTGCCGCGTTTTGGGAAGATAAATTGCCCCAAGACCTGTGCGTAATCGGTGCAAAAGCTGACGCCAAGCCGGCGGCCGCTACGGATCGCGGGAGCGCGTGCGGCCACGACCGATTCATCGGCCGAGGCCGATCCGCCAAGCTCGTTTACCAAGCCAAGCCTGATTCGCCGAAAGCCCTAATTATTGGGAAGATGCACCGCCCGATGCGGCGTGCGAGGTGAGGCATGGGAGCGACAGGATTCGAACCTGTGAAGGCAGAGCCAGCAGATTTACAGTCTGCCCCGTTTGGCCACTTCGGTACACTCCCGGGCCGCCGCGGACGGGCCGCGGCGGGCCGAATAGTTTGACAGAACCGGCCGGGCAAGTCAACGCCGATTGGACCGCCGGCGGCGAGTCGGCCGATGAGCAGGTGGATGGAACTGCTCTTCGATGCCGACCACTTTCGCCGCGTCGTCGTGGAAGGGCTTTGCGCGGCGAAGGTGTCGCTGGACATCATGACGGCCGACTTCAAGGCGATGCTCGTGCCGACCGGGCGCGGGCGGGCGAAGTCGGTGGTCGAACACTTCCGCAAGCTGGCCGACGCGGGCGTGGAGATCAGGCTGCTGCACGCGGGCGTGCCTTCGTCGGCCGCGCTGCGCGAGTTGAAGCGTGAGCTGCCGGAACGGCTGACGATCCGCCGCTGCCCGCGGCTGCACAGCAAGGCGGTGATCGTCGACGCGTCGCTGCTATACGTCGGGTCGGCGAACCTGACCGGCGCCGGCCTCGGCGCGAAGGCCGACGGCCGGCGGAATTTCGAGCTCGGCGTGTTGACCCGCCAGGCCGACTGGGTCGACCGGGTGAGCCACGAGTTCAACACGCTCTGGGAAGGCCGCGCGTGCAAAACGTGCAAGCGGCGTGACGTCTGTCCTGTGCCGCTGGAAGAGCCGGCGCTCTGATCGCAACCCACCGCGCGGGGGCAGACTCACCCGGTTGTCGCTCACGGCGTGGCGTGCTATCGTTCGGCCGTCCGGAGAGGTGGCCGAGTGGTTGAAGGCGCAGCACTGGAAATGCTGTAACGGTTTACCCCGTTCCAGGGTTCGAATCCCTGTCTCTCCGTTTTCCGATCATGTCAAATAACGTAAGAGGCCGCAGGTGCGGCACTTACGCTTTTCTTTAGCCTGCCATTCCGACGCCGCGGTGCACATTTGGTGCACATTCGGTGCCCAGAGAGGTCGATATGTCGACCCGATTGAAGGGCCCGCCGCGTCAGCGGATCGGGCGTGTTTCTGTTTACCCACACCACGATCAACAGTGGATGTACTACCGCGATCGTGGTGATCCCATTCGCCGCGCCGTCGGTGCCAGCCGGCCGCAGGCAGAAGCGGTGGCGTCACTGATCAACGCCCGCCTCGTCGCCGAGGCGGCCGGCTTGGACGTTCAGGCGATGATCGCCGAGTGGCTGCCCCGCCCCGCCGGCGTCGCAGCGATTGTCACGCGACTCGCGCCGCTCCAAAGGGCGTGGCTGGAGCACCATGAGAACGCCCTGTTCTCGGCGCGGGGGACGATCGACCGCTACCGAACGGCAACGGACCATCTGCTCCGGCATGCCGGTGATGATGCCGACCCGGCCGCGATCGACGTCGGCGCATTCGTCACGCACCTGCGTAAGGTGGACATCTCCCCCAACGGCCACGCGAACACGGCGAAACGCCGGCTCCGCGACAAGGGGCTCGTCTACATCCTCAAGACGTGCCGGACGATGTTCCGGCACGGCCAGCGTCACGGGCTCATACCAGAGACGGCCCGCAACCCCTTCTCTGCATACCCCATCGAGCGGATCGTCATCCGCGACAAGAAGCCGGTGTTCGTGTTCACGGCCGCGCAGGAAGAAGCATTCTTCCGATGTGCCACCGGCCAGGCCTTCACCATGAACATGGTGCTGGCCAAGACAGGTCTGCGCCCTGCTGAGCTGACACACACCCTGGTCGAAGACCTTGACCTCGCCACCGGCTGGCTCCATGTCCGCAGCAAGCCGGAACTCGGCTGGATGACGAAGACGAACCGCGAACGCGCGGTGCCGTTGATCGATGAGATCGCCCGACTGCTGCAAGTTCACCTCGGCGACCGCACCGCCAGACTTGTGTTCGTCCGCGCCAACGACCTGCCGCTGGTCGGTGTCGATCGGCATGGCTTGGCGACCACCGCGTCCTCGCGGTTGTCGGCGATCACCGGCGCGGACCACGGCCAGCGGGACGCGGAGGAAAGGATGTACGCCCGGCTCTGGCGCGACGCCGGCGTCGTGGCAACGGACTGGATTCGAACGGTCTTCATCCGCCTCGCGGCGGCCGCCAGTCTCCCGGCCCACGCCACATGTCCGAAATCGTGGCGGCACACGTTCGCCACCGTACTTCAGCAGGCCAACGTCGACCTCCTGATCCGCCAGGAAACACTCGGCCACAAGCGCAGCGACCCATCAGCCGGCGCGCTCGGCATGACGGGCGTCTACACCCACACCGATCCGCAAACCCAACACGACCAAATCACAGCAGCGATGCGACTTCGCCCCGCTGCTTTGACCCTAATTCCGCGACAGCTGCACACGCCCCACAACGAGGTGAACTCATGATGAACACACCCCAGAACTTGCAACCCAAAGCCGCCGACGGCGTTTTGCAGGTGATCTTCATCGGCCGCGTCTCCCAGCCCGGCCAAAGCATCACCAACATTGAGGCAAGCTACAAGTTCCTTGAGCCCCACCTTCATGCTCTCTGGAAAGGCCCAACAAGGATCCAACGCTTCGGGGAGCAGGGAAGCGGATTGAACATCCTTCGCGAGGAGGTACTTAAAGCGGAAGCTCAGATCTCTACTGGAACGATCGATCTGGTGATGTGCGAAGACATCTCACGAGCGTACCGGGATCCCAAAGAGATCCTGGCCTTCTGCTACCGGTGCGTAAACGAGAAAACCCGTCTCGTCTGTCCGGGTGACAACATCGACACGTCAAGGGACGATTGGTTCACGGCGGCGCTCATGGCGGCCATGCGTCACGGCATGTACATCCCTGACACGCTCCGCCGCCTCAAGCGGACGGCCGACGACGCTTTTGATATCGGCGGTCAGGTGATTTTCGCTCCGCCGGGCTATGAAGAGGTGTCGGCTGCCGACGCCCTCAAACCGGAAATTCAGCCTCATCATCCCGGGCTGCGGATTCGAATCAACGTGTCCTTGCTCCCCCTGATCACGCGGATCAAGGACCGGATTCTCACAGGCAAATACAGCTGGCGGCAGATGGCGTACTTCGCCACCGAGATCGGCTTCCCAACCGGGCCACGATGCAAAACCGGCATCTGGACCGGCGACATGTTTCGGTACTGGCTGCTTATGCCGATCCTGCATGGGGAGCGTCAGAAGGACCGTGTCGTCACAGAGAAGAAACTCAGCGTGGGATCAAAGAAACGCAGCGTCAATCCGACTCCTCGCACGAAGGAATGGCCGGGACTGGCGATCTTCACCAAGGAAGAGCACCAGCAGTTGATCGACATTATGTCAGGGCGGGCGCACCCGAATGTCGTCGGCGCCAACAACGGTGCCGCCAAGTTCCGCCGTGAGGTCGCCCGCATCGACACGACGTTTCCTCGACAACAGCTCACCTGCAAAATCTGCAAGAAGCGGTTCTATGACGCGGCGGTGGAATCGATGCGGTGTTGCAACAGTCTGGTTGACGCGGCCGAGCCGTGCTGGTGCCACGTGCAGGTCAAGCCGGCGGTGATGACGCCCATGGTGATCGACTGGCTGCTGACGATGGTGAACATCGTCCCCGGCGGTCGGTCCGCTCTGTGCAATGCGGCATTCACGGCGTTCAGTTCGCGTAACGATCACCGCGAATCTGAACAAACAGCCTTGGAAAAACAGATTGTAGGTCTGCGTAAACGGGTGAAGCACCTCTTGAACCAGATCGAGGAACACGGAGGCGGCGCAACGGTTCAGAAGCAGCTGGACGAACGTGAAGCCGAACTGAAGGAGCGGGAATCCACCGTCGTCGGCATCGCCGCCATCGGATTCTTTTACGTGCTGACGCTCTATATCGGCTTGGGCGCCATGGTCAGCGGCAACCTCGATCCGACCGACAGCAACATGGCCGCCCCGCTGCTGGCGCGGACCTTCGGCGAGCTGCCGTTCGCGCTGATCACGGCCATCGCGTTCACCACCGTGCTCGGCACCGTGTCGGGCCTGATCCTGGCGGCGGCGGGCGCGGTGGCGCACGACATCGCCGGCGTCTTCGCGCACGGCAAGCTCGACGGCGCGCAGCAGGTGAAGCTCGCCAAGACCGCCAGCGTGGTCGTCGGGCTGGTCGCCATCGGGCTGGGCATCTTGTTCCACAACTTCAACGTGACATTCCTGGTCGGCTGGGCGTTCAACGTCGCCGCCAGCGCGAACCTGCCGGCCATCGTGATGCTGCTGTTCTGGCGCGGCACGACGAAGCAGGGCATGATCGCCAGCATCCTCGCCGGCTGCTTCGGCTCGGTGACGTGGCTGCTGCTGACGAAAGAAGCGTTCCAGAACGTCTACGGCATGGCCGGCCACGTCGGCTACGTCCCCTTCAGCCAGCCGGGGCTGGTGACGATCCCAATGTCGTTCCTGATCCTGATCGTGGTGTCGCTGCTGACGGAAGGCCGAGCATCGGCACGCGGGTTTGAAGTCCAGCCGATGCCGGCCACCTATGGTCAGAACTGAATGTAAACACATCCCGGGGCCTGCTGCGTACGCTCAAGGGCGTCGGGCCGCGGCTGGCTGAAGCGGTGGTCCTCGACGACGTGGACCGATTCATTCGCGCCAATGAAGTGGCCAGCTATGCGGGTCTGGTACTCAAGCAACTCGAAAGCGGCAAGATGAGCCGCTTCGACCACATCGACCGTCGTGATGCGGCACCGCTGCGCAGCCTTCTGGTCGCAGCGGTCTGGTGCGTCTGGCAGCACAACGCCCAGGCGAAGCTGTGGGTATCGTGGACGCTGATCTTGAACCCGTCGCTGTCCTCCAGCAACAAGCACCACCGCTTCTCGCGGTCGACCACGCTCCGCCGAGTTCATGAGTGTGTGTTCGGCGTTCTTGCATTGGAAAGCGAGCCCGCTGATCCTTGGCTTTAGTCCGGAATCGCACTTGGCATCGATCTCCATTCCCGAACTTCCGTGGTCCTGGTACTACGCCGGCCATCTCCGCGACATGGATCCAGGCCCCGTTCGGCATGAGATCGGCGGGCGTCCGTTCGCGCTTTTTCGCGGCAAGGACGGCGAGATTTCGGCGCTCGACGCGCGCTGCGTCCATCTCGGCGCCGACCTTTCTCGCGGCTGCGTTGTCGACGGCAATCTTCGCTGTCCCTTTCACGAGTGGTCGTTCGCCGGCGACGGCCGATGCGTTCACATTCCGGCCGCGACGGCGATCCCGGACTTTGCCCGCCAGGCCGCCTTTCCGACGGCCGTACGCGGTGGGCATGCCTTCGTATTCAACCGCCCTCACGCTTCATTCGACTTCCCGTTCTTTGATGGCGTGACGCCGAACGATTTAAGACCCGCCCGCCCGTTCGATCTCGAACTGGAGACCGATTGGCCGATGGTCGCAGCTAACGCGTTTGACCTGCAGCATTTCAGGACCGCTCACGACCGCACGCTGATCGATGAGCCAACGGTCGACAACCCCGCCCCGCACGCGTGCCGTATCCGGGCGACGTTTGCGGTCACCGGGAACGGGCTGCGAGATCGGCTCACGCGGCGCGTCTCCGGGTCACGCGTCACCATGACTGTCACCTGCTGGGGCGGCACGGTGGTTCTGGTGTCGGCCGAGTTTCGACGGACGACAAGCTACGGAATGGTCTGCGTCACGCCGATTGCCCCGGGCCGGTGCCATTTGCGGACGATCGTCTGGGTGCCGCGAAGCCGCGGGCCGTTGGGGCGAGCGCTCTTCGATCCCGTCGACGCGGCCGTGCGTCGCTCCTTCATTCGGGCGTTCGTGCGGGCCGATCAGGAACGTTCGGCGGGGATCGAATACAATCCCGCCTCGTTGATCGACGCCGATGCGACGTTGGCGCGTTATTTCGAATGGCTCGGAGCGACAGTGCGGGGCGAATCCTTCGCAGGACAGAAAGGCAGCCATGCGGATTAGAATGGTTCCCATCATTGCCCTTTTGCTTACGAGTGCGACGTTGGCGCAAACCACGCGGCCGGTCACCGGCGATGATCCGATGGCGGCCATCACGGCGCTGCGCGAAGAGCTCGTCGACAGCTTCAACAAGGCGGACATGCCCCGCCTTCTCTCGCACCTCGATCCCGACGTTGTCGCGACCTGGCAGAACGGTGAAGTGACGCGCGGGGCGGCGGAAGTGCAACAGTATTACGACAAGATGATGACGGGTCCCGACCGCCGTGTTCAGAGCGCCCGCGCTGATCCGAAAGTTACCGACCGCCACCTGTACGGCGACTGGGCCGTGTCGTGGGGCAAGATGAACGACGAGTTCGTCATGACCGATGGCGCCACGCTGAAACTCGACAGCCGCTTCACCGCCACGATCGCCCGGCGTGGCGAGGAGTGGAAAGTCACCAGCTTTCACGTCTCCGCGAACGTATTCGACAACCCGATCCTGGGGATCGCCGCGAAAAAGGCCGGCCTGATCGCGGCCGCGGTCGCCGGGGTGGGCGGCCTGATCGTCGGAGCAGTCGTCGGCCGTATTCTGAAACGAAAGCCGGCGTGAGTGCGTGGCCGGCGGGCGCGGATGCGGACGACCACGCGCTCTGGCACCGCATCAAGGCGGATAACCCGCTGGCGAGCGTCTCGATCGTCACGCCCGCTGATCTACGCGCTTTGGCCGAGGCCCGTGGAACGGACTACGCCACGGCGGCACTCTATCTACGCCTACGCGAGGTTTCGCGCCATCGGTCATTCATCGCCGACATCGACAGCGCGACAGACATGCCTGGTGGCCTGCCTGCTCACATGCTGATCGTGCCCGGCGCGTTTCACCACCACCACCGCGGCACCGGCGCGGATGGCGGACGCGTGATGGCCGTCGCCAACGAATTGGGTCGGTCCAGTGAAGTCGTGCCCGTCGGCAGCTTGAGTAGCCTGGCGGCCAATGCGGAGACGTTGATCGCGCATCTTCTCGCCTCGCCGCGCGAACGGATCGTGCTGGTCTCGCTGAGCAAGGGCTCGGCCGATGTGGCGGTCGCGATGGCCCACCCGCGGGCGACCGAAGCCTTCGCGCGCGTCGTCGCCTGGGTCAGCCTGAGCGGCCTGACGTTCGGCACGCCGCTGATCGACTGGCTTCAACGGCAATGGTGGCGCATGCCGGCGGTGCATGGCCTGCTCTGGTGGAAAGGCCTGCGATTCGCACCGCTGGCGGAATTGCGCCGCGACGCCAACGGCCCGCTCGGCCAGCCGCCGGTGCTGCCGTCGCACCTGGCCGCCGTTCATGTGATCGGTTTCCCGCGAATGAAGCATCTGCGGCACCCCTGGGCCCCGCGCGGCCACCGGCGGCTGCTGCCTTTGGGCCCGAACGATGGCGGCGGCATCCTCCTGGGCGACGTTGAGCGCTTGCCCGGCTGGGTCTATCCCGTCTGGGGCGCGGATCATTATCTCGATCCGCCCGCCGACTTTTCGCCGGTGCTCCGCCGCATCCTGCTCCACGCGGCGACATCACAGACGGCGGCCAGCGCGACGCCGGCGATCAGATCGAGCAGATAGTGCTCCTTGGTCGCCAGCGTCGACCAGAGAATCAGCAGCGCCCAGCCCGCCAGAACAACAACTGCCCACCGCGGCGGCCGCTCGTAGACGCGCCACGCGAACGCGAGCGTGTAATAAAGGAAACCCGCGTGCAGCGATGGCATCGCGTTGTAAGGCCCGTCGTATGACAGCAGCAAGCCATAGACGCCGTTCGCTTCGGCGACGGTCGGCCGCGGCACGATGACCGGGAAGAAAACGTAGATCGCGAAACTGATCGCGGTCAGCAACGCGAAGCCGCCGAGATATTTCTGAAGCTGCTCGCGCCGCGTCGCCAGCCACGGCAGCGTGGCCGTCAGCAGGTAGATCGACTGATAGACCCACACCCACCGCACATTAAATCCCGCCCACCGGTCGGGCGCCAGCAACGGCAATGTCCGCACAGGAAAGAACACGTGATGGGCCAGAAAAACGTACGGCACACAAAAGACCGTCGTCAGCACTACCAGCAACAAGAGTTTCAGCCGCCAGCACGCGGTGACGCGATCGCCCAGATCAGTGAATGATCCGGCCGGCGTATTTGTTCTCGACGTGCTCACGGGTTTTCTTCGGGCCGACCCACATCTTCAGGTAATACCATGGCAAGAATCCGCGCGACGTCTCCCCCGCCTCTTCCGCCAGCCGCGGCAGGTGCACCCACGGCACGGTCGGGTGTTCATGATGGGCCCGGTGCCAGTTGTGGTTCAACCAGAGTGCATCGAGCGGGCGGAAGATGAACAGGTTTCGCGCGCCGCGCGTCACGTGCCGTTCCGTGCCGAAGTGGTGCACGTACTGCATCGCCGACCACATGAAGCCGAACGTGCCGTAGAGCGCGACGTAGTGCCAGAGCGGAATCGACAGGCCGTACACGATCGCCCCGTGCAACACGACCGCCGCGACGCCTTCCAACCATATCCACCAGGCATACGACGAATTGAACGATTCCAGGAATGCCGCCGACGCGCGGTCGACCTTCACGTGCCGCTCGATCCTGAAATGCTTGCGATCGAAGATGAACGGCGCGACGACGGCCAGCACGTTACTGATGACGACCAGCACGTAGTAAAGCCCCGTGAGAATGCCGAGCCAGACGAGCCATTTCCAGATCACGTTGTCGCCTTCGAAATAGAGGTCGAAGGCTTCGTCGTCGGATCGGTTGCGCAAATGATGGCCAATGTGGCCCTGCCGCAGCAGGTGAAACGGAGCCGGAAACAACAGGGCCATGAACGCGCCGGCCCATTCGTTGGCCCGCGGGTTGGGGAACAGCATCGCGTGCTCGGCCTCGTGGATGATCGAGTAGACCGAGTTCATGACGATCCCGAAGGCCAGCGCGATTCCCGCGACCGCCCAGGCATTCGACACCCGCGCCGCCGCCACGAAACACGCGGCGACCGCGACCACCTGCAACAGCGCGATGACGGCGTTCGCCCGCCAGGGGATCGGATCGGACGCGATACCAGCAGGCCGCTCCATGGCATGTAGTTTATCGAACGCCGGCGGCAAGATACATTATTCCGCATGGGATCGAGGCCGCTGCGTATCGCGCTGATCTCGCCGAAGGGCCCGCTCTACCGCCACCGCCGCGGCATCTTCCGCAAATCGCTGCGCTACCAGCCGCTCACGCTCACCACGCTCGCGGCACTCGTGCCGGCCGACCTGAATGCCGAGTTGACGCTGATTGACGAAGGCACTGAAGACGTGCCCGACGACCTGGACGCCGATCTGGTCGGCCTGACGGTCATCACCGGCACGGCCCCGCGAGCGTATGAACTGGCCGATCGATTTCGCGCGCGCGGCATCACCGTCGTTCTGGGCGGCCCGCATGTCACGCTCATTCCCGACGACGCCGCGCCGCACGCCGACGCCACCGTTGTCGGCTATGCCGAAGACGCCTGGCCGCAACTCCTCCGCGACCACGTCGCGGGCCAATTGCGGCCACGTTACGACCAGTCTCCCGATCTGAGCTTGGCGAATCGTCCCTTCGCGAAACGGGAGCTCCTGCCGAAGCGCCGCTATCTCACGAACAATGTTTTCGAAGCAACGCGCGGCTGTGTGCATAATTGCGATTTCTGCGTCGTGCCCGCCGCATGGGGCCGCAAGCCGTTGCAGAAGCCGGTCGAAGACGTCATCGCGGACATCCATCAGCACCGCGCGAAGAAACTCATTTTCGTCGACCTGAACCTGATCGCCGACCGCGATTACGCGCTGCGGTTGTTCGCCGCGCTCACGCCATTAAACCTGCAGTGGTACGGACTCGCGACCGTGCTGTTGGCAGACGACGCCCCGCTGCTCGAAGCGGCGGCGAAGAGTGGATGCCGCGGCCTGCTGATGGGGCTGGAATCGATCTCGCCGCAAAACCTGCGCGGCAGCCGCAAAGGGTTCAACGTGCCAGAACATTTCGCGCGCGTCGTCGAACGGCTGCATGACCACGGTATCGCCCTACAAGGCTGCTTCGTGTTCGGCCTCGATCACGACGAACCCGACGTCTTCCTGAAGACGGCCGAGTTCGCCGTGCAGGCGAAGATCGACCTGCCGCGCTTCGCCATCGTCACGCCCTTTCCCAACACCGGCCTGTACCACCGCCTGCAGCGCGAAGGCCGAATCCTCACGCGTGACTGGTCGCTGTACGACGGCCAGCATGCGGTGTTTCAGCCGTTACGAATGAGCGTCGCCGAACTGCAGACCGGCACCGAAGCCGCGTGGAAGCATGCCTACAGCCTGCGTTCCATCGCCCGGCGGTTGCGTCATTCGCCCGCGCCGTGGCCGGTGCGGATTGGGACGAATCTTGGCTACCGCTTCTATGCCCATCACCTGAGTCGCTACTACAACTGCGACTGGATCATCGGCCGTTCGCAATCAGTCACGGCGGAGGCCGACGTGCAGAGCGTGCCGCTCGAACTCGCTATTTGCGCCGGACGGTCATGAAGCTGACGATCATCCACCCCTGCATCGGCCGGCGGCCCGGGCAGAAATACATCCGCACGTGGCAGATGGAACCGCTGCCGGCGGCCACGCTGGCCGGCCTGACGCCGGCGGATGTCGACGTTCGCTTTTACGACGATCGGATGGAGCTGATCCCGTTCGACGAACCGACCGATCTCGTCGCCATCAGCGTCGAAACGTACACGGCCAAACGGGCGTACCAGATCGCCAGCGAATACCGCCGACGTGGCGTGCCGGTGGTGATGGGCGGATTTCACGCGTCGCTCGTGCCGGACGAAGTGGAACGCTTCGCCGAGGCCGTCGTCATCGGTGAAGCGGAGGGCGTGTGGCCGCAGGTCATTGACGACGCCCGCCACGGCCGGCTGCAGCGGCGGTACCGCTCGGTCGGCCGGCCATCGCTCGCAGATTTGAAGACCGACCGCCGCATTTTCGGCGGCAAGCGCTATCTGCCGATCGGCCTCGTCGAGGCGGGCCGGGGTTGTCATTTCAAATGCGAGTTCTGCGCCGTGCAGACGATCTTCAACGCCACGCAGACGCGCCGGCCGATCGACCGCATCATCGCCGAGATCGAAGCTATCAAGCATGAGAAGAGCCTGTTCTTCTTCGTCGACGACAACATCACGTCAAACCTCGCCGAGGCCAAGGCGTTCTTTCGCGCACTGATCCCCTGCAACATCCGGTGGGTCAGCCAATCCAGCATCAACGCCGCCCATGATGAAGAGTTTCTTGAGTTGCTCGTTCGCAGCGGCTGCCGTGGCGTTCTGATCGGGTTCGAAAGCCTGAACCCGGCGAATCTGAAGGAGATGAACAAATCCTTCAACACGATGCGCGGCGGCTTCGACAAAGCACTGGCGAACCTGCGCCGCCACAGGATCCGCGTCTACGGCACGTTCATCTTCGGCTACGACGCCGACACGCCCGACAGCTTCGGCCCCACGGTCGACTTCGCGAACGAGCACGCGATGTACATCGCGGCCTTCAACCACCTCACGCCGTTCCCCGGCACGCCGCTCTATAAGCGGCTCGTTGCCGAAGGCCGGATGCAATACGAAGCGTGGTGGCTGGACGAGCGCTACAGCTACAACCAGATCCCCTTCCGCCCCGCCGGCATGGACGGGGAATCGCTGCGCCGCGGGTGCCTCGAAGCCCGCCGCAGGTTTTACTCATGGCCCGGCATCCTGCGGCGCGGGTTCGACACGGTGAACCGCAGCGACTTTTTCATGTGGCGGAACTTCTACCTCATCAACGCAATGCACCGCGGCGACGTGAGCGCCCGCGACCACTACCCGCTCGGCGACCTCGCCTGGCAGGGCGAACTGCTGGAAGTCGGGTGATCGTGCAGTTCACCGTCGCCGACCCTTCGCACGATGAGGGCATTCGACAACTGCTCCGCGAGCAGCCGATGGCCGGCGACGTTCGCATTTCGCTGCAGCGCGAGCCGGGCTACTTCGCCGCCGCGCCGATCGGCGGGCAAGAGACGACGATCGTCGCCGTTGACGAAGGTCGGGTCGTCTGTGTCGGCAGCGTCGCCATACGCGACCGCTATTTCAACGGCAGTGTGACGCCGGTGGGCTATCTCGGCCAACTCCGCCTAGCCGCGTCGCACGCGGGCCGGATGGACGTGCTGCGCCGCGGGTACGCGTTTTTCGATTCACTGCGCCCGACGCTGGGCGCGATGGCGTTTTTCACCAGCATTGCGTTGGACAACGCGCGTGCCTTGCGCCTGCTGAGCCGCGCCGCGCGCGGCCTGCCCCGTTACGCGCTTGCCGGCGAGTTGGTGACCGTGCTGCTGCCGACCCGTCGCTTCCGCGGCGGCTTTCGTCGTGGCATTGCGGGCGCGGCGGGACCGACGTTGGAATTGCTCAACGCCGCCAATCCCGCGTTCCAGTTCGCGCCGGCATGGACGACCGACGATCTGAACCGACTGCCTGACTTCGGGCTCATGCCGTTACCGTGGCCGGTGCTCGGCTCCCGCGATCGACCGGCCGCCACGGCCGCAGTGTGGGACCAGCGCGCGTTCAAGCAGGTCATCGTCGCCGGCTATTCCGCGCGGCTTCGTCGCGTGCGATGGCTTTACAACGCAGCGGCAAGGATGTTCCGTGGAACCCTGCTGCCGCCGGTGAATTCCGTGCTGAAGCAGGCGTTCGTCTCCCACCTGGTTGCGCCGACGGATCGGCCCGACCTCGTCCGACGACTACTTTGGATTCTCGCGCCCGCGGCAAGGTTGGCCGGCATCGATGTACTGACGTTGTCATTCGACGCGCGCGACCCGCGCCTGGCGCCGCTGGTCGCGCGTTATCGTCCGCGTCTCTATCGCACGCAGCTCTTCACCGTGACCTGGCCCGGCGACCCCGACGTGCCGCCGGACGGCCGCCTGGTGTATCCTGAGGCCGCCCTGTTATGAACGGACGCCTGCGCCCTCGCCACACGCCGACCGACACCGACCGCGCCGCCATGTTCGCGCTGCTGTCGGCGCACTTCGAAGGCGTCGACGCTCAACAGTTTTCGAGCGATCTCGACGAGAAGAACTGGATCGTCTGGATCGAAGACGAGCGCGGCGCGCTTGTCGGCTTTTCCACGCTGCTCGCGGAAACCCTCGACGTTTGCGGTGAGACGATCAACGTCATCTACTCCGGCGACACGATCGTCTCACGCTCGGCGTGGGGATCGGCCGCCTTTCCCAGGGCGTGGATTCACGCGGTGTACTCGCTCCGCGATACCTTGCCGCCGGGACGTCTGCTTTGGCTGTTGCTGACTTCGGGATTCCGCACGTACCGATTTCTGCCGGTCTTCTGGCGCGAGTTTTACCCGTGCGTGAATCGGGCCACGCCGCCGAACTGGAAATCGATCCTCGATCTTCTGGCGGAACGGCGATACGGCGATCAGTATGACGCAACGACAAGCCTGGTCCGTTTCGCAAAGCCACAGCGGCTCATTGATGAACTGCGTGACATTCCCGCCGGCCGTTGTCGCGATCCGCACGTCGACTTTTTTCTTAGCCTCAACCCCGGCCATGTGCATGGCGACGAACTGGCCTGCATCGCCGATCTCGACCCGAGTAATTTGACCGCCGTCGGCCGCCGCGTCGTCTACGGGGCAGCACGATGAAGCTGGCGGCCGCCGTGGCCAATGCGCTGTGGTGGGCGAGCAGCCTGCCGGCGTGGTTTGCGTTCCGACACGCCCTGGCAAAGCCGGCCCAGGCACAAGCCAAAGTGCTACGGCAGATTCTCCGGCAGGCCGCGGACACTTCGTTCGGCCGCGAACATGGTTTCGATTCGATTCGCAGCGCGGAATACTTCCGCTCACGCGTGCCCCTGCGCACCTACGATGATTTCGCGCCCTACATCGACCGAATCCGTTCCGGCGAAACGAATGTTCTGACCGCCGACCGCGTCATTCGCCTGGCGACCACGAGCGGGACCACGCGCGACCGAAAGCTGATCCCGTTCACCCGGTCGCTGCAGGCCCAGATGAATCGGGCGATCGCGCCGTGGATTGTCGATCTGTTCCATACCTATCCGGACCTCATCGCCGGGCCGGCCTACTGGTCGATCAGCCCGGTCGAACCGGAACATTCGCCCGAGCATTCGGCGGTCCCCATTGGTTTCGAGGACGACGGCGAATACCTCGGCGCTTGGCGTCGGCACCTCATCAATGCGGTTCTGGCCGTTCCGAATCAGGTGCGCCACGCACCGGATATGACCGAATGGCGAAGCCTGACGCGAAAATATCTCCGTCAATCGCCGGAGCTTCGTTTCATCTCGATCTGGCACCCGTCGTTTCTCACGCTTCTCACCGCAGACCCGGACGGCATTCCGAGATCGGCATGGCCCAGGCTTCGCGTCATCAGTTGCTGGGCAGACGGCCAAGCCGATCTGGCCGCCGAGGCGTTTCGCGCGCAGTTTCCCGGCGTCGTCATCCAGCCGAAAGGACTGATCGCGACCGAAGGTGTCGTGTCGATCCCCTTCGCCGGGAAGTGGCCGTTGGCCATTCGGTCGCACTATTACGAGTTCATCGACGCCGGCGACATCCGGCAATCGCACGAACTCGTCGACGGACGCACGTACGAGGTCGTCCTCACCACCGCCGGCGGCTTGTACCGCTACCGGCTCGGCGACCTAATCCGAGTCGAAGGCTTTGTCGCCAAGACGCCGTCCATCCGTTTTTTGGGGCGGACCGGGAACGTCTCCGATCGTTTCGGTGAAAAACTCGCCGAAGCCTTCGTAGCAGGGGTCGTCAATCAGCTAAGAATCCGACACGGCCCGGATTGGCGATTTGCCATGCTTGCGCCTGACGGCTCACGGTATGCACTGTTTATTGAAGGTAAGCTCTGTGGAAGTCTTGCACAGGAACTCGATGCCGGCCTGCGACGCAACCCTCATTACGCTTATTGTCGGGATCTCGGTCAACTCGGGCGGCCGGTGATTCACGGCGTCCGCGACGCTGACGCGGCATTCATCAGGCGGATGACGAGCAGCGGCCAACACATCGGTGACATCAAACCAACCGTCCTTAGTCGCCTCGACGGATGGTCGCATTTTTTCAAGTTCTGTTAGAGCGGTGCGGCTTTGACATAGCGCGGTTTACGGCGTTCCGGTAAATTCGCCACTTCAGAAATCAGCGAGGCTTCGTTTGCCAGCCTTCAAAAGAGGGCACAGCATACACGGTGACCGATGCCGAAAACCGGCGGCGACCCATCCCCGCCTTCCTTCGTCACAAAGCTTGTTTGCATCACGCACTCCCCGCCTCCGCGGAAAAACGTACTGCCGATTGTGGCCCCGGTCGAATTCCAACACGGCGGCAGGGATCCCAAGTTCTCCGGCTACCGACAAACAATACATTCTGAACATTGGACATTGGTCCAACATGTGCCTGTTGGACGTGCTCAGGGTGCGGACGACCCGAAGGCCTGCCCCCACGTCGGTAACGACGCCGTCCGCCGATCGGTCCGATCGCTTGGGTGCCATGAGTGATCTCCTCGTTTCCGCCGCCCCGTTGCCGAGCCTGACGGCGGGTGCCACATCGAACGCAGTTGATCGACAAACGCATCCGCCGCCGCATCCGGAGCCACGTCCGCCGCCTGGAAGAAGAGCTCACTGAACTCCATAAGGAGGTCGCCGGGCTGATCGACCGGGACGACGACTGGCGTGGCAAGCTGAAGCTGCTCAAGAGCGTGCCCGGCGTGGGCGAGCAGACGGCCGCCACACTCATTGCCGAACTGCCGGAGTTGGGCCGGCTCAACCGCCACGAGATCGCCGCGCTCGTCGGCGTCGCGCCGATGAATCACGACTCGGGCAAAAAGCGAGGGCAGCGGCACATCATCGGCGGGCGGCAGAGTGTGCGTATCATGCTCTACATGGCAACGCTCACCGCCCGCACCTACAACCCGCTGATCCGGAAGATGGCGCTGAGGCCGACGAAGGCCGGCAAGCCGTTCAAAGTGATGATGACCGCGTGCCTGCGCAAGCTGCTGACGATGCTCAACACGATGGTGCGGAACAACGAGGAATGGAGGGCAACGTGCCTGGACACAAAAGAAGAAAATCTACTGCAACCGGCTTGAAAACAACCACAGCCGCTGCAGAGAACCCATGCAATCCCGCCGTCGGTCTTGGAAGATCGGCGGCGGCTCCCTACCACAGGAGGATTGCATGGAGTTCGCTCAGATTCTGGCCCTGGACCTCGGCAAGTTCAAGACCGTTTGTTGTGTCATGGACGTCGCGACGCGCACGCACGCGTTCGAGACGATCGGCATGTCGCCGACCAACGTGCACGACCTCGTCACGCGGCACCTGACGACGCCGGCGGCCGACACGCTCGTCGTGTTCGAGACCTGCGACACCGCCGGCTGGGTCCACGACGTCTGCACGGCGCTGGGTACGTCCGTCACCGTCGTCAACGCCAACGACGAACGCTGGCGGTGGCGACGCGTCAAACGCAAGACCGACCGCGACGACGCGCTCAAGCTCGCGCGCCTCGCGCTGCTCGACCAGCTTGGCGCCGTTCACATGCCCGACCCGTCGGCGCGACAACGTCGTCGGCTCATGCTCCACCGGCGGTCGGTCGTCTCGCGCCGCACGCAGTCGCGCAACGCCGTCCGCTCGATCTTCAGCCAGCAGGGGATCGCGTTGGCGCGCGGCGGCAAGCAGTGGACGATTGCCGGCGTGGCGCAGCTGCGTGAGCACGCGAAGCCGATCGAACAGTGCGTCGACGTGAACGACCTGTGGCGTGGACGTCTTCAGGTCGAGCTCGACCTCATCGCCGCCACCGACGCGCAGCTGAAGCTGCTCGACGGCAAGCTCGACGAACTGTCGAACGCCGACCCGCGCACGCAACTCCTGCGTTCGTTCAAGGGCGTCGGCCCGCGTCTCTCCGAAGCCGTCGTGCTCTACCTCGACGATCCACGGCGGTTCAAGAGCGCCGCCGAGGTCGCGTGCTACGCGGGGCTCGTCCCCAAGCAACTGGAGAGCGGGCAGATGAGCCGCAACGGCCACATCACCGGACGAGGCCCGGGCCTGCTGCGGTCGTTGCTGGTCGAAGCCGCGTGGACGGTCTACCGGTGCCACGAGTGGGCGCGGGCGTGGGTCGACAAGGTCAGCCGCGGCGGCAAGGGCCGCCGCAAGCTGGCGATCGTGGCGCTTGCGCGAAAGATCCTGGTGATCTGCTGGGGCATGCTCAAGACGAACACGCCGTTCCGATTGCCGATGACGATGCCGGCACCGCGTTCGCCGATGGCATTGGAGTGAGATGAGTCATCCGTGACCGGCGAGGAAAGCTTTGCCCCACAATGCGTACGCCGTGCGTACGAGCCCGCGACCTCGACTAACCAAATGCACGCGAAGGACGCGCGACAGCGTCCGGGACGCGCGATGCAGCGAATGAGGCACGCGGCTTTTGCCTGGGTGAATGAGGCTCGGAGCGGACGCTCCGATGACCATCGAATAGTCGTCTGAAGCGCACCGGCCGCCGAGGCCGAGCGATCCTGAGCCGACCACGGAAGAGAAATGCGTCCGGTGAAGGAAAGGAGGGCAGATGCGGTGCGCGCCGACATCAACCTTGACGCAAGACGGGATTCATAGTCGAATGGTTATGCAGCACCTCGTGGCGGCCGCATCCTTAACGCGATCACCGCGACGAGCGTGAGCTGCCAACCGCCCCACATGAGAAGCCAAACGATCACGAACGCAGGAATGGCGTTCCAGACCCGCGCGACGTACTCCGTGCCCTCGTCGCGAGTCGCGCTGAACAGCATGAGATCAATCACGACGCCTGCAAGAAGCGTCGCTATCGCACCCGCAAGCCCGCCGGACGTTCGTCGATAAACGACGCACACGGCGGCAGCAGGGATGATGAAGACGCCGAGGCAAGTGACGCTTGCCGAGTTAGTAGGTTGTCGCTCATCTGGTCGATGCGGGCGTGGCGGACCCAGTCGCGGGCGATCGTTTCGACCAGGTTGATCTCGGTCGCGGTCTGCGGATCGAACTCGGCCTTCAGGCCGCGGAGATATCGTTCGTAGTCGTCACGCTCGCCGCTGGAACTCCAGAGCGGCGCGATGCGCTTGGCCAGCAGACCGTGGTGCAGCGGATTGCAGCTCGACCGAGCTTGCCCTCGGCCGTCTTCGGCCCGCGGCCCTTGGCGCCGTTAATCCGAGCGCTCTCGGCTCGGTTGAGACGCTTGCGGCTATAAGTGTGTCGTCCGACATCGTACGCCAAGCCTGCTGTGCGCCACGAAGGTGGTCGAACACTGGCCGCGGGTTCCACTCGCGGAACGGATAAGGACGACCGCGCTGCATCGCAGGCGCCTCTCCTCTTGTCGTCCGGCAAATCTCCGGCACAATCGGACGCGGCATCGGCAATTCGGCTTGAGCGTCTCATTGCTTCCGATTCGCCGCTCGATAGGCCGCCGGACCGCTGCCTTTGACCTGCTTGAACGCCCGTGAAAAATGAAAGCGGTCGCAGAAACCGTGGCGTTCCGCGATGTCCTCGATCGAATCCTCAGTGATCATCAAGTCGGCCCCGGCATTCTCGACTTTCAACCGGGTCAGGTACCGGTGCGGCGTGGTTCCCGTGGCGGTTTTGAAGCGGCGGAGCAAGCTGTTCGGGCTCAAGGACGCGATTCGACACAACGCTCTGTTGTCGAGCGACGCCGACGGCCGCTCGTGCATCGCCGCCAGGACGCGGCCGATGTTCGCGTCGGCCGCCGACGTCTGCCAGTGCTCGGTCGGGATCTCCGCTAGCGCCGCGGCGATCAATGCATACATGCCGAATATCGCCGGCCAATCGTTCGCGTTCCGCTCCTCACGCATCAAGTTTGCGACCCTCCGAATCGAGCGGACTTCTTCGCCCGTTGGAATTCGCATGATGGGGCGCTGAAACCGTGTCGCAATCCGCGATCCCGTGACGAAGTGGCAGTACAGGTGCCCGACGGTGGCGCGGGTTTCGGTGGCGAATCGCGTGTTGGGCGGGATCAGGACGACGCGCTCCGGGCCCAGCGCCAGCCGCTTGCCGCCGGCGTAGATGGACGCGCCCGCCGTGTCATTCCAATACCACCGCCAGAACGGCGCGCTCAGGTCGCCATACTTCCATTCGTGCAGCAGGTGGTAGCTGCACAAGATCATCTGCGCGCCTGCACCCGCGAGCAGCGTATTAAACTCCTGCCGATCAGGCGGACGCACGTTCATGGCGTTTTTGTATACAAAATTGGCGATCCATTCCATTTACCGGACGGGGGGATTTGCGACAGTCAAGCCGCTTCATTGTGGGGCGATGCTTCCGCGGTGAGGCCTGCGTTCATAACATCAGGAAAAGCCTGCGGAGCGTTCGCGGCTTGGGTGGATCCCCTGCGGTCATACGCCAACGGGTCCGACGGCGCGGACGTTGCCGGATTTGCACTTCGGAGGACGCGTGACATTTATCGTCAGGAAACTGGTTTCAATGGCCGCTATCGCAACCTCAATCGTGGACGTGGCATCTGGCGGCTCGATCCCTTCGTCGGCCGTGCCGACGGTGATCGTCAACACCTCCGCCGAGCCCGTCGCGGCGGGGAAGTTCGAGCCGACGTGGCAGTCCCTGCAGCAGTACCAGGTGCCGGAGTGGTACCGCGACGCGAAGTTCGGCATCTGGGCGCACTGGGGACCGCAGTGCGAGCCGCAGGCCGGCGATTGGTACGCCCGCGCGATGTACCAGGAAGGCAGTCGCCAGAACCGGTTCCACGTCGCCAAATACGGCCCGCCGTCGCAGTCCGGGTTCAAGGACGTCATCCACGCATGGAAGGCCGAGAACTGGAACCCCGAAGAGTTGATGGCGCTCTACAAGCGGGCCGGTGCGCAGTATTTCTTCGCGCTTGCGAATCATCACGACAACTTCGATTTGTGGACCAGCAAGCACCAGCCGTGGAACTCGGCGAAGCTCGGCCCGCAGAAAGACCTCATCGCCGGATGGGCGAAGGCCGCGCGGGCGAACGGCATGAAGTTCGGCGTCAGCGTCCACGCCGCCCATGCGTGGAGTTGGTACGAGCCGGCCCAGGGCGCGGACAAAAAAGGCCCACTCGCCGGCGTCCCGTACGACGGCAAACTGACCAAAGCCGACGGCAAAGGCCAGTGGTGGGACGGCCTCGATCCGCAGGACCTGTATGCCCAGAATCACACGCCAACCCCAGGATTCGATAATCCCGGCACGATCCACAACCAATGGAACTGGGGCAACGGCGTCAGCCAGCCCGATCAAGCCTATTGCGACGGGTTCTACAATCGCACCGTCGACCTCATTAACCAGGCCAAGCCCGATCTCATCTACTTCGACGACACCGCGCTGCCGCTCTGGCCCGTCAGCGATGCGGGGCTGAAGATCGCCGCCCACTTCTACAACAGCAACATGGCCCAGCACGGGGGCAAACTGGAGGCCGTGCTTTTCGGAAAAATCCTCGACGCCGAGCAACGCAAGACGATGGTCTGGGACATCGAACGCGGACAGAGCAACCAGATCGAGCCCGAGGTCTGGCAAACGGACACCTGCATCGGCGACTGGCACTACAACCGCGCGGTGTACGAACGCAATGGCTACAAGTCCGCCGCAACGGTGGTTCGCGCGCTCGCCGACGTCGTCAGCAAGAACGGCAACCTGCTGCTCAGCGTGCCAGTCCGCGGCGACGGCACGATTGACGAAAAGGAACGCGCGATCGTCGAAGGCATTGCCGAATGGATGGACGTCAATAAGGAGTCGATCTTCGGCACGCGGCCGTGGAAAGTGTGCGGCGAAGGCCCGCAGTTGGCCGCCGCCGCGCCGCTGAGCGGCCAGGGGTTCAACGAAGGCCGCGGCAAGCCCGCGACTGCGGACGACATCCGCTACACCCAAAAGGACGGCGTGGTTTACGCTTTCGTTCTCGCGAAGCCGGTTGGCGACCTCCGCCTCGCCGCACTCGGCACGGCGGCAGGCCACTTCGGCGACCCGATCGCCAAGGTCGAGCAGCTCGGGCATGGCGAGATCAAATGGTCTCGGTCTGCCGAAGCATTGACGCTCACGCCGTTCAGCGACGGCCTTGCCGACGACCGGACCGTCGTGTTTCGAATCACGCCGAAGAAATGAGTCGCGCGACGTTTGAGTTCTGCGGCGTGCCACGCGGCTCTATGCCAAAAGGACGGTAAAGACATGTCGCGTTACCGTGTCGAGATCGCTCGATCGCGTTTTAGGATTTGGAAGCTGCGAGCTGTCCTGTGCAGTGCCGTTGCGCTTGTCGCGGCGACCGAGGCGATGGCCGATTGGCGGGTGACTTCGCCGGACCGGCGGGTGGCGGTCGAGTTGTCCGACGCGGCCGGGCTGAAATGGGCGGTGTCGGTCGACGCCGCCGCCGTGCTCACGCCCTCGGCGCTCGGGCTGGAGTTCAAGGACAAGCCGAGCTTCGGGCCGGGCGCCAGAATCGTCGGCCGGCGCGACGAGGCGATCGACCAGACCTGGGACAACCGCTTCGGCCCGACGCGCACCGTTCGCGATCGCTGCAATCAAACCTACTTCACGCTCGACGACGCCGGCCGCACGTTCGGCGTGATCGTGCGCGTGTACGACGACGGCGTCGCCGTGCGGTACGACCTCCCCGAGGCGTCGGGCTTGGGCGAGTTCGTGCTGACGAACGAATTGACCGAGTTCGCCTTCGCCGAAGACGCCGAGTGCTGGGCCGGCGAGCCGTCAAACTGTGCGGAGAATCGCTACCCACGCTACGAAAAGCTGTCGCAGGTGCCGAGCCGTCGCAAGGACAACGCGCCGTATCTCAGCGTGGCGCCGCTGGTCGCGCGGACGAGCAAGGCCGCCGTCGCCATTTCCGAATCAGACGTGATCGACTGGGCCGGCATGTTCGTCGCGCCGACGGGGTCGCAAACGGTGAAGGTCGCGCTCGCCGGTCGCGAGGACGGAAATGGGCTGGTCGTCTCGCGTGTCCCGCGGCAGTCGCCGTGGCGGGTCATGATGGTCGCGCACAAGCCGGAGCAGTTGCTCGGCTCGCAACTGGTCGCCAATCTCGCCACGCCGTCGAAGTTGAAGGACGATAGCTGGGTCAAGCCCGGCGTCAGCGCGTGGGACCCGTGGTGGGCCGGCCTGAACCCCAACTACCCGCCCGAGGCCAAGTTCACCGGCGTGGAGGCACGCGGCGACACGACCGCCGACAAGCGCTACATCGATCTCGCCGCCGACATGGGCTGGCCGTACATGCTCATCGATTGGTACTGGTACGAGAACATGACGACATGGCGAAAGACGTTGTATTCCGAGCCCAACGCCGCGCGCGGCGACTTCACCCGCCACGTCCCGAAAATGGACCTCCCCGAACTGTCGCGCTATGCCGAGGAGAAAGGCGTCCGCCTGCTCATCTGGGCGCACAGCCTTGACGTCAAAACCTTCGGCGAGGAGAAGGCGATGGATTACTTCGCGTCGCTCGGCGTGGCGGGCGTGAAGATCGACTTCATCAATTCCCAATCGCAGCAGACGGCGCAGTGGGTGGAAAAGGTCTTGAAGCTCGCCGCCGACCGAAAACTCGCCATCGACTTCCACGGCTTCCACCACCCGACCGGGCTGTCGCGGACGTACCCCAACTTCCTCACCCAGGAAGGCGTGCTCGGCAACGAGTACAACAAGCTCGGCGGCAATCGCAACGACCCGCAGCACCAACTCACGCTGATGTTCACGCGGGCTCTGATCGGCCCGATGGACTACACGCCGGGCGGTTTTCTCAATCGCGACGTCGCGCAGTTCAAAGTCACCTCGCCGGCCCAGGCGATGGGCACGCGCGCCCGGCAGTTGGCGCTGACGGTCCTGTTCCCGTCGCCGCTCACGGTCATGTGCGACGCGCCCGCGAACTATAAGGGCCAGCAGGGCGCCGATTTCGTCCGCAATCTGCCGAGTTCGTGGGACGATTCGGTGGTGCTGAAGGCCGACTTCGGCAAGGACGTTGCCGTCGCCCGCCGGTCGGGCGATCGATGGTACGTCGCGGCGATCAACATCGAGGCCGACGGCCTCCGCCTGCCGCTGAATTTTCTGCCCGCCGGCCGATTCCGTCTTACGGCCTACGCCGATCGGCCGCAGTCGTCGGACATGACGGCCGTCGACATCACGACCACCGAGGTCACGAGCAAGACCATGCTCGATGCGAAGTTGAACCGCCACGGCGGCTTTGTCGCGACGATCAGCCCCGTCACCCAGTCCGGCAGGACGCCCTGACGGCGGAACAATACACAGACGGGCTCAAGCCCCGCCCGGACGGCACCGGTGGCGGCGGCGGCGCAGGCCCAGCATTGTCGCACCGGCGAGCATGGCCATGGCGCTCGGTTCCGGCACGCCCGTCGCCGCGATGAAACCCGCCTGGTCGTTGTTCGCGACAGCGAAGTCCCAGAGCGCCAGCGCGGCAGGGTTCGGGCCATCGGACGCGCTGGCGACCGTCTGGCCGAAGTTCGCGGCCATAAGGTTGAAGTCGTTGATGGAGATACCGCCGTCGTAATCGAAATCGCCGTCGAGCCAGACTTTGCCGCTGGCCTGGCCGAAGGCGGCGGCGAGGTTGTTGAAGTCGTTGATGGAGACACCGCCGTCAAGGTCGGCGTCGCCCGCGAGTGTCAGGCGAACGTTGACGGCGGCGCCATCGTCGAGGTAGCCGATCGCCTGGCCGGACGCGACCGCGGCAGCGCGGATTTGACCGCTTGTGTAGCCGTTCGTCGCGCTGGTGGTTAGCAACGTGCGGATCGAGTCTGCCGGTGTTGCGGCCGCGCCGTAGTCGAAGGCGAGCTTGCCTGTCGTGCCATCCAGGACCACGCCGCCGGCACTCGAAAGCAAAGTGGCGTACGCGAGGCTGCCGGCTCGGAGCGTGCCGCCGGCGACGGTGGTGGCGCCCGTGTAGGTGTTGGCGCCGGTCAGAACCCACGTCCCGCTCCCGGCCTTCGTCACGCCGACCACGTTTCCGTTCGCCGCATTCGCCAGCACGCCGGCGAACGTGTTGTAGGGCCCGGTGCTGGCGGTGTGCGTGCCGGTGAGGGTCAGCGTGCGAACGGGCGTGTTGGTGACGGTCAGCGCCGTGGCGGTGCCGGCAGCGGTGGTGGCGGCACTGAGGGTCACTGCACCCGTAACGTAGTCAACGGCCGTGATCGTAGTGCCCGCCGGGATGCCGGTTCCGCTGATGCCCTGCCCGGCGACCAGGCCGTTGACCGAGCCGGCTGTGACGGTCAGGGCGGTGCTGTCAATGGCGTAGGTGCCGGCGGTCGGCGGGATGACGATGACGGCCGCCCCTGCCGCGGCGAAGTTGACCGGGCCCGCGCCGCTGCCGTCGATCGTGCCGCCCGGCGCGCCCAGCGTGAGGAGCCGGTCGGTGCTGGCGCCCGTGCCGGTGAATTGCAGCGTACCGCCGGCGAAGACGAGGTTGCTGGCGGCGTTGGTCGACTGCCCGATGCCGCTGGCCGCCCCGCCGTTCGCCAGGGCAGCGACACTGAGCGTGCCGCCGATAAGCGTGTTTCCGCCGGTGTACGTGTTGGCATTGGAGACGGCCCATGTGCTGCTGCCGCTCTTGACGAGCGAGACGGCGCTGGTGCCGTTGCTGATCGCGCCCGTGACGGCGTTGCCGCTGGCGGTCCCTGCCAGGACGAGCGTCTTGGCGCCGGCGGTGCTGGTGCTGACCGCGCCGAGCTTGAGGGTGGCCGTGGTCGGGTTGAACGTCGTGCTGCCGGCGCCGAAGCCGCTGCTGAGCGTGATCGCGCCGAGCGTGATGGACGGACTGCCGCCGGTGACGTTGGCGGCGGCGGTGACGTTCACCGTGTCGTTGATGCCGATGAACAGCGCGCCGAGCGTGTGGTTGATGCCGGTGCTGCCGGTCTTGAGGCCGCTGACGAGGTTGACGAAGTTGTTCGTGCCGACGTGAAGGTCGTAGGCGCGGTCGCCGCCGTCGGTGGCGACTTCGAGCGTGGCATTGCCGCTCATAGTGACCATGCCGGTGCCGAGCGCGTTGGGGTCGGCCATGACGACGCGGCCGCCGGTGGCGGTGGAGCCGGTGTCGCCGACGGCATCGCCGGTGATGACGGTGCCGCCGGTGTAGGTGTTGGCCTTGGTGAGGAGCGTGGTCCCGTCGGTGACGGTGAGCGCGCCGGCGCCCCAGTTGTTGGCGCCGGTGATGTTGAGCGTGCCGCCGTTGGACGTGGTGCCGGCGGTGTAAGTGTTGTTGCCGCTGACGGTCCAGGTTCCGTCGCCGTCCTTCTGGACGAAGGTGGATTGCGCGGTGCCGTTGGAGATGACGCCGCTGGCGAGGCCGTCGCCGCCGCCGGCGAAGTCGAAGCCGCGGCTGCTGGAGAGGCCGGTGCTGCTCAGGTTGCCGGTGAGCGTGAGCATGCCGGCCGTGCTGACGATGTTGGCGGCGGTGCCGCCGGTCATGTTGATGTTGAGGTTCGCCGAGATCGAGTTGTTGCCGCTGACGTTTTCGATCGTGGCCGTGCTGCTGTCCGCGTCGGTGAGCAGATCGCGGCTGGCGAGGTTGAGGGTCGGGACGCCGGTGATGGCGATGTCGCCGGCGATTTGCAGCGTGGCGGTCGGATCGCTGCCGCCCTGGCCGATGCTCACGCTGCCGGTGCCGAGCGCCGTGGGATGAGCCACGAGCAGTTTGCCGCCCTGGTCGGCGAGGGTGGTGCCGCCCGAGTACCCGCCGGGGCCCGAGAGCGTGAGCGTGCCGCCACCGGACTTCATCAGCGCCAGCGTGCCGTTGCCGTTGGTGATCGAGCCGGAGAAGACGCCGTCGGCGTCGCCGGCGATGGTGAGCGTGGACAGGCCGCTGTTGGTGCGGGTGACCGTGCCGCCGCCGGAGAGCGTGTTGATGGTTTCGGTCTTGGCCGCGCCGGTGGAGGCGCCGCGGACGTCGAGCGTCGCGCCGCTGCCAACCGTGACGTCCGCGGTGTCGACGATGGCATTGGTGCCGCCGGTGAGCCGCAGCGTCGCGCCGCTGTTCAGGACGACGTTGCCGGAGACGCGCGCGGTGCTGGCGATGTCGACCGTGCCGCTGTTGACGGTGGTGCTGCCCGTATAAGTGTTGATGGCCGTGAGCGTGGTGTTGCCGGCCTGGTCGAAGACCGCGCTGAGCGGTGCGGCGCCGTCAGCCAGGACGCCGCCGAACGTGACGCCGGCGCTGCCGGTGCCGTTGAGCGTCAGGGTCGTGTCGGTGTCGCCGCCCTTGATGGTGGTGCTGACGGTCAGGGTGCGCGCGTTGCTGTTGTTCGCCCAGGCCTGGCTGGCGCCCAGGACCACGGTCCCCCCGCCGTTGACGGTGGCCGAGGCGTTGGAGGCGACGGCGAGCGTCAGCCCGTCGGCGCCGAGCAGCAGGATGTTGCCATTGGTGTTGACGGTGGCGGCGCTCGGCCCGCCGCCCGGGACGGACACGGTCAGACCCTTGATGATGTAAGTCGAATCCAGCCGTGTGGTCGCCGTGCTGGCGCCCGCGGCATTGCTGGCATTGAGGATGACGTCGGTGACCGAGCCCGGAAGCTGCTGCGCGTCGACCGTGCCGGCCGCGTCGGTCGACCAGTTGCTGATGTTGACGGCCGAGCCGCTGCCCCAGTTGTTCGTGGCGTCGGCGATGGCGGCGCTGCCGGCGCCCGTCCAGTAGGCGACGGGCGGCGCGCCCTTGCCGGTGGCGGTGACGACGAGTGAGCCGGACGTCGGTGTGGCGAGCGTGAAATCGTAGAAGCCGAACGCCGCCGGCTTCGCGCCGACGACGAAGCTCGACGCGCTCAGGCCGCTGGCGGCGGTCAGGATCGTGTGGCTGCTGCCGTTGGTGATGGTCTGGCCGGGGGCCAGGGCGAGGTTGATCGTGTTCGTGCCGGTCACGCTCGCCGCGCCGGTGGCGGCGAGCTTGTCGGCCGTGACGCCGTTGCCGAGCTCGAAGTTGAGGGTCGAGCTGCTGAGCGTGAGCGTGCTGGTGGCTGTGGCCGTGTTCAGGCCGCCGTCGACGAGGTCGAGCGTGCCGCCGACGTTGACCACGCCGCTGCTGGTGAGGTTGCCGCGGCTGCCGAGCGTCGCGCCGGGCGAGACGGTGATTCCGGACATCGTCGAGCCGTTGGCGAGAACGAGCTTGCCGCCGCTGACCGACGCGCTGCCTGTAAAGGCGTTCGCGCCGCTGGCGGTCCAGGTGCCCGCGCCGGCCTTGACGAGCGAGACGGTGCCACCGCCGTTGAGGATTTTTCCGCTGACGACGCCGTCGCCCGCGCCCTGGAAGGTGAAGGTGCGTGCGCCCGCGCTCGAGTGGGCCTGCAGCGCAACGCCGGCGGCGGTCGCGCCGCTCGCCGAGCCGGTGAGCGTCAGCGTGCCGCTATCGGATTGGAGAATGTAGTTGCTGCCGCCGGAATTGGTCGTGATGGTGCCGCTGAGCGTGTTGTTGCCGGCAAGGTTCTGGATGGCGACGGTGGTGTTGGTGCGGCCGGCGAGCGAGATGTTGTTCGGCAGCGTGGCATTGCCGGTGAGTTCGAGACGGGCGGTCGAGGCGTTGCCGCCGGTGTCGAACGTGACGCCGCCGGTGCCGAGGGCGTTGCTGGCCGCGGCGCGGAGGACGGCCGCGCCGGTGCCGGT
>JADMIO010932617.1_pt1 | contig 51187 bp, 53 predicted proteins | sample 8958161 | NCBI WGS metagenome assembly JADMIO01 (sample SAMN16585339, study PRJNA669376) | soil metagenome | isolation source: Crop rotation soil | place: USA: Cullars Rotation, Alabama | collected 2011 | reverse complement strand
GCCGCGACTTCAAGTCACGTGAATTCCAAGCTTCGGATCCCACTGTGCTGGAAAGCCCGGGGAACCGCCGTTGATCTGGAAGGGCTGGCTGTCGTGTCCCTTCACGGGCGAAACCGCGTTGTAGTTGTTCTGCTCGTCGGTGTCGATGTAGAAGTAGCGGGTCAGGTCGTTCGCCTGCATCATTGCCAGGCCGGCATTCGACTCGCTGAGGTTGGCGTAGATGTTGCCCGTGGCGTTGTTGCTCGGGTTGGAACCCGGGTAGACATTGCCGCGCAGCGGCCAGTTGTCGTTGGTGGGATCGTTGTCGGTATCGATCGGCGAGCCGTTCACGACGTTGAAGTTGACGGTGCTGACCGGGTTACCCGATTTCCAGTCTGCCAACTCGGTCAGGTTGATCGAGGTGAAGGGCATGTGCGGCAGGATGCACGCCGCGCGCAGCTCCTGGGTGGAGGTGTCCGGGCAATTGGTACGCGCGTCGGTGATCGTCGTGATGGCGTCCGGCTCGAGGTAGTCGATGTACAGGCCGCGCACGTGCAGCCACTTGGACGCCGCGGTCTGGACTTGCACCGTGGGCGAAAGCTGGATCGCGGAGGTCGGGTTGTTGAGCGACCAGGTGGTTTCGTAGGTGCCGGAGTTGAGCGGATACGTGCCCGCGGAGGCGGTGTTGTAGGTCGTCGTTACGGTGTTGTTCGCGATGCGGTCGTCCAGGTAGTCAAGGACGAAATCCTCGTAGTTGGAAACCGCAGCGCTGCTCGGCGCGTAGGGCCGCGCATTCTGGTTGGAGTCGGTCATGCTGCCGCTGTTGTTGGTCTCGAGCAGCGCGAAGTAATCGTCGCGCAGGTCGGCGGCGGTGCGCCAGATGCCATCCACGCGGATGAGCCGGCAGGCCTCGTCGTAGGTACCGGAATTGGCGAGCGTAGCCACGCCGGGGGTAGTACCCGTGATTCTGTAATGGTCGTGGGCGGCGGTACGCCAGGGATCGAACTTCGGCCCGGAGACGTTGTTGGGGTCGTTGTGGTCGCGGCAGCAGGTGCTGCACAACTCGCTCTCCGAGCTGACGCTGGTCCAACCCGCAGGCGGGGTGTAGCTCGTCAGCGTAGGCGGTGCGTATCTATAGCCGTTCCAGTAGGTCGGACGGTAGCCACGCGAGCCGCTGGGCGGCGCGTTGGCGGTGCTGCAGGTGCAGTGCATGACGGTCGTTTCGACACGCGACTCGGCGGTGGCCAGGGACGAGTTGATCGCCGCGTAGGTGAAGACGTCGAAGCGGGTCTCGGAGACCGCGTTGCTGTTGCCGCGCACCTGCGGGGTCGGGTTGCTTGCCGCGGTGCTGGTGCCGTCGCCGATCGCGATCGGGATCACGCCGCCGACGGAGCCGGGATTGACGATGACCACCTTGACGTGGCGCGCGGACGAGCCGGTGTTCGTGCGCACGACCTTGGCGCTTTCCGAGGGCTCGAGGCTGTCGATCACGTCTTCCATGCTGATCGTGCGCGAATTGCCGGCGGCATCGTTCCAGCGCACGTCGACCACGACGCGCTTGAAGTCCTTGCCGGTGAGGCACTGCGCGCAACCGGCAATGATCTGCGCGTCGGTCAGCGTGTTGCCCTTCGACACGAAGGCGCTGGTGCCCTTGTCGTAGACGTAGCGCGTCACCGTCTGCTGCCACTGGAAGGCCACGCCGCCGAGGCCGCCGTTGTCGGTAACGTTCGCCCAGGTGGTGGTGTCGATGTTGTCGCGGTAGCCGGGCACCACGGACGTGAAGGAGCGCAGGTGCTCGATCTGGTCCTTGGCGATCGACGCCGCGGCCGCTTCCGCCTTGGCTTCGGAAGAGGAGCGGATGACGCTCAACTGGAGGCTGGCGAGTGCGAGCAGGCCGACCGAAAGGATGACGACGGCGACCAGTACCTCGATGAGGCTGAAGCCGCGGTTGCGTCGCTTGCTGGAAATGGCGGACATCGTATTTACCTCACTCAGGAGCCGCGCATGCTGTCGAACCACGTGCCGGGCACGCGGGCGAAGCGGGTGTTTTCGGCGGGAGCGTCACCAGGATCCTGCGATCCGGTGTCGCTGTAGATCAGGTCGAGGTTGCCGGTCAGGTTCACGTTGCCCTCCACCACCAGCGAGCCGAAGATCTTCGGGTTGCCGTGGCCGGTGAGCGAGGCGGTCTGCGACGGGCTCGTGAGGCTGCGCACGAACAGCATGCCGTAGAAAACGGAGTTGCTACCGACGGTGACCGAGTCGTCGACCACGACGATCGCGTCGTTGGTGGGCGAGCCGACCTGGCTGGGCAGGCTGCAGCTGCCGGTGACGTAGTAGATGCCGGTCGAACTGGAATTCAGGCCGTTGCAATTCGCCACGACCGTTGCGCCCATGTCGGTCAGCGCCTGGATTTCGCAGTTGGTGGTGCCGCCGCCGCCGCAGTTGCTGAGCACGGTGTCGCCGTTGCCGCCGGTGACGTCGACGCCAAAGATCCACTCGAACAGGTTGTCGTCGGTGTTGTCGTTCGGATCGTCCATGCGCGTATTGGAGGCGTTGCGGCCCGGGAAGAACTGGATGTCCGGAAGCGGCTGCCCTGCGGGCTGCCCGTCGACATCCAGGATGTCCACGCTTTCGCGCTTGATCGACTGCGAGTGGCCGGAGAGGAAATTATCCGAGCCCGTGGGACAACCGCAGCCGGTATTGCCGTTGCCAGCGCAGGTAGTCTTCAGGTCGGAGACAGGAACGCTACCCAGGTAGTCGCCGAGATGGCAGGTCGACACGCTGCCGATGCCCGAACCCGAGTCGTCGATGTCCACGTCCATCGGCGACCAGATCGAGCCAGGCAGGCCGTAACCGCCGGCGTTCGGCGCCGCCACGATGGTGGCGTTGCCCAGGCCCTGCACCAGTGCCGAAGCGACCAGCGGCACCGCCGAGGTGGCCGTGGCGGCGTTGAAGGTGGCCCAGGTTTCCTTGACCACGGAAGAGGAAGATTCGCCGGTGAGCGTCGATTCGGCGATCAGGGTTACCGCGAAGCGGTTGCCGCTGCTCGGATTCAGCTGGCAGCTGGGGGTGCTGCCCGCAGTGGTGTCGAGGCGGCAGAGCAACGCGCGCACGGTGGTGGTGACCGGGAAGGCGGCGCTGCCGCCGACGGTGGTCATGCGCGCAGCGGCGGGAATCACCGCCGGCGGGCTGGCGCTGTCGTACACGTTGAGCTTGGTGGCGCTGCCCGAAGTCGTCGAGGTGCCGTCCGTCGTGTAGTAGTACATCTGGATGCGGCGGCTTTCGACCGGTTCCGCATAGCAGGGATGGCGTTTGTCGGTGGCGTTCGCGGCGGCGTAGGCGGCGTCGGTGAAGCCCGCGCAGCTGGTCCAGCGTCGGTTCGCCGCAGTGGCAGTGTCGAGCCAGCCGCCGGCGCCGATCGTCGGGATCTTCTGCACGTTCGCCTTCATGAAGTTGCCGCCGATGTTCAGCGCGTACTCCGCGGCCTGTTCGGCCAGGCGGGCGCGGTTCTCGTTGACCGCCGTGCGCTGGTCGAAGAGCGAGACGTTCGCCGAGGCCAGCACGATCACCGTGAGGATCACGAGCAGGACCAGCACCACCATGAGGGTGGTGACGCCGCGCTGGGCGCGGGCGCCGAGGCGGGAGGCGCGATTGCGAAGGTTTGCGGCCATGGCGTTCTTCCGTATGGGGGGACCGGGGCTCAGGGCGCCGGGGTGTTGGAGCAGTTGTTCATGGTGGTGTCGTAGCACTCCGAGCGCACGCGCACGCTGCTCTGCATGCCACGGGTGTACTCGGTGGAACCGGCGAGGCGGCCGACCATCCAGACGTCGATGTCGCGCAGCTGCACCTGCGCGGGCGCGGTGCCGACCAGCGAGCGGTTGTCCTTGAGGTCGAAGATCGTGATGTCGATCGAGGTGCCATCACTGAGCGGGCACCAGCCCGCGTTGGAGCAGGTGGCCGGATTGGTGCTGTAGTCCGGTGCGGCGCCGTTGCAGGCCGGCTGCACGCCATTGGAGCTTTCCGCGTACTCGAGCACGCCGACGGTACGCCCGGCGACGGTGCGCGAGGCGCGGCGCAGACCGCGCACCTCGCGGTTGGCCAGCTCGATGGTGCCGGAGACGCCGCCTTCGCGGTCATAGGCATAGATGACGCACTGGAAGGTGCCGGTGGCGTTACCCGCCGTGGCCATGGAAATGTGCGCGAAGGGCGAACCCGAGCCCTTGGCCAGGTAGGCGAGCGCGTTCTGGTCGTAGCCGGCGCGGCGCAACTCGCGCGTCACCAGCTCCATGTTGTTGCGCAGCTCCTGCGTCAGGCGCGTGGAGCGCACGTAGTCGCTGTTGCTCTTGAAGGTGCTCATGGTGAAGGCCAGCACCGCGCCCGATACGACCAGGCCGACGACCAGCGCCACCATCAGTTCAACCAGGCTGAAGCCGCGGGAAATCTTTTTCATGGCAGGCATTCCGGGCTCAGGGATCGCAACGGCGGTCGGTGAAGTCGGACATCTTGTCGGTGGCGCCGCTCGACTCGCAGACCTTGGCGCGGCCGAAACGGTCGACCAGCAGGTTGAGCTTGTAGGACTTGCCGCCGGGCGGACCGGCGAAGGCGACCACGCCCTCGTCGGTGGAGTCGGCCAGCGCGGTGCGCTTGGGCTCGACCACCGTGACGCCGGCGTTGGCACCCGAGGGGCCGAGCGTGGGCGTGCCGGAGATGCTCACCTGGTTCCATTCACCCTGGTCTTCGGGCCAGCGGGCGATGTCGCAGGCGCCGGCGGTGGTGCAGTCGCAGGCCACCCGGTCGGTAGGATCCGTGGTGACTGCCGCGCCCATGCAATAGGTGCTGCCGCTGGTCACGTAGCCGATCTTCACGTAGCTGTTGCGCTTGACCGCCTCGAAGCGCGCCTGGTTCCAGAAGCTGGCGGCCTGCTCGGCGCCGGCGCGCGTCGCGGCACGTTGGCGGAAGGTCCAGAAACTGGGCATGGCGACGAGCAGCAGGACGACGACGACCACCAGCACGGTCATCATTTCGATCATCGTGAAACCGAGGATGCGCCGGGTTCGCATGGGTTCCCCCTTGGGCAGTGGATATCTAATCCCCGCCGGCCGCACAGGGCAAGCTTGGACTGACGGGCGGTGCCATTCGGGTGATGGGCGTAAGCCGGTCTTCCCCTTGCCCGCCGCCGCCGGATGCTAGCATGTGCCCACCCAGTCCGCCGGAGTCCCGCAAATGCCTCGGTCCCGCCAGTGGGGTTTCACCCTCATCGAACTCATGGTCGTCGTCGCGATCGTCGCGCTGCTCGCGGCCATCGCCTTCCCGATCTACAACACCCAGGTACGCAAGGGCCGCCGCGCGGAAGCGCGCGAGATCATCGCCAAGCTCGCGCTGGGCGAAGAGAAGTGGCGCGTGAACAACGCGACCTTCTCGACCAAGCCTTCGGACGTCGGCGGCGTGAGCACCACCGCCGGCGGCACCGATACCAGCACCAACGGCTACTACACCGTGGTGATCAGCAACTCGACCACCGGCAGCTGCGCCAACGGCACCGCGCGCACCACCGGCAACAACTACACGATCACCGCGACCAAGGCCGGCGACCAGGCCGGCGACACCAAGTGCGCCACGATCGTGCTGACCAGCGATTGCGGCGCGGTGACCAAGTCCTCGACGCCCGCCGGCAACGAGTGCTGGTAAGGCCTCAGGCCACCACGCGGTAGCAGGGGCGGTACTCGCCCACGAGCTTCATGCGCCGCTGGTCCACGAAGGCGCGCAACAGCGCGTCGAGCGCAAGCATGATGTCGGGATCGCCATGGATCTCGAAGGGCCCGTGCTGCTCGATCAGCCGCATGCCCTCTTCCTTCACGTTGCCGGCGACGATGCCGGAGAAGGCGCGACGCAGGTTCGCCGCCAGCGTGTGCGCCGGCTGTTCGCGGTGCAGGTCCAGCGCGGCCATGGAGGCATGGTCGGGGGCGAAGGGACGCTGGAATTCCGGCGGCACGCGCAGCGACCAGTTGAAGAAGAAGGCGTCGCGTGAATTCAGGCGCTGCTCGCGCACCTTCTTCACGCCCTTGACCATCGTCGCGGCGACCAGCGGCGCGTCGTCGACGATGATGCGGTAGCGCGAAGAGGCGGCGTCGCCCAGCGTCAGGCGCAGGAACTGGTCGATCTGCTCGAAGTAGGCAGCCGAGGACTTGGGCCCGGTGAGCACCAGCGGGAACTGCAGCGCGTCGTTGTCCGGGTGCAGCATCAGGCCGAGCAGGTACAGGATCTCTTCCGCGGTGCCGACGCCGCCAGGGAACACGATGATGCCGTGGCCGAGCCGGACGAAGGCCTCGAGGCGCTTCTCGATGTCCGGCATGATCACCAGGTGGTTGACGATCGGGTTCGGCGATTCCGCCGCGATGATGCCCGGCTCGGTGATGCCGATGTAACGGTTGCCGCCACGACGCTGCTTGGCGTGCGCGATGGTCGCGCCCTTCATCGGGCCCTTCATCGCGCCAGGGCCGCAGCCGGTGCAGATGTCGAGGCGGCGCAGCCCCAGTTCATAGCCCACGCGCTTGGTGTACAGGTATTCCTCGCGGCCGATCGAGTGGCCGCCCCAGCACACGACGAGGTTGGGATCGACGTGCGGGCGCAGCACGCGCGCGTTGCGCAGGATCTCGAATACCGCGCCGGTGGTGTCCTCGCTGGTCGTCAGGTCGAACTTGCCGCTGTCCTGGATCTCGTTGGCGACATAGGCGATGTCGCGCACCACCGCGTACAGCAGTTCGGCGACGCCGCGGATGATCTCGCCGTCGACGAAGGCGAGCGCCGGCGCGTTCTTCAGCTCGATCTTGATGCCGCGGTCCTGCTGCTGCACCTGGATGTCGAAGTCGGGATAGCGCATCGCCGCCGCGCGCGGATCGTCGGAATCGCTGCCGACGGTGAGCACGGCGAGCGCGCACTTGCGCAGCAGGTCGTGCAGGCCACCCGAGGTGGCATCGCGCAGGCGCGCGATTTCCGCGCGCGACAGCACGTCGAGGCCGCCGCGCGGCGAAATGCGCGCGTTGACGGTGGGAAGGGGCTGGAAAACCGGTTCCAGGACTTCGGTGATCAGCGCTTCCGTCGCGCTGTCGGCATGGGTCGTATTGGTCATTTCGTCACTTTAGCACCGGCGCGCCGCGGGAAAAAACGCGGCGTGTCGCAGAAAAAAAGCGGCCGGCTTGCGCCGGCCGCTTCGATGCAGCGATTGCGGTGGATCAGAACTCGTACTTCAGGCCCAGCTGCAGCGACCACTGCGAGATGCCGTTGGTCTGGCCGTCGGCGTTGGTCGGCAGGCCGATTGCGGTGGCCTGGCCGAACTCGGTGCCGCTACGGTAGTTGTAGACGTACTTGCCGGTCATGCCCGCCGGGCAGTTGACGCGGCAGATGCCCACCAGCGTGGCGACCGCCTGGTTCGCGTTGAAGCCGTAGTCCACGACCTCGCCCCAGTGCTTGTTGATCAGGTTGCCGACGTTCTGGATGTCGAACCACACTTCCGCGTGGTGGCCTTCCATGAAGCCCGGCAGTTCCTGGGTGAAGCGCACGTCGAAGGTGTTGGTCCAGGCGGCGCGGAACGCGTTCTCCGGCGCGTAGGTGCCCTTGTATCCGCGCAGGTCAGCCTGGGCGTCCTGGCCCAGCCACGAGAAGAAGGCCGCCTCGGCCACCGGGTTCGCGGTGAACGCACCCGTGGTCGAGTTGAGCGTGCCGAACAACACGTCACCCGGCGCATTCGGGACGTAGAACAGGTCGTTGAAGGTGCGGCTGTCGCCGTTCGCGTCACCGGTGAAGATGTAGCTGAACGGACGGCCGCTGCGGCCTTCGTACACCAGGCCCACGCGGGTCTCGTACTCGCCGAAGAAGGCGTGCTTCCAGTCGATCGAGCCGGCGACGCGATCCTTGATCTCGTAGCGCGCGGTGTGCTCTTCCTCGTCGGCGACGTTGAAGGCGAGCTGCGAGCCGTAGCCGGAACCGGCCGTGGAGCTGGTCAGCGAACCCACTTCCGTGGCGTCGGTGTAGGTGTAGGCCAGGCTCCAGGCCCAGTCACGCTCCTTGCTGAAGGGGCGCGACAGCGAGGCGGTGAACTGCTTGCTCTCGCCGTCGTGGGTGTTCTTCAGCAGGTACACGTCGCCGAAGGTGGAGTTGTTGTGGAAGCGCGCCGGGTTGGTCGGCGTGCCGCCCGAGCTGGTGTTGCCGAAGGGACGCGGGCTGGCCGAGTTCCAGTACAGCATGCGGCCGTCCGGACCGGTGAAGCCCGGGCCGATGTTGAGGCTCTCGTAGAACAGGCCGTTGTTGACGTCGGTCAGCAGTACTTCCGTCGAGAACACGGTGTCGAACCAGCCGGTCTCGGTCTCGAAGCCGAGGTTGGCCTTCCACACCGACGGCAGCTCGAAGTCCGGCGAGATGGCGTTGACGTTGCGGTTCGCGCTCGACGACGGCGGGATCAGCGGGTCCAGGCCGTCCGGGTTCGGCACGGGGTCCGCGGGGTTGTACGGGATGCAGGTGGCGTTGCGCGAACCTTCGATCTGGCCCGGGACGGTGTTGCTCCAGGCGCAGCTGCGGTAGTTCGAGTACGCGACGTAGTTCAGGCCGGTGCTCTGGTAGGAGTTGCTCACCCACACCTGCGGGGCGTCGCCCTGGAACAGGCCCACGCCGCCGCGCAGCTGCATCTGGCGGTCGCCGTCGAAGGTGTAGTTGAAGCCGAAGCGCGGCTGCCACAGGTAGTCGCCGTTGAAGGTGACCGAGTTGTCATAGCCGAAGCCGCCGGTCCACGCGCCGGAAAGGTTCGTGGTCTGCGCGGCCGCGAAGTCCGCGTTGTAGTCCGGCTGCGGATCGGTGCTCGGCTTGTCGCCGCGCAGGCCGAAGGTCAGCGTCAGGTTGCTGTTGTAGTACCAGGTGTCCTGCACGAACAGGCCGAGGTTCTTGTTCGAATACTCCGCCGGCACGGAGCCCGGAGCGGTCTGGTACTGCAGGTCGTAGTCGAAGAAGATGCCGTCTTCGAAGTTGTCCAGGCCGTAGAAGCTGTAGTTGCCCCACGAGTCCTGCAGGAAGTAGTTGTAGATGTCGTTGTCCTGCCACTCGGCGCCGAACTTGATGTCGTGGTCGCCGTGGGTCCAGGTCGCGGCGCCGAACCAGTTCCAGGTCTTGGTCTTCAGCGCATTGCCCATCGAGCTGCGCTCGGTGCCGATGCGGATGAAGTCGCCGGAGCTGGGGGCGTTGGCGTTGTTGAAGTCGTCGAAGTAGATCTGGATGGTCGGCGCGGTGGTCGGGTTCTCGCGGATCGCCGAGTAGTCGCGGTAGGCAACCTTGAACTCGGTGCTGAAGTTCTGGCTCCAGTCGCTGAACAGCTGGCCGACGTAGCTCTTGACCGACTTGGCGTGGTTGTACCAGTTCGAGCTCAGTGACAGGCCGCTGGCGCTGGAGGCTTCCGGGCGCACGCGGGTCTGGTCGAGGTTGCTGTAGCGGAAGCTGGCGCGGTGGTCGTCGTTGATGTTCCAGTCGAGCTTGACCGCGTATTCCTCGAGCTCGGTGTCGCCGCCGACCAGGCTGCCGGCGTCGAAGCCCCAGACGTCCTGCGCGATCTGCACGGCGCGGGCCACGTCGTCGGCGTCGAAGTCGCCGCCCGCGATCAGCGGGTTGGTGGCGAGGCTGGTGCCGCCCGGCGTGCCGACTTCAGTCTGCTTGAGCTTTTCGTAGTTGACGAAGAAGAACAGCTTGTCCTTCATCAGCGGGCCACCGAAGGTGAAGCCCCAGGTGGAGTCCTTGTCGAATTCGTCGAAGGGCAGGCCGGTGACGTCGATGGTGGAGCCGGCGACGCGCGCCGGGTAGTCGCCGAACCAGTCGCTGTCGCGGTACATGCCGTACACCGAGCCGTGGTACTCGTTGGTACCGGACTTGGTGACCGCGTTGACGTTCGCGCCGGCGGCGCCGGCCATGGTCACGTCGTAGTTCGACAGGTTGACGTCGATGGCCTCGATGGCCTGCATCGAAACCGGCTGGCGCATGGTCGGCATGTTGTTGCCTTCCAGGCCGAAGGTGTCGGAAGCCGAGACGCCGTCGATGGTGATCTTGTTGAAGCGCGGGTTCATGCCGCCGGCGCTGATGCTGCCGGACGCGCGGTCGGTGAAGGCCACGCGCGGGTCGAGGCGCATGTAGTCCTGGATGTTGCCGTTGACCGAGGGCAGCGCCTTGATCATTTCCTGGTCGACGCTGGTGCCGGCGCCCATCTTGTTGGCGCTGAACACCGAGGCGCTCGCGTCGGCGACGACGGTGACGGTGCCGATCGACTTCACGTCGGCCAGCTGCGCGTTGACCGTGCTGGCCTGGCTCAGCACCAGGTAGATGTTGTTCTCGGTGTCCGTGCCGACGCCCGCCTTCTCAACCTTGACGGTGTAGGGACCGCCGACGCGCAGGCCGCGCGCGTTGTAGCGGCCGCTCGCATCCGTGGTGACGTGGCTGACCGTGCCGGACTCGACGTGCGTGATCGTCACTTCCGCGCCGGCGACGGGCGCGCCGTTGGCATCGGTGACGAGGCCGCCGACACCGGCGGAAGTGGTCTGTGCGAAAACGGGAGCCGCCGCGAGGGCGATGGAGAGGCCGAGGGCAAGCTTCGAGAGCCGGACCCGATTGCGATTCGTCATGGTGGAAACCCTGGATTGATGAGGAGGACGAGGACGGCCGCTTACCCCATGGCGCGGCTCTTGTAGCAAAACAAGATTTTAACAGTACCCCGTCCGGATTACAGCCCGGTTACGAAAGGGATTTCAGGGGGACGCTTTCAGCCAGGCCGCGACCCCGTCCATGAGCATCTGGACCGAGATGGCCACCAGCAGCATGCCCATCAGCCGCTCGATCGCGACCAGGAAAGCCTGTCCCAGCGCCTTGTAGAGGTAGGTGGCGGAGAAAAGGATGACGGCGGTCGCACCCCAGGCCAGCGCCAGGGCCAGGCTCCAGTCGCCCATCCGGGCCGGCTCCTGGCTGCCCAGCAGCATCACCGAGGCCATGGCCGAGGGGCCGGCGATCATCGGGATCGCCATCGGGACGATGAAGGGCTCAGCCTCGGTCTCCCCGAACATGCCGCCGGGGCCGGGGAAGATCATCTTGATGCCAATCAGGAAGAGGACGATGCCGCCGGCGATCGAGACCGACTCCTGGCGCAGGTGCATCGCCTCCAGCACGTGGATGCCGCCCCACAGGAAGGCCATCAGCACCGCCAGCGCTATCAGCAGTTCGCGCACGAGCACGAGCCGGCGGCGCTTCGGCGCCAGCGGCTTGAGCAGGCTCAGGACGATCGGAATGTTCCCGAGCGGATCCAGGATCAGGAACAGCAGCAACGCCGCCGACAGCGTGGTCACGGCGAGGTGCCTTCGTGCAGTACTTCGCCGCGCCAGGCCGCGCCAGCCGGCGAAAGCAGGTGCACGCAGGCGTTGGCGGTGCGCAACGGCGAGGGCACGCGCACCGCGGATTCCTCCACGTATGCGCGGCTGCGGATGTTCGAATGCATCGGATTGGGCTGGATTGCACTGACACGCACGCTGCCGTTGTCGGTCTCGTCGTCGAGCACGCGCATCAGCCCGAGCAGGCCGGCCTTGGCGACGCCATAGGGTCCCCAGTAGGCGCGCTGCACGCGCGTCGGCTCGTCGAGCACGAACACCACCGCGCTGTCGGCTTGCGCGCGCAATGCCGGCAGGCAGGCCTGCGTGAGCAGCCAGGGCGCGGTGAGATTGACGTGCAGGTTGCGCACGAAATCCTCCGGCGGCGTGGTTTCCAGCGGACGCAGGCCGGTGAATTCGGCGGCGCAATGCAGGATGCCGTGCAGGCCGCCGAGGTCGGCGACGATGCGTTCGGCCATCTGTTCGTAATCGGCCGGATCGGCGCCGGCGAGGTCGAGCGGATACAGCGCGGGCAGCGCGCCGACCGCCTTCACCGCGTCATAGACCTTCGACAGCTTGGGCACCTTGCGTCCGAGCAGCACCACGGTCGCGCCGGCCTGCGCGCAAGCCTTGGCGGCATATTCGCCGAGGCTGCCGTAGGCGCCGGTGACCAGGATCACGCGGCCCGCGAGCGCGTCCGGCGCGGCGGGCGCGAAGGCCTCGCCGCTCGTCGCCGCGGGCGCGTTCATGCCGGCTTCTGGGCCTCGGCGACCATGCGCGCGAGCTCACCGCTCTCGAACAGGTCGACGGTGATGTCGCAGCCGCCGATGAATTCGCCGTTGATGAAAAGCTGCGGGAAGGTCGGCCAGTCGGAGAAGCGCGGCAGGTCGGCGCGGATCTCCGGGTCCTGCAGCACGTTGACGGAATGGATCTGTGCGCCGACCTTCTTCAGCGCCTCGCTGGCGCGGCTGGAAAAGCCGCACATCGGGAACTGTGGCGTGCCCTTCATGAAAAGCACGACCGGGTGGCCTTCGACCTCGGCCCGGATGCGGTCGATAACGGCGCTCATATCGCTTTGCTCCAATGCATTGGCGCGCCCGTGCGCGGGCACGCGTTCAAGCTAGAATTATAAGCCCTGGGCCGCACCTTTCGGCCCACCAGACCAGGAAGGAACCGCCATGGCCATCGAACTGCCCCCCCTGCCCTACGAGCGCACCGCGCTGGCGCCGCACATCTCCGCCGAAACGCTCGACTTCCACTACGGCAAGCACCACCAGACCTACGTCACGAACTTGAACAACATGATCAAGGGCACCGAGTTCGAGTCGATGGACCTCGAGGCGATCGTGAAGAAGGCGCAGGGCGGCATGTTCAACAACGCCGCGCAGGTGTGGAACCACACCTTCTACTGGAACTGCCTGAAGCCCGAGGGCGGCGGCGAGCCTTCCGGCAAGCTCGGCGACGCGATCGCGCGCACCTTCGGCAGCTTCGCCGCGTTCAAGGAAGAGTTCACCAAGACCGCCATCGGCACCTTCGGCTCCGGCTGGGCCTGGCTGGTGCAGCGCCCGGATGGCTCGCTCGCGCTGGTCAGCACCTCCAACGCCGGCACGCCGCTGACCGGCCCGGACAAGGCACTGCTCACCTGCGACGTGTGGGAACACGCGTACTACGTCGATTACCGCAACGCGCGCCCGAAGTACGTCGAGGCTTTCTGGAACCTCGTGAACTGGGACTTCGCCGCATCGCAGATGGCGTAAGCGCGCATGCGACTGCCCTTGCAGGCCGCCACCGCGCTGTCGCTGTGCGTGGTCGTCTCCGCCCTCGCCGGTCCGCCGGCGAAGGCGTCGGCCGCGGCGCCCGCGCGACTCGCGGGTGAAGTGGCCTGCGACGTGATCTTGAACGTGCACGATCCAGATCCGAAAGGACTGAACGTGCGCGCCGCGCCCGGCAAACCGCCGGGCAAGGTGATCAAGGCGCTGGTGCCCGACGGCGAGTGGACGGAAGTGCACGTCGTCGGACAGTCGGGCGACTGGCTGCGCATCGACCTTGCTTCCACCGTGGACGACGACGCGCCCGAAGGCATGCGCGAAGTGTTCCGCGGCAACGGCTGGGTGCATGTGTCGGGCCTGGGCATCAGCGAGCTGATGACCGGCGAGGGAACGATACTGCGCGCCTCGCCTTCGGACGCCGCGAAGCTGCTGAAGAAGATCGGCCCGGACGACGAGCCGAAGCGCACGCGCATCCTCGGCTGCAGCGGCAAGTTCCTGCACGTCGATGCCGACGGCCTGGTCGCCTGGACGCGCCAGTACTGCACCAACGAACGCACCACCTGCAGCTAAATAGGTCAGAGTTAATTAAGCGCAAGCTTCACGCGCTTAATTAACTCTGACCTATTTAGCGGTCAATCTTGCGAGGACCGGCGCGACCTGCGCCTCGCGACCAAGCGCGCCGGCAGCACGCGACAACGCTTCGGCCAGTTCGCTCGCATCGTCTGCGCGGAAGGTGGCATGGCCGACCTTGCGGCCCGGGCGCGGCGACTTGCCGTAGTCGTGCCAGTGGCCGCAGGCCTCCGACAGCACCGGCGCAGCGGCCGGCAACTCGCCGATCCAGTTGAGCATGCACGCATGGCCGAGCATGCGCGTGTCGCCGAGCGGCAGGCCCAGCACCGCGCGCAGGTGGTTCTCGAACTGCGAAGTCTCGGCGCCCTCGATGCTCCAGTGTCCGGAGTTGTGCACGCGCGGCGCCATCTCGTTCGCCAGCAGCCGGCCTTCGCGAACGAACAGCTCGAGCGCGAACACGCCGACATACTCGAGCGACTCGGCGACGCGACGCGCGCAGGAGATCGCTTCGGCGGCGAGTGCGGCGTCGACGCGCGCGGGCGCCAGGCTCGCCGCGAGCACGCCCTGCTCGTGCCAGTTCTCGGTCAGCGGCCAGGTGCGGAATTCGCCGTCGCGGCCGCGCACGGCAACCACCGACAACTCGCGCTCGAAGGGCACGAAGGCTTCCAGGATCAGCCCGACCGAGCTCGCCTGCGCGCCCAGCGCGTCCCATGCGGCACCGGCATCGGCAAGCGTACGGATGCGGAACTGGCCCTTGCCGTCGTAGCCCAGCCGCCGCGTCTTGAGGATCGCCGGCGCGCCCAGCCGCGCGAGCGCGGCGTCGAGGTCGGCGCGGTTGGCTATGTCGGCGAAATCGGGCACGCCGATGCCGAGTTCGCGGAACAGCGATTTCTCCGCGAGCCGGTCCTGCGCGATCGCCAGCGCGCGCGGGCTCGGGAACACCGGGATGCGTTCTGAAAGCCAGCGCGCCGACTCCGCCGGCACGTTCTCGAAGTCGAAGGTCGCCACGTCGACCTGCGCGGCAAAGGTCGCCAGCGCGGACTCGTCGCGGTAGTCCGCCTGCAGGCTCGGTACGTACTGCGCGGCGCAGGCGTCGGAGACGGTGTCGAGCACGAGGAAGCGCAGGCCGAGCGGCGCGCCGGAAAGCGCGAGCATGCGGGCCAGTTGCCCGCCGCCAAGGATGCCGACCGTCGTCATTTGACTGGAGCCGGCGCCGTCCTGGGGTCCGGCGATTCGAGCACCGAGTCGGTCTGCTCGCGACGGAAGGCCGCGAGCGCCGCGGCAATGCGCTTGTCCTCGATCGCGAGGATGCCGGCAGCGAACAGCCCGGCATTGGCAGCGCCCGCCGCGCCGATCGCAAACGTCGCCACCGGAATGCCGGCGGGCATCTGCACGATCGACAGCAGCGAATCCAGGCCGTTGAGCGTCTTGCTCTGCACGGGCACGCCGAGCACGGGCACGGCGGTCTTGGCCGCCAGCATGCCCGGCAGGTGCGCGGCGCCACCGGCGCCGGCGATGATCACTCGCAGTCCGCGTGCAGCGGCGCTGTCGGCATAGTCGAACAGCTTGTCGGGCGTACGATGGGCGGACACGACCTGCACTTCGCAGGGCACGCCGAGTTGCTCCAGGCGCGCGACCGCGTGCTGCATCGTTTCCCAGTCGCTGCGGGACCCCATCACGACGCCGACCAGCGGCTGGACGCGGTTGCTCATGGCTTCGCCTGTTTGGCTCGGGAGCGTATTCTAGACGCCTTCTCCCCGCTTAAACATGCTGCCATGGACCGGAAGCTGCTCGACATCCTCTGCTGCCCCGCCACCAAGCAACCCCTGGCCCTGCTCAACCGGGCCGAGCTGGCGGCGCTCAACGAGGCCATCGCCGGGGGCGGGCTCAAGCGCGTCGACGGCAGCGCGCAGTCCGTCGCGCTCAAGGAAGGCCTGATCACGCGGGACCACCAGACCATCTACCGCATCGAGGACGGCATCCCCGTGCTGCTCTCCGACGAGGGCATCGCCACGGCGCCAATCGCCGGCTTCCCGCGTTGAGCGTGCTGCCGCCCCAGGCGCCAACGCCGGAACAGGTGCGGGACGACGTCGCGCGCGCGCTGGCCGAGGACATCGGCAGCGGCGACGTCACTGCATCGCTGCTCGCCGACGTGCCCGCCCGTGGCTATGTGATCGCGAAGGAAGCGGCGGTAGTCGCCGGCCGGCCCTGGTTCGATGCCTGTTTCCTCGCGCTCGATCCGCAGACCCGGTTGCACTGGCGCGTGGCCGAGGGCGACGCGATCGCCGCCGGTACGGTGGTGGTCGAGTTCGAAGGGCGCACGCGCGCGCTGCTCGGCGCCGAGCGCTGCGCGCTCAATTTCCTGCAGACGCTGTCGGCCACGGCCACGCGCACGAATGAGTTCGTCGCCGCTGTCGCCGGTACGCGCGCGCGCATCCTCGACACGCGCAAGACGCTGCCCGGCCTGCGCCTGGCGCAGAAATACGCAGTGCGCTGCGGCGGTGGCGACAACCACCGCATCGGCCTGTACGACGCGATTATGCTGAAGGAAAACCACATCCACGCGGCCGGTTCGATTGCCGCGGCCGCGGCGCGGGCGCGCGAGCTGCATCCTGCGCTGCCGCTGATCATCGAGGTGGAGAATCTCGACGAACTGCGCCAGGCGCTCGCCACCGGCTGCACGCGCATCCTCATCGACGATTTCAGCTTCGAGGAAATGCGCGAGGCCGTGCGCATCGCCGACGGCCGCATCCCGCTGGAAGTGTCGGGCAGCGTATCGCTGGAACGCGTGCGCGCCATCGCCGAGACCGGCGTCGATTGCATTTCGGTGGGCGCGCTGACCAAGCACGTGCGCGCCGTCGACTACTCCATGCGGGTCGGGGAGCCCTAGCCCTTTCCGGTGAACTTCATCACCAGCAGCAGGGCGATGATCGCCAGCGCGCCGAAGGCCATCACCATCGCGAGCAGCTGCATCTTGTTGGCGGCGATCGGCGCGGCCACAGGCTTGGGCTTTTCCGCCTGGCTCTGGGAGTTCGGGATTTCCATGCCCGGCGCGACCAGGATGAAACGCACGGCATCCAGGCGCAGCTCGTCGCCCGGGCCCAGGAAGCCCGTCTGCACGCGCTTGTTGTTGATGTAGGTGCCGTTGGAGGAACCCAGGTCCTCGACCTGCAGGCCGTCGGGCGTCGGCTTCACCAGCGCGTGACGGCGCGACATTTCGTCGGCGGGAACGGAGATGTCGCACTCGGGCGCGCGGCCGATGACGACCGGGCCGGCCACCGGGAAGACTTTCGAAAACACGGCGCCGGAAACGCCGCGCAACACGAACTTCGGAATCGCCATGCGCACGCGCGTGGCGCCGCTGTCCTCGCCGGCCTCGGCGAAGCTGCCACCGCCGCCGAACCTGGATTCCTCGACCACGGCGAACTTCGCCTGCACGTTGCCGAAGACGATGCTGTCGCCCGAACGCAGGCCCATGATGTCCGGCACGTCCTTGCCATTGACCGTGACCGGGCCGGCGCCGGCGGGCACCTGCAGGTTCGCGCCCGTGCCGCTGATGTGGATGACGCAATGGACGGGAAGGATGCCGGGCTTGTTCAGCACCACGGCGTTGCCGATGTCCGAGCCGATCCGGTTGATGCCCGGATTGAGGAACACCTGGCCATGTTCGCCGTTGGGAAACACCAGCTTCATTCTTCGCCCTCCTGCGAAAGAATCGGGGCGCCCCGGTGGGCGCCCGGTCACATATTAACAGCGCGCCTTCACTTCACCACGCGCAGGTGGCCGCCCCGCTTCGGTCCGTCTTCAGGCGGCTCGGGTGCATCGGCAGGGGGATCGGCCGGCAAGGCGCCCCCGTCCTCGGGCAGCATCATCCCCTGCCCGGTTTCCTGCGCGTAGATCGCCATGATCGCGGCCATCGGCACCACCACCGAATGGCTGACGCCGCCGAAGCGCGCCTTGAAGCGCACGTCGCGATTGCCCAGCTCCAGCCCGGCGACCGCGCGCGCGGCGATGTTGAGCACGACGCGCCCATCCTTCACCGCGGGCTTGGGCACCACCACGCCCTCGCAGGTGGCATCCACCAGCAGGTGCGGCGTCATGTCGTTGTCGCCGATCCATTCGTACAGCGCCCGCAGCAGGTACGGGCGGTTCGAGGTCATCGACGGTGCATCTTCACTCACGCAGGCAGCTGCTCCCGCAGCACTTTCTCTTCCGGCGTCATGCTGCGCAGGAAGCCGGGGTTGCGGAAGATGCGCTGGCCGTAGTCTTCGATCAGCTTGGCTTCCTTCGGCAGCGCAATGCCCAACGCCGGCAGGCGATAGACGATCGGCGCCACCGCGCAATCGGCCAGGCTCATTTCCGGGTTGAGGAAGAAGCGCGCGGCCTTGAACAGCGGCAGCGCGTTGAGCATCAGTTCCTTCAGGCGCTTGCGCCCGGCCTCGGCCTGCACCTTGTTGCCGCCCTGGATCGCCTGCACGTGCGGCACCCACTCCAGTTCCACGCGCAGCATCGCCAGGCGCAGGCGCGCGCGCGAAAGCGGATCGACCGGCATGAGCGGCGGATGCGGGTAGCGCTCGTCGAGGTATTCGCTGACCACCGAGGCCGCGTACAGCACCAGGTCGCGGTCGACCAGCGTCGGCACCGAGTGATAGGGATTGAGATCGAGCAGGTCTTCGGGGGGATTGGCGGTGTCGACCGGCACCAGCTCGTAGCTGACGCCCTTGGCCGCGAGGACCAGCCGGACGCGGTGGCAAACCACGCAGTCGGGCGAGGAGAAAAGCGTCAGGGCATTACGGATGCGCGGGCTGGCGGCCATCATCGAAGGCACCTCGAGGAGGACGTTGCGGCCCCCTGCCGCGGTTCGTCCTCCGCTACCCTGCCCAAACGCCAAATTTTCCGCAAGGTGGCCTTCGGGCCGGAAACGGAAACGGCCGGTCTGGGACCGGCCGCTTCGGGGATTTCCTGCCCTCGGGGGCGTCCTTAGTGGACGTCGCGCCAGTACTCGGACTTCAGCAGGTAGGCCAGGAAGGTGAAGAAGGCCAGGAACAGCACCACCCACACGCCCAGCGACTCGCGCTGGATGGCGGCCGGCTCGCCTACATAGGCCAGGAAGGCGCTGATGTCGCGGGCCGCGCGGTCGAATTCCTCGGGCTCGACGCTGCCCTTCTGCTCGGCCGGGATGGTGAAGCCGGAGATGCAGCCGCCCTGGTATTCGCCGCCGTGGCAAGGCTCGTTGCCGTGCTTGGGCTCGGTCAGGGCGTGCTGGACGCCCTGCATTTCCCACAGCACGTTCGGCATGCTGGCGCCGGGGAACACGGTGTTGTTCCAGCCGGTCGGGCGGCTCTCGTCCACATAGAAGGACTTGAGGTAGCCGTAGATCCAGTCGGCGCCCTGCGCCTTGGTGCGCGCGACCACCGACAGGTCCGGCGGGGCCTTGCCCAGCCACTTCTCGGCGTCGGCATGGTTGGCGATGCCGGTGTTGATGTTCTCGCCGTACTTGGCGTCGGAGAAGATGAGGTTCTGCTCCATCTCCTCCTGCGTCAGGCCCAGGTCCTCGGCGGTGCGCGAGTAGCGCTGGTAGTTCAGCGAGTGGCAGCCCGAGCAGTAGTTCATGTACAGCGCGGCGCCACGCTGCAGCGCGGCCTTGTCGTTCAGGTCGATCTGCGCGGACGGCATCTCCGCACCCTCGGAAGCGAAGGCGGCGAAGGGCGCGAGCGCCGAGGCCAGCACGAGTGCGGCGGCGAGGCGGGAGAAGAGCTTAGTCATGCATGGTCACCCGATCAGGCACCGGCTTGGTGGCGCCGAGGCGCGACCAGAACGGCATGAAGATGAAGAAACCGAAGTAGAACGCGGTCAGCAGGCGCGCCACCAGGGTCTGCGTGGTGCTGCCCGACTGCATGCCGAGGTAGCCCAGCGTGATGAACACGATGCAGAACAGCGTGATCATCAGCTTCGAGATCGTGCTGCGGTAGCGGATCGACTTCACCGGGCTGCGGTCCAGCCAGGGCAGCAGGAACAGGATCATCACCGCGCCGCCCATGGTCATGACGCCGATCAGCTTGTCCGGGATCGCGCGCAGCATCGCGTAGTACGGGGTGAAGTACCACACCGGCTTGATGTGCTCCGGCGTCACCATCGGGTTGGCCACGACGAAGTTGTCATGCTCCAGGAACAGCCCGCCGAAGGTCGGCGCGAAGAACATGATGAAGGCGGCGATGGTCATGAAGAAGCCGACGCCGAACAGGTCCTTCACCGTGTAGTACGGGTGGAAGGGGATGCCGTCGAGCGGGATCTTGGTGACCGGGTCCTTGTGCTTCTTGATGTCGACGCCGTCGGGGTTGTTGGAGCCGACTTCGTGCAGCGCGCCCAGGTGCAGCACCACCAGCAGCAGGATCACCAGCGGCAGCGCGACCACGTGCAGGGCGAAGAAGCGGTTCAGGGTGGCGTCGGAGACCAGGTAGTCGCCGCGGATCCACTCGGTGAGCAGGCCGCCGAACTTCGGCACCGCGCCGAACAGGTTGATGATCACCTGCGCGCCCCAGTAGCTCATCTGGCCCCACGGCAGCACGTAGCCCATGAAGGCTTCGGCCATCAGCGTGAGGAAGATCAGCATGCCGAGGATCCACACCAGTTCGCGCGGCTTCTGGTGCGATCCGTAGATCAGCGCGCGGAACATGTGCAGGTACACGACGATGAAGAACAGCGACGCGCCGGTGGAGTGCATGTAGCGGATCAGCCAGCCGCCCTGCACGTCGCGCATGATGTACTCGACCGAGGCGAAGGCTTCCGCCGCGCTCGGCTTGTAGTGCATCGTCAGGAAGATGCCGGTGACGATCTGGTTGACCAGCACCAGCATCGCCAGCGAACCGAAGTAGTACCAGAGGTTGAAGTTCTTCGGAGCGTAGTACTCCGTCATGTGCTTGCGGTACGCGGGCATCAGGCCCGGCGCGCGCTCTTCGACCCAACCCATGCCGCCGTTGAGGGCTTTGACGATGAAATTCATCAGGCGGCTCCCTCGGCGACGCCGACGATCAGCTTGGTGTGCGCGGCGTCGGTGAAGTGGTACGGCGGGACCTCGAGGTTCGCGGGGGCGGGCACGCCCTGGAAGACGCGGCCGGCGAGGTCGAAGCGCGACTGGTGGCAGGGGCAGTAGAAGCCGCCCTTCCAGTCCGGGTCGAAGGGCTGCGGCAGCATTTCCGGCACGTAGCCGGGCGAGCAGCCCAGGTGGGTGCAGATGCCGACGATGACGGCGATCTTCGGATCGATGGCGCGCGCCTCGTTCTTCGCGAAGGCCGGCGTCTGGTCCGGGTTGTCCGACTTCGGGTCGCGCAGGCGGCCGTCGAGCGAGGGCAGCGCGGCCAGCTGTTCGGGCGAGCGCTTGAAGATCCACACCGGCTTGCCGCGCCACATGACGATCATGCGCATGCCCGGCTCGTTGTCGATCTTGCTGATGTCGACGTTGACGGGAGCGCCGGCAACCTGGGCGCGCGCGCTCGGCTTCCAGGAGGTGACGAAGGGAACCGCTGCTGCCGCGACGCCGACTGCGCCGACGACGGCGGTGGTGGCGGTCAGGAAGCGTCGGCGTCCCGCGTGGACTTCATCGTTGGCCATTCGGCTCTCCGATCCTGCTTAAAGAAATTGGGGCCTGGCGAACGACCCCGTCCGCCAAAAGACCGCCAATTGTAGCGGAAGGGTTAATCGTCCAACAACGCTCGCAGCTCCGGCCCGGCCGGCGCAGCACGCAGACCGGGGCGACGGCCGGGGTGGCCGGCGCATTCCGGGACGCAGTGCGGAGTTTAGGGGGCCGTCGTAGTGGCGAGGGCGGAACGGTAGCGGTCGGCGAGCTGGCCGACGCGCTGCACGTAGCGCTGCGTCTCGCTGTAGGGCGGCACGCCGCCGTACTTGTCCACTGCGCCTTCGCCCGCGTTGTAGCCCGCGGCGGCCAGCGTCAGGTTGGAGTTGTAGCGCTTGAGCAGCCAGGCGAGGTACTTCACGCCGCCCTTGATGTTCTGCCCCGGATCGAAGGCATCGGCGACGCCGAAGCGGCTGCCGGTGGCCGGCATCAACTGCATCAGGCCGCGCGCGCCGGTGCGCGAAATCGCGTTCGGGCGGTAGGCGGATTCGGCGTGGATGATCGCGCGCACGATCGCTTCCTCGACGCCGTACTCCTGCGCGGCGGCGTGGATCTCGGTGGAATAGGCCGAGGTGTTGAGCGCGATCCTGCCGAAGTCCACGCCCGGCAGCGCACCGCAGGCGTAGCAGGTCTCGACATAGCTGAAGAGCATCTTCGCGGAAGGCACGCCGCGCGGACGCACGTTCGTGTAGTGCTTCACGCCATCTTTCATGTAGCTGTAGACCGCGCCGGAAAGCACGCGTGTGCCGGCGCCGGCCTTCGGGGCTACCAGGGGGGCGCCCTCGCCGGAGGTGGTCTGGAACACCACCTGCCCGTTCGGGGCGATGGTCGGCGTGCCGATGGCAGCCGTCGCCGTCGCTTTCGCCGGGGCCGGGGCCGGGGCGACCGTCTGGACCGCACTGGTCGCGGCCTTGGGCGAATAGTTCGAGACCCGGTCCTGCGAATGGGCGACCGGCTTGCAGACCGCGTTGGCGGTGCGCTTGCTGGTGTAGTTCGGGATGCCGTCGGCACCCACGCACCGGTACACGGTGCCCGCCATTGCGGGACCGGACAGGAACATGAGCGCGAGCGCAATGGCCTTGTTCATTGGGGGGTCATGTTACACATTCCCCGTGTAGGCTCAAGCACTTACGTTCAGAAATGTGGTCGCGGCAGTTACGATTTTGTAGAATTAACCCCCATTGAATTCCCCGACTGGATTAAGCGCCATGACCGGGTCCGAAAAGACCAACGCCTCCTCCCCCGAGGTGGCGACCGCCACCGTCCCTGCCGGCGGCAAGCTGTACATCAAGACGCAGGGTTGCCAGATGAACGTCTACGACTCGGCGCGCATGGCCGACCTGCTGGCGGCCGAGCATGGCCTGAGCCTGACTGAAGACGAGTCCGAGGCCGACGTCATCCTCATCAACACCTGCTCGATCCGCGAGAAGGCGCAGGAGAAGGTGTTCTCCCAGCTGGGCAAGTGGAAGCACCTGAAGAAGGGCGGCAAGCCGGTGCTGATCGGCGTGGGCGGCTGCGTGGCTTCGCAGGAGGGCGAGGCCATCCTCAAGCGCCAGCCGGCCGTGGACCTGGTGTTCGGTCCGCAGACCCTGCATCGCCTGCCGCAACTGATCGAGGCGCGCCGCCGCACCGGGCAGGCGCAGGTGGACGTCAGCTTCCCCGAGATCGAGAAGTTCGATGCGCTGCCCGAGCCGCGCGCCGAGGGGCCGACCGCCTTCGTTTCGATCATGGAAGGCTGCTCGAAGTACTGCAGCTTCTGCGTGGTGCCCTACACCCGCGGCGAGGAAGTCTCGCGGCCCTTCGAGGACGTGCTGGTGGAAGTGGCGCAGCTCGCCGCCCAGGGCGTGCGCGAGGTCAACCTGCTCGGCCAGAACGTCAACGCCTGGCGCGGCGCAATCTTCGACGAAGACGGCAAGGACACCGGCGAAGTCGCCGACCTCGCCGTGCTGGTCCGCGCCATCGCCACCATCGAGGGCATCGGCCGCATCCGTTACACCACTTCGCATCCGCTCGAGTTCAGCGATTCGCTGATCGAGGCGCACCGCGACGTGCCGCAGCTGGCTTCCTACCTGCACCTGCCCGTGCAGTCGGGCTCCGACCGCATCCTGCAGGCGATGAAGCGCAACCACACCGCGCTCGAATACAAGGCGCGACTGCGCAAGCTGCGCGAGGCCAAGCCCGGCATCGCGATCAGCTCCGACTTCATCGTCGGCTTCCCGGGCGAAACCGAGGCCGACTTCGCGGCGACGCTGAAGCTGGTCGAGGACGTGGGCTTCGACCAGAGCTTCTCCTTCATCTATTCGCGGCGCCCCGGTACGCCGGCGGCGAACCTGCCGGACGACACGACCGCGGCCGAGAAGCACGCGCGCCTGGAGCGCCTGCAGGCCCTGCTCAACGCCAACGCGAAGCGCATTTCCGAAGCCATGGTCGGCAGCGTGCAGAAGGTGCTGGTGGAAAAGCCCAGCACCCGCGATCCCAGCGAGTTCACGGGCCGTACGGAAAACATGCGCTACGTTAATTTCGCCGGCCACCCCCGGCTCGTGGGGCAATTCGTGGACGTATTGATCACCGAGGTGATGGCCAATTCGCTGCGCGGGCGCGTGCTCGACGTGGACGGACTCGCCGCCTGAATGCACCGGGATTTCACCCTGCTGCCGGACGATGCCGAGCGCCTGGCGAACCTGGCCGGGCCTTTCGACGAGCACCTGCGACAGATCGAATCGCGCCTGGGCGTGGAGATCGCCAACCGGGCAAACGTGTTCCGCGTGACCGGCGAGGCGGAAGCTGCGCGCGCCGCTGAAGCCGTGCTGCGCAGCCTCTATGCCGAGGCCGACGTGGAAGACTTCGATCCGCACAAGGTGCACCTGCGCCTCAACGAAGCGAATATCTCCAAGGTCGCCGCCGAGGGCGAGGACGCGGATTACGTACCGCAGGAGATCGCGATCCGGGTCAAGCGCGGCGTGGTGCGCGGGCGCGGCGCCAACCAGGCAAAGTACCTGCACGCGATCGCCACGCACGACATCAACTTCGGCGTCGGCCCCGCCGGCACCGGCAAGACCTTCCTCGCGGTCGCCAGCGCGGTCGAGGCGCTGAACGAATCGCGCGTGCAACGCCTGCTGCTGGTGCGCCCCGCAGTGGAAGCCGGCGAGAAGCTGGGCTTCCTGCCCGGCGATCTTTCGCAAAAGGTCGATCCGTACCTGCGCCCGCTATACGACGCGCTGTTTGAAATGCTGGGCGTGGAAAAGGTGGCCAAGCTGATCGAACGCCAGGTGATCGAGATCGCGCCGCTCGCCTACATGCGCGGGCGCACGCTCAACGATGCGTATGTGATCCTCGACGAAGCGCAGAACACCACCATCGAGCAGATGAAGATGTTCCTGACCCGCATCGGCTACGGCTCGACCGCGGTGATCACCGGCGACCTGTCGCAGATCGACCTGCCGAAGTCGCAGAAGTCGGGGCTGAAGGATGCAATCGAGGTGCTCAAGGGCATCGACGGCATCAGCTTCACCTTCTTCGGCTCGAAGGACGTGGTCCGGCACCCGCTGGTGGCGCGCATCGTCGAGGCCTACGACGCCCGCGAGGGCCGGACGGACCATGAAAGCTGACCTGTTAGAATCCTGAACATGACCCAGGGCCCCATCCAGCTCGACGTGAGCGTTTCCTACGGCCTGCCCCGCACCGGGCTGCCTTCGGCCGCCAGCTTCAAGCGCTGGGCGGCGGCCGCCTGCGAGGGCCGGATCATGAAGGCCGACCTGGCGATCCGCCTGGTCGACAGCAAGGAAGGCACCTCGCTCAACCGCCATTACCGCGGCAAGGATTGCGCCACCAACGTGCTCAGTTTCCCGGCGGAAATCCCGGCCGGCGTCGACCTGCCGATGCCGCTGCTCGGCGACCTGGTGCTGTGCGCGCCGGTGGTGCTGAAGGAAGCCAAGGACCAGGGCAAGGCGCTGAACGCGCATTTCGCCCACCTCACCGTGCATGGCGTGCTGCACCTGCTGGGCATGGACCACGAGGACGAGCGCGAGGCCACTGCGATGGAACTTTTGGAGCGGGAAATCCTGGCCGGCCTCGGCTACGACAACCCGTACGAAGATTGATATGGAAGACCCGGACAGTCACCCGCCCGAACGCCGCTCCTGGCTCGAGCGGCTCAGCCTCGCCTTCTCCGGCGAGCCGCAGACGCGCGAGGACCTCGTAGAGATCCTGCGTGACGCGAAGGAAAACGGGCTGGTCGGAGCCGACACCCTGAAGATGCTCGAAGGCGCGCTCTCGGTGTCCGAGATGCAGGTCGGCGACATCATGATCAACCGCTCGCAGATGGTGTCCCTGCCGGCGGACGCGCCCTTCATGGAACTGATGAAGCTGGTGGTCGAATCCGGCCATTCGCGCTTCCCCGTGCATGGCGACGACCGCGACAACGTCCTCGGCATCCTGCTGGCGAAAGACCTGCTGCAGGGCATCGTCGCCGACGGAGGCACGGGCCAGGTGCGCGAACTATTGCGCCCGGCGATCCTGATTCCCGAATCCAAGCGCCTGAACGTGCTGCTGAAGGAATTCCGCCTTTCGCGCAACCACATGGCGATCGTCGTGGACGAACACGGCGGCGTCGCCGGCCTGGTCACCATCGAGGACGTGCTCGAGCAGATCGTCGGCGAAATCGACGACGAGCACGACGAGGCCGACGAGAGCACGTTGATCGCGGCGCAGCCGGACGGGCAGTTCATCGTCGATGCGCTCACGCCGATCGCGGACTTCAACGAGCAGTTCGGCGCCGACTTCCCGGACGACGAGTACGACACCGTGGGCGGCTTCGTCACTTCGGCGATCGGGCACCTGCCCGAGGCCGGCGAGGAGCTTTCGCTCGGTCGCTTCCATTTCCGCGTGGGCCGGGCCGATCGCCGCCGCGTGCAGAGCTTCGTTGTCAGCGTCGATGCGCGTACTTAGCGACGCGCGTTTGCGCGCGCTCGCGTACTTCCTGCTCCTGCTTCTGTCAGTCTGCGCGCCGTCGGCGTGGGCGAAGGCGGCCGCTGCTGTCGCGGCAAGCGACCCGCCACCGCGCGTCGGCGTGCTGGTGATGGAGCCGGGTGAAGTCTTCTTCGAGCGCTTTGGCCACATCGCGATCCTCGTGGAAGATCCGGCGAGCGGCGCCTCGACTTCCTACAACTTCGGCTTCTTCGACCCGACCGAAGAAGGATTCGTCGGCAACTTCGTGCGCGGGAAGATGCTTTATTACCTGGTGCCGCTGCCGCTCGCCGAAGACCTGGCGCAGTACCGGGACGAAGGCCGCGGCGTCACGCTGCAATGGCTGGACCTGGACCCGGTGCAGGCGCGGGCGATGGCGGCCGACTTGGCGACCAACGCGTTGCCGGAGAACCGGCGCTACCGTTACGACTACTACCTCGACAACTGCAGCACGCGCGTGCGCGACGTGCTCGATCGCGCGCTCGGCGGCGCATTGAAGCAGCAACTCGAGGGTCGCTCGCGCGGCAACACCTGGCGTAGCGAATCGGTACGCCTGGCCTGGCCGGCGAAGTGGATGGCCTTCGGCTTCCACCTCGGCCTGGGCGGCGCGGCGGACCGGCCGCTCTCGCGCTGGGACGAAGCCTTCATCCCGATGCGCCTGCGCGAATCGCTGCGCGAGGCGAAGCTCGGCGACGGCCGTCCGCTGGTCCTCGCCGAGGAACAACTCCTGCCGCACAGGCTGGCGCTGCCGCCGGATGAAGAGCCGCGCTGGCGCGTGCCTGCGCTGTTCACCGGCCTGGCGCTGGCGCTCGCCGTGACCTGGCTGGGCGGGCGCAGGCCGCGGCTCCTTGCCGGGCTCGCCCTGCCCTTCTGGCTGCTCGCAGGGCTCCTCGGAGCGCTGATGGCGTTCCTGTGGCTGGGCACGGAGCACTACGCGGCGCACGGCAACGAAAACCTGCTGCTGCTCTCGCCGCTGGCGCTGGGATTGCTGCCCGGGGGCTGGCGCGTGGCGCGCGGGCGCGAATGCGGCCGTGCCTTCCGCATCCTGCTGTGGACCCTGGCCGGCCTGGCCGCGGTGGCCGGCTTCCTCAAGTTCCTGCCCTTCCGCCCGCAACAGAACGTCGAGTGGGTGTTGCTGCTGCTGCCGCTGCACCTGGCGCTGGCGCGCCGCCTGGCCCCGCGCCGCGACTGAGCTTGCGGCCTCCGCGCGTGCTGGCCATGATGCCGGCATGGAACTTGTGATCACCGCCGCGCGCGAGGGCATGATCCGCAACCTCGCCTCGTACTCGCTCGAGGGACGTCGCCAGCGCGAGATCTCGCTGGAGGAAATCAGCGACGAACTCGAGAATCCGGATGTCGGCTTCGTCTGGGTCGGGCTGTACGAGCCCGACGCGCCGCTGCTGATGAAAATGCAGGAAGAGTTCTGCCTGCACCCGCTGGCGGTGGAGGACGCGCTCAACGCACACCAGCGCCCGAAAGTGGAGCTGTACGGCGATTCGCTGTTCCTCGTGCTGCGCACGCCGCGCCTGGTCCACGGCCACATCGAGTTCGGCGAATCGCACATCTTCTTCGGACCGCGCTACCTGCTCACCGTGCGCCACGGCGCCTCGCAGCCCTTCGCGCCGGCGCGCGAGCGCTGCGAGAAGAATCCAGAGCTGATGCGCCTGGGCCCGAGTTACGCGCTGTACTCGGTGCTCGACGCGGTGGTCGACAACTACTTCCCGATCGTCGAGGAATTCCAGCAGGAGCTCAACGAGCTGGAGAAGGACATCTTCGCCGAGACCTACAAGAAGGAAACGATCCACCGCCTGTACGAGCTCAAGGGCGACATCACGCAGATGCGCCTGGCGGTGACGCCGCTGCAGGACATGCTCAACGCGCTGATGCGCTCGCACCCGACGCTGGTGCCGAAGGAAGTGGCGGTGTACATGCGCGACGTGCACGACCACGTCGTGCGCGCGAGCGAGGCGATCGACACCATGCGCGAGATGCTCACCGCGGCGATGTCGGTGAACCTGTCGCTGGTGACCGTGGCACAGGGCGAAATCGTCAAGCGCCTGGCCGGCTGGGCGGCGCTGCTGGCGGCGCCAACGCTGCTGACGAGCTGGTACGGCATGAACTTCCACCACATGCCCGAGCTCGACGGCCGCTACAGCTACTGGATCATGATCGGCGTGACGCTGGTGATCTGCATCGTGCTGCATCGCGTGCTTAGAAAAGCGCGCTGGCTGTAGGAAAATGGGGCCGGTTCCGTAATATTCGCGGCGCGAATATTACGGAACCGGCCCCATTTATTTTCAATCGAGGTGCTTGTGTAGCCAGGCGTTGACGGTGTCGTGCCACATCACGCTGTTCTGCGGCTTGAGCACCCAGTGGTTCTCGTCCGGGAACACCAGCAGTTTCGACTCGATGCCCTGGCGCTGCGCCGCGGTGAACACCGCGATGCCCTGGTCGTAGGGAATGCGGAAGTCCTGCACGCCGTGCACCACGAGCACCGGCACCTTCCAGTCGGAAACATGCGCGACCGGATTGAACTTCTCGATCGTGGCCGCGACTTCCGGCTTCCATGCCACGCCGCCGTTTTCCCACTCGTTGAACCACAGCTCCTCGGTCGAGTAAGCCATCATGCGGCTGTCGAAGATGCCGTCGTGCGTGACAAGGCACTTCCACGGCTGCGGCCAGTTGCCCGCGATCCAGTTGACCATGTAGCCGCCGTAGGACGCGCCGAGCGCGCAGGCGCGATCGCCGTCGAGGAAGGAATACCTCGATAGCGCCGCCGCCCAGCCCTTCTGCAGGTCCTCGAGCGGACGGTCGCCCCAATGCTGCGAGATCGCGTCGGTAAAGCCCTGGCCGTAGCCGACCGAACCGTGGAAATCGATCATCACCGCGGCGAAGCCCTGGCCCGCATAGGTCTGCGGGTTCCAGCGGTAGCTCCAGCCGTTGCCGAAGCTGCCCTGCGGGCCGCCGTGGATCAGGAAGGCGACCGGATACTTCTTGCCCGGCACGTAGTTGGCCGGCTTCACCACGTAGCCGTGCACGGTCTCGCCGTTCCAGCCGGGGAAGGAGAACTGCTCGTAGTCGCCCCACGCGACCTTCGCCAGCTTCTCGTCGTTGTTGACGCTGAGCTTGCGCACCGCGCTGCCGTCGGCGCGCGCGGCGAACAGCACGTCCGGCGACTTGAGCGAATTGCGCGTGAACACCAGCGTGTCGCCTTCGAGCTCGAAGCCACCGATGGAACCGTCGCCGGCGATCATCGTCGCCTTGCCACTGGCGATGTCGATGGCGAACAGCGGATGCTGGCCCATGTCGGGCGCGGTCGAGTAGATGCGCTTGCCGTCGGCGGACAGGCGGATGTTGTCGGCGGAGCGATCCCAGCCCGGCGCGATTTCATGCGCCTTGCCGGAAGCGAGGTCCAGCGCCATCAGGCCGAAGCGGTCGGCCTCGAAACCCGGGCGCTTCATCGCGCGGTAGTACAGCGTACGGCCGTCGTGCGAATACACCGGCGCGGCATCCCAGGCCGGGTTCGACTTGGTCAGGTTGCGCGGCGCGGCGCTGCCGTCGGCGGGCACGACGAACACGTCGAAGTTGGTCGACCAGGGCTCGCTCGTGCCGGCTTCGCGCGCGTTGAAAGCCACGCTCTTGCCATCGGGCGACCAGTTGAATTCCTCGGCGTCGCCGAAGGGCTTGGACGGCACGTCGCCGTCGATGCCCTTGGTGATGAGGACCGGCGCGCCCGCGAGCTTGCCATCGGCGCCGATGCCGGCGACGAACAGCTGGCTGCGGCGCTGGTCGGACCAGGTATCCCAGTGGCGGATGAAGGTGCGGTCGAAGACCATGCCCGAGGCCTTGCTCGTGCCCTTGTCGAGGCGCTTGCTGCTGCACTCGAGCGTATCGCAATCGGTGAACACGTCCATCGACACCAGCACGCGCGTGCCATCGGGCGAGATCTTGTAGGCGTTGATGTCGAGCGGGTAGTTGGAGACCTGCACCGCTTCGCCGCCGGCGACCGGCTGCGCCCACAACTGCATCGAGCCCGACTTCGCGCTCAGGAAGTACAGCGACTTGCCGTCCGGCGAAAACGATGGCGAGTTCACGTTCATGCCTTCCGGCGAGAAGCGCACCGGCGGCGCGGCATCGCGCGCGGCGAGGTCTTCGAGGTAGATCGCGGTCACGCCCTTGTTCGCGGCGTAGTCGGTGACGCGCACGGCGAAGGCGAGCTTGCGGCCATCCTTTCTCAAAGCGGGCGAGGACACGCGTTCGAAGTTCGCGAGGTCGCGCACGTCGAGCGGCTTGAGCTGCGCGGCGGCCGGCAGGGCGGCCAGCAGGGCCAGGGCGAGGCAGGAAGCGGAGAGGCGGTTCATGAACGGGCCTTCGGAAACGGGTTCCGAATGGTAGGCAGGGCTGCGGGCAAAGCAAAGCGCCACGGCTATACTCGGCCGGAACCGTGAAGGAGTCCCGCATTTGAGCACCGCCGCCGACGCCTTGCCCGCTTCCGAGGCGCCGCTCCCCCGCGCGGAGGAGTTCCTCGGCCATCCCAAGGGCGTCTACGTCTGTTTCTTCACCGAAATGTGGGAGCGCTTCTCCTTCTACGGGATGAAGGCGCTGCTGCTGCTGTACCTGATCCAGCACCACAAGTTCGGCGATTCGATCGGCCTGGATGTGCTTGGCGCCTATGGCGGCCTGGTGTACTGCCTGCCCGTGTTCGGCGGCATGGCCGCCGATCGCTGGCTGGGCATGCGCAAGGCGGTGATCTTCGGCGGGCTGCTGCTGATCTGCGGCCACCTGGGCATGGCGGTGGAAGGCGAGCAGGCGCACATGGTGAACGGCGTGATGGTGCGTTCGGAAGGCGCGCTGAAAGTGTTCTACCTGTCGCTGGCGCTGATCATCGTGGGCGTCGGCTTCCTGAAGCCGAACATCTCCACGATCGTCGGGCGTTTGTATTCGCAGGACGATCCGCGCCGCGACTCCGGCTTCTCGCTGTTCTACGCCGGCATCAACCTCGGCGCCTTGTTCGCCTCGATCGTGTGCGGCTACCTCGGCCAGACCTACGGCTGGCGCTTCGGCTTCGGCGCCGCGGGCATCGGCATGGTGCTCGGCCTGCTGCAGTTCCTGTGGGGCCAGAAATACCTGCACGGCCATGCGGAACCGCCGAAGCCGCTGGCGCGTGGCATCGAACTGAAGATCTACGGCGTCGGCCTGCTGTGCCTGCTGCCGGTCGCGGGACTGATGTGGGCGGTCGCCAACCACGCCTTCACGCTTGGCGGCGGCGAAGTTTCGCTGGCGCAGCTGCTGATGCTGCTGGTGATGACCGGCTTCCTGGTCTGGTTCACCTGGTACGTGCTGCGCGAATGCACGCGCGAGCAGCGCCACCAGATGATCACGCTGATGGTGCTGATCTTCATGTGCCTGGTGTACTTCACCATGTACGAGCAGACCTACGGCAGCTGGGTCACCTTCACCGACCGCCTGCTGACCAAGGACATCGTGCCCTCGATGGTGATCCGCGAAGGCACGCCGCTGCCCTGGTCGATCATTTCCCTGTTGCTGGCCCCGGCTTCCTTTGTGATCGCGGCGACGATGTCTGACCGCAACCCGTCCTCGTCCGCGCCGAAGTGGTTCTTCGCGCTCTCCTTCGCCGTGATGCTGGTGTTCCTGGTGCGCGACTCGGTGGTGCTGCCGCAAACGGGCGGCTCGCTCACCTACCTCGGTGCGATCTTCCTGGTGTTGCTGGCGCCCGCCTTCACCGCGATCTGGGGCTTCCTCGACCGCTTCGGCGCCGATCCCTCCAAGCCGGTGAAAAGCGCGCTGGGCCTGCTGATCGGCGGCTTGTCCTTCATCCCGATGGCGATGGCCGCGCAACAGGCCGGGATTTCCGGCGAGCAGGCCAGCGTGTGGTGGCTGGTGCTTGCCTACTTCGTGCTGGAAGTCGGCGAGATGTGCATTTCGCCGGTCGGCCTGTCGGCGGTGACGCAGCTGTCGATGCCGCGCGTGGTGTCGCTGATGATGGGTACCTGGTTCCTCGCAACCGCGTTTTCGGAAATGCTCGCCGCGCAGTTCGGCAAGCTGGCCGCCATCGAGATCGAGGACGGCGGCGAACTGGTCGCGCACACGGCCGAATGGACCGCGGCTGCGGCCAAGTACGAGCACCTGTTCTGGCTGATGATGTGGATCGGCGTCGGCTTCGGCCTGGTCGCCTTCGTCTTCGCCCCGCTGCTCCGCCGCGGCATGCACGGCGTTAAATAGGTCAGAGATAGTTAAGACGCGCCTCTTGCGGCTTAACTATCTCTGACCTATTTAACTAGGCTTGCTTGGCTTCGGCGAGTTCGGCGATGACTTCGCGCAGGCCGATGCGCCAGTCGGGGAGGCGGAAGCCGAAGTCGCGCTCGAACTTCGAGGTGTCCAGGCGCGAGTAGGAAGGACGGCGCGCCTTGGTCGGGTATTCGCTGCTCGGGATGCCGATCAGTTTCGGCGCGCGCGCAATCACGCCGGCGACCAACGCATCGCCATAGATCGCCATCGCGAATTCATGCCAGCTGCACTCGCCGTCGGCGACCACGTGCCAGGTGCCCTCGGCGTCGGGCTTGCGCACCAGCGAGAGCGCGGTGGCGCTGGCCAGCCAGCGCGCCGGCGTCGGCGAACCGACCTGGTCGTTGACGATGCGCAGCTCATCGCGTTCCGGCGCCAGGCGCAGCGCGGTGCGCAGGAAGTTCTGCCCGCGCGCGCCGTATACCCAGGCGGTGCGCAGGATGCGGTGGCGCGCGCCGCTCGCACGGATGGCTTCCTCGCCATCCAGCTTGCTGCGCCCGTACACGTTGATCGGACCGGTGGCGTCGTCCTCGCGCCACGGCCGCTTGCTCTTGCCGTCGAAGACGTAGTCGGTCGAGTAATGCACCAGTTCCGCGCCGGCGCGCTTGCAGGCCTGCGCGAGTTCGGCAACGGCGTCGGCATTCACGCGCTGCGACAGCGCCGGTTCGTCCTCGGCGCGATCCACCGCGGTGTGCGCGACGGCATTCAATACCAGCGTGGGCTTGTGCTCGCGCACCAGCGCCTCGACCGCGCCTTCCTGGCTGAAGTCCGCCTGCCCGCAGGCCTGGCGCCCGGAAAGCTTGCCGGAAAGGGTGTACGGCAGGATCTCGCCGAGCGGCGCGCACGCGCGCTGCAACTCGTAGCCCAGCTGTCCGTCGGCGCCCAGCAGCAGGATCCTCACGCCTTCATCTCCGGTAGCTTGTGTTCGGCAATCTCGTCGAGGAAGGGTAACCCGGCGTCCTTGTCGGACAGAAGGGGTTCGCTCACCGGCCAGTCGATCGCCAGGCGCGCATCGTTCCAGCGCACGCCGGCATCGTCCTCGCGCTTGTAGGGCGCGGTGCACAGGTAGTGGAACACCGCCCTGTCGGACAGGACGACGAAGCCGTGCGCAAATCCTTCCGGGATCCACAGCAGCCGCCGGTTGTCCGCGGACAGCAGCACCGACACGCTCTGCCCGAAGCTCGGCGAGCCGCGGCGGATGTCCACCGCGACGTCCTGCACCTCACCCTCGAGCACTGTCACGAGTTTTCCCTGCGCCTGCGGCCATTGGTAGTGCAGGCCGCGCAGCACGCCGCGCTGCGAGCGCGACACGTTGCTCTGCACAAACTCGAAATCCAGGCCATGCTCGCGCCAGCGCGACTGGTTCCAGGACTCGTAGAAGGTGCCCCGGCTGTCGCCGAAAGCCTGCGGCTCGACCAGCGTGCAACCCAGGCCCGCGTCGGTGACCTTCATTCGACGCTGCCGTGTTCGAGCAGGCTGAGCAGGTACTGGCCGTAGCCGTTCTTCGCCAGTGGCGTGGCGAGCGCACGCAGCTGCGCGGCGTCGATCCAGCGGTTGCCGTAGGCGATTTCCTCCGGACAGCACACGCGCAGGCCCTGGCGCGCCTCGATCGTCTCGATGAAGTTGGCCGCCTGCATCAGCGACTCGTGCGTACCGGTGTCGAGCCAGGCGTGGCCGCGGCCCAGCTTTTCGAGGCGCAGGCTGCCCTCGTCGAGGTAGCAGCGGTTGAGGTCGGTGATCTCCAGCTCGCCGCGCGCCGAAGGCTTGAGCGTCGCGGCGAATGCCGGCGCGCGCCCGTCGTAGAAATACAGGCCGGTGACCGCGTAGTTCGAGCGCGGCTGCGCCGGCTTCTCCTCGATGCCGACGACGCGCCCCTCGGCATCGAATTCGGCGACGCCGTATCGCTGCGGATCGCGCACCCAGTAGCCGAACACCGTGGCGCCCTCGACGCGTGCATTGGCAAGGCGCAGCTGCTCGGAAAAACCGTGGCCGTGGAAGATGTTGTCGCCGAGCACCAGGCAACTCGGCTGCCCGGCGAGGAAGTCGCGCGCAATCAGGAAGGCCTGCGCGAGGCCGTCCGGCGATGGCTGCACCGCGTATTCGATGCGCATGCCCCATTGCGAGCCGTCGCCGAGCAGGCGCTGGAACAGCGGCTGCTCGTGCGGTGTGTTGATCACCAGCACTTCGCGGATGCCGGCGAGCATCAGCACGCTCAGCGGGTAGTAGATCATCGGCTTGTCGTACACCGGCAGCAGCTGCTTGCTGATGCACTGCGTGATCGGGTACAGGCGCGTACCCGAACCGCCGGCGAGCACGATGCCCTTGCGCGCTGAAGTGGTCATGCGCCCTGCCCCAGTCGCTGCATGCGGTAGCTGCCGTCGAGTACGCGACGCACCCAGTCGCCATTGGCGAGGTACCAGTCGACCGTGCGCGAGATGCCCTGTTCGAAATCCACCGAAGGCCTCCAGCCAAGTTCGCGTTTCAGTTTCGAGGCATCGATCGCGTAGCGCCGGTCGTGACCGGGCCGGTCCGGCACGAAGGTGATCTGCGATTCGCGCGGCCGTCCGTCGGCGCGCGGCGCGCGCGCGTCGAGCAGCGCGCAGATGGCCTTCACCACCTCGAGGTTGCGCCGTTCGGCATCGCCGCCGACGTTGTAGGTTTCACCGACCGCGCCGGCTTCGAGCACGCGCTCGATCGCCGCGACGTGGTCGCAGACGTACAGCCAGTCGCGCACGTTCAGCCCGTCGCCATAGACCGGCAGCGACTCGCCGGCGAGCGCGCGCTGGATGACCAGCGGGATGAGCTTTTCGGGAAACTGGTACGGCCCGTAGTTGTTCGAGCAGTTGGTGGTCAGCACCGGCAGGCCGTAGGTGTGGTGGAAGGCGCGCACCAGGTGGTCGGACGCGGCCTTGCTGGCCGAGTACGGCGAATTCGGTGCGTAAGGCGTGGCTTCGGTGAACGCACCGGACTCGCCGAGCGAACCGTAGACCTCGTCGGTGGACACGTGCAGGAAGCGGAACGCGTCGCGCCCGGCGGGGTCCAGGCCCTTCCAGTAGTCGCGCGCGCATTCGAGCAGCGCCAGCGTGCCGACCACGTTGGTCTGCACGAAGGCGGCCGGCCCGTCGATGGAGCGGTCGACGTGGCTTTCCGCGGCGAAATTCACGATCGCCAATGGCCGGTACTCGGCGAGCAAGCCGCCCACCAGTTCGCGGTCGCCGATGTCACCGTGCACGAAGAGATGGCGCGAGTTGCCCGCGACCGAAGCCAGCGTGTCCCGATTTCCCGCATAGGTGAGTGCGTCAAGGTTAACGATGCGCGTGTCGCCGCGCGCCAGCGCCTCGAGCACGAAATTGCCGCCGATGAAGCCGGCGCCGCCGGTGACCAGCCAGGTTTTCAAGCCATCGACTCCAGCAGGGCGCGGGTCCTGGCCCGCCTGGCGCCTATTCTCGCAAGACCCGGGGGTTCAGAACCACTTTCGCCACTTGCCGACCACCAGCGAAAGCAGGGCGCCGGCGAACATGGCGCCGGACACGATCCAGAAACCACGCGGATCGTGGAAGAAGGCCAACTCGAAATTCATGCCCATGATGCCGGCGAACAGCGCCAGCGAGCCCAGCAGCACGGTGACGAAGGTGAGCACCTGCATGGTGTCGTTGGTCCGCTGTGCGGCGCGCATCGACAGCAGCTCGAATGCGCCCACGACCAGCTCGCGCGTATGTTCGACATCGTCCTCCGCGCGCTCCAGGCGCAGGTTGAGCTCGATGAAGTGGGGCCGCGTCTCCGCCTTCTCCGTGGCCATGAAGTCCGGGCGCGCCAGGCCGTAGAACACGTTGCGGTGGGAAATCAGCAGGCGGCGCACCTCGGCCACGCGCCGCCGCGCCTGGATCAGCGTATCCAGCAGGCGGTGCGTGGCGTCCACCTTGCGCTTGCCCAGGACCGCCACCTCGAAGCTGTCGATCTCGCGCACGATCACTTCCAGCGACTCGAAATAGCTGTCCAGCATCCAGCCGAGCAGGCTGGCGACGAAGGACTCGGCCGACAGCGCGCCAATCAGCGTGTCGCCCTTCTCGCGATCGCGCAGTTCCTGCACGAAATCGATGTCGCCGTTGTGCACACTGACCACGTAGTTGGGACCAGCCAGCAAGGCCATCCAGCGCGGCCTCGCCTTCTCGTGCGGGTTGGTCAGGCCGACCGCCATGGCGGTCAGCCGGAACAGGTGTCCGTAGTTGGCCAGGCGCGGCCGCTTCTCGCGGCGCGCGTCCAGTCCGAGCAGCTCCGGATCGCAGTCGAGCAGGCGCGCCACCGCTTCGCGCTCCCCCGCTTCGGCCGAGGCCAGGTCAATCCAAAGCAGCTGGCGGTCGGTGAGCGCGTCGATCCGCACCTGGTCCAGGCCGTCCAGCTCGCGGTCGGGCGCGTCGGCGGAGTACAGCAGGGCCTTGATCGCCATGGGTCGCAACCGGCAGGGAGACGGGCGAATCATATCCGCCCCGGCAGAACGCTTGCGGAACGGCTACTAAACGGACGTACAATAGCGTCTGGATCGGGGAGCGGTCATGAGCAAGCAGCAATTCGACGTCATCGTCGTCGGCGCCGGCCACAACGGCCTGGTCACGGCCTGTTACCTCGCCCGCTCGGGCCTGAAGGTGATGGTGCTCGAACGCAGCGACCGCGTCGGCGGCGCGGCGGTCAGCCGCAAGGTCTACGACGACATCACCTACTCCAACTGCTCCTACGTATGCAGCCTGCTGCGCCCGGAGATCATGCGCCAGCTCGAACTCGCGAAGTTCGGCCTGCAGGTGATCCCCTACGAGGGTGGCGCGACGATGATGGCCAACGGCGACCACTACGCCGCCTACGCCAACCCGGATGCCAAGCGCCGCGAGATGGCGCGGCACAGCAAGCGCGACGCCGAGGCCTACTGCCGCTACTCCAACGACGTGATGCGGCAGTGCAAGTTCATCCGCCCGCTGCTGATGCGCACGCCGCCCGATCCGACTTCATTCAAGCCGAAGGATTTGATGGAGTTGCTGTGGCTGGGCAAGCGCTTCCACGCCATGGGCGAAAAGCGCATGTACGAAACCATCCGCTTCTTCACCATGAGCGCGGCCGACTACCTCGATGAGTATTTCGAGAGCGACGTGATCAAGGGCCACCTGTCGGGCAGCTCGGTGATCGGCACGGCGCTCGGCCCGCGTTCACCCGGCAGCGCCTACGTGCTGCTGCACCACTACATGGGCGAAGTCGATGGCCACGCCGGTTCCTGGGGCTTCGCGCGCGGCGGCATGGGCGCGATCACGCAGGCGCTGGCGAAGTCGCTGCAGGCTTCCGGTGGCTCGGTGATGGTCGATGCCGGCGTCGAGGAAATCCTGGTGTCCGAGGGCCGCGCGCGCGGCGTGCGCCTGGAAAGCGGCGAGGAACTGCTGGCGCCGGTCGTCGTGTCCAACCTCGACGTCAAGCGCACCTTCCTCAAGACCATCAGGGAAGAGCACCTGCCGGAGGACTTCGTCACGCGCGTGCGCAACTTCCGCATCCGCGGTTCCTCGGCCAAGCTCAACATGGCCTTCGACGGCATTCCCACCTGGCCTTCGCTGCCGAAGGACTCGCCGATCCTCAAGGGCGACCTGCACTACAGCGAATCGCTGGACGAGGTCGAGCGCGCCTACGACGACTGGAAGGACGGAAAGTGGTCGAAGGTGCCGTACATCGACATGATCATGCCCTCGCTGATCGACCCGACCATGGCGCCGGAAGGCAAGCACTTCCTGTCGGTGTTCGTGCAGTACTGCCCGTACAAGCCGGCCGTGGGCGACTGGACGCCGGAGCTGAAACAGGAATTCGGCAACCACGTGATCGATGCGATCGCGCGCTACAGCCCGGACTTCAAGCAGAAGCTGCTGCACGCCGAGATCCGCACACCGCTCGACCTCGAGCGCGAAGTGGGCCTGACCGAAGGCAACATCTTCCAGGGCGAGCTGACCATGGACCAGCTGGCCTTCAACCGTCCGGTGCCCGGCTACGCGCAGTACCGCACGCCGGTGAAGAACGTGTACCTGTGCGGTTCGTCCACGCACCCCGGTGGCGGCGTGATGGGCGCGCCCGGCGCGAACGCCGCGCGCGAGATCCTTTCCGACCTCGGCCGGAGCCACTGACATGTCCGACTTCGATTGCATCGTCATCGGCGCCGGGCACAACGGCCTGGCCTGCGCCGCCACCCTCGCCCGCGCCGGCAAGCACGTACTCGTGCTGGAAGCCGCCGCGGAAATCGGCGGCGCCGCGCGCAACCGCGAGTTCGCCCCCGGCTACAAGGCGCCCACCGCGCAATTCCTGCACGCGCTGCCGAAGGCCGTGGTCACCGAACTGCGCCTGGAAGAACACGGCCTGAAGCTGGCCGCGCGCAACCTCGCCACGCACGCGCTGCTGCCCGATGGCGGCGTGCTCAAGCTGACGGCGGAAGGCGTCACCGGCGTATCCGACGACGAGGCGCGCGCCTACGCGCGCTTCCTGCGCGACATGGGCCGCTACGCCAAGGCCTTGCTGCCGATCTTCCAGATGGTGCCGCCGCGCCTGGTCTTCGACACCTGGAACCAGAAGTTCGAGTTCATGAAACTGGCCTGGCGCGTGCGCAGCACGGGTCGCGAGGACATGCGCCAGCTGATGCGCATCGTGTTCATGAACATCTACGACCTGCTCGACGAATACTTCGACAACGACGCGCTCAAGGGCGCGATCGCGCTCGACGCCTGCCTCGGCGCCGAATGGGGCCCGCGCGCGCCCGGCACCGTGCTGATGTACCTGTACCGCCTCTCCGGCTTGGCCGGCAGCGAAGGCGCGGGCATCGCGCAGCCGGCCGGCGGCATGGGTGCGGTGGCCAGCTCCTTCTGCAACGCGGCCAAGGCCGCTGGCGTGCAGCTGCGCACCGAGGCGAAGGTGAAGCGCGTGCTGGTCGAAGGCGACCGCGCGGTTGGCGTGGAACTCGAAGGCGGCGAGACGCTGCGCGCGCGCCACGTGATCTCCAACGCCGATCCGAAGACCACATTCATGGACCTGCTCGGCGCCGCGCACCTGGACACCGGCTTCGTGCGCAAGCTCAAGCACGTGCGCCAGGGCGGGCGCGCCGGCAAGCTGCACCTGGCGCTGCGCGAATTGCCGAAGTTCGCCGGCCTCGACGCCACCGCGCTGGGCGATCGCATCGTGGTCGGTCCTTCGATGGATTACCTCGAGCGCAGCTTCAATCCTTCCAAATACCGCGAAGTGCCGATCGAGCCGATGCTGGAGATCAGCCTGGCCAGCGTGCGCGACAATTCGCTGGCGCCTTCCGGTCGCCACGTGCTCTCGGCGGTGGTGCAGTTCCTGCCCTATGTCGAAGGCGAAGCCGCGAATGCGCCGCTGCGTGCGCAGGCGCTGCAGCACGCACTGGACGTACTCGAGAAGCATGCCCCCGGCCTGCGCGCGCTGGTCGAGCACGCCGAACTGCTGCTGCCCTGGGACCTGGAACAGGCGCACGGCATGAAGGGCGGCCACTGGCACCACGCCGCCATGGGCTTCGACCAGTTCTATTTCATCCGCCCGCTGCCGGGCGCGGCGCAACATTCCACGCCGCTGCCGGGCCTGTACCTGTGCGGCGCCGGCTGCCATCCGGGCGGCGGCGTGATGGGCATCGCCGGGCGCAATGCCGCGCGCCAGGTCCTGGAAGGGAGCCACTGACATGTCTGCTGCCGATACCAAGCCCATCGTCCAGCACGTGACCGAGGGCGGCGCGCCGATCTGGCGCAAGCCGATGCTCACCACGCCCTTCTTCGAGTGCTACGAACCCCTGATCGAGACGCGCGCCTTCCGCATGTGGGGCGGCTACAACACGCTGACCTATTTCAGCTCGATCGAGCACGAGTACTTCGCGATCCGCAACACCACCTCGGTGTTCGACCTCACGCCGATGGTGAAGTACGACATCCGCGGCCCGGGCGCGGAGGACTTCCTCTCGCGCCTGCTCACGCGCGACGTGCGCAAGCTGAAGAAGAACCGCGTCACCTACACGATGTGGTGCGACGACGACGGCAACGTCATCGACGACGGCACCGTGTTCAAGCTGGGCAAGGACAAGTACCGCCTGTGCACCGCCGAGCGCCAGCTCGACTGGTTCCTGGATTCGGCGATCGGCTTCGACGTGTCCATCCGCGAGATCACCGCGGAAATCGCCGCGCTCGCGCTGCAGGGCCCGACTTCCTGTTCGACGCTCAAGCACCTGGGCTTCGAAGGCATCGAGAACATGAAGCCCTTCGAGATCGGCCACTTCAGCCAGCTCGGCTACGAGGTCATGGTTTCGCGTACCGGCTTCACCGGCGACCTGGGCTACGAGCTGTGGCTGGATCCGTCGAACGCGAAGCCTTTCTGGCATGCGCTGATGGCGGCCGGCTCGCATCGCGGAATCCGCCCGATCGGCTACGGCGCGCTGGAGATGGCGCGCATCGAGGCCGGCCTGCTGCTGCCCGACTCCGAGTTCGTCAACGCCGAGTTCACCCTGCGCGTGAACCGCGGGCGCACGCCGCTCGAGCTGGGCATGGACTGGCTGGTCGATTTCGAGAAGGGCCACTTCACCGGTCGTCGCGCGCTGCTCGAGCAGAAGAAGGCCGGCGTGCCGCGCATGCTGGTCGGCCTGGAAGTCGACGGCAAGAAGCCGGCGCACGACGCGCTGATCTTCGACAAGGAGCATGGCGGCAGGGAAATCGGCTTCACCACCTGCTCGCTGTGGTCGCCGACGCTGAAGAACAACATCGCCATGGCCATGATCGACGCCCCGCACTACAAGGGCGAAGGCGAGCTGTGGGCGGAGTTCTACATCAAGCGCGAGCTGATCTGGCAGAAGCGCCGCGTGCGCTGCAAGATCGTGCCGCGTCCCTTCTTCGCACCCGAACGCCGCAAGCTGACGCCGCCGCTGGACCGCTGAGTTGTACAGCGCCGCCTTCATCTTCGAGCCGGGCGAGTACGACGCCGAGTTCCATCGGCTCAACGCGTTGATCGGCGCGGCGGCGAAGGCGAGCCCAGGTTACTTGGGCGTCGAGTCCTGGGTCGCGCCCGACGGCAAGCTGCGAAACGCCACCTACTACTGGCGCGACCTGGAATCCCTGCACGCCTTTTCTCAGGACCCGAACCACCTCGAGGCCAAGCGCGAATACGCGCGCTGGTACCGCGGCTACCACATCGTCATTTCCGAGGTCCTGCGCGCCTACGGCGACGGCGCCTTCCCGCACCTCGTGCCGGCGACGCGCGGCTGATTCGCGCCGGCGCGGTTTCGCGCTAGGCTTGCCGGCATCCAACCTGTCCTGAGCCTTCCATGATCCTGCGCCTGCTGCTTGCTTCGATGCTCGTCTTCGCCGCCTTCAACGCCCACGCTGCCGACGTGCAGATTGGCGAGCTGGTGCTGCCGGCGCCGGACGCGTGGAAAGTCGAGAAGGGCGAAGACGCCAACACCATCCGCCTGCACCCGGCCAAGGGCTCCGATTTCTACATCGAGGTCACGGCCCTGCCGGAAGGCCAGGACAAGGACGTCGGCATGGAACTCGTGCATTCCCTGGTCGAAGCCAATGCCGAGAAGATGAAGGACCAGAGCGTCGAGAAGGAGCTGGCGCTGCAGGAGTTGAAGTCCGCGACCGCGCAGGGCTACTACTTCTTCGCCACCGATCCGGCGCCCAAGCCCGGCGAATGGACCTACATGACCAGTGGCCTGATGCTGGTGGGCAAGCTGCCGGTGTCCTTCACCGTGCTCAGCAACGGCAAGGCCAGCCCGCCCGAGCAGGCCATGGACATGCTGCGCGCCGCGCACCTGAAGTAAGCGACGCGTGGCCGCCACGCTCGCGAAGCTGGCCAAGGGTTGCCTCTACGTCGTGGCAGGCATTTCCCTGCTGCTCGCGCTGCTGTTCGTCGCCTTCGTCGGCTGGGGCGTCTACGCCAACCATCGCGCCGAAACGCAGGCCGACGCCTTCTGCCGCGCGGTGCGCCCGGGCGAGGCCATCGCGGACGTCGAAAAGCGTGCGCGCGGGGAAAATGCCCCGCGACGCAGCGGCAAGGACAGCGACGACGTGTACCACTACTACTGGTACGGAATGATCTTCACTTCGCAGGAATGCCGCGTGACGACCGTGGGTGGCCGCGTCGCGACCGCGAAGCGCTTCACCCAGGACGACTGAAGCGCGGCGTCATTCCTTCACGAGCTTGATGGTCGCCATGCCCGCGCCCATGCTCAGCCCGGCACCCTTCACCGTACCCACGAGCTCGACGCTCACGTCGTTGTCGTTGTGGTTGTAGGTCGCCTTGGCCTGCGCACTGCCTGCGACCACGCCTTTCGACACCGCGGTGTACTTGCCTTCGAAGTCCTGGATCTTCTGCAGGTTGTAGACGAAGCCCTTCGCCGTCACGCTGGTGACCGCCTTGGCGCCGAGGCCCGCGCTCGCCGTCTTGAAGGTGAAGTGGTAGTCCTTGCCCTGGAAATGAATCGTGCCCTTTCCGGCCGAGCCGCCGTAGATCAGGCGCATCTGTTCGGAGGCCAGTTCGATCGTCGCCGAGGGCGTCTTCGCACCGGTGGCCGTCTTCTTTTCCGCGAGGGCCGGCTGCAACAGCAGCACGCCTACGATCGCGGTCGTGACGCAAAGTCTGTGTACGCGCATGGTCCTGCTCCAGTGTCGGCTTGCGCCGACATGTTGCGCCCATCCCTGTCCGGGCCGCGCTTGCCCGTTGGTCCCATCCCGGGGCGGGCGTAAGATGGCCTCGATGTTCCTGGCGGGCGGTCAGTAATGAGTTTCGAATCACATTCACCGGACGTCGCGGCGGCCTCGCGGCGGGCCCTGGAGCTGCTGGAACAGGGCGCGGCGCCGGGAGAGATCCTGCCGCTGCTGGTGCGCGCCGCGGAACGCGCGAACGGCGACGCCTCGGTGTCCTCGATCCTGGTGCTCGACCAGCATGGCCTGCTGCGCAACGGCGCCTCGCCCGGACTGCCCGACGACTACCTCGACGCCATCGATGGACTGAGGCCCGATCCGAAGGTTGGCACCTGCGCCGCCGCTGCGGCCACCGGCTCGGCGGTGCTGACCCCGGACTTCCGCGCCGACGAAAAGTGGGCGGAGTTGCGCCACCTGCCGCTCGCGCTGGGCTACGTCGGCGCCTGGAGCCACCCGATCAAGGCCGCCGACGGCAGCGTGCTTGGCACCTTCGGCACTTATTACCGCGAGCAGCGCGAGCCGAGCGTCGCGGAGCGCCGCAATGTCGAAACCCTGGCCGCCGCGGCTGCCGCGGTGATCGTGCGCTACCAGGACAGGTGAGCGAATGACCGATCCGTACAATTCCGCCGAACCGGTACCCGCGACGACGCGGGCGACGGCGCTTTCCGACGCCATGGTCACGACGGCCAACGAACTGCCCGGCTACCGCATCGTCGCCAGCCTCGGCGTGGTGCGCGGCATCATCGTGCGTTCGCGCTCGGTGGTCGGCAATTTCGTCGGCGGCATCCAGACGCTGTTCGGCGGCAACATCACCATCTACACCGACCTGTGCGAACAGGCGCGCGTCGACACCTATCGCGACATGGTCAAGCACGCGCGCGAACGCAAGGCCAACGCGATCATCGCCATGCGCTACGACGCCACCGAGGTGATGCCCGGCCTGACCGAAGTGCTTTGCTACGGCACCGCCGTGGTCGTTGAACCCATCTCCAATTCCTAGCGCCGGAGTTGCCATGCCCTCGCCCGTCCCGATGCTTGGTCCCGTCGTTGCGCTGGCCGCCTGGACGGCGGTGATCTGGGGCTGGATGTACGCCACGCGCATCCCCGCGATCATCGGCGCGCGCATGCGCCTCGACCCGCAGGCGCCGCGCGGTGAACAGATGGCGTCGCTGCCGGCGCGCGTGCGCTGGAAGGCGGACAACTACAACCACCTGATGGAGCAGCCGACGCAGTTCTACGCCGTCGCGCTGGCGCTGGCCGTGCTCGGCGATTCCTCGAGCTGGAGCCTTGGCCTCGCCTGGGCCTACGTCGCGCTGCGCGTGGTGCACAGCCTGTGGCAGGTGCTGGTCAACCAGATCCAGTTCCGTTTCGCGCTGTTCTCGATCAGCTCGCTGGTGCTGTTCGGACTGATCTTCCGCGCCGCGCTGCTGGTGTTCTGATCCCGGTTCCGAGGAATGGCGCCGGTTTTTTGCCGCGCGCCATCGCCTATGATGGCGAACCCTCGCCCAGGAACCGCGCCATGAAGCGACTGCTGCTCGCCCTCGCCCTCGTATCCGGATTCGCCCTGCCCGTCGTCGCGCCGCATGCCGCCGAGGCGAAGCTCGAGGCGGGCGACCCGGCGGAGAACAAGGCCGTGCGCGTGGTCGCGATGCAGTTCCTGCAGGAGATCGACAACGACCGCGTGGGCAACACCTGGCCGATGGTCGGCAACTACCTGCGCGGCATCCTCACGCGGGCGGAGTGGGAGAAGGGCATCGTCGACGCGCGCGCGAGCCGCGACCCGGCCAGTCGCGACCTGATCGGCGCCTTCTTCACGCGCGAGCTCGACGATTCCCGCGACGGACATTTTTTCATCGTCGCCTACGTGTCTCGCTTCGGCGCCAACTGGTACCAGGAGCGCGTCATCCTCAGCCTCCAGGGCACGCAGTGGAAAGTGGAAGGCTACTGGATGCTGCCCTCGGACAAGGACGGCAACCAGCTCAAGACCGACTGAAGCGCGGGTCGATTCCGGCCGTCGCGGGTGCTAGCCTTGGCCTGCACGCAGCGGGGGGAACCGATGTGAACAGCAGGCCCGAAGGCGGTTGGTGGAGCAACAACTGGAAATGGGCCGCGCCTACCGGCTGCCTGCTCATGGTCGTGCTCGTGGGCGCCTTCGTCGCCGCGATCTTCGTCTTCGTGTTCTCGATGATGAAGTCGAACGACGCCTACCAGCACGCGATCGAAGTTGCCCGCCACAGCCCGCAGCTGACCGCCGCGTTGGGCGAGCCCATCACCGAAGGCATGTTCGTGTCCGGGCACTTCGAGGAATCGGGTGGCGCGGGCGAAGCGCAGTTTTCCATTCCTTTGTCCGGCCCGAAAGGCAGCGCGACGGTCTACGTCGAGGCGAGGAAAACCGCGGGACGGTGGAACTACTCGGCGATGCAGGCGGAACTGGATGCCACGCACGAGCACATCGACCTGCTCGAGGCGCCCGCTCCCGAGCCCGCGCCAGAGCCCGCGCAATAACCCTCAGGCGAAGGCCTGCTCCGTAAACGCGAGGCAGGCCGCCTCGGCTTCGGCCGCGGTGAAGCTCTTGGGATCCAGGCACCACTCCAGCCAGAAGCCGTCGATCAGCGCGATCACCGTCAGCGCCGCGCGGCGCGCATCGATGTGCTTGCCACGCTTGCGACCGATTTCCTCGAAAATCGACTGGTAGGCCTCGCGGTCCTTGTCGAACAGTTCGCGGTTCATCTTGCGCAGCGCCGGCGACTTGCCGATCGCGCTCCAGAAGCCCGCCCAGATGCCCAGGTATTCCTGCTTGAACATGGTCGGGCCGAAACTGAGCCGGATCATCGCGCGCATCCGGTCCTCGGGATCGGCCTGCTCGCCCACGCTGCCATGCGTGTGCGCCATCCATTCGTCGCGCAGCGCCTTGTAGCTTTGCCGGATCAGCTCTTCCTTGCTGCCGAAGTGGTGGTTGATCAGGCCGCGGGAAACCTGCGCTTCGGAGCAAATAGTTTCGATGGTCGTGCCGGCGTAACCGAATTTCGCGATCGAGCGCATGGTCGCCTCGATCAGCAGCTTGCGCCGGACTTCCGGCGTCTCGCGGTTGCGCGTGGACTCGCGCGTCATCGGAACACCACCGTGCGGTCGCCATTGAGCAGGATGCGGTGCTGCACGAACCACTCGACCGCGCGCGCCAGCACCACGCACTCGACGTCGCGGCCGATCGCGGTGAATTCCTTCACGCCCTGCGCATGGCCGACGCGGCTGACGTCCTGCTCGATGATCGGGCCCTCGTCCAGGTCGTCGGTGACGAAGTGCGCGGTCGCGCCGATCAGCTTGACGCCGCGCGCATGTGCCTGCGCATAAGGATGCGCGCCCTTGAAGCTGGGCAGGAAGCTGTGGTGGATGTTGATGGCGCGGCCGCGCAGCGCCTTCGCCAGGCCCGGCGAGAGCACCTGCATGTAACGCGCCAGCACCACCAGGTCGATGCGCTGCTCGTCGATGAACGCCAGCAGCGCCTTCTCCTGCGCCGGGCGCGTGGCGTTGTCGACCGGCAGGTGGTGGAAGGGAATGCCGTGCGCTTCGGTCAGCGCGCGGAAGTCCTCGTGGTTCGAGATCACCGCCACCACCTCGGCGTGGATCAGGCCGCTGGAGTAGCGGAACAGCAGGTCGTTTAGGCAGTGGCCGGTCTTGGAAGCCATCAGCAGCACGCGCGGCTTGCAGGCGGCGTCGTGCAGCTTCCAGTCGAAGCCGAATTCCTGCGCGACCGGAGCGAGCTTTTCCCGCAGCGCCCCGCCGCCACCCAACTCGTCGGCCAGGTGCACGCGCATGAAGAAGGTGTCGCTCGCGGCGTCGGAATACTGCGCGCTGTCCAGGATGGTGCAACCACAGTCGGCGATCAGGCCCGCGACCGCATGCACGATGCCGCGCCGGTCGGGGCAGCTCAGCGTGAGGATGTATTCGGGTTGCTTCGCCTTCTTCACGCCGCGGCCTCCACGGCGACGCCGCGCTTCATCAGGAAGTACACCGGCACCGAGGCCACCATCAGCACCAGGCCCCAGAACAGCGCCTCCTTGCCCGCGCCGTAGAAGGTCCACAGCGCGTACAGGCTCCCCAGGACGGCGGCGACCGCTAGCAGCGCGGCCTGCGGCCCTTGCACGGCGATGCGGCGACGATGCAGCAGCCACAGCGTCGCCAGCGCACACGACAGGTACAGCACGAGCGTGGCCGTGGTCGACAGCAGGATCAGGAAGGTGAACATCTCCACCAGCGACTTGCCGTAGTTCATCAGCACCAGCGCGGATACGAGCGTGCTCGAAATGCACAGGCCGATTGCGGGCGTCTGCCAGCGCGACAGCTTGGCGAATACGCCGGGCAACACGCGGTTGCGCGCCATCTGCATCGGCACCTCGCCGTGCAGCAGGATCCAGCCGTTGAGGCAGCCGAAGCCGCTGATCGCGGCGAAGATCGCGACCGCCTCGCCTGCGCCGCTGCCCCAGAATCGGCTGGCGACATCGGCAAAGGGCGCGCCGGACTTGGCCAATTCGGCCGAAGTCGACAGCAGGATCACCGTGGTGCAGCTGAGGATGTAGATCACGGCCACGACGACGCAGCCGATTACCGTGGCACGGGGGATGGTGCGTTGCGGATCCTTCACGCGCTGTGCCGCTACCGAAGCGGACTCGAAGCCCAGCAGTGCCCACAGCGTGAGCGAGGCGGCGGCGGTGATGCCGCCGGCGGAAACCGGCACGGCATCGGTCGCGTGCCAGGCGATGCGCGGATCATGGCGAAAGAACAGGACGATGCCGAGCAGGCAGATCGCGAACAGGGGCATCAGCTTGAGCACCGTCGTCACTACCTGCACCGCACCGGCGGTTCGTACGCCACGGATGTTGACGGCGGTCATGAGCCAAACGGCGCCGAGGCTGATCAGCGCGTTGAGCGCGACGTTTCCGTTCAGCACCGGGAAAATGGCGCCGAGGTAGCTGACCGTTCCGGTCACCAGGGCGGCATTGCCGACCCAGATCGAGACCCAGTAGCCCCAGGCCACGACGAAGGCGGGCATTTCGCCAAAGGCCAGGCGCACGTATTCGTAGGGGCCGGCGGCATCCGGGAGCGCACGCGAGAGCCCGGCGAAGACGCAGGCGAGCAGGATCGCGCCGGCGGAGGTCGCCACCCAGGCGAACACGCTGTTCATGCCGTAGGGCGCCAGCGAGGCCGGTAGCAGGAAGATGCCCGCGCCGATCATGTTGCCCACGACCAGTGCCGCGCACATCCAGATACCCAGCTTGCGGTCGACCGTCATCGCCTTCTCCCCGGAAATTGCCGCGTTACTGCAGTGGTACGGAGGTGCCGCCCTTGATGACGCCGGCGACCTGGGTCATGCAATTGATGTCGACGAGCGGATCGCAGGCCAGCGCGACCATGTCGCCGAACTTTCCGGGCGCGATCGAGCCGATATTTGCTTCCTGGCGCAGCAGCCGCGCGGCGTTGATCGTCGCCGACTGGATCGCCTGCATCGGCGTCTGCCCGTACTTCACCTGGTAGGCGAACTGGCGCGCGTTCAGGCCGTGCGGGTACACGCCGCTGTCGGTGCCGAATGCGATGTTCACACCCGCCTTCACCGCCTTGCGGAAGCCCGCGCGTTGCGCGTCGGTGGTCTCGCGGTTCTTGCGCAGGATCTCCTCGGACCAGTGCTCGCGCGTGCCCATCTCCTCGATGTAGTCGCCGTCGTAGATGTCGGCCACGAGGTAAGTGCCGTGCTTCACCATCAGCGCGATGCCCTCGTCGTCGATCAGCGAACCGTGCTCGATGCTGCGCACGCCAGCGCGCACCGCGTCCTTGATTCCCTGCGCGCCATGCGCGTGCGCGGCGACGAAGGTGCCGCGCTTTGCCGCTTCGTCCACGGCCGCATGGATTTCCGCTTCGCTGTACTCGTTCGCGCCCGGCTCGGTGCCGGCGGTGAGCACTGCGCCGGTGGCGATGATCTTGATGAAGTCGGCGTGGTTGTCGAGGATGTCGTCGACGACCTTGCGCACCTGCGCCTCGCCCTTGGCCACGCCACGGCGCATTTCATCCGGCACGACCATGCCGGTGCCGGTGACTTCGCCGCCGCCACCAGGCACGGTGACGTAAGCGCCGGCGACGAACATGCGCGGACCTTCGACCCAGCCGGCGTTGATCGCATCGCGCAGCGCCACGTCGACGTAGGCACGGTAGGTGCCGACGTCGCGCACGGTGGTGAAGCCGGCGCGCAGCGTCTGGCGCGCATGCAGCACGCCGGTAAGCGCGTCGCGCGCGCCGGAGCTCTTGATCGGCGCCGCTTCGTCGGCCTGCTCGAGGTCGCCGATAAGGTGCGAATGCATGTCCATCAGGCCCGGAACGACCGTGTAGGCCGACCAGTCGACTTCGCGCGTACCCTGCATCGGCGACGAAGCCGCGTAGGGCGCGACCGAGGCGATGCGGCCGTCGACGATGGTGACGGCCTGGTCCTCGAGGACCTTCGAGTTGTCGACGTCGACCAGGCGACCGACGCGAACCATCACTTCCTCCGCGGCAACCGGCGCGGAAAGCAGTGCGAGCGCAAGCGCAGCGGACAAGCGCGTGCGGGGACTCACCCGCGCGCCCCGCCCAGCTTCTCCAGCACCCAGGCGTCGAGGCCCAGCAGCAGTTCCTCGCGGTTCGAATACGGGCCCGGCTGGTAGCCGAGGCTGCCGATGCCTTCCTGCGCGCGGTCGGACAGTTCCCAGTCCTGCTGGTTGGTCAGGTCCCAGAAAGCGATGGAGCCCGACGGATCGAAGTCGGCGCGGTTGATCGCGTCCGGGTGGTAATGCCACTCGCAGATCACGTCGGTGCGGTCTACCGCCTGCGGCCACAGCTGGAAGGTCAGCATGAAGTCCGGATGCAGGTTGAGCAGGAAGTTCGGCAGGATCGCGTAGTAGTAGACGTGCTTCGCGTCCTCGTCGGTGATGCCCGGCAGGCGCGGCACCGTGCTCTTGCCGTCCATCGACAGCGTTTCCACGCCCGGACGCAGGTCCATGCGGCCGCCGAGGTAGGTTGGCTGCGGCGGCTCGTTGTCGCCGCTCATGTAATGCGAGTGCTGGTTGAGCAGCGGGTGCGCGATCGGGCAGTGCAGGCACTCGGAATAATTCTGGAAGATCAGCTTCCAGTTGCACTTCAGGTGGTAGACCTTGCGCTCGACCAGTTTCAGGTCGGCCATGCCCCAGCGCGCGAACTTCGCGTCCATGCCGGCGAGGTGCTGCGAGAACGGAATCGGATTCTTCGACAGGTTGATGAAGACGTGCCCGTCCCAGACTTCGGCATGCACCTTGTTGAGCGGGTAGTCGGCCGTGTCGAAGCCTTCGACCTTCTCCATGTTCGGCGCGCCCACGAGGCGGCCGTCGAGATCGTAGCTCCACGCGTGGTAGGGGCAGCGGATCTTGCCGGCGATGCGGCCGTGGTCTTCCTTGCACAGCTGCGTGCCGCGGTGGCGGCAGCTGTTGTGGAAGGCGCGGATCTTGCCTTCGACGTCGCGCAGCACGATCACGTTGACGTTGGCGAACTTCACCAGGAAGTAGCTGCCGGCCTGCGGCAGTTGTTCCGTGCGGCCAGCGTGCAGCCACATGTCGAAATGGATCGACTCGAGTTCGTCGCGGAAGATTTCCGGGTCGGTGTAGAACTTCGCCGGCAGGGTCTTGGCGCGGTCGACCTGGAAGGCCGGACGGGTATTGGAATAACGGACGTTCATGGCGCCTCCCCGGCCGCGCTATTGAATGCCCGTACAGTACTCTATTTCAGGTAGCGGTCAAACCATTCCGTGTAGGCCTGCACTTTCCAGCACATTGGGATCCTAAGCTTAGAATTCCACGTGGACAAGTTGTCGCG
>JADMIO010823425.1_pt1 | contig 51187 bp, 53 predicted proteins | sample 8958161 | NCBI WGS metagenome assembly JADMIO01 (sample SAMN16585339, study PRJNA669376) | soil metagenome | isolation source: Crop rotation soil | place: USA: Cullars Rotation, Alabama | collected 2011 | reverse complement strand
CTTTCCCAAAAAAACGAATTGAACGTGTTAATAAATGCACGACGATAGGCATGCGATTGCCAAGTCCGCGTCGCAAAACGTCGACAGCGCCCTCGAATCGGTTCGTTAATCGTTAATCGTTTGTTGTTGTTGTTGTTGTTGTTGTTGGACTTTGTTATATTATTTTCACTTTATCTATTCGTAGATCGCGATGGCAAGCGGCATCTCATCCAGTAAAACACAATTGTTGTATTGCTCATTATTGCTGACGAAAAAATCAATATTTTTGGTCGATTAGCAACAAGCTGTCACTGGTTCGTGTTTTCGATGTCTGATGTTAACCAATCGAATAATTTTTTTTTTTGTAGACGACGAACGAGCGATTTCGTCGCCAAATCTGCTGCACAATTCGGCAATGTCGTCAATGCATCGCAGGTATTTTCGATTCAATTTAACGTGATTATCATGTTATGAATATATATATTGTCTTAGTGCGAGTTCGGGCTTGTTTGAGGAGCTTGCGACATCGAATGTCGCGACGTCGTCGACCGCTGCTGCGTTGGTATGCATTTGATGACATCGAGGAAGTTTAGTTTGGACGTGAATTGTGTTGTTGCATTTTTATTTAGTCGTCGAAAGCGATGCCCATCAACGGTTCGTTATTTTTTTCTGTCAGTTTCGACGTTTTTTGTTTAACGCGTTTCATTTCACAGATGAATTGTGAGTTTGCTTTATTTTTTTAACTTTGATGTTTTTGACTTTGTCGTTTTTAACTTTGATGTTTTTTAACGTTGGCGTTTATTCGCGCTAAAAATGTTCAATTTGACTTTGGCGTTTTTCGCGCGATGCGTGTGCAGCGTGCGTCTCATCACGCCGAGTCCAAACTCGATGCGCCGCTCGACGAGGTTATTTTCGAACGTTTGTGTTGTGCAAATTGTAAAGTCATATTTTGTAACGAAAAATATGTTTTCAGTGCCGACGGCAAAAATACAGATGTTCGAGGCGTAAGCAATTCTCTGTTGTTTTGTCAGTTTCTTGTATTTTTCAGTTTAACCACAAAAAACCGATTTTTTTTTTTTTTTGCAACGATTAGCAATCGAAGAAGTCGAGCGCGCTGCCATCGTCGTCGTCGACAAAGACCAATTTGTACAACGATTTCTTTGTTTCTCGAAATTGAATCTATTCTTATTCGCGTCGCAGCAAGAAATCGTCGTCGTCATCGACTCCGAAGAAGTACGATCGGTCGGAGATGCCGGACGACGACGACGACGCCGCCGCTGCCGCCGCTGCTGACGTGGCACAGCAACGACCGCCGAAATCGCCCGGTTCGTCATTGATGATATGATGATCGAGACATGTTGGCAGATATAGTTGTGCAGTTTGTGATGTTGACAGTGTTGTGTTAATGCCGAATCGAGATTGCGTAAATGACGTTTTGCGTTTTATTTATTTATTTATTTTGTCGTTGCAGTCGCGAAATGGTTCAGTAAAGCGCTCGAATCGCCTCATGGCAGTTACGATATTCGCAAATCTATTCGATCGGCACATTATTCACGTCTTTATTTATTGAATAGGTCGAAATGCGTCGAGAAGGTTTTCGATGTTTTGTTTCGATTTTGTGAACATATTTTTAACAATCGCCATTTCAAAGCGATGAATATTCGGAAGACGACGATGACAACGACACACAGTAAAACCATACAACATTTACGATTCGAAAATTTATGATTTTCTCTTTAGCGATGCAATACTATTTGGTCCGCAATTGGTAACACCACAAAGAGTATAATTTCGAAATATTTTTGTCACGAATTGTTGACATTTTTATTTTCTCGAAAACGATTCGAAAAGCGTGGTGGAACGTTCGTTTGGCGCGGGTAATTGAATTGTAAATTTCGTTATTTAAAATTAAAAAAAAAATTGCGAAAAATTTTCAGCGCTAGATTTCGAGCGTTGACTTGGGATTCGAGTAATTTATCGATTTAATATCATTAATGTTATTATGTTGTAATTTGAAAAATATCGCAAACAAAAGTCGCCGAAAATCAACGACCTTCGAGAGAACCGCGGCGAAAGAAAAAGTTTGGAGAAAAAAATCGATTGTCGTTGTTCGTTTTTGACAAGCAAAACCAACGATTTTTTTTTTTTTTTTTTTTTTTTTTTTTTTTTTGTAGACGACGCAGTAACGATGAGAAATTGGATTTGGTAAGAGATAAATGTTATCGATTTTGTTAAATGTTTTTTATTTGCAATTTATTATTATTATTATTATTGTTTCAGCCTGATCGAGTTGCGCAGAAAGTTTCGAGTCAAGTAAAATTCATTGTTGTTTCTTTCTTTTTTTTTTTTCGAACGTTTTTCAGAAAATAAATAATAAAATAAACCGTTAGGAAAATATGCGCGTGAAGCCAGAGTTTCTTCCGAACGCAGCTGGTAGTGTTAATCGTTGACTTTGTTTTTTTAATTACATCGATATCGACATCGACAGTGAAAGCGCCTTCGCCGATGCGCAATATGCTGCTAAACAACGACAAAGTGTCGGTAAATACAACCAGTTTGTTTGCGTGTTTGAAATATCACATAAATCGATATCATCATCAATACGAACGCAATAGACATCGAGCACGACGACGTTTGCGCCGGCCGCATCGACTTCCACTTCGACGTCGACGTCGACATCCATGAAGATCTCGTACGTACTGAAATTAGTATTTTTTTTCTCGCTTTGTTGAATTGAATTTCGTTGTTGATGGTAGGCCGAAACGGGTAACGACAAACGCAATTAATTGCTTGAAATGTTTTAATTTTTAAATTTTCATTTCCAATAGGGTCGTGCTGGGTAAATAAAATCTTCTATTTTTCGAATCTTTTTTTTGTTATTCAACAAATCCTAAACGAAGTTCGGACGAATGGCTGAGCTCGTCGCTGGTTCGCCAATCGCTAGCGAGCGATGCAATGATGTCGACCTCGACCTCGACCTCGAGCAAACCAAACGCCAGCTCGAGCGGCAGCAGCAACAACAACAACGTTAACAACAACAACAATAACAACAATGTTGGAGTCGACGCAGAGCGACGCGTGCCGGTGGCGAATCGGTAAATCTCTTTTTGTTTTTTTTCATTTGTTTTGTTACCAAGTCACACGTTGTTGTTGTTTGCAGTACGAGAGACAGCGAATACGACACGACGCCCGAAGAACGACGTGTCGAAGCGACCGCAGCCAATCAAGTATGTGTCGTTCGAAACGAGCGCAACTCGAACTAACGTATGACATTGGCTATCAAAGGAGCAAGCGATGGTGGTTGTCGTGCACTCGGACGAGACGGCGAAGATCAGCACGGCGCCTGCGACGCCAGTCACCTACGCATCGACCGTGCGCGCTGGTATTGGATGATGATGGACAGAGAGGAGAGATGAAGGAACTGTTTGTTGGTTTTTGTGTCAACGGTTCTCTTGTTTCGTTAGCTGTCGATTTGGCTGTTGCTGGTACGTCGAGATTTACCGAGTTGAAGAGTTCAAAGACACAAAAAAAAACTCGGTTTGTAGCCGCCGATGCTGAGCGAATTTCGATCGCCAAGCGACTCGACGCCGCGCTCGAGCAAGTTCGATTCCTATTGTTTTGTTGTTATCATCGACATCGGACTTGATACGATCATAAAACGAATTGCTGTTTGATGTAGGTGAACAGAAAGCGACGACTGCGGTTGAAGTCGCGCGACGGCGGCGAAAGCGAATCGATGGTCATCTCTGGTACACTACATTGTGATCTGTTATGTTGTTGGACTTTTTGAATTTAAAATTCCGAACGAAACGTCTGAATTATTGCACGATAGTCGGTCGGGTCGATTTGCCGCCGACGCGCATCGAAATGCGCGAGCTGATGAGCGACCGTTCGAATCCCGTACGCGTCTCAAAAGATTATTATTTTTTTTGTTTTTTTGTTTTTTTGTTTTGTTTATTATTGCCAGTAATCGGAACGATAACGACTGATCGATTTAATTCGGGATTGGGTTCGAAATAAAAAAAATAATTAAAGTCGATGTATCGATGCGTGGCGCGCGGCGCGACGTTTATGTGCAAAGTGCTCAACGTGTCAGGTTCGATAGCGATGTTTTTCGAGTCGATTCGATCATATGTGCTTATTTTTTTCCGTTTCGAAAAGCTGCGACAAATGCCGAACGTGAAAGCGGTGTGTTTGTCAACAATGCAGTTTTCTCTTCGCTTCGCTTCGCTTTATTATTTACGATTCGTCGTTTCCGTTTCCTTCGTTCGTTCATTCGCGTAGCGTGGCGAGAGATTACGACGCTCGCGACGTTGTCGCATCGCAACGTCGTGCAGTTCGCTGGCCAACAAGTATGCACCGATCGCAGAGACAGAAAGACAAGATTTCAGAAGAGTTGTTGTGTCTTTCTCAAATCTAATTTGTAGACGATTGGCAACGAGCTGCGGATTTACCTCGAATTCTTTCTGGTCGATAATTCTATCGTCGATTGTTTTTCTGTTTTTCAATCGTCTTTGTTTTTTTTAGACGACATTGGCCGATGTGCTACACGAACAAGACGGCCCGCTTGATCCGGTAAAATTCAGAAATATTAAGACAATTTTTGAAAGTTTTGAATTTGGCATTCTTTTTTTGAAAAAAAAAAAAAAAAAAAAAAAAAAAAAAAACAGAGCGATATCGCGTTGGTACGCACAATCGTTGAATTCTTGCGATTTTCTAGAGTCAATTTCACCGTTGTCTTGTTTTTTTTTTTCTTTCACAATCAGTATTCGTTTGATATTGCGCGAGCGTTGCGATATCTGCACGGCTGTTCGAACGCCGCGGTGCATCTCGCGTTGACCACCAAGTCAGTTTGCGTGTTCTCAGTTTGTTTCGATCAAGAATTTCAAGTCACAACGATTTTTTTTCCCCCTTGAACATAGCGACGTGTACTACCAATCGGACGACTATCACGAACGCGTCGTGCTGAAGATTGGCAACTTTGGCGAGGCGCGTCGCGTCACTGCCACCGCTGTGCAGGTGACGCCATCACATATCGTTGATTTCATTTTTCTTTCAGTTCTGAAATTTCGAATTTTGCCGAATTTCGTTGTTTGCGTTGTAGTCGGACGCACTTCGCGATTCGGACGGCGGCTCGTCGTCAGCCACCGGTTTGTTCTTGAAAAATTCCAAAGTCCTTTTTTTTAAAAAAAATAAATACATTATTTGTATGATGATCGCGTAGCGTCGCCGCAACAGAATCAACAATCGCGCTCGTCGACGTCGAAAAAGTAATCAATAACCGTGCTTTGCGTTTGAAATTTGTTCATCTTTCGATTGCGCAGCGCGTCCGAGTCATCGCAGTCGACGAACACATCGACGCCCGAGAAGCAATCGACGACATCGACGACATCGACGACGACGGCTTGGTCGACAGCGCACACGTCGATTGGCGCTGCGAGTGCGGTCAAGAACGAACTGCCCGCCGGCTGGCAAGACGTAAGTCTCGATGTTTCAACTCACGAACTGGAAACGAACTGACAACATTCGACACAATTTAATCTCGATCTCGGAACGATGGCGCAGGAGTTGCTGAGTCGGCGAGGCGCGCGCATTGCGGCGCTCGTCGCGCCCGAACTGCACACGCGCGGTCCCGTCGAACTCCATCCCGCCTCGTACCTCTCGATCGTCGTTGATGTCGTTGATGTCGTTTGTGTTTGTCGCCTAATCCATCAACACAATTGTGTTAAACATTCAATTTCTTCGCACGATAATAGCGATATTTGGTCGTTTGGTTTGATACTGTTCGAGCTGATAACGTTGCAAGTAAGAGTTGTTTTTCGTTGTGTTTGAATTTCCAATACAAACAACTGAACAAAAATCAATTTATCAAGGCACCATATTACACCGAGATGACAGCGGCGCGTAGTAGCAACTCACGAATCAATTCATCGCCGAATGACGTTTGGTTAACCAGTTTTTCGTTTTTGTCGCAACGCACAATGTTGTGTTTGAACATTTCTAAATTCGGCAAAGGTTCGAGATCGGACAGCTGGTGGCGCGAGGTCAGCATCCGCGCATGCCGACCGAACGCTTGCACGAGCCGTCGCTGCAGCCTGCGTTGCGCGTGCTGGAGCGCTGCTTGCAGTTCCAGCATCGGTTGCGCCCGACTGCCGCTCAGGTTCGTCGTTCGTTTGTTGGTTGCGTGGGATTTTTGTGGTTATGGGAAATTCGCAAACAAATAATTTTTCACCTTTTTTTTCTTTCTTAATAGTTATGCTCATCGTTGTCACGCTGGCGACGCGTCGTCTGCACACCATTCACCACTCATACGCCGAACGCAAAATAAAGTTTTTGCAATCGAATCTCACAGAGATCAAACAAAATAATGACTTCATTGGTGTTTTGCGCTGTGCCGAATTGCGGAAGAGGTTTCCTGTCGGCAAAGGCGTACGAGGTGCACGTTGTGCAGGCGCACGGTGCTGCCGTGATGCAAGTCGCCGCGATCAACAACAGCAAGGAACAGACGCCAGCAGCGGCACCTGCTGTCGTCGTCGCTTCATCGGTTTAAAAATCCTCCAAATATTTATTTTGCGCGGTTCGACGTTTTTTTTTCACTGATACTGTTTAGTCGCAACAACAACAATCGACGTCGGCGACGACGAGTGTGAGCACGCTGTCGAGAGCGAGCTCGATTGTTGTTGCCGCGAGCGCACCAACGACGACGACGACGACGGCTCCAAAAAAGAATGCGCGACCGTCGAAGGACGAGACGACGCCGCCGTTGCCGTTGCGGCGCGGTAGCGACAACGACAACAACAACAACAATAGTAGTAGCACGACGACGACGAGCGTCGCAGCGGCGAGGAATGCCGCCGAGCGTCCATTCGAGCTGCCGGCGTCGCTGTCGTGGACGCTGCTGCCGCCGGTGTCGCCGCGATCGTCGTCGTCGATGTCGCGCGGTCGCTACGCAAAGACGAGCGACGCGCCGCTCGTGAAGACCGAAGCCGATTACAGCGACGACTATCTGTTCGAATCGTCGTCGGACGAGAACGGCGTCGATGTGACGTCGGGCGGCGGTGGCGGCGGCCGCGTCTCGCTCGCCGACGTCGCGCGGCGTCGCGAGCCGCAAAAGCGTGCATTGCGTGCGCAGATCTACAAGACGGCCGACGGCGACGAGCAGCAGCAGCCCGAGTTGTCGGCGACGAACGCGTACTCGCAGACCAACACGACCAACAAACTTGCCGCTGCAGCTCCGACGCCGACTGCGACGACCACGACCGCGTCGTCGAAGAAGGCTCGTCGCACGCGAAAGCGATCTGCGCCGAACGACTCGTCGCTGTCGACATTGACGCGAGCGACGGACAACAACAACGTCAACAACAACAGTAGAGCGACTGCGGCGGCGAAGCGTGCGTCGAACGATACGCCGCGCAGTCCGCACTCGAGTCACGAGCATGGCGGCGAGCTCGGCACGTCGTCGACGTCGTCGCCGTTCAAGATGCCGCCGCCGGCGTCCGGAAAGTCGAAGAATCGCTCGCCGTCGCCGCCGCGGCGTCGCTTCAACGACTCGGCGCTCGAGGACCTCGACGCCGCGAACGCAGCCGCCGCCGCTGCCGCTGTCGCCGCCGCCAACGCCGACGGCGGTGCGGCGAATCGCGAGAGGATTTACAGCTCCGACTATGCGTACCGCACGCGCGGCGGCGCCGACGACGATGGCGAGCAGTACGCCTATCTGATGCACTACGACAACACGAACGACGAGCCGGAGGTGCAGCGCGACGAGTACCTCGACGACGACAGCAGCGCGACGACGACGATCACGTCGAGCACGCACTCGTCCGAGTCTGCGTCGGCAAGCGGCAGTCGCTCATCAGTATCGATTGTTGACGATGACGACAACGACGACAACGACGACGACAACGACGATGATGATGATGATGCAAAACCATTGTCGCTTCTTCGAACCGTCACGAATAACGACGACGACGATAACGACGACGACGATGATAAGATGAAGACGCAGTCGTCGCTAGCCGAACAACAGCAGCAGCAACAAGAGCAACAGCTGGCGAGTATTGGATCGGCGCAGTCGATCGTCGAGCTGTTGCAGCAGCAGTCGTCGGGCCGCACCGACGTCGCGTTGTCGACGAGCGGCGCGACGACGACTCAAGGCGCCGTCACTGCGATATCGTCGTCGTCGACGACCGCATCGATACCGGCTCCGATCGACAATCTGCACAAGCTGCCGTTTGGCAATCATCCTACTGGCGCGCGCGTTCAAAGCGGTAAAAAACTTTGCTGTGTCGCGAAAAAAAATGCACGTTGTTTTGTATTCTTACAACTGCATTGTTTAGAACCGGTGAGTCTGCTCGTGCCGACGCCGTCGCCGGTGCTCGACATCTCGCCGCGCCTCTACGCGCGCTCGCAGCCACTCGGCACCGAGCTGAACGGCAGCGATAGTCGTGTCGCCGCGTCGTCGATCGAAGCGACTCGCGTTTCGGTATGCTGTGCTGTAGTTTTTTGAAAACGCAACGACAGCGTATGATCATCAAACTGCTATTAGGTGGCGAGTGAGCCGACTCGATCGATCGGTGGCAACGAACTGCTCACTGGTCCGCAACGCTCGTTCGTCGTCGGTACTCCCGCTGGTAACGTTATTTTTGTGTTTGTTTTGAAAGTTCCAGTTTGTATGGTTTTTAAAACAATTTTAATGCTGAAATTTCGAAATGTTGTTTAGCGCGCACGATTGTGGCGATGAACGATGGTTCGTTGTTTGCGATGGCGCCGACCGATCAGCGACTGATGTATCTGAATCAGGTGACGAAATAACGACGACGAAGAAGAAGAAAGGAAGAAGTTGTTTTTTTATAAACACTATTAACGATGAAAATTCAAAAAAGGCGACCGATACGATATCGACGCTCGATTCGCCGTCGCAAGCCGCGCTCGTAAGAGTTTGACATTGTTGTAATTTTTTGTTCTTAATCGTTCTAAACGTAATCAATTGAAGATCGCTGCGAGTCAGACGTCGCGCACGAACAGCGTCGAAATGAACGCGTCGCCGTCGCGACACAACTCGACGACATTGGAAGACGGTAATGTCACTCACTTTGTCGATTTTCAGTTATTCGTTTCGTGATGGTTGGTTTAGATTATCACGCCACGCTAATCGCTGATGAGTCGCAAGTCAGTCATTAAAATTATACGGTTTTTGTTTCTATTTATGTTTCTCGAAAACAGTTGTCGATTCGAGCGTTGGCTTGCCGCGTGCCATTCGAACCGGTGACGTTTGCCGACGTCGAAGTGCCTCAGCACTATCCGAACGAAGTAACACAATAATCGTCTCTCTCTCTCTATTTCAGAATCAATTCTTTCTTCGATTATTAGCCGACGCAAGTGTTGATGAATTCGCTCGTCATCACGCCAGGCTACGTCATCTCTCGTTATGTCAACGTACGATTTCAGCAAAGACTCTGTTTTCGTTCTGTGTTGATCACGGTCGTGACGATAGTGTGGCGCATTGCACGTGCGCGATATGCTCGCAGTGCCGCCAAGCGCCGCACAGCGATGGCTGCCGGCGCACTCGACACCGATCGTCGACCTCGCCGTATGGAACGATGATGATGGATGATTGATGATTGATGATGTTGACTGTATTAGTTCGTTCGTTTGAATTGAAAACGTTTATATCGTAATAATAGGTGATTAGTGGTTTGGTGATTGCGCTGCATGCTGATGATCTGTTGCATATCTTTGACGTTCACTCGGCCAACTTGGACATCGTAACAACAACAAGCACAAGTGTTTGATTTATGTTTGCATTTTGTTAAATTTTCGAAAACACAGTGGACGCTTTCGTTTTCGGTTCGATTGTTTGTTACTTTATTTATTTGATCGAATTGAATCGATTTCGTTCTGAAAGTGTTCGCACGTGTTTCGAGTCGATGCGAAGCGACGCGCGATTTTCGCGAGCGAATCGCATGTCGCAATCGCCACCGAACAGTAACAACAACATCAACAACAACAACAGATTCTGATCATTCGATCGATATATATATATTTTTTTTTAAAAAAAAAACAAAAAACAAAATAATTTTAGTTCTGTGTATTTGTGGAATTGGAGACAAGTAATAATATGTTTTCAGATTGAATTTTGGTAATTTGAAAACGAAAACAAAAAAACAACAACAAATGCAGTTGTTGTCTTCGCCAGTTGCGATTACTTGTGCGCGACAGTTTGGCCGATTTTCAGTTCCAATCGAAGTAATGTTCGCGAAATTCGATTCGTAAAGTAATAATTGTTTGTTATGTTGTTTAGTCTCCAAACACGACAATCGTTCTCGATAAAACTGGTTAATTTTCGCGCAATTAATTTTTTTTTTGGAAGTTAAAAATATTTGCAATTTTTTTTTGTAGATGGTGCATTGGTCGTTCGTTCTGCCTTCAGGTTTTGCAATTCTCGATATTCAATCTGAATCAGAAATAATGTTGTTTGTTTTATGTAGTTGCATGGATGATCGTGGTCATTTGTTCCTTGGTGGCAGTCAAGGGTAACGCAAGAATTCCAAACTGCTCGGCGGTTTTAAAAATCAAATCAAATCACAATTGGTTTGTTTGTTTTTGCGGCATGTTACAGATTCGTGCTGATCGACATTCAGACGGCGCAACCGCTGTATCGATATCATGTGCCGCGATCGCCATCGTCGACTGCCTCATCGACCTCGTCGACCTCGTCTACGTCGACATCGAGCTCGCTTATGTTCACCGATATGCGCTGGAGTGGCGAATGTGTCGTCACCCTGGTATATTTTGATTGATTTGTATGTTTAATTTAACGATTGTTTTTAAAAAAAGGAATTAATTGGGTAAATTTAATTGTTCTTATTATTTTTTTTAAAAAAAAATATTCAAATCTTAATTATTTTTTTTAAGCGTTCGTGTAAGGATGTGATTTTTTGTTTGTTTTGTTTGTTTATTCCAAACATGACGTCGTTTGTGTCAGATTTGGCGTATATTGCCGTTGAGCGATGTCGAATTGGGCGGCGGAACGGCTTCTGAAAGCGGTATCGAAACTCAATTAAACGATAAATACAAATTTCGTTTTTTTTTTTGACTATTTGTTTTTTTTTCTGTTTACAATAGGTCTTGCGACGAGAATTATCACGACAGGTAATTCTCACATCGTTGTTCTCGTTTTCGTAACAATTGTTTATTTCTTTCAACAAAATGGAAATAGCGATTTCATTGCCGCCGTTGATGTTACCTGACGTCAACTCGTTCTTCACATCGATCTACTGCGACAACGATTACGCTTTGATCGGTAAACAAAATCGAATCTGTTTCTCTCCGTCACGTTTCGTGCAATTTTGAAGACGATTGGTGTAGGCGATTCGTTGGGTCGAGTTCGAGTCGTGAAGTTGGACGAGCCGTACGTCGTCACGCCCGACTCGCGCATGCAGTTCGATACTCCTCGTGTACCGAACTTTTTTTTTTCATGTGCTGTTGTTGTTTTTTTTTGTGAATGTTGGTTTCTTTTTATTTAGAACGATATGAGGAACGTGACGTACAGTGACGGCAATCGAAAGTTGCTCAACGCCAACGCCAGCGCCAATGCAGATCAGACATCGAATCACGATATTCAAGTGGTTAGTCTCAATTTGGTTGTTACTCACCATTTGCTTATCTTATTCTTTCGTCGCCAGTCGACGCGGCGCAAATCGATCGGCAACGTGCGACACAGTCATCAGCATCATCATCATCGCGTCAACAGTCAGCAGCGATCAGAGTCTGCATCGCCGCCTCGCACTCGGTAAATCGAACAAGACAATTGTCATTATCAGAGCAACAATTGATTTGTGTTAATTCGTTTACAATTTATGTAGAAGAATGCAACGAATGAGCAGCGATATGAATGCCGCACGTCCATTCGATACGAATGCTTGTAAACAATTTAGTATTATTTGACGAATTCCGATTTCGATTTTTCGTATTTTTGTAGCTTCTGCTGTTGGTGGTACTGCTGGCACAGTTGTTAGTAAGATAATATTTCAGCAAAATTGTGTTTCTTCATTGTAACTTGTTTTGATTATTTTTATTTTTATATCAAAGGTGGTTCGAATGTCGGTGTTGTCGGCGCCAACAAACCACCATCGCCGTACCAACAACGACGATTTCAGAAGCAGTTTTCGAGTGGTAAATATATGTTATTATTATTATTTTTGTCAATTGGTTTGAATTCGACAAACGATATACTATTTTAAAAAAAAGGTGTTGCTGACACGCTTGCTGAAATGGTATGTTTGTTAAAATTGTTTTTTGCAATTATTCTAATTATTCTCCTCTTTTTTTGGGTAGAATTTATGCGCTGTAAATCGTTTGTAATATTTCTTTTTTAAAAAAATTAATTAATGTTCTTTTCAACGAATTAGTGTGAATTGTGTGTCGATGGTCGATCGGCTGTCAACAAAATCAAAAGTTGGTTATTACAGGTATGTGTAATTCATAAAATCTTTTTTTCGTATCGTATTTTGGTTGTGTTAACTATTCAATAAATACAAAAATTAGCATGCATCGATGTTACACAACGGTCGTGAATGTCCAACTGCGGATTGTTTCGTAAGAACGAGAACCTCGTGAAGGTTTAACTATTGCTCTCATCAACACTCGAATCTTTATCTCTCTAGTTGACGATGATGAAAGAGATCGGACTGCTGGAATCGTACGAACGTGAACTGGCAGTTCGTGAGCGATTCGATCGACGCGACAAGACAGCGCATGGACCACTATCGCCGCCACCACCACCACCACCACCGTCGTCGTCGTCGATGTCTCGAATGAGTTGAGAACGAATGATTGGATGATGTTTTCTTTGTTTTTTAACTTAACAATCGGTTTTTCTTTGATTTTAGCTGCAAAGTTTGAACGATTTGCACTGTTTTTTTTTGTTTTTTGTTTTTGTTTTTTAAATCTATTGTTGTTCTTTAAGGGAGGAGAAACGAAACAGCGTCGATACGATGGTTGTTAAAAATATTTGTTGTTATTGTTTTGTGTTGATTTTTTTTAAAAAAAAACGAAGGAATCTGGAACTGCGAGCGAATCTGTTCGTGATTACAAACAAGTAAAAACAAATAATCTGTTTGAAATGTTATTTCAATTTGATTGTGTTGTGTGTTAGATTATGGAATTGGATGACGACACTGACGATAGTCTCGGAGAGTAAATTTGTGCTTGTGTTTTAATGACTGGCGAATAATTTCGTTTCGATAGTTCGAGAAAATCACCAGCAAAGAGAGTCGTTCGGTCGCAACTTGCATCGACACTCGTAAATTTGGTTTCGTGCTATTGCTTATTGTTCAATGTAAAACCGTTCGAATTTGTAGGCGCCAGTTGATGATTTGGGAGTTGTCGATTCGCTCTACACGACGTCGAAGCGCCCTTCGATTCGATCAACGTAACAAAAGAAACAACAATTGAATCGATCGCAAAAAGAGAAATTTAGAATTTCGATGTTTTTTTACTTCGTCGGTTCTAGGAGCAACACTTTGGATGCAAATTCGGCCGCCGCACAAACTGGAGGCGATGCCAATTCGAACAGCGCGACGAACGCCAACGCCAGCAATAATAACAGCAATAATAACAATGGTGATAATAACAATGATGCGAATTTCGACGACGATTCGATGTTGGCGAAATACGTCGTGCACATGCAAGCCAACGACAATCTTCAAGCATTCAAACAAGTATTGGTTGTTTTATTTATTGAAACGCGATTTTGATGTTTCTAATTTGTGTGGTTGATAATAAAAGGCGATTGGAAAGAATCGAAAAGATATTTGGATGCTTCGTGGCAAATCGAATCAAGTAAAGAAAGAAAAAAAATTATCAAATCAGATGATAATTTGTTGTGTTTGACGATTGATTATTTGTAGACGTTGTTGCATTACGCGTGTTCGTACGGTCGACTTGAGTGCGTGTTGTGGTTGCTGAAGAAGGCGCCACCTGAGTACATTTGCGACGTCGATGAGAACGGGTATTGTAAAATGTTTGGTTATTTGTTTGCTTGTTGTTGTGTTGTTCATTTGCATTATTTGAATATTTAGTTGGACCGCATTGCACACGGCGGCGTCGTTCAATCATCCGGAAGTAAACTAACCAACAGAATAATCGGATATATATATGTATTGAGTTGAATAAATTTGTGTATTTTTTAAAAATAGGTTTGCGAAGCGTTGATGCAAAACAGTCGATTGGACGTTGTCGATCGTTGGTAAATAATACGATTTTTTTTTTTTGGTTTGTTTTGCGATTGATGAATCTGATTTTTGTCGATTAGTAAATTAACTGGAATGACACCGTTGGTAATGAAAGAAATGATTGTTTGTTTGTGGAATGGTTTAATTTGTTTTTTTCGTTCTGTTAGCATTTCATTGCTCGACAACAAGTAATTTTTTATTTTTATTTTTTCATTTTTTTTTAAAAAAATATTACTTAATTGTTTTCGAAAAAAGTGGCGAGACGAAATCACATTGGTAATTTCTCTTCGGTTGTTTGAAATCTTTTCGAATATTCAGTTTATTGTTTTTGTTAGCATTTGCTGGAGACGGTGCTGAGACGAGCGTCGACACGAATCGACGTTCACAACGATCAACTCGAAACGCCACTTCATCAAGTAACGCAACATATATACGATTGGCGGTTTCAGATGTGTATTTGTTGCGTGAATTGTTTTCGAATTTTAGGCGTGTTTGCGAGGCGCACCGCAAATGGTTCAGGTTAGAACAATATTTGTGTAACAAATGGTTCCGTCGATATCGATGTCGATATTTAGTGGTTGGTGACGCACGGGGCGCATATCAACGCGGCGCGCGACGGCGGCGACACCGCACTGCACATCGCCGCTCGCCGTGGCTCTGTCGGTATGTATCAATCGTCGGTGATTGTGACGGTTGTACTTGCGAAATATATGAATAATGAACTACGAATTATGCAGCGATTGCAAAGATACTGCTGGACAAAGGCGCCGATGCGACGATTCGTAACGCCGACGAGAAACTGGCGTCCGAAATCGCCGTCGCCAATCGTCACGCTCAGGTTTCTTCGATTTACGAACGATCTGTTTCTCATTTTAACGACTGGCAAACATCGCAGTGTGCTGATTTGTTGAATCGAGCAAGTGAGTTGGATTTGTCTTGTGAAAAACGTAATATTGGTTCACGTTTATTGTTGTCGTAGTCTACGATCAAACGAGGTTGGCGGCGGCGGCACAGAGATACGGCGGCGACAAATCGACGACCGCGTCGACATCGATACCGCACGCACTGCGACGCGCAAAGAGCAACGATTCGATGCTGCCTCAGTCGTTGTCGACGACGACGACGACGCACAACAATGCATCGAACGTATCGCAGCTGACGGCGAGCAATGTCGGCAATGCGACGACGACGACAAGCGGTTCAATTTTTCGATTCGTTTCATTGTGTCGATTTGTTTTGCATAATAACGACTGTTCAATAAAACAATAGTTGGCGTTGCTGCAAGCACGAATGGTACAAAAAAAAAAGAAATCGAAATATGTTGATTCTAATTCAACCTTAATGTGTTTTTTTGACTTTAGATCCTGAGAATGGTTTGTGAAATTGAAAGAATAATGTGGTTTTTGAATGCTAAGTATTCTCTATCGTTTTTAGATGCGATCGATGATGATGGTGATCATTCGGCAGGCAGCGGCGACGATGTCGCCGATCGTTCTAATGCAGTCGTAAGTCATGCTGATCTGTTAGGTTTGAGGTTTCGTTTAATAACTGTATTGCTTTTTTTAAAAAAACAGGTCAAAACGTCGACATCGTTTGTTGGTCGATTGTTGCAACGAGGGTAAACAAATAGTTTAATTCTTTGATCAAGTGCAAACCAATGTATCGCATTAGACGAAACGATCATTTGTTGCCTGAACAACAAACGAAACTCGTTCGACTCGGTGTTCTTCAAGTAAAATCGAAACTAAAGTACTCGAATCAATCGCTCGTATTTTGACGAAATCGACCGAAAAATGTAGGATTCAACGAAGGCGCTTGAGCAACTCAAGAAGAATCCTACCGCCGTATTTAACGGTATTTCGAAACAACGTATTGGTGGTTTTGTGTTTGGTTTGATTTTTGTTTTTGACGATTAGCTCGTGATAAACATGGTCAATCGTTGTTGCACACTGCTGCTTTCGCTGGGTAGAAAGCTAATAATAATAATCGAATTTCCGATTAATTTGATTTTTTTAAATAGGAATATTGCGTTGGTGAAACAACTGTTGGCTCACAAGAAACGACCTGTATAAGCAGAAATTGAAACGTTTTTTTTTTTTTTTTTTTTTTTTTTTTCTTTCCCTTTTGGAAACAATGTGAATCTTTGAAATTAGGCTGATGCGATATCGTTGCGAGACAAGAACGGTTGGACGCCGCTTCACGCGGCAATGTCGACCGGTTCGATCGACGTCGCCACCGCATTGCTCGATGCTGGTAATTCGTTATCTGTTGTGTTGTTATCGGAATTTTTTAACTTTGTTGTTTCAGGTGCAAATTTGTATACGCCGACTGCAACTGGTATTCAATAACCGTTTGTTTGTTTCATTTGATCTTTCCTCACACAGAGCAAAAACAAACCAAACCGACCACAAGGTCGAGGAGGCACGACGTCGGCGCATTATCTGGCGCGACTGCCGTGGTCGCCTGACACCGGTACGCAATCGAATCGTCGACATCGATATCGATATCGTTCAGTGAATCGATAAATCGCAACAACGAACAACGATATCAACACACTGTTTTTTTTGTTCATTTGTTTATGGCTCGCAGAAGCGTTGTGGCTGAAAGTGTTTAGCAATCCGAAAACTCGATTGCCAAATGGTGACTTTGCGTTTTCGTAATAATCTTTGATGTTATTTCAACTATTTTTTTTTGTAAGTTCGCGATGCGCGTGGTCAAACGCCGTTATTCTCTGGTAGTTATATTTGTTGTTTTGTCTTTTTTGCTTTTATTTCAACAACAACATCTGTTTGAAATTACAGCGGTGGTCAAGAACGATCCGCAAACGATTCAGTTTCTTCTGCGATCTGGGTATGCAGTATTTTTCATTTTTTTGTCATTCAGTAACAATATATTCTTTGTTTTTTTTTTAGCGCCGACATTAACGCTCGTGATTCGTATAAACGACGAATTCGTTATTTCTGTTTTTTTTTTTTGTTTTCGAACCAAATTGATTGATTGTGTAGTGATGGCATTACTGCGTTGCACGTCGCCGTTCGATCGAACGCACAACTCGCCGTCTCGACTCTCGTATCAACGTTTCGTTTTCCTCTTCCAACGAAAAAACATTTTCATGTTTCCTAATTACGAAAACAACAAAACTGAAACGACAAACTGAAGTTGGAGCATGGCGCCGAATTGATCGTTGCGCTGCGCGACGGCTCACCGCTCGATTTGGCAAAGGCACAATAGCGATATAATTTTCACACATTTTTTGTTTTTTGTGTTGACAAGCACGTCATATAACAATTGTGATATGTTATATAGTCGCTGGAGTTTCAGGAGATCACGCGACAGATCAGCGATTACATCACCGTTCGATACGACTCACCGACGGCACCAAACGTATGTGTCGTTTTGTTGGTAGTTCAACAGATATAATAAATTCGCTATTTAGTTGCCAAAGAGCGCAAGCAATGGCAGCAACACGACGACATCGACAATCTCCAACAGGTAGTAAATATTCTATAACCTCACTCGCTGTTCTTTATGATTCGTTTCAACACTCGAATAATCGATCGGGGATGTAGTTCGAGTGGCAATACGACGACGACGACGACGAATCGCAACAACGCAACGACAAGCATCACCAAATCTCGGTATTTATTGTTGTTTTTTTATATATAGAAATAACAGTTACAATTATCTTATTATATCTTTTAAAATCGAAGAAAACGAAGCGGTGGTCGAGATGCAGTTGCTGGTAAAACAACAACAATAACAAAATTATAACGAATCAAAACTAAAAATCTTCTACTTAAAAACGAACATTCAATAGCGACGACAACGACGAGGTTTATCGAGCCACGCACAGTTACATCGACATTCGAAGCGCCCAACTATCTCAAGTATCAATATCGCTCGTTCTTGTTTATATCGTTTCATGTGTTTTTTTTTGTAAAATTTCGGCTTGCTTGCTTTTTTAGCAATGAAAGTGGTGTTGAGCAACGTAAACACAAAAATTCAATTTCTTTATGGTTTAAGACACTCATTTTTTTGTTGTAGCAGCGACGATCATCAACAATGTATTATCGACAGCGATGACAACTGCGACGACGACGATGACGACGATGGTTCGCGAACATCGAGTGAACTTTATCGTGCGAGATCAAGATCACGTCATATCGGCGCACGAAGACGGTCTCGTCGCGATGTGGACTCTGCCTGAGTACAATAGCTCGATATTTTATATAATCTTATTTGCATTAACTGTTGTTGTTTTGTATGAGTATAGTCGCAATTCTGTGAAACCAATCGGTATTTGTTGTCAACTTTTGTTTTTTGTTTTTTGTTTTTTTGTTTTTTTGTTTTTTTTTGCAAAAAAAAAACACATTGACAAATTAGCGAGTGTAAAATGTAAAGGAGCAGTGAGACAATTGCAGTAAGAATCTTTTTATAACATTTGTAAATCAATAAGTTGATCGTTTCAATCGAAGAATGGTTGATGGCGCAGTATTGGTTCTTGGCATGTTGACAAAGTTTGTTTTGATTGTTTTTGATTTTTGTTTAAAAATTATTTCTTATCATAATCATCATTTGTCGATAAAATAGTCAATCAGTCGACGAAACATTGGATGTTGATCGAATGCAGCAGCAGCAGCAACAACAACAACGACAACGACATCTACTTTGCGAAGTCACAACGATGCAATGGGGCAACGATCGGTAGTAAATAATTTCGTTCACTTCTCGCGAATCGATTTAACTGTCTTTCGGTCTAGTTCGAGCAAGTTGCTGAACTATCGCGGCGTGCCGAAGACGACCGCATCGATGGCACTTGCGGCGAGGTTCTCTTAATAACGAATTATATTTGTTTTTTTTAAAAAAAATTGAACGATATGTTTTTGTGTATAGTGAATTGACATTGGTAAATTCTTGTTTGGTTTTTTTTGTCATACTGCTTTTCGATAACAACAAATACTGATAGTTTCTGAGGTTGAGAGATGATAACAATGGCAACGTCACTCAATTCGATGAAGTAAAACGATAAATTATTGTTTCGTTTCGTTTCATTATTTAAACTTTGTTTTAAAAAAAAGAAACATTTGATGCGAGCGTGGTGCAACAAAGCAATGTGTGCAAGGTTTCGATCATCAACAAAAAGAAAACACTTTTTTTTTAAAAAAATAAATCTCAATCTAATCTCAATTACGATTCAGTTATATTCTCAATCGAGCGACGTTGGTCGTGTTTGGCAATGTCGACGCAGAGAAGCTGCAAGCGACTGTGCAACAATTCACCAACTCATCGTCGTCTCAGTACGACAAAAAAAAAACTCAAATTTACGATTTATTATTATTATTTTGGTTTTAGATTGACGACGATGAATCGAATCGATTGTACGACGACATCCGATGTTGCAGGTTTGTAATATTGTATATTGTATACTTTTGTTATTTTTTTAAAATAAAAAAAATAATGCTTTTTTTTAGCGACGTTTGGTCGATTGAAACGAGATTCGTTACCACTTTCACCAGCGTACGTTTGAACATTTTTTTTTTCAGTTTGAGTAAAAAGAATTAATGTTTGGTGTTTTCATTAGAACGATGAGAGGAGCAAACGATGGATTATATGGCGCTGGTAATTTGAATTTTGCTTTCGATAAATTATCAAAAATCACGCATACAAATAAATAGGAGTTCGAGATGTTGCATTGCCGCTCTGTTTCACATTGAATCGTGGCGGTGGCTTGTAATGAATAGTTTGCGATTGTTATCATTATCATTATTATTGTGCTAATTAACCAACTGCAAATGAATTTAGTGTGACGTTATTCACGATTTGGTCGCGCGGTCAACGATTGCCTGATCCAAGGTCTCGACTGTAATTCTGATTTTCGTATTTAGTTTTTCAAAAATCCGTTCGTTGTTCATTGTAGCGCTGTGCTGAGAGTGTTGTTGAGACATATTGCGTCGAGACGAATCGATCATACGACATTCGCTGCTCAAAGTATCATTGTGTATCTGCTTTCTCTTTTTGAATTTACATATTCTCTTTTTTTTCCCCTTAGATGTCAACAACAACAACAACAACAACAATATTATTACGAACAACAATAACAACAACAATCGAAATATTGTGTTGATTGGTCCTGGAAGTGGTGCTGGTAAACAACCTCGTTTCGCTCGTTTTTGTTCAGAACTCAAAAATTTATCAAACGCATATTCACAATAGGTCGATCGTTGAGGCTGAGAAGGCGAGTGACGACGAACAATCAGTACTCGACGAGCGCGAGCGTGTTGTCGGTGTCGCCGCTCAACTTGAGCCAATCGAGTGGTAGCGATCGCAAGAGCAGCAGCAGCGGCAACAACAACAGTGTTGCTGCCAAGGGCAATGAACTGTCGAACTCGATGAAGGGCCGTTCGTCGACGTCGTTGCGCTCACTCGCTACCGTCGTCGCCGCCGCTCAACAACAACAACAACAACAACAACAACAACAGCAGCAACAGCAACAGCAGCAGCAGCAGCAGCAACAACAACAACAACAGCCAGTAGCGATATCATCGTTGCCTGACGCGTCGTCGATGTTCTCTGTGCCATCGATATCGCTGAGTAATTCGGCGACGACGAACGATGCGACTGCAAAGACGACAACGACGACAACGACGACGTCCGTGCTGCTGCCATCGTCGTCACTGGCGACGACATCGACGACGACGACGCTTGCGATCGCATCATCGTCGCCGTCCGAATCGCGTCGCACGTCGCGCGATTCACCGTCGTCGCAAACGTCGTCGTCGCCATCGCCGACCACGTCGACATCGACATCTACATCGATATCGACGACAACGACGAATCGACGACGCAAGAAGCAACACAAACACCCACAACAACAACAGCAGCAGCAGCAGCAGCAACAGCAACAGCAGCAGCAACAGCAGAACAATACGATCAAGACGCAATCGTCGTCATCGCCGAGTTCGTCGGCGTCGTCGTCAACGTCGAGCGCGCCGCTGCTGCTCACGTCGTTGCATTCCAGCAACGCCAGTGGCGGCTCGTCTCGCTCCGATCAGCAACCGCCGCCTTCGCTCTCGTCGCCCTGCGTCGTTTGCAGGTTCGTTTGCGGGTTCGTTTTGCAAATTGAAAATCATTTTTATGTTTTTTTTTTTTTTTTGTTTAGTGCGCAAGCTCGTGCATTCGTTGCTGGTATTATGAAATTGTTTTTTTTATTGAGAATTTGTTTGAATTGTTGTTCGGTTTTTTTTTAGTTCCTTGTGGTCATTTATGTGTCTGCGATAACTGCGCTGTCGCTCGATCGAGTGTATAAAGAATTCGTTTGTTCTTGAAAGATTTTAGAAATTTCAAACCAACAATAATTACATTTTATCATAGTGTCCAGTCTGCTATGCGTCAAGTGTTGTGTTTATAAAGCTGAAATTGAATTAAAATAGTTTTCAAAATCGTTATTGTAAAAAAAAACGAATAAATGAGTGTTTTGGAAGTGCATCAGGTTGCGAAGAAAGGTTTCGAAATGCAAACTGATGCCTATGATGCTGCACGACCGAGCTATCCGACACAGGCCGTCGATGCTATGTTTGACGAACTGAAACTCGAGAAAGGAGCAAAGGTGCTCGATTTGGCGAGCGGCACCGGCATCTTCACGCGACTGCTCGCTCGACATCCGACAACGTGCGACAACGCAATCGTCGTCGAAGCGTGCGAACCCGCCGCTAATATGCGAAAGAAATGCCTCGAAAACTTGCCAGACGTTCGTTGCTTCGAAGGCACGTCGACTCACATTCCGGTCGCTGACGCGTCGTACGACGCCGTCGTCGTCGCGCAAGCGTTTCATTGGTTCGCCAACATCGAAAGTCTGAAAGAGATACATCGCGTCTTAAAACCAAAGGTTTCTTTTTGTTGTGTTGTGTTGTTTTTTCTTTTTGGTTGTTCTTGATATTTCCTTTAAAGGGATCGCTGGTTTTGATTTGGAATTTGGAAGACAGAGAGACGGCGAAATGGGTTGGCAAATTGCGAGATTTCTACGAGAAGTACGAAGATAATACGCCACAATACAGACTCGGGTTGTGGAAGCGCGTTTGGCAGACGGACGACGCAAAGGCGTTGTTTCAGACGCCGCTCGAATCGAAGCATTTCGCGCAGCTGCTCACTGCCGATCGAGAGAAGATTTGGTTGAGAGTTTTATCAAAGGTAAGAAAAAAAAGAGACTGCGTCGTACGATTTGAGGTTTACGTTTTTGTTTCGTTTGTGTAGAGCTATGTATCGTGTCAAACGCCGGAGAATCAAGCGACGTTGAAGAAGCAAATCATGCAAGTTCTCGACGAGGAGTTCGGCCCTGAGAAGCGGAACGAAGAGATTCCATATCCTTACAAGACCGAGCTGATTGTGACAAAGAAACTCTAATATGTATATTAAATGTGCCTTTGTATTGTTTGCGTGTGCTGTAGATGATATTTAATCTTCATTGAAGAGGAGTGACGTTAGTCGAGTATTCTACAGTGCTCAACCTCACATAAAAAAACTGAGTTCTCAAATGTCAAGTGAATTGAAACCTGTTGAATCAATGTCCGTATCGGAATTGAAACGCGAGTTGAGCGAGCAGAAGGTTGATTTCTCGAAATGTGTTGAGAAACAAGAGCTTCAAGCGTTGTTGCGTGACGTTCGATCTCGACCTTCGACAACGACAACGACGCCGACGACTGAACCAGCTTCGTCGTCGTCTTCTTCTTCGAGAGCTGCCGCTCCAGCTGCTCCTGAATTGAAATCTATTGATTCAATGACTGCGAATGAACTGAGAGCAGAATTGCAAGAGCGCGGCGTCGAATATTCGAATACGGCTGCGAAAAAGAAAGACCGATTGCAAGCGTTGTTGCGTGACGCGCGATCTCGTCCTGCTTCTTCGTCTTCTTCTTCGGCTGCTCCAGCTGTATCATCATCGTCATCATCATCATCATCATCATCCTCTTCAACATCGAATAATGTTGCTTCGTCGCCATACGTTTCAGCAGTTCTTGAAGGGAAAGACATCGATCTGAAATTGTCGGACTTGCAACGTAACGAGTTTGTTGTATTTTTATTTGTCACCATCGCCTGATTTTTCAGATTTTGTTTTTTAGTGTTGCCGTTGTTTTGCTACGAATGTGGTCGACGATTCGTCCAGCGTGTGGATAATAAATTTCGTTGTGGTTTGAATTGCGGTAAGAAAATTCGACAAAGGGAAAAAAAAAAAAAAAAAAAAAAAAAAAAAAAACGAAAAGTAAAGTCTCACCTGTTGTCTTGCTCGCTGATTTGAATAGGTGCGTCATTTTGTGATCGAGAATGCTATCAGCAATTCCTGCATAATCACTCTCGTGCACACGACGCGGCTTGTCGCTCGGTGGCTGCGTTGCGCAACGTCACGGACGCCGTCAACGCGCGAGCGAACCGAAAGTACTCGGCGACGCAGTGGGACACGTTTGCGTATGAATCGAACGTACTCTTCACTCGACTAGACGAAGACGACAAGCAACTCTCGAAGCGCGACGAGCTGATGGTGTATCTGGAGCTGGCGGCGGCGTGCTGGACGTTTCGACAAGACGAAAATCTCCGAGCGGCGTTGCGAGCCTCTCCGTTGTTCATTGCTGGCAACTTTCAACTGCACGACGAGTCGCTGAAACTCGCGCAGAAGTTGGTCGCTCTTACCAAAAAACAATCTGGTGAAAAAAGGTACCGATTGCCTGGTGTTGATTGAGATTTGTGTTCTTTATTGTTGATGTTGTTGATGCTATCTATCGTTGTGAGCGTAGCGTGAAGTTCGTTGAGAGCTTGCGAGCTGTTGTGAGCACGTTGCATCGCATGGCACGAAATCCAGAAGCGAAAGTGCTGATTGATCGCGCGCTCGAGATTCTCGAGTCGATTCCCGGCGCCACGACAACGAAAGAATAGTAACTGAGAATTGACATTTTTAAATTGCCGCGTGCTGTTCGTTTATTATCGTTTCGACTTTCTTTTCTCTGGTAGCGCCGATTGTCTCAATGATCGAGGCAACATACTGCGCGATATGAGTCGCTACGACGACGCCATTGACAACTTTGAACGTGGTTCGAAGATTCTTCACAAGCTGTTCGGCGACTGCGGCCTCTACGCCGCGGTGCTTGTGAACCTCGCCTCGGTGTTGCAAGCGTCAAAGCATCACGAGACGGCGCTCGCCTATCAGCAGGTCGCGCTCAATATCTATCGCAAGCAGTTCGGCGCCGATCACGAGCAGTGCGTCGCCGTGCTGCGCAACATGACGCACACGCTGCGCTCGCTCGACCGGCTGGCGGAGGCGCGCGCCAGCATCGAGCAGGCGATTCGCATCTCGACGCGCATCTACGGCGCCAACCACCCGGAGGTCGCCATCGGGCTGTCGATTCTCGGCAACATCGCGTCGACCGAGGAGAAGCTCGACGAGGCGGTTTCGCTGTTCGAACGCGCGCTGGCGATCCATCGCGTTCACAGCGGCGATCGCAGCGAAGGCGTCGCGATCGCGCTTGGCAGCATCGCCGTCGTGTATGCGCAGCAGGACCGGCCGGCGCAGGCGCTCGACTGTTGGCGTCAATGCGTGATCATCGACAAGGCTTTGTTCGGTGAAGTCTCGCTGCAAGTCGCCGGATCGCTTCGCAACATCGGCATGACGTTAGCGGACGATGGTGAATTCAATGAATCGATCGTGCACTTGCAACGCGCATTGTCGATCTACGAAAAGGTACAAGAGAAATGTTTTGATTTTTTTTTTTTGAGTGTTGTTCATTTTTTTTTTGTAACTAGATTTTCGATTTGGATGATGATAATGAGCATCGTGTACAAACGAAACAATTACTTGATGAAGTCAAAGAAGCACAACGAGAATATGGAAATTATTGAAAAGATTCAAAAATTCGAGTGACATATTCCAACAATCTGCGAGTGTGAGCGTTCTTCGAATTTGATTCTCGTGCTGAATTCTATGAACTATTTGTTTTTCAGATAACAAACACATCTACTGAATCAAACACAATCAGTTACCGTTGTTTCAACATGTCGACACGCAGAAGTTCTCTTCGTTTGTCAGTTGTTTGTTCGATTTCGAAATCGTCCATTGTTGCACACACGCTTTGGTCGTGTCGACTGCATGCGAGTTCCGAACCGAGCAAGCGACGAGCAAAAACGACAACAACAATTTTGAAGCACGAATCAGTCGAACGATAGCAAAGCAGAAATGTAAAGACGTTTTGAACTGCAATGTATTTGTTTTGTTGATTAAAGAGAAAAGCACACTACAATAACAAACAATCATACCGATTACTGTTGCGTTGAAAAGTTAAAAAAAAACCTCAAACGATCAAATTCGCTCAACCTTTTCGATTGCAGCCGCGTGTCAATGAAATACGACTGAAAAAGAGAGAAATAAGATTCATTTGAAAATAAGAGATGGAAGTAGAGGCGATGGCAAACCAACCCGTTCTTCGCTTGATTAACGAATGAATCGACGAAGCAGAAGTTGAACAAACTTTCAAATTTTGTTGAATCAGCTGATTGTTTGTGAAGCGTCGTCGTTATCGGATTTCGTTGTCGTCGTTGTATGCATACATCGGCATCGTTAACAAAAACAACAGTTTCTTCGACTTTGAGATAACATCGCCCAAAACGAAGTGGCGTGAATGAATGAAGAAAGTTCACTAATCACAAACATTATGATTTTTGTTGTTTTGTTGCACTGCATTGTTGCACAATCATCGTCGTTGCCGAATGTTTTGCTGTGTCATGGCGAGTTGGTTGAAAAATATGTTAACGATATTCGAGACAAATTGCTTCAGACGGCGCGGTTCAGCTCGGTGTCGGCGATCAACTGCTCGGCAAGCACGCCAACAGTTGCGTTGTTGATGAATTTTTCAAGCGTCATGGTTTGGTCAAACGCACCATTTCAACAACCAATTACGCTTGGTGATAATTTGGTAAGAATTATTATTTTCTTTTCAGTTGTTTGGTTTTGTTCTCAACAACGAAACAAAAAAAGGCCGATTTTGTCGTGGACGTTTGGTTGCTGTTGGCGACACGTTTCGCTTAGATGAGAATTTGGCGATTGGTCGTCGATTGGAAAGTGCTGGACATTTGCCATTCAACGTTGACACGCGGTTATCTTGATTCGCCAGGTCACTCTTTGGTCGCCGTTAGGAACGAAACTGCAAATCGATTTGCTTTGCGACAAGTCGATTCGCTGGACATCACGACTTATGTCAAGCAGATCTACTATCACTGCTTCGTTCACGACAACATGGGTTGGAAAATCAACATCAAAGCAGAAGTAAATAATATTCTGTTTTTCTGTTTTTCGTTTTGTTTGAGATTTTAAACAAATTTCGAAAACAGAGCTTTTGTGACAAATACACCGATGTGTTGTCTGCGGTTGTTTCGAACAATGCCGGTCTCGTCAGCGCTTTCGTTGACAAGGCGATCGAGGCGTTGATTGATCCGTCGAACGATCTCATCGACTACTTCAATGGCCAGGTTCCGGCTGGCTCGATCGACTTCACCGATCCGAAGAACTCGATGACAACGAACAAGCTGGCGAACAACCTCGTCACGTTCTTTGGTGCCGCGCTCGGCTGCAGTGATGGAAGTATCGGTCCGTACACTGGCGGCGATATGCGCACCGTCCACGCCAACATGCTGATCGGTTCGAATGAGTTCAACTCGTTCATCAACAAGCTCGGCGGCATCTTCACCGGCTTTGGCGTGTCAAAGGCCGATCTCGATCCAGTCGTCGCTCTGTTGAACTCTGCCGACGTTCGTGGTCGAATCTGCAACGTTCAAGTAAGTCAACAAGAAAAGAAAAGAAACTTGAAGTATTTTCGATTTTGATAAAACAAAATTTTGAAAGGCTGATTGCTTCGAATCGATTTGCAACACGTACTCGAAAAAGACAAACGTAAAGAAACTAAATTTCTTGTTGTTTTATTTGTTTCTTATTTAAACAACACTAAATAGGGTGTGATCGACGCTAATGCCAACAAAGTGTTGATGACTGCGATCGTCGATGCGTCGTTCGCGAAAGTGCTCGCTGATCCAGTGCTGATCACGTACTTCAATGGTGTCGAGCCGGCTGGTTCGACCGACTTCACGAAGGACGCTGCCAAGACGCAAGCGCTCAAAGATCGAGTTAAAAAAAGAAAAACAGTTTTTGTTTATTTGATTTTGTATTTTATTGAATTTTCGAATTTTAGTTTGCTGCATTCATTGGTTCACCACCAGTGTTTGGCTGCACTGATCCGAAATTTCCTCCGACCACCTACAGCATCGCTGATCTCAAGGCCACTCATTTCTTCATGAAGGTATGTCAATATTGACTGTTTATTGATAAAAACGAAAAAGATAAATTACTTTTTTTTATTTTCATATTGGTCCGGCTGACTTTGCAAAGTTCAACGATCTCGTCATTGCGGCAGTCGCTGGTTTGGGTGTCACGGCAGCTGATCAAGTCGCAATGTAAACCACAACATGATTCGTTGTTGTTGTTATTGAAATATTTTGTTGTTTTTTTAAAAAGTTTAATTTTGTTTTTCAATTTTTTTTTTAGTCGTGAATTTCTCGATTCGACGGAACCATTGATTTGCACTGCAGTAAGAAAACAAAACAAACGATATTCGAAAAAAAAAACAATCTTTTTTTATTAATGTATCTCTCTTTTCGTCGTTTAGCCTGGTTGCTCGACAGTGTGTTAACGATGAGAGCAAAAAGTGTCCAGATCGAGACGCGCGTTGGCAAGCGCTGCGTCACCGTCGTACGTCGTCATCGACAGACGTTCATGAACACGACGCAGACCATCGATGAGGTTGCGTATCAGTGTCGTTTCTTCGAGATGCTGCAACAGAACGTCGTACGAGCGATATGCACCGAATGCATGATCGCGTCGGCCGTTATGTAGACCGGCATGTCGTTCTTTTGAACAGATCGAGATAGGCATCGAAAAACGCGTACGATACGTCTGACGCTCGCTCGTCACACGATGCCGTCGCGCAAACAGTATTTCGCGCTCCTGCATAGTTTGCTTTTCGCGTCGTTCGTTTTTGTGTTGCTGCTTGAAATCACGCAACTTTGTGATAAGAGGATTCAACACGGCAGCATTCGACGATGAAGATATCATGAGAAAAATAAGTTCGAAAATCAAAAATACGCAATCATCATGTTTTGGTTTGTTTGTTGTTGTTTTGAGAGGACGGAGAGATTTAATGTTTCTTTAAAATTCTTTGCTACAAAGATAATAACAAATATTTCAACCGATCGATATTGTTGTGTACATCGAGCTGCGTTCTGTGATCGACCAACTTTTGTCTCGTTCGTTCAAATCGAACTTACTTTTGCTTGAGAAATATAAACTATAATTGCAGTGTTTTAGAATCGAGAATATATTAAACAATCAATATATCAATAGTCAACCTTCTTCTGTTTGTTCAAAATACAAAACACAAATCGATGTCAACCAGAGTGAAAAATGTAAGCGAACGATGAAGACTTCTGCGACTGCCAGGTCGATTTCACAATAAAACTAACAAAGAAAATTCAAAATCAACAAGAATAGAATCATAATGGGAATCTTAAAGGATATTACATACTTTTGATTGTTTGGATGAGAAGAACTCTTCTTCTTATTGTTGTTTCAAAACAAACAAAAATTTGTTGTTTTGTCACTTCGAGCGAGACAGAGACAGAGACGTTTAAAAACAAAAAAATATATTATCTTGCATAATTCTCACCTGATGTTGCTGACCGTACATAATTTAACGAGATTGAATGAAAAACACGTGCTCGCATTCTTTCGAGTTGTTTGTTCTTCTTCGAGCGGCGACAATTCGACTCGCGTGATTTTTGATGTCAACCGATCGTCGGCAGTTCGTATCAACTCTCTTCTTACAATGCATAAAGTTACAAAGAAATTCAACACTCGCAAAAAAAGCACTATCGTGTGCATATAGCTAGGCAGAGTGAATGAAATAATGAAACTGTTTCACCAAACGAACAAATCATATTTTTTCAACAAAAAGTCTTTTGTAAAATGATTTTTTTCGTTTTTTTGCTTTTGTAAATTACGATTAACGAAACAACTAAATATTGTTGTAGTTCTCAATAACATCAAACGTTCTCTACTTATTGAATAATAATGTAAGTTTTGATTTTCAGTTGTTGTTTTGTTTTTGTTTGAACAAATCCAAAATCGACAAAAAATTCAACTCTCTTTTCGCTGGAAAATAGATGTCGACAAATATCAACGAACAGCTTTACGATGCTTGCAAAAAGGGAAATCTCGCAGATGTGAAACGATTGGTGGCTGCTGGCGCTGGTGTGAATGCAATTGTTAAAAGCTTTACGGCGCTTTGTGTCGCGTCTCGTCATGGACACGTTGAAATTGTGCGATTTTTGCTCGACAGCGGTGCCAACGTTGATCAATTTGACGGCAATGGGTAAGTACCTCGATATTCCTCCTTCAGTGAATGTTTTGTAAAACAAGTCTGTATAGTTATGCACCTATTTATTTGGCGGCTCGCGAAGGACACGATTCAGTTGTTGATTTGCTCGCTTTCAAAGGGGCAAATGTCGATCTCCGAAAGGCTGGAAGGTGCGTAACTGCGCCCGTTATTTCAAACGACAAGAAATTCTCTTTGTATGTAGTAGGACACCGCTGATTGCTGCGGTTTGCAACGGTCATGCAGCTTGTGTCGAGACGCTCGTTGTTTTTGGAGCTGACGTTGACTCTGTTGCGGTCTATTCGGAGACCGGTGTGATGAAGGCTGTCCAATATCATTTTACTAAAGTCGTGCAATTATTGCTCTCGTTGAATGCCGATACAACGATAGTCAATCCATTTGGTAGAACTGCTTTGCAACTGACGAAGACTGATGAGATCGAACAATTATTGTTGGATCACGACAAATTGACGGTAACAACGAAAATTTAGTTTTGTATGTTAAATTATAATAACAATTCTTTGTTTAGGTTGAAGACCGAAAACAACTGCGAGAGGAAACAATGACTCGTCTGCAACACAAAGTCGGTATTCGATTGATGCGATTCGCTCAAGATACTATCGTTGGCATTTGTCTCGCAATGTCATCACTCGAATTGCCACCATATGTTCTGCTTTGGATCATTGATTTCCTTCCTAATTATGACAAACTATCTCATCACAAGAAGATCGAATTGATCACATCGGTTCGCGCATCGATTTGGAAAATTCAAGGTAATCAAGTTTAAATTGATACTTGTCAGGAAAGATTTTAATTTTCGGATTATGCAGAACAACGAGAACAACAAAGCAACAAAGAGAAACGATTGAAACAAAGTTGAATAGTGAAGATGAGTTCAAAAGTTGAAACGAATATCTCAGTGTTTGTTTGTTACGATAACGATTTTATGATTTTAATTCTCTGTTCGTCAATTTACGAATTTCCAAATCAACTTTTGGGAAACCAATGAATACGAAACAAAATGCTTAGACGATATTTACCAGGTTTGAGCGAATCGCATGACCATCGCACACGATCGATGACGACGACGATTGCTTCTGCTGCTGCTGATCGCTCGCCGTATCGATGCGCTCGCCGTACAGTGCTTCCGACGATGCGGATTCGACGACTCGAACGATCACTTCGCATTGTCGCCTGTCTGTTTCGCTGCCACTGCTTCTCGCTCTGCTACTCCTCCTGCTCCTGCTGTCGCCGACTGCGGATTCGCGATCTTGCCCCTTCTTCAATAAAACACTCGAACTTCCTCAATCAAATCCAGCAGGACTCTCTTCTCTCCCTTCTCCTTCTCCTCCTTCCCTGCGACGGTGCGCTCGTCGATATTACCTCGCCAATTCGACGGCACATTGCGCTCGTTGCTTGCAGGTGACGTAGAGAGAGGATCGAATGTTCGTGGTCCGACTTTGATGACGTGTTGATCGTCGTTTTGATGAAAGTAGGTGTATTAGTCGAAATTATTGTCGTCGCGTGTACCTTGGCGTTGAGGGATCGCGCCTCTTGCGGTATCGCGACGGTCTCGCTCAGTTTGCGCGCAGTCGTTCCGCCTGTCGCTCGATCTGCTTCGACAGCTCGCGCCTGTCGCCTCGTCGCGCTCGTTGATGCGCCGCAGTCACTCGACAGTCGTATCACGTCTGTCTCGATCGCCTGCTGTGCGCTCCGCCTCGATGCGTTGCGTCTCGATGTCTCGCTTCTCGAATGACCTTGCCTGCGGCCGCTAGCGCCGCATCGAGCAAGCAGTCGCGTGTCCTTCGCGCACGTTCAACCGCTGTGTTCGGCTCGCCTGGCGTCGGTGCGACTGGCGTGTTGACCGTCGTCGCCGCGTCGACTCGCTGCAGTTGGTTCAATGCTGACCAGCGTCGTGCAGCGTTCGTATCGTCGGCGAGTCGCAGCAGCGTGCGGCGCGTCGCGTCACCGGGTCGATGTACTTGACGAGGTACGGCCCGCTCTGTCGCTGCTTGTTCTACCACGCCGTCTTCTGCGTTTTGCCGTTGTTGTTGGAGATGAAGACGTAGTCGTCCTTCGAGATCTTGCGCGGTCGGCCCGTCTTGCACCGCTATCGACATGTCGTGTATTGTTGTGCGCGCGCGTCGCTCGCCTGCGACCGCCACGGCTGCGTCGATGCGATCGCCGAGCTGCAGCGCGAACTCTGCTGGCGCACCGCCGACGCTCGCCGATGGCACTGGCGTCTCGGTGGTGCGGTGAGGAGCATGCCGAATCGCCGCGCGAACGCGACGTTCGATACGCACCGAGGACATTGAGCATCGACGGCATCGCGCCGCGCACCTGCGAGTACGTGTTGTTTGAGCGACCGCATCGCCTTGTCGCAGTACTCCGGCCATACGATCGCCTTCGCCGGGTGGGATGACGATCAGCATGCCGTTCTTCGTACGACCAACGACGCTCTCGACGACGCCGTTGCTGCCTTGGTTGTTTGGCGATCCAGAGATCATTTGGATCGCGTTCGCGTCGCCGAACGCCTTCAGCAGATCGCTCTTGAACTCGAGCGCCGAGTCGCTGCGCAACTACACGCGGTGTCGCGCAGATGATTTCGCGATGGCGCGCTCGATCGTGCGCAGTGCCGACTCCGTCGTCTTGTCGTGCACCGCGGATAACAGTAGTGATCAGCAACGGTCGCCGCATCGGTGATGATGATGAGGATGCCGATCTCGCCCGTCGTCGTCGCTGCGCTGCATCGGCAAGAGGTCGATGTGGATCGTGTCCCATCGCGCCAGGCGTTGCTCCATCTCGCCGAGATCGCTCTATTTCAACGAACATGGTTTCATTGCGAACGAACAACACAAATTTACACAAAAAAAAGTTTTACCAAGATATCACCAACTGCTGATACATTGGAATTCAATTTCACATTTGTCCATACCAATATCGATGTGTAATTCTAATATTATAATCGTGAAAAAAGAATGCAATAAAAATGAAGAAAAAAGAACCTTGAGTTTAGAGTGATAGTTTGGCGTTTGAAATTCGCCAGTCGAACGAATCGACAACAATAAACAAATTCGCGCCGATGATGTTTGTCGTCACATCACCAACTGCGCCCTTATTAACATCAGTGTATAATAATAATACACTGTTATTTTGTCTTTGTTGTTCCTTGTGATTCGTGAATGAAAAATAAAACGACAAAAATCGTGAAACAAACAAACTCATCGTGTTTTTGGTAAAATGAATTGTTTTTTGTTCTTTGTTTCTTCTTTCTCTTTTCTTTTATTTCTTTGATTCGATTGAAAAACGAAACCGTTTTAAGTTTTTATTTTGTGTTTTTGAAACTTTGTTGCGTTTTGATCAAATCAACAAAATTTTCTCGATTCTCAAAACACAACACAGCAAACGAAACAATAACATTTCTTCTTCTGCGCAAAGAGAAGACAAGAAAACAAATCATTATAATATCGTTTGATAAAAGAGTAAGCTGTTTTTGTTTGTTTTATTTTTGTTTTCTCTTTTGTTAAGTTGATTTTTCAACCAAAAAATCGTCGACGCAAAAAAGTTATGTCGACACTTGAATACGACCTTTACGACGCGTGTCGTGATGGAAATGTCGAAGAAGTGAAACGATTGCTGGCTGCTGGAGCAGATGAAAACACTAGTTATTCTTCCGATGAAACGCCTCTTTCTATTGCTTCGCAGTTTGGTCGTCTTGAAATCGTGCAAATTTTGCTCGACCACGGTGCCGATATTGCGAAATACAGGTAAATAAATACGACAACAGCGCGTTACATATCACTGCGGTTGTAACAGCAAATTATTTTGTCTTATTTTTACAAGAGGCCAGGCACTTTATTTTGCGGCGGAAAGTGGTCACGATGCAATCGTTGATTTGTTGGCTTTGCAAGGCGCTAACGTTGATGTTGACGTCGGAATGTAAGTTTGAATGATTTGAATACGTTTGTAGTTAATAATTAAATACAATAATTGTTATTTGCAGTTTTCCTCCGTTGATACATGCAGCGATCGAGGGCAGTCTTGCTACCGTCGAAACTCTGGTTGTGTTTGGTGTTAATATCGATTCCTTTGACAATGTGTCCGAGGAAACGGCCCTGATGAAAGTCGTTCGCACAGAACGCATCGAAGCACTGCGATTGTTGTTGTCTCTCAATGCCGACGCAACCAAAGTGGATCGAGATGGCAAAACTGCTTTTCAATTGGCGGATATCGATGTGATGAAACAGTTGTTTCTGGATCATGAAAAGAAAACGGTAAAACGCGGCAGTTGTTCTTTTGATTGGTTTTGATTGCATTAAAAATCAAGCGCTTATGTGTAGCCAGAAGAACGAAAACAGTTGCGAGAAGAAACATTGACTCGTCTGCGACACAAAGTTAATCATCGATTGATGCGATTCGCTCAAGATACTATCATCGACATTTGTCTCGCAATGTCATCACTCGAATTGCCACCATATGTTCTGCTTTGGATCATTGATTTCCTTCCTTATTATGACAAACTGTCTCATCACAAGAAGATCGAATTGATCACATCGGTTCGTGATTCGATTTGGAAAATTCAAAGTAAGAATTATTTCTTTATCACTTGTTATAATAATTTTTTGTTCTATTCGAAACAAAAATAGAGCCGAAAGAAGTTCGTCAACGATTCGGTTTGCGCGCACGCATTCAGCAAAAGCAGAAATAATTCATGTTGAATTGAAACATTTTTTCATTTTTTACATTGAGAGAATTATTTTCTCTTTTTCAATAAGACGCATCTCTAATTTTCATGAATCATAATCGAGGAGTTCTTTTTCATTTAAATTTGTTTTTATTTTGAACTTTGAACTCTCCATCCATTCAAACGACGAAATAATTTCACAAACAACCAAAAATGATTGGATTTTTTTGTTGCTCGAAGCAGTGTGGTTGTGAAGTGTGCCGTGTTGAATTTCGTTGCCACGTTGAATGGTCGGAGCGAATCTTTCACCAAACGCACTCGCCTGGTGTTTGGATTCGCACTCGTCGTTTACGACATTGTTTGCTCAATACTTTTGCTTGTGAGTTGAATCGATCTTAAATTTTGCTCTGTTTATTTTAAAAAGTAAACATTTGTTAATTTAAATAACAGATATCAGCAAACTTTAACGGTTTAATTGGTATGACAATTGTTTCGCATATTCACGCACCAACAGTTGTGTCGCTCGCTGTCACGGCAGGAGTTGCAACAACAACGACATCGTTCGTTGCGGATTTATTCCTCTTGGCGTTTTACGAGCGGCACATTTTCGCGAATACGCTCGATCTGACGCTTGCATCGGTCATATAATCCATTATTTGTAACTACGCAGATGCTTCTTTAATCGCATGATATTTGTTGCAGTGGGTGAGTTTTGTTGATTTGTTTTTGTTTTGGATTTTGTTTCAAACAATTCGTTCCATTATTTTTTTGTACTTTAAAAGAGCAAAGCTCACTTCCAATATTCACTCCAGTTTTAGTAAATCGTTTATTTCATAATTCGAAGTCTTCGCAATTTTTGACACAACTTTTTTCTCTTTCGTTTTAGGTGAAGATCCGAGGCTTTCTTTTGCCAATGCCGCGCGTGTTGATCACGCTGTCGCCGCCGTCGAGCGTGCTTTCGAGAATGGCGCGACGAACATCGTTTACACGATCACGCGCGACACGCTCGACGTTGACGGCAGCACGTTGACGGTTGCGATCACAGCGTTTGGGTGGCAGAGCACAGTTCGGCGTCGACTATTGCGCAGAGCGGAGCGGCGAGCTTCTCGAACGAGCGCGGGCACGCTGACGATCGGCGCCTGGCAGCATGACAGGCACGCTGACGATCGATCCGACTGGCGAATGGCGGCGTCGAGTCAGTGATGAGACGGTAGTGCTCACTGTTGCGACATCGGGCGGCGGTGCGTCGTATGCCGTCGGTGCGTCGAGCGTTTCGATCAGCACGATTGTCAACGACGACGACGAGAACTGCAACGATCATGTCGACAACGATTTCGACGACGACCAACGGACTGCGCCGACGAAGGACTGCTGCAACGAATGCGTTGTGCGCTCGTCAGCCGCAGTTCAACTGTCCCCGTCGAGTCGTACTGTGTGCGCTGGCTCGACGTTTCAGTACTCGATCGACATTGCACCCGACAACTGTCGTGCGAAACCTCAAGTCTCTATCACACATCAGGTCCAAAATGTTGTTATTATTGTTTGTTGTTTTTTAATAAGATGAATAGGAATCACAAATGGTGGATTGGTTCCGATTGGCGCGACGAGCTATGAACGGCGATCGATTCGGGCGGGTGCGAGTGCGAGTGTCTGTTTCGTTGCGACGCTCCATCGGCAATCTCGAGTGGTCAGCAGTGCGAACGACGACATTGCGGTGTGACGAGTAATGGCGATCGATGCATTGAATTCGATCGACTCTTGTCAGCGGCGCGTTGATCGGTAGCGATTGCGTTGGCGGCTGTCCTGTGCCCAACGTCGGCGGCGGCGGCGGCGCGTTGATCGGTAGCGATTGCGTTGGCGGCTGTCCTGTGCCCAACGTCGGCGGCGGCGGCGGCGCGTTGATCGGTAGCGATTGCGTTGGCGGCTGTCCTGTGCCCAACGTCGGCGGCGGCGGCGGCGCGTTGATCGGTAGCGATTGCGTTGGCGGCTGTCCTGTGCCCAACGTCGGCGGCGGCGGCGGCGCGTTGATCGGTAGCGATTGCGTTGGCGGCTGTCCTGTGCCCAACGTCGGCGGCGGCGGCGGCGCGTTGATCGGTAGCGATTGCGTTGGCGGCTGTCCTGTGCCCAACGTCGGCGGCGGCGTCAGTCTCGTCGGCCTGTCCGATTGGCGACAATGTTGCTTTTCAAGTTAGCCCATTATTTGTTTGGTGATTTTGTTTAATCTTAATAATTTAAAATGAAATTAGTTTTCAAATAATGGTGCGAAAATATGCACTCGATTGTCGCCGATTTGTATTGATGGTCGTTGCAAGTAATAATAATAATAATTTTTGTTCTTGGTGATTTTGTCTATTTTTTAAAATTATGTTTTAGAACTGTTGATCAATCGTTTGCGACAACAGCAATCGATTTACGATTTGTGTCAAAATGACAGTCGTTTGGCGATTTAGTTTGTCGGTAATTGCCGCTCTTCTGTTGCAGGTTAATTTTTGATCATCAGATTTTCGTGTTTTTGTTGTTTATTATTTTATTTAATTTGTAGTTTGACGGTGATTATCACTCTGTCGAAATTGATCGATAAAGAACGGACATGGCGCGGTGGTGATCGGTGTTCGCAAACGCCAACAACAGCAACAACGAATGGCGCGCGATTCGAGTTCGGTAATCGACGACTGCTTCGTTCGATTGACGTTGCGTAACGGCTCAGGTGAAAGTAAAGGAAACGAAAAAGAGAATAGATTTTAATAAGAATGAAAATATTTTTCATTTTTGAAGTGTTTTCTCCTTCGTGTTTTCCGATTTTTTTTTTTTTTTTTTTTTTTTGTACCAGATTTTCGATTTGGAAGACGATAATGAATATCGTGTGCAAACGAAACGACTGTTGGACGATGCGAAAGAAGCAAAACGATTGCGCGACTTGAAATGAGTGGATTGAAATTCAAAAGTTTATTACTGCTTCGATTCGCCTGACTTTCCAAAACGTTAGAATCTAGACCCGAATCAGTTCTCGTTCTAAATTTGTGTATTGTTTGTTTTCAGATACAAAGCACATTAGCTGAGACGACTGAACAAATGAGCGATCGATTCGACACAACGATCAAACGTGTGATTACACCAATTGTTTGCCTTCGTTTCGGACACGAATCTCGAGCGTCATGCCAAGGCAACTTCGAAATCAGTAAGTATTCGATATCAATTGAGAGTTACAGTTGAATTAATCGACGATTACTATTCGTTGACGTTGTCGCTGTTGCTGCCGTTGTGACGCTCAAGAAACGAAAAACGGTCGTTGAAGAACGTTTTGAAGCTCGACCATGATCGTTATTCGAAACTTTGTTTCAGTTGGTTCTCCACAACAAGCATCACCACTGCTATTTTCATGTGAAAAATACATCTATGATTTCATTTATTTATTTTGTATTTGAAAAGAAAGAAAAGATTAAAAGAAGTGCAAAAAGAGAGAGAAAACAAAATCACAAATTTCAACGAACTTGTGGCTTCGGATCGGCGTTAACTTTTCGCCAACTCTGGGAACGAACGCCAAATTCAAGGTAGACACCATCAGGTTCAACTGGTTGACGAGAGTATGTTGACGAGTTTGCCCGACGGTTTGATTTTGTTTGATCCACACTCTTTCACAAATGCTCACGAACGACTGTTTGGAAATCGTAAATCGTACAGCTGGCTCACGTTGCACGAGTTTCACTACGATCGCATGCAATTTAAAGAAGATCTTCTCAAACGACAGGCTTCGCGACTGCATAAACATAAACTCGAGTGTGATTTTTATGCACAATGAACAGATTACGAAAACAAAAGTCAGTCGAGAAAAATCTTTGGTAAAATGATTTTCGTTATTCGCATTTCTGTAAATACATTTTAACGAAGCAAAAATATTGTTGTAGTGTTATTCATCAACGTTCTCTACTTATTATTGAAGATGAAATGTAAGTTTTGATTGTTGATTTTTATTTGTTTACGTTGTTTGCACAAAATTCTCTCTCTTTCGTTCGATCGAAAAAGCAGATGTCGACAAATATCAACAGACAACTTTACGAAGCGTGTCGTGACGGAAATCTGACTGAAGTGAAACGATTGGTGGCAGCTGGAGCAGATGTGAATGTTGTTGGTGATTTCTATACGGCGCTTTCTAAATCGTCGGTGCGAGGACAAGTTGAAATTGTCCGATTTTTGCTCGACAGCGGTGCCGATGTTGATCAAACCGATGGCGGGTACTCGTTATGTTCCTTTTCGTCAAAAATAAATCATTTTTTAAAATTGTGTAGTTACACGGCGCTTTATTTTGCGGCTCGAAATGGTCGCACGTCAGTCGTCGATTTGCTCGCATTCACAGGGGTAACTGTCAATCAAACGTGCGCAAGGTTCGTTGAACAGGCGTCCTTTTTTTCTCAGATGGTAATAATCATATTTGTATGTAGTTGGACGCCATTGATCGTTGCGGTTTGCTACAATCGTGCTGATTGTATCGAGACGTTCGTTGTTTTTGGAGCTGACATCGATGCGGTTGACGTCCGTCAGGCGACGGCGTTGTGTCGGGCCGTTCGAAATCAGCGTATCGAAGCAGTGCGATTGTTACTCTCGCTGAACGCTGACACAACGAAAGTCGATCGACGTGGCAGAACGGCTTTGCAAATAGCGGAGACTGATGAGATAAAACAAATATTTTTGGAACACGACAAATTGACGGTAACAACGAAAATTTAGTTTTTATGTTAAATTATAACAACAATTCTTTTGTTTAGGTTGAAGAACGAAACGAAATTCGAAAGAACACTTTGCTCGTCTTCGACACAAAGTTGGTGTTCGATTGATGCGATTCGCTCAAGATACAATCGTTAGCATTTGTATCGCAATGTCATCACTCGAATTGCCACCCTACGTTTTGCTTTGGATCATTGATTTCCTTCCTAATTATGACAAATTGTCGCATCACAAGAAAATCGAATTGATTACATCGGTTCGTGAGTCGATTTGGAAAATTCAAGGTAAGACAGTTTTCGATTTTTGGTTGAATTTTATGATTTGTTTTCTCATCTTCTCATAGAGCAACGACAGCAATGAATCACACAATAATTGAAAAAAATGTAAATCTCGTTTATTCACATTCGTTTTCTTTGCTTTGCCCTTCCAGGTATTCTTTTTCACATCGAAGACATACCTGTTTATTTCGATTTTGACGAACAATTACAAACTGCAACTACAACGATTGCCATTAGAAGTAATACAACAAATACAACAATGACGATAATTCCTTGATCCGAAATCGATCGTGTTTCCAAATTCTAAATATTCAAAATTATTATTATTATTATTTTTAACAAACGTGCAAACTCGTTGTTATTTTTACTTGAATACGTCGTCGTTTGAGTTGATTTGTTATTCGTTGTAGTTGATTTGCCATCGATAGCAGTAGCAATAGTAGAAGTCGTCGTCGTCGTCGTAGTAGTAGCAATTGCAGTTAATGAATTCATTGATGTTTGTTCAACCAAAAAAGTAGCTGTCGATTCTTTACTTGTTGTTGTACTATCAGTTAACGTCATCATTGTCGTTGAAGATTATTATTGTTATTCACTGTCATTGAAATCAAATTGGCACTATGAATCATTGCACCCAAATTCCAAGCAACATCTAAAAGTAAAATTAAAAAAACAGAAATACAAAACACCATTTTCACAAAAATCAATTTTACCAGTTCCATTAATAACATTTGAAAATTCAATCTATTTAAAATTTGTTGGTTTTCAGTACAAAAATAATTTCCAATATAAACGAATACCTGATTTGAATTAGGATCGAATCGATATCCATTCAACAATAATTTCAAATGAAACGTCGCAGAGAAGCAGTAGTTCGTTAAGAACGCATCGCTCTCTTTCGGGAACATCGATTTCAACGTCGCGAAATCGTAACCACAAAACTACGAATAGATTGTTAAATCAATCAAAATATTATTATTATTATTGTTGTTGTACTGTTTGAACGATTGATGAGTATATTCGGAGAGTGTTTTCGCATTGGGCGCGACGACCGTCTTTGTGAACAAATACGCACTGAACGCAACGAACGACTGCGCAGCGTCGATATTGGCGGCTGATGAACGCCTTCGAACGAACATGGCGCCGTCGTGCATGGCTTCGTCGTGTTGATCAGACGCGCCACGTACTGATCGCACAGCGCAGCAATGCCGCTGCCAAGCTTCTCACCGTGTCGTTGGTGCCGATCGGCAAACAAGGACTCGTCGTCAGATTCGCAATTGAATTTTTATAATTCAAATAAGCCTATTACGAATTCTTTACGGTTGATATAATAAACAACAGGTAATTATTTTTTACTTGATCTTGACCATAACCTAAATAGGAATGACTGAACACAGAGTACGTTTTGCCACCGAGTGTAACAGCAAACGCTTCAGGATCTTGTGATTCAAAAGTAATCTAAAATGTGGAGAAGAAGTGAAATAAATAAAATAGTTATTGTTTGATTGTTTTGTTAACTTACTTGAGTTGAAGCACCACCCATATCCATTGCACCAATCGTTTTTTGATCGTTGGAGAAAAGAGTGTTTTCTTGAGAAAATTCACACTGATCCAACCGTAGAGACCTTCGTCACGATCCGATAGAACACGAACACTATCTTCGCCGATCACAAACGACGACAGTGAAAGCGTTCGCTTCACTTCATCCAGGACTTTTGTTTGATCTTCAACACTCAACAATCGTAAACCTATTTCGGGAACGAAAAAAAAAATAAACTACTCGATCAAAAACAAAAAAACAGTTTTCAAAAAGAAATTGATCTGCTGTTCCATAAAAATACATTGGAGTTTGACTGATCTGATTTGAAGAAACAATCTTTTCAGCACAGCTGATCAACGGATTCAAATATTCACTGATATTTGCAACCTTTGTTGAAAAAGTTGCTGTTTGATAGAATTGAAAATTTTCAGAAAGCGAAAAAATAAACAAACCGAGAGAGAAAACAAAGAAACTTACAGATCCCTGGAGTTACTCGTAAAAACAGCTGCTTTCTGAGTCATTTGATCAACGACTGCCATTGGCAAAACGGTAATGTGTTGTCATTGCGACGAGGCCAAGCTGTTAATTTTTAGCGAAGGATTGATAGTTTCAAATCAGTCCAGTCGTCGCAGAAAGAGAAATAAAAATTCACTTACAATAAATATAAATTCTAGTTCCACTGCTACCAGCGTCGAATACAATACCATAATCAAGAACTACTTCTTGTGATAAAACCAAAACGCAAAACAGAAATAAATAAAACATTCTTTTTCGTTGTTTTGGTTTGATTCAAAACAAAGCGAAAAATGATATTTAGTTTCTCGATTTTTATGAATGAAGTAGAGGAATGGGGTGCGGCTGGTCATCGAAATCACTGCTCTTATAGTGGAAAAGTTTCTCACAAACGCAACCGTCGATGCAATCAACGGTCTCGTCGGTCAGCAAATTGTCTGTGTGATGTCGAAAAACTATCCGAACGCACCGATCAATTGGCCGGATGATTACGATCATTCGCCCGCTGGCGCGTGGAGCTATTAACTTACATTTCGTTCGATACGAATGTAATTTCCGTATTGCTCAAGTGTTTGTGATTGTCAAACTTAGTAAGAAGATCACGAAGAAATTTTGTTGCAAATTTTGTTTGTTAAACTATTTTTTTTTCTTAAAAAAACAAACCGAATATAGTTGTGATAAATATGTTGGTTGTGCTGGTTATTGTCAAGGAATGAAACACTGTTGGATTGTTGTTGCAGTTGGCGCAATTGAGAAATACCAGGGATGAACTGTATTTGGAGTTTGTTCAAAAGGCGAATCGAATTCAACTTTCAGGTTTGAAAAGTTTTGTCTGTCGTTTGTTTGTGTTTTTCAAAAATAATCTATTTTTACTTTGTTGTTCAAGGTCAAAAATAATACAAATAATCCAATGATAAAGTTGTTTATTGTTGGCGCATTTGATTGGCGACGTTCATCAACCGATGACACGTTGAATTTGCAAACGATTTGAACGACAATCAGTTTGCAGTGAAAGTGAGACGTCTCTTATTTTTGTTTTCTCGAATTAATTAATTGTGAGAAAGAATTATCGACGAATTTTAATGTAGTGGTTTAGTAATACCACTTGCGGAAGTATGTCGAACTGTCAGTTGCACAAAGTTTGGGATACGATGATCATCGAGAAACGCAAACTCGACTTCAAACGACAACGAGACGGCGCTCGCCGATCATATCAGCGAGGTGTTTCGTCTTGATCTCGTCTATCCGCTGAACAACTCGATGCTGCCTGCAGCAACGCGAATCGGTACGAGCGAATCCTGGCGCGTGGGCGTTCAACAGCGTTCAGATCGCGCAGCTCGCTTATCTGCCCGGCGTCGACTTTGACATCGAGCAGTTCTACTACGATCATGCGCTGCCGAATAATCGAACTAGAATTATTCAAATGCAGGTAAGTATATTTGCGCAGAGTTTGTATTCTTTTAAAAACAAATTTCGTGTAGGACATAATATTGCAGAGGTATTGAATTATGTGTTCAACGTGACATACAGCTGTCCGCAATGTCGATGGCATGAAGCGTTGTGTCGTCCGTCGGTCAAGTGCCACCGCCTACTCAATGCAATATTTCCAATTGTCTAAATCATTGATAGAAAAATGAAAAGGAAGAGTGGCGATTATTTGCATGAACTTTTCATTTTTTCAAACAATGAATTTCTTTTGTGTTTGCTTTCGTGCATCGTCATATATCGACAACAATCGGATCGCGTTGTTCGGTAGTTAAAGGTCAATTGGATGACCATCGATGCGTCAGGCTATTCAGCTGTTGGCACTGCAGACGCTGTCGCACGTCGTATGGCGACAACAACAATCTCGTCGATTTTGTTTGCGTCTTTGTCGGCGGCGACAATCTCGAGCCGAACGGCAAACAATTTGTTGTTGTTCTTTGATTAGACTTCTCGCGTATCGAGGAGCTTGTCTCGTCACACGCCACCGTCACCTGTTTGCACAGTCCTGTTTCGTTTACTCAAAATTCGACGCGTCGATTTTCGACCACAGTTTCATTTTTAGCTTCGCGTTCAACAGCGCGACTGGTCAGTTCTACTGTCAGTCAGCTGCTGTGGTACGACTCGTTTGTTTTATTTGGTGTTTGGCATTGGTGCTCGTGTGTAAGTTTCTCTGTTTTTGTTTTGTGTTTTTTTGTTGAAGACGAAATTTTTGTTGTTTTTGCAATTTTCGTGGTCTGCGGCGTTTGAATAAATAGCAACACTGGCGACAGACGCGAAATGACAACTACAATGGCGGCGACGGCACTCTGTGAGAACTGGCTTTGAAAGATGTGCATGCCTTTCGAGAGCTGTTTGGCTTCAACGCGTCGACCCGTGCCCTGACATTCTGAATGGCACATCATGATCTTACACAACTTTCGAATCAGGTATGTGTATTAGAACGAACGAACAAAACAAATACACTCTATATTGTAGTTTGATCACCTGTTTTATGTGTGTTGTGATGAGAGTAGGTGCTTTGTTCATTGTCTGCCGGAACGACAAACTCTTCTTCGTCGATCAGCGTTGTTGACTTTTGAGCGAAATATTTGTCAACGAGCAATAACGCGACGCTGCCAAAACTACATCGATAATCGTCGACGGCTGGCTCGAACGCGTCTGGATTGTATTGATGCGTCGTCTCGCCATGCGCTCAATATCTTCACAACACGAAAACAAAGTAATGATTGTTGTTATTCGTGCTGTTTTCATTTCGATCAACTCAAAACAACTTTTTATTTTGAAACAAAAAACAGCTCGACGTAGCTAACGGTGCAGTAGATAGCACGACGTCGCGCGATTGTGTTTTTGTTTCTTGGCAGCAGCATATTGATAGCAATCATCATGTTCGTGGTGCTGATTGACGAACTTCGCGAGGTAATCAGCAGCTCGTTGATGCGTGCGGCTCAGAGTCGGTTTCGATGCGTTGCCGTCGTATTCTCGAGAATCTCATCATTCCTCACAGCTTGACGCTGGCTTTCTCGACTTAGCAGTACGAGCTCTGCCTATTGATTCAACCAGCTTCGAACGGACATGTTCAATTACGGCCAATCGCTCAACGAGTACGTTCCACACGATCGAAAAATCAACCTCGATTTCAATCGATACATCAGCAACGGATATTGGTAACAGAACGATATGTTGATGATTGTTGTTTATTGTTATCCTGATTTGTATTTCTTATTTTCAAATATTGTAAACTTGCAAGGTGCATAATGCGTCATCGGTGTCGGCGACGAGCTCAAGTCAAAGCGAACTACAACTCTGTGTATCGCGCTCGGATTGCCTTGTCGTTGACGACGCTGCCTGCTCGCTCGCTCGTTCCGCATCGTCTTCTTTCATCGCTTCGGTTGATTTGTCGTCGATCATTAATCATATCGATATGTTGTTTGTTTGTTTGATTTGGTGCTTGTTTTTTTAGATGTTGCGTTCGTTACCGACGGGAACTGCCGCTTTGCTGAGCAGCAACACGCTCGACTTGTCGCAACTCGCCGCGAATCAGTACATTGTTGTGGCATGTAATGATTCTACGACAACGAAAACAACGATAACAACTTTTGCAGCGACGACAACGACGACGACGACGAAAATGGCGACAACGAATGATGCAGTAACAACTTCGATAACGATTACGACGGCGATTGACAGACGGCGATAATCACTTCACAGACAATAATCACTACAACAGTGGAGTCGGTCGTTAGCGATGTCTGTCGTGTTGTGTTGTCGATGATATTGTCTTTTTTGTGATTGTTGTTTCATAAAACAGAAAATGAAGCAACAATACAACAAGAAAAACAAATATATTCCACAGTGTAAATTGTTTTAAGAATGTACGAACACAAAGTTGATACTTTTTTCGCTTACGATGAGATAGTCAAGAATACCACGACGTGCTTGGGTTTGCACGATCGATCAAAACGACACTCGTTCGATTCAAGTTCAACTAAATCTAGAGAATCACCAAAAAACGATGCCTCTGAACCGGATGTAAAATATCATTATTTTTTAAATATCAATTCAATGAAACGGTCGTATCAACACATACGTACATATATGATGAAGCGTAAATTATTTCTGCACTAAAAAACTAATCGAAAAAGCCGAGCCGACCGAACAAAACAAAATCGTTGAACTAAATTTATAGAGTTTAAAAAAACAAAAGAAAGAAGAGACAAACGAAATGTACATAGTATTGCTCATAACAACAATCGTGCTTACTATGCTTTGCAAACAAATTACACTTGCTTCGGTTGTTCTTCAATTTAGTTACCTGCACTTTGTTCGTTTTCAAAATTTGTCTGAAAAAAAAGATTTGTTGAAAGTCGTTTTGTTTGTCCGACGCCGACGACGGACGAACACAGCCAATATTGAAGTTATTGTTACTGTATATCGCAATCGAGTTTGCTTTGAAGAAACATTAATTCAACACAAACAGCAAATCACGAATCACGACGAACGAAACAAAGCAACTCACTTTGTGTTTTTGTTTTGTTTGTTCGAGTGCAACATTTTTTGTTTGAAAAAATGTCATCTTTATCATTGAAATCTGTTGAATCAATGTCCGTATCGGATTTGAAACGCGAGTTGAGCGAGCAGAAGGTTGATTTCTCGAAATGTGTCGAGAAACAAGAGCTTCAAGCGTTGTTGCGTGACGTTCGATCTCGACAATCTTCTTCGTCGTCTTCGTCGTCTTCTTCTTCTTCGGCGACTGCTGCTCCAGCTGTATCATCATCATCATCTTCATCATCAACATCTTCTACTACGAATAATATTGCGTCGTCGCCGTACGTCACAGCGATTCTTACCGGGAAAGACGTCGAGTTGAAAATTGACGATTTTGAACGTAAAACGTGTTTTTATTTTTAGTCACCACCAGTTGTTCTCCTTAAATTTTCAATGCTGTTATTTTTAGTGATGAAACGTTTTTGCTATGAATGTGGTCTACGATTCGCCAAGGACGCGATTATTAATTATCGTTGCGGTTTGAATTGTGGTGAGTCAAAAAACGAGCAAAATTTCGTCAAAAACAAAAACAAACAAACGTCTAAACTTACGGCGCTCTTTCTCTCGCTCTCTCTGAAAATTAGGTGTTTGTTTTTGCAGTCGACAATGCTATCAGCTGTTTCTGCAACAACACATTCGTGAGCACAAGGACGTTTGTGAATCGGTGTCTGCATTGCGCAATGTCGTCGACGAAGTCAACTCGAACGAGAACCGAACGTATTCATCGGCGCAGCGAGATACGTTCGAGCGCGAGTCGATTGCGCTCGTGGATCGACTCGATGCCAACATCAACGACAAGCGTTTCTCGAAACGCGACGAGCTGATGCTGCGTCTGCTGCTGGCGTCGGTGTGCTGGACATTTCGAGCAGACCCGCTCCTCCGCGCAGCGTTGCGAAACTGCCCGCTTTTCGCAGTAGGCAGCTTTCCGCAGGTGCACGACGAGACACTGAAACTCGCTCAGAAGTTGGTTGCTCTTACGAAATCTGAATGTGGCGAAAAAAGGTTGATTGCACTTCTTTTTCTTCTGCGATTTGATTGTGCTGAGTTTGTTTGTTTGATTTGTTATTGTGTTCTGTTTTTCGGACGTTCCCCGGTGTAGCGTTGAATTCGCCGAAAGCTTGCGAGCTGCTGGTGACCCATTGCGCGACATGGCACGAGTTGCTGAAGCGAAAGTGCTGATTGATCGCGCAGTGGAGATTCTTGAATCGATTCGCTCCATGACGACATCACAAGAATAGTAAGGAAGAATCGTTTTTGCTGTCGAATTTATTTATGGACGTTTGTCTTTGTTATGCGGTAGTGCCAGTGTTCTGAATGATCGAGGCATAATACTGCAACGGATGAGTCGCTTTGACGAAGCGATCGAGAACTTTGAACGTGCGTCGAAGATTTATCACAAGCTGTTCGGTGATTGCGAGCAGTACGCCGACGTGCTGAAGAACCTCGCAACGGTGTTGCATTCATCGAGCCATCACGAGACGGCGCTCGCCTATCAGCAGGTCGCGCTCCGAATCTACCGAGAGCGGTTCGGCGCCGATCACGAGCAGTGCGTCGCCGTGCTTCAGCGCATGGCGAACACGCTCGTCTCACTCGGTCGACTGTCGGAGGCGCGTGCCAGCATCGAAGAGTCGAATCGCATCTCGGAACGCGTCAACGGCGTGAATCATCCGAATGTCGCTTACAGGCTGTTAATTCTCGGTAACATCGCTTGCGATGAGAAGAAGTTCGACGAGGCGTTGTCGCTGTACGAGCGCGCGTTGGCGATTCATCGTGCCGCGTACGGTAGTGACCGCAACGAGGGCGTCACAGCCACTCTCAACAACATCGCTAATGTGTACGACCAACAAGGGCATGTGGAGAAGGCGCACGATCACTACCGTCAAAGTTTGGCGATCGACATCGATATATTCGGTGAAGTCTCGTTAAACGTCGCCATAACGCTGCACAACATTGGCGTCGCATTGGGGAAGAGGGAACAGCTCGACGATGCGATCATTTACTTGCAGCGCGCATTGACGATTTACGAAAAGGTAACGAAGTATTTCGAAAGTCTTAAACGTGAGTTAACATGGTTTTGTTGTTTGGTACAGATTTTCGATTTGGAAGACGATAACGAATATCGAGTGCGAACGAAACGGGCGCTGGATGCAGCGAAAGAAGCAAAACGACAACGCGACGCTCGATGATGAATTGAAAAACACGATCAAAAATTCAACCCAAATGATTTGATTTTTCGGTTCTTAAAATATTCTTTATCGATTATTGACGACGATATAGTTCTGTCACTTGTATGGAAGTCGTTGTCCATTGATTGTATCAACGGTCGCTTTCGACATTACACTGTTTCTTGAAATTTGTTCGAATTTTGAATCGTGATTGTGCGTTATTTGCAGGTGCGTTCGTTTTCATGATTCAGTTTACTTTCAGTTGATGACATAATATATATTTATGTGTATTTATTCAATAGTTTATGAATTTTATATGCGAGAAGAAATATCGCTTGCTATCAGTCGTTGGAACGAAAGATTTTGTCAAAATCTCAAAAGAAAATCGTTTCGCGTAAAAAACTGGTGAGCGAGTTTGTTTGAATATTGTTTCGATTGGGGCTTGTTGTCATGTTTGTCAAGAAAAAATTGAATTAATCTTGGTTAATTTTGGAATTGAAGACGTTTCATGTTCAAAGAGAATGAGAAGAAAAAGAACTTGTTGTTTGTGATGAGCAAAACGTCGATTGCAGATTTCAACGAGCGTAAGTTTGGTTGTTTATCGAACGCTTCTTATTTGATAGTGTTTATGAAATTATTCGGTTTCAATTAATCCTGTTAAAATTATTTTAGTTAGTTTGGTTCATTCGTTCGAAAGTGGCGCTCTTCCTTCGTCGTTGCTTCGCAATTGGCTCGAATCGGTTCGACTAAACGAAGCGAAATAATATTTACGACTCGCGTTCATTTCTTTTATTTAGATTGTGTGACTGCGATTAACAGACAAGAAAACGACGTAAAATAATTGCGAAGTTTCTTTTCGAAACTTAGCTAACTTGAATATGAATGTTGTTGCAGTTCTCAGCACGCAATGAGTAAGTTTGTTTTTGTTTCATTTATTGACGATGTAACGATTTGTTGATTCTCGCATTTATTTTATTGTGTTATGGTGTGTGTGATTGGTTATCGTATTCGTTTTCGTTGCGTAGATTGATTGAAATTGACAGAATGCTTTGTGAAAAATCGCTGTTTCGTTCGGTTATTTGTTTGTGAGATCGTGAGAAGTTGTGATCGAGAAGGAAAGCGCGTGTAGCTGTGGTGCAATAGAACTGCCAAAATGAGATATAGAAATATGGAATGTTCAAATTTTGATTTGCTGAATTGTGTCAGCGTTGTGTTCGCTTCGTAATGCAATGTATGCGTCATCGAAATCGAATTGTCGAATGTCGTCGAAATCGTCGAAGTGCGCGCGAGCATAGCAGAACGACGACGACGACGACGACGACGGCGGACGGCTAGAGTTAGGGGTTGATAATGTGATGATGCTGACTTGGATTCGAATTTCAGTTCAGTGATAGCGATGTCGATTAAATTGTGTTTTGTTGTCATCGTCGTCGTCGCTGTCATCGTCGTCGTCGCTGTCATCGTCGTCGTCGTCGTTGTGTAATTGGTGGCGTGGTGTGTGTTTGATATGCATGCATGCGAATCGAAATCGAATCGTCGAATCGTCGAAATCGTCGAAATCGTCGAAATCGAAGTGCGCGCGCGCAAAGCAGAATGGCGACGACGACGACGGCGGACGGCTAGAGTTAGGGGTTGATAATGTGATGATGCTGACTTGGATTCGAATTTCAGTTCAGTGATAGCGATGTCGATTAAATTGTGTTTTGTTGTCATCGTCGTCGTCGCTGTCATCGTCGTCGTCGCTGTCATCGTCGTCGTCGTCGTTGTGTAATTGGTGGCGTGGTGTGTGTTTGATATGCATGCATGCGAATCGAAATCGAATCGTCGAATCGTCGAAATCGTCGAAATCGTCGAAATCGAAGTGCGCGCGCGCAAAGCAGAATGGCGACGACGACGACGGCGGACGGCTAGAGTTAGGGGTTGATAATGTGATGATGCTGACTTGGATTCGAATTTCAGTTCAGTGATAGCGATGTCGATTCATTGTGTTTTGTTGTCGTTGTCGATGTCATCGTTGTCGTCGTCATCGTTGTTTGTTTGGGTGTGTTTGATATGCATGCATGAGATGCGAATCGTCGAAATCGAATCGTCGAATCGTCGTCGAAATCGAATACAGAAATAAAAAATTAATTTTACATAGTAACGGCTAGTTTCAGATTTGTAACGGCTATAAATTTTCAAATTTGCGCGCGCGTAGGAGAAAATTTAATAAATAGATCGCGCACACGCACAGCAAGACCAGGACTAATTTCGGGATAAGATTTTGAGCGAGACGCACACGCTCAGTGGAAAAAAAAAGTGCGCACGGTCAGGTTCGAATCCTGGCGGTGACAATTGCGCTGTGGAAGTGGGTTCAAATCCTGGGTATGTCAAAAATTTTTCGATTTTTCAAAAACATTTTCTTTCGTTGTTTCGAACTGAGATCGAGTCTAGTAGGTGGTGGTGAGTGTGTTGTGAGTGTGTGAGCACTATTCAAGAGTGCGTATGGTGATGGGTTCGAGTCCTCGAGACGGCCAAAAAAAATTTTCAAAAAAAAAATTTTGGTCGGGTAGAGGAATGGAACTCAGTGCCAGCGGTGTGTCGTGTTGTGACAGAAGAAAAATTCGGCTCCTAGAGTCCTGCGACTGTGAGATGAATGAAACGAGGTTGTGAGATCGCCAAAAAACAGCGATGAGACAAGCAATGAGCGTTCAGTCATCTGTACTTTCACTGTCTGCTTGAGTACGCGCGCGCACAGTGTGTGTGTGTGAGTGTGCATGAGGAGGCAATCTGGCCTGACAGAACGGGTGTGTTTTGTTGGGAGGAGAGTCCGCAGAGACGCTAGAAATAATCCCTGGAAGGGGGGGGATTGAGGGGGGGTGGTGCGAGAAATGTAAGTATGCATCATTAGTTCCATAAGTTCAAAAAATAAAAATTGGTTTCTAGGGTATGTGGGTATAAGGATATAGGGTTAGGGTTAGGGTCGAGGAGAGGTGAGGGTTAGGGTTAGGGTTAGGGTTAGGGTTAGGGTTAGGGTTAGGGTTAGGGTTAGGGCTTTCCAGCACAGTGGGATCCGAAGCTTGGAATTCACGTGACTTGAAGTCGCGG